>JACCDZ010294875.1_pt1 | contig 41497 bp, 38 predicted proteins | sample 7449551 | NCBI WGS metagenome assembly JACCDZ01 (sample SAMN15323452, study PRJNA562643) | freshwater metagenome | isolation source: river surface water | place: USA:Blue River Watershed | collected 2017-08-18
CATCTGCTCGGGCTTACCCGCGCCGAGCTCGCGGAGCGCGCGGTGGGGTGGGGCTTCGCGCGCGTGCACGCGGCGTCGCTCTGGAACGAGCTTTACCTCCAGGGGCGGCGCGCGCCCTCGGAGTTCGCGCCGCACGACCGGATGCCGGCGCGTTTCCTCGACCGCGTTTTTGCGGAATGCGATTTCGATTTCCCCTCGGTGACGCGGGAGACGCATTCCTCGGACGGGTTTACCCGCAAATATCTGCTCGGGCTCCGCGACGCGCACCGGATCGAGACGGTGCTGATGCGCTACAGCGGACGCACGACCGCCTGCGTGAGCTCTCAGGTGGGCTGCGCGATGGGCTGCGTGTTTTGCGCGACGGGCCAGATGGGCTACACGCGCCATCTCACGGCGGCGGAGATCGTGGCGCAGGCCTTGCACGTGGACCGGGTTTTGCGTGCGACGGCGGAGTCGGATCCACAGGTCGGAGGCGCGACGCCTGCGCTGGCCGAGCCGGACCACGCCTCGCCTCACCATCGCCACGAGCGGCTGCGCAACATCGTCTTCATGGGCATGGGCGAGCCGCTGCACAATTACGACGCGGTCATGCAGGCGATCGACATCCTCCGCGACTCGGCGGGGCTGGCGCTCGGCGCGCAGAAAATCTCGGTGTCGACCGTGGGCGTGGTGCCGGGCATCCGGCGCCTCGCGGCGGAGCGGCGGCCGGTGCACCTGGCGGTCTCGCTCCACGGGGCGACCCAAGAGGAGCGCGCGGCGCTGGTGCCGGCGGCGCGAAAGTGGAAGCTCGACGAGCTGATGGACGCCTGTCGCGAATACACGACGACGCTCGGGCGGCGGATCTTTTTCGAGTGGACCCTGATCGAGGGAAAAAACGACGGCGCGGAGCACGCGCACGCGGTCGGGGCGCTGTTGAAGGACATCCCCGCGCAAGTGAACCTGATCCCGCTCAACCCGACCTTCGGCTACGACGGCCAACCGACGCGGCCGGCGGGCGCGCGCGGGTTTCAGGACGTGTTGGCCACCTATGGCATCCCGTGCACGGTGCGGCAGCGGCGCGGGATCGACATCGCGGCGGGCTGCGGCCAGCTGGCGGTGGCGGAGGGCTGAGCGGCGATCACGGCGTGGTGGGGCTTACCGCGTAGGCGACCGGAGGCCGGCGGGATGGGCGATTCCGCGGCGATGGGCCGGATCCATTCGGCCGGGATGTGGCGGTTTGCCGGAACTGTGTGCAAGGCCTTCTTTTGCAGGGGCGTTTCATCTGGAATGCCTGTGGTTGCTACAGTGAGCCGGATGGGGCGGGGGCCGCGCAGCGGGATTTGCCGTCAATCGCTCCTGATCGTGGCTTATTGTCGGTCGGGGAGTGGAATCTACGCCGGGAATAAACCGGGGTTGCGGAGCGGCGAAAGGTTCCGCATGGGTTCCCGTTCACCGAATGAACCGCGTCTACATCAAGACCTACGGTTGCCAGATGAACGAGCGCGACAGCGAGGCTGTCGCGGCGATGCTGCGCGGCCGGGGGTATCGCATCGTCCAGAACGAGGACGAATGCGACATCATGCTTTTGAACACCTGCTCGGTGCGCGACGCCGCCGAGCAAAAGGCCTTGGGCAAGGCGGGTTACGCGGCCCAGCGCAAGAAGCGTAATCCCGACTTCGTGCTCGGTATCCTCGGCTGCATGGCGCAGAACCGCGGCTCCGAGATCCTCGAGCGTCTGCCCGACGTGGACCTCGTGATCGGCACGCAGAAGTTCCACCAGGTGCCGGGTTATCTGGACAACATCCGCGCCGCGCGCGAGGCCGGGCTGCCCATCGGCAGCAGCATCGTGGACATCGCGGAGGAGGAAGGCTCGCAAAACACCATTCGCGAGCATCTGGAGCCCGAGGCCGGCGAGGGCGCGGATGTGACGCCGCAGGTGTCGGCTTTCGTCTCGATCCAGCAGGGCTGCAACATGGATTGCGCGTTCTGCATCGTGCCGAAGACGCGCGGCGACGAGCGCTCGCGCCCGATGGAGGACATCGTGGCGGAGTGCCGGGCGCTGGCGGCGCGCGGCGTGCGCGAAATCACCCTGCTCGGGCAGATCGTCACCTCCTACGGACGGCGCGACTACACGCACACCGACGGCGTCTCGCCCTTCGTGCAGTTGATCGAAAAGATCCACGACATCGAGGGCATCGCGCGCATCCGCTTCACCTCGCCGCATCCGCGCGGGTTCAAGCAGGACCTCGTCGACGCCTATGCGCGCCTGCCGAAGCTGTGTCCCTACGTGCACCTGCCGTTGCAGAGCGGAAGCAATCGCATCCTCAAGGCGATGAACCGCCCGTATTCGCGCGAGCGTTACAAGGAGATCGTGGACGCGCTGCGCGCCTCGCGGCCGGGCATGTATTTCTCGACCGACGTGATCGTCGGCTTCCCCGGCGAGACGGAGGAGGAGTTTCTCCAGACGAAGGAGCTCTTCGAGGCCTGCGACTACGACATGGCCTACATCTTCAAATACTCGATCCGCACCGGCACGCCGGCGGCGGAGCTGGGCGACCAGATCCCGGACGAGGTGAAGGAGCGCCGCAACCAGGAGCTGCTGGATGTGTTGAAGCGCAACTCCGAGCGCCGCACGGCGACCTTGGTCGGCACGGTGGAGGAGGTGCTGGTCGAAGGTCCGGACAAGACCGGCGAGCGTTTCACCGGCCGGACCCCGGGCAACCGCGTGTGCGTGTTCGACGCCAATCCGCGTCTGGTCGGCCAGCTCGTGCCGCTGAAGATCACGCGCGCCAGCGTGAGCACGCTTTACGGCGAGTTGGTGCTCAACGAAGGCTGAGCGTCCGGCCGGCAAACCGATTTTCCCTCCATGTCCCTCTTCCTCGCCATCCTTCTGGTCGGCATCGCGTTTTTGGTCACGGGCCTCGCGCTCATCGCCGACAGCTCGGCGCTGAGGGCGGCGCTGAAGGCGTTCCCCCGTTCGCGGACGGCGTCCTACGTTCTTTTCGGCGGCGCTGCCGCCTGGTTTCTCTCCCGAGTGGCGGTGCTCTCCGAGGCCGACTTCGGCCAATACCGCAACGCGTTGTTCGTGGTGTTCGCGATCGTGGCGGTGCTTTCGTTTTTCTACGTCGCGGAGTTTCTGGCCGTGCGCGGACTGGCGGCGCTGATCTTGCTCGCGGCCGGGCCGCTTCTCTACGCCGGCTACGGCACCTACGGGATCGCGTTGGTCTACAAGGTGGCGGTCTACCTCGCCCTGAGCGTGGCGCTCTGGCTGGGCGCCCAGCCCTGGCGGATGCGGGATGCGATCGATTGGTTGCAACGCGTTCCGGGGCGGGCTCGCCTGGTCGGCGTGGTTTTCGCCGCGGCGGGCGCGGCGGTGGCCGGCACGGCTTTCTTCCTCTAAACCTAGTCTCGAACCGTTTTTCGACGCATGTCCGCCGGCACCTCCTCGACGCCCGTTCTGCTTGTTCTCGCCGGCCCGGCCGGCTCCGGAAAAACCACGCTGTGCGAGCGCATGGTGGCCGAGGCGCCCGGCTTCACGCGGGTGATCACGAGCACGACGCGCGATCCGCGTCCGGGCGAGGTCAACGGCGTCCACTACCACTTCTTCACGCCGGAGCAGTTCGACCAGAAGGTGATGGCGGGTGCGTTTCTCGAGTGGGCCTGGGTCCATAAAAAGAACCGCTACGGCACGCTGGCCTCGTCGGTCATCGATCCTCTGGCGGCGGGCCGGAGCCTGATCATGAACGTCGACGTGCAGGGCGTGGACAACTTCCGTCGCGCGGCGGCGGGCAGCCCGGTGCTGGCGCGGCATTTCACCGACGTGTTCATCGACGTGCCGATTCCCGAGCTGCGCACGCGGCTGGGCGGGCGGGGCGAAAGCGAGGAGGAGATCGCCCGTCGCATGCAGACCGCCGAGGTCGAGCTGCGCGAGAAGCACAAGTTCAGCCATGTGATCGTCAGCCAGGACAAGGAGCGGGATTTCGCGGCCTTGCTCGCGATCTACGAGCAGGCCAAGGCGAAGGTGGCGGCGCGAATCGGCTGACGAAGGCCGCGCCCGTCGAGGGCGCCGCGATCTTTCATCGGGCGCCCGCGGGATCCGCGGATCAGCGCAGGCTGGGGCTGTCCGAGAGGTAGAGCAGGTCGCGGATCAGGACCTGGTCGGCGTAGTCGATCGTGACCGCGCTGGTGAGCTCGCGCAGGCGAGTGGAGAATTCGCGGAGGCGCGAGGCGAGGGTGAGCACCGTCGGATCGTTGGGCAGAAGATGCCTGGGAGGCAGCGACGCGGCGATCCGGTCGAGGGACGAGGCGATGTTCTCGAGCAGAACCGGGTTGGCTTTGACCAGGTCGAACAGGTCCCGGCGATCCTGGGTGGCCACGCCGTCGGCGCGGGAGAGGATTTCGAGGACGCGCCGCGGGGACGTGGTCAGTTCGTCGGGACTGAAGCGGGTTTCGGTGACGGTCTTGTTGCTTTGGGTGACGACGGGCTGCTGGGCGACGCTGATGCCGTTGTAGACGACCGGCAGTTGGGGAGCGACGGCGGTCGTGCCGCTGGTGGTGGTCGTCGTGCGATAGCGAAGCGGCACGCGGACGGTCATGGACTCGTCGAACGCGCGGCGCAGCTCCGAGCCGGCCTGGGCGGGGGTGAGCAAGCCGGCGAAGAGGCCGAGGTTGACGGGCTGGGGGCTGCGGAGAAACACCGCGCGCTGGCGGGCGGCGTCGATCGCGGGCTGGTCGTTGCGAAGACGGGCGAGATCGAAGCGATCCCAAGGGACGATGGAAACGGGGGCTTCGGCGGTGATCAGCACGACGAGCCCCTCGGGGCGCGCCTCCCAGATGCCGGCGAAATCGACCTCGCGGCCGTTGGCGCCCGCGAGGCGTAGGGCGCCCGGCGGCGCGCTGACCGGGGTCACCGAGGTGGAGTTGGCCGCGGGCGCGGCGGCGGGCGTTTCGCCGGAGGCGGAGTTGGCGGCCTCTTCGGCGCCGAGATTTCCAACAACGGCGGCAAGGCTGAGCAGGGCTAGGCGCTGAGGCGGGATTTTCATGGGGGCGATCCCGATGGGACAGCGGTCGCTCGGCCGGGTTTCGTTCGGGTGTTTTTAATCGAGACGGATGCTTTTTATTATTAAACTAATTATGATTAAGGCGTTTGAGCGTTTTTCGGCTCACGTGGCGGCCGGGCGGGTGAGCTGATCGAGTCGGGCGAGCACGTCGGGCGTCAGTTTGGGCAGGACTTCCAAGGCGCCGAGGTTTTCGGCGAGCTGGGCGGGTTTGGAGGCGCCCAGGATGACGGTGCTCACGCGCGGGTTGGCGAGGCACCAGGCGACGCCGAGGCGGGGCAGGGTGGTGTCGAGTTCGCGGGCGATCTCGGCGACGGCGGGGACGAGGGCGAGTTTGGCCTTTTGCGCCTCGGTGACGCGGTCGCGCAGCCACTCCATGCCCTTGATCGCGAGGCGGGAGTCGGCGGGGACGCCGGCGTTGTATTTTCCGGTGAGGAGGCCGGTGGCGAGCGGGGACCAGACGGTCGTGCCGAGGCCGGGCTCGGCGTCGTAGAGCGAGGCGTATTCCGCCTCCACGCGGCGGCGATGAAAGAGGTTGTATTGGGGCTGCTCGACCACGGGGGCGTGGAGGTTGCGCGCCGCGCAATAGGCCCGCGCCGCGGCGATCTCGGCGGCGCTCCACTCGCTGGTGCCCCAGTAGAGGACCTTGCCCTGCGTGATCAGATCGTGCATGGCCCGGCAGGTTTCGCCGACCGGGGTCTCGGGATCGGGGCGATGGCAAAGGAAGAGGTCGAGGTGGTCGAGCTGGAGGCGGCGCAGGGCGGCGTGGCAGGCCTCGACGACGTGCTTGCGGGAGAGTCCGCGTCCGTTGGGGCCCTTGTAGGCGTCGCCGAAAAAGACCTTGCTGGAGACCAGGTAGGAGCCGCGGGACCAGCCGGAGGCCTTGAAGATGCGGCCCATGACGACCTCGGCCTGGCCGTCGGCGTAACCCTCGGCGTTGTCGAAGAAATTGATGCCGCCGTCGTAGGCGGTGTGGAGGAGCTCGCGGGCGGTGTCGTCGCCGACCTGGTTGCCGAAGGTGACCCAGGCTCCGAAGGAGAGGGCGGAGATTTGAAGACCGGTCTGGCCGAGGCGGCGGTGGATCATCGTCATGGAGAAGGGGGAGGGGCGGGGAGGGGACGGTTTTGCGAAAGGCCCCGGAGGGGCGAAAGCCCGCCGGCATCTGACAGAGCGAACGGCGCGGGCGTCTCAGCGTTCGCCGTAGTGCTGGACGTAATACGCGGCGGCCTGGGAGCGGCGCTCGATGCCGAGCTTGTCGAAGAGGGTGGTGAGGTAGTTCTTGATCGTCTTCTCCGCGAGGCCGAGGGCGCCGCCGATCTCCTTGTTGGTCTTTCCTTCGGCGAGCAGGGCGAGGATGCGGCGGTCCTGGGCGTTGAGCTGCTCGCCGGTGCCGGGGGCGGGGGCGCCGTCGCCGCGCACGAGGCGCATGAGGCGGGCGGTGACTGCGGCGTCGATGGCCTGGCCGCCCGCGGCCACGTCGCGGATGGCGCGCACGAGCTCCTGGCCGTTGATCTCCTTCAGCAGGTAGCCCGAGGCGCCGGCGCGGATGGAGTCGGCGATGAGGTCGTCGTCGACCTGGGAAGTGAGAAAGAGGATGCGCGTCGAGGGTGCGAGGGCGCGGAGGCGGCGGCAAAGGTCGACGCCGTTCCCGTCGGGCAGGCGCATGTCGAGGAGGACGACGTCGGGGCGGGAGGCGGGGACCTGCGCGAGGGCCTCGGCGACGTTGGCCGCCTCGGCGACGATCTCGATGTGCTGGCGATGCAAGCCGAGGAGGGTGCGCAGGCCGATGCGGACGAGTTCGCTGTCGTCGACGAGGGCGAGGCGGACGGGCGAGGCGGAGGAGAGTTCGGATGGGTTGCCCACGGAAGAGACGGATGACACGGAAGAGCGGAGGGGAAACAGTTAAACGGCGTCCGGCGGCGGGAGCGTGAGCGTGAGCGTGGCGCCGCGGCCGGGGGCTGCGTCGATCTCGAGCGCGGCTTCGAGCTTGCGCGCGCGCGCGGCGAGATTGTCGAGGCCATGGCCGCGGGTGACGGCGGCGGGGTCGAAGCCGCGGCCGTTGTCGCGGATGACGAGGCGGAGGCGTCCGTCGGCGAGGGGGGCGAAGGCGAGGTCGAGTTCGGTCGCGCCGCCGTGGCGGAGGGCGTTGCTGGCGGATTCGCGGATGATCTGGAGCAACTCGGTGCGGGCGGCGCCGGCGAAGGCGGGAAGATCGGCGGAGAGCGCGACGCGGCGCGCGCGGAGACGCCCGCCGTCGAGGTGGTCGAGGACCGCCTGCACGGCGGCGGGGAAACTTTGCTCCTCGAGGGCGTCGGGGGTGAGTCCGCCGATGGTGCCGCGGGCCTCGCGGATGGCGGCGTTGAGCGTGGACTTGGCGCGTTCGAGCAGGCGGGCGGCCCCGGCGGGATCTGCGGCGGTGGCGGCGAGTTGTTGCGAGGCGGTTTCGAGGACGAGGCCGGTGGCGTAGAGCGTCTGGATCAGTCCGTCGTGGAGGTCGCGTCCGAGCCGGATTTTGTCCTGGAGGGCGTGGTTGGCCAAAACCTGTTGAAGGTGGAGGTCTTGCTCGCTGCGATGGCGGGCCTCGCGTTCGTGGTCGAGTTCGACGCGCTGGGCGTTGGTGGCGCGGGCGAGGCTTTCGAGGCCGCGCATTTCCGATCGGGCGGCGGCGGGATCGGCGGCGGGGGCCGGCTCGGCCGCGCGCACCGGCACGATGGCCAGGGCGGTGAGGCAGACGAGGGCGAGCCCGGAGAGCAGCAGGAGCGTGCGCTGGGTGTCGGTGTGATGTGCGCGGAGGGCGTCGACGGCCCGGGAGTCGGCGTCTGTCGAGAAATTGAGTTCGCGCTCGATGCGGCGCTCCCGGTTGCGCTCTTGCAAAAGCGCGGCGCCGGTGCCGGCGGCTAGGGCGCCGAGGGCGAGAATGAAGACGGCGAGACGGAGGAGCTTGCCCATGCGGGGGGATCGGAAGGGCGGAGGGTCGGCGAAGCGGCCGGCGGGCTCAAGCTCGGCGATGGGCGGGACGGGTAAGGGGGCTTTCAAAACCTTCGACAAGCGGGGCGGGCTGGCTTTGGTTGGCCGGTCCACCGCATGAAGACCTTCTACATCACGACCGCGATCGACTATGTGAACGGTTCGCCGCACCTGGGCCACGCCTATGAAAAGGTGCTGACGGACGTCATTGCCCGATTCCGGCGCATGATGGGCGACCAGGTCTACTTCCTCACCGGCGTCGACGAACACGGGCAGAAGGTGCAGCAGAGCGCGAAGAAGCGCGGCATCGCCCCGCAGCAATTTTGCGACGAGGTGAGCCAGGAGTTCCGCGCCATGTGCGCGAAGCTCGAGATCTCCAACGACGACTTCATCCGCACGACGGAGAAGCGCCACAAGGACGTCGTCGCGCGCCTGCTCCAGCAGCTCTTCGACCAGGGCGAGATCTACCGGGCCGAATACAAGGGCTTCTACTCGACGCGCCAGGAGCAGTTTTTGCAGGAGAAGGACCGCAATCCCGACGGCTCCTGGCCGGAGATCTTCGGCGAAGTGTCCGAGATCACCGAGTCGAACTACTTCTTCAAGTTGGCCAAGTATCAGGACTGGCTGATCCAGTTCCTGAAGGAGAACGACAATTTCATCTTCCCGCGCTACCGCCAGAAGCAGGTCCTCGAGTTTCTCTCCGAGCCGCTGAACGACCTCTGCATTTCGCGTCCGAAGGAGCGCCTCGAGTGGGGCATCCCGCTGCCCTTCGACACGAACTACGTGACCTATGTGTGGTTCGATGCGCTGGTGAACTACTTCTCCGCCGTCGAGGGCAAGGAAGGCGTCTGGCCGGCCGACTTCCACGTGATCGGCAAGGACATCCTCGTGCCGCCGCACGCGGTCTACTGGCCGATCATGCTCAAGGCCTGCGGCCTGCCGACGCCGAAGAGCATCCTCGCCCACGGCTGGTGGTCGATCAACGGCTCCAAGATGTCGAAGAGCACGGGCAACTTCGTCGAGCCGATGGCCTTCGCCGAGCAATACGGCGTCGATGCGCTGCGCTTCTTCCTCATCCGCGAGATGAGCGTCGGCCAGGACAGCGACTTTTCGCTCAACCAGTTCCTCGCCCGCTACAACAGCGAGCTCGCGAACAACCTCGGCAACCTCGTGAACCGCACGCTCAACATGACCAATCGCTTCTCCGGCGGCGTGGTGCCGGCGGGCGCGACCGAGGCCGAGATCGCCGCCGACGCGGCCCTCGCGCCGGAGCGCGAGCTGCGCGCGCTTTGGGAGAAGACCCGCGAGGAGTTCGTCACGCTGTGCGAAGGCTTCCAGTTCCACATCGCGCTGGAGCGTGCCTTCGCATTCGTCACCGCGACCAATCGTTACGTCGAGCAGCGCGCGCCGTGGAAGCTCGGCAAGTCGACCGAGGCCGCGGACCAGGCCTTGTTGAAGACCTCGCTGGCGACGATGGCGGAGGCGCTGCGCCTCGGCGCGAATCTCCTGCCGGCGGTCATGCCGGGCACGGTCATCAAGATCCACGGCGTGCTCGGCCACACGCCGGGCGGTGTCTGGCGCGAGCAGCTCGTCTGGGGCTCGACGCTCACGGGATCGAAGGTGGCGGAGACCGCGATCCTGTTCCCGCGTCCGCAGACCGCGGCCTGAGCGGCGGCACAGAACGACAGAGGGCGACGGAGCGACAGAACCACAGAAGAAAAACCTCCCAAGCAACTTTGCCGGGTTCTGTTGTTCTGTCTTCTGTCGTTCTCCCGCTCTGAAAATGACCATCCTGCCGATCAAGCCCGCGCAAGACGCCTCGCCCGAGGCGCTGCGGGCTTTTTTGGCGGGGTGCCAGCTCAAGGCGGCGGCGGATGGGGCGGCGGTATTGGCGAGTATTTCGCTCGTGGTGCCGGCGCTTGATCCGTTGGCGGTGCTGGAGGCGATTTTCGAGCCCGCGGAACCTCACTTCTATGCGGAGCGACCGTCGGCGCTGACCGCCATCGCCGGCGCGGAGGTGGCGCTGAGCGCGACGGCGAGCGGGCCGGGGCGCTTCGGAGCGGTGCAGCGCTTCATCGACGAGACGCTGGCGCGGACGATCGCGGTGGGCGACGTGGATGCGCCCTTTGGCGGTCCGCACTTTTTCACGAGCTTCGCCTTTCACGACGAGGTCGAGCCGGGCGAGGCGTTTCCGGCGGCGCGGGTTTTCGTGCCTCGCTGGCAGGTGGCGCGGGCGGGCGAGGTCACGACCGCGGTGGCGAATCTGCTCGTCGAGGCGGGCAGCGATCTCGATGCGCTGACGCAGCGGGTCTGGCGGGCGCATGGGAAGTTCGCGCGGTTTGAAGTAGGCGAGGCGGATCGCGAGGCGGCCAAGGGCGCGGAGGCGTTGAGATTTTCACAGAGCGAAGCGGGCGACTATCGGGCGGCGGTGGCTTGCGGTCTGGCGAGAATCGCGGCGGGGGAGTTTCAAAAGATCGTGCTCGCGCGGGCGATCGATCTGACGGCGAGCCGTGAGCTGCATCCGCTCGAGGTGTTGAACGGGCTGCGCGAGCGGTTTCCCGATTGTTATGCGTTTTCGGCGGCGCCCGGGGGCGGCCCCAGTTTCATCGGCGCCTCTCCGGAGCGCCTGGTGCGTGTGACCCAGGGCGTGGTCGAGACCGAGGCGCTGGCCGGCTCGGCGCGGCGCGGCGCGGGAGCGAGCGAGGATGCGGCGCTCGCGGCGGGGCTGCTGCGCAGTGAAAAGGATTTGCGCGAGCACCGGCATGTCATCGCCTCGATCACGCGTCGTTTGGAGCCGCTGGGCGTGACGCTCGAGCACGCGACGGCGCCGACGCTCCGGAAGCTGGCCAACGTGCAACACCTGCACACGCCGATGCGCGGCAAGCTGCCGGAGGGCGTGCGGCTGCTCGATCTGGTGTCGGTGCTGCATCCCACGCCGGCGGTGGGTGGGACGCCGCGCGAGGCGGCGGTGGCGGCGATCCGTGAGATCGAAGGATTTCCGCGCGGCCTTTACGCGGGGGCGATCGGCTGGATCAACGCGCGGGGCGGTGGCGAGTTTTTCGTGGGCCTGCGCTCGGCGCTGGTCGAGGGCGCGCGGGCGCGGGTTTACGCGGGCGCGGGCATCTTGGCCGGCTCGGAGCCGGAGCGGGAGTTCGCCGAGACGGAATTGAAGTTCCAGGCCCTGCTGGCGGCGTTGAGGGGCTGAGGTTTTTGGCCCACGAAACACACGAAATGACACGAAATTCGGAGCTCTGTTTTTCGTGTGATTTCGTGTGTTTCGTGGGCAATTGTGCTGAAAAATGAACCTCGATTTTCGAAACACGAACGCGCTGTGGTGCTCGGTGGCGGCGGAGACGCTGTGGCGGGCCGGGGTGCGGCACGCGGTGATTTCTCCCGGCTCGCGCAACACGCCGCTGACGATGGCGCTGGTGGCGCATCCCGGGATCGAGACCACGCCGGTCCTGGACGAGCGTTCGGCGGCGTTTTTTGGACTCGGCATCGCGAAGCGCACGGGCGCGCCGGTCGTCCTTCTCTGCACGAGCGGCACGGCGGGGGCGAACTATCTGCCGGCGGTGATCGAGGCGAAGGAGAGCGGCGCGCCGTTGATCGTGATCACGGCGGACCGGCCGCCGGAGATGCGTGATTGCGCGTCGGGGCAGACGATCGATCAGCAGAAGCTGTTCGGGAGCTTCGTGACGTTTTATCACGAACTCGCGGTGCCGGAGCCGCGGGCGGACTTGCTCGCGTATCTGCGTCAAACCCTGCGCCAGACGGTGGCGCGGGCCCGGGAGGGCGGGCCGGTGCATCTGAACGCGCCGTTTCGTGATCCTCTGCCGCCGATCGCGGACGGCACGGCGGAGCCGCTCGCCCGCTCCGTGGTGTGGGAGGAGTTTTTCGCGCTTCCGGACACGGTCGCGGTGGAGACCGAGCGCAGGCTGACCCTGCCGATGGATTTCATCGCGAAGCGCGGCGTGATCGTCGCGGGCGTGGGCTTTGATCGCGGCGAGTGCGCGCTGGCGCATGGGGCGGCCTACAACTGGCCGGTGCTGGCGGATGCGATTTCGGGGGCGCGCCTCCATGTCTCGACGCGGGCGACGGTGATCGCGGCCTACGATTCGATTTTGCGCGACGAACCGGCGGCGGCGGCGCTGCGGCCGGAGGCGGTGGTGGTCTTCGGAGATCTGCCCACGAGCAAGGTGCTGCGCGGATGGCTGGCGAAGATCGACGCGCCGATCGTGCAGTTCACTCCGTATCCGGATAATCGCGACGGAATGCATGCGAGGACGCGGCGGGTGCGCGCGCGGGCGGAGGAGTTAAACCGCCCGCCTTTGGTGTTCGAAGGCGCGACGGCGGAGTGGGAGAGGGCGTGGGCGAAGGCGGAGGCGGCCGCGCAAAAGGTCCTGGCGGGCGCGGAGACCGAGCCGGGCTTCGAGGGCGCGTGCACGCGAGCGATCGCGGCGGGGTTGACGCGCGGGCAGACGTTGTTCGTCGCGAGCAGCATGCCGGTGCGCGACCTCGAGTATCTGGCGCCGGCGCGGACCGACGGACCGCGCGTGATCGCGAACCGCGGCGCGAACGGGATCGACGGCACGCTCTCGACCGCGATCGGCGTGGCCCACGGCGGCGAGCCGACGGTTTTGCTGACGGGCGATCTGGCCTTTTTGCACGACACGAACGGGCTGCTTCTGGCGGCGAAGCTGAAGGGCTCGCTGACGGTCGTCGTGATCAACAACGAGGGCGGCGGGATTTTCGGTCATCTGCCGGTGGCGAAGTTCGATCCTCCCTTCGAGGAATACTGGTCGACGCCGCAGCGGGTGGAGTTGGCCAAGCTCTGCTCGGCCTACGACGTGCCTCATCGAACGGCGGGCTCGTCGTCGGGACTGCGCGCCTTGCTGCGCGCGGAGATCGGCGAGCCCGGACTCCGCGTGATCGAGGTGCGCACGGATCGAAAGAAAGACGTGGAGACGCGCCGGCGCCTGTTCGCGGAGGCGGCCAGGGCGGCGGGCGAGGCGCTCCGATGAAGCCGGCTGTCTTCGCCGAGGCGCGGGTGGTCCGGGTGGACGCGGTTCCCCTGGATATCGCTCTGCACGCGCCCTTCGGGATCTCCGGCGGTGCGCAGGAGCGGGCGAGGAATGTATTGGTGAAGATCGAGCTCGAGGACGGCGCGCGCGGTATCGGCGAAGCGGCGCCTTTTCCCGCCTACAACGGCGAGACGCAGGAACAGGCGCTGGAGGCGCTGGCGACGGCGCGCGAGGCGGTGACGGGGCGCGTGGCGAGCCTGGAAAACTGGCGCGAGCTGGCGACGGCGTTTCGCGCGGCGGGCGGGGCGGACGCGGGCTCGGCGCAGTGCGGCTTCGAGATGGCGCTGCTCGACGCGCTGACCCGCCGGGCGGGACTGCCCTTGTGGAGATTTTTCGGAGGCGCGGGCCGGGAGCTGGAAACGGACATGACGGTGACTACGGGTTCCCCGGAGGAGTCGGCCGCGGCGGCGCGGGACATCCGCGCGCGTGGGATTCGCACGATCAAGGTGAAGGTCGGCGGCAAGGCGGGGCCGGAGCACGATCTGGCGCGGCTGAGGGCGATCCATGCGGCGGCGCCGGATTCGCCGCTGATTCTGGATGGAAACGCGGGACTGTCGCGCGAGGCGGCGAAGGGGCTGGTGCGCGGTTTGAAGGCATCGGGAATCGCGCCGGCTTTGCTCGAGCAGTGGTTGGCGAAGGACGATCCTGCGGGGGCGCGGGAGCTGGCGGTGTTTTCCGGCTGGCGGCTTGCGGCGGACGAAGCGGCCTGCACGGCGGCGGACGTCGAGCGCCTGGCGGACGCGGCCGCGGCGCAGGTGGTGAACATCAAGCTGATGAAGGCCGGCGTGGCGACGGCGCTTGATCTGGTGGCGGCGGCGAAGCGCCGAGGCCTGGGCCTCATGATCGGCGGCAACGTGGAGTCGCGGCTCGCGATGACCTTTTCCGCCTGCTTCGCGGCGGGCCTGGGCGGTTTCGAATTTGTCGACCTCGACACGCCGCTCTTTCTCGCGAGCGATCCCTTTGCGGGCGGGATGCGTTACGAAGGCGCCCGCGTGCGGCTCGAGGAACGCTCGTCGGGATTGGGAATGGCCCTGGCCTGAGCCGGAGGCGCATGACGGCGGGCCGCCAAGCCCGCCAGAAGCGCGATCAAGGTGGCGGCGAGAGAGGCGCCGAGCAGGGCGGGCATGCCGACGAGGCCGTTGTGCGGCGTGAGGGAGACGAGACGGCCGGCGCCTAGCGCGCCGAATCCGAAGCCGAGGTGGTGGGCGAGCTGGGTGTGGAGCTGATGCGCCGGGACTAGAGGGCCGGGCACCTGCGCGGAAACGAGTCCGGCGAGGGCGAGGTGGCGGGTGGCGTTGACGACAAGAAACGTGGCGATGGCGGCGATAGCCGCGGGAGCCGGGAGCGGGCCTTGGAGCCGGAGGAGGGCAAGCAAGGCGAGGACCGATGCACCGAGCGAGCAGGCGTAGAACACGGCGGGGCTCGTGCGGGCGCGGATCCGGCCGACCAACGGCGGGGCGGCAAGGCCCAGGAGCGCCGCGGTCGAAAGGACGACGGGAATGTGGACCTCGCCGTGGCCCGCGTTGAAGACGAGGTAGCCGGATAGCACGGCGAGGTAGGCGGCGGTCACGAAGGCGAGCGCGAGCGTGGCGACGAGGCTCCATGGCGCCGGTTCGGGCGGCGGTGGACAGAGAGGGAAATCCGACGCGGGCGTTTCTTCGCCCTCGGAGAAAACGCAGACCGCGAGCAGGCCGAGAAGGATCGGCGCGAAGGCGAATCGCCAATCGGCCAAGGTGGCGGCGGCGATGCACACGGGCATGCCGAAGGAGACGATGCGAGGCGCAAGGCGCGCGACCGCGGGGCTGGCGGAGGCTGGCAGGACGCGGTGGATGGCGACGTAAGCCACGCCGGCGAAGAGGCCGGCGAGAACCCGGGCGGCGACCAAGGACGGGTAGTCGTGGGAAAAGGCGCAGGGCAGGGTGGTCAGGAAGACGAGGCCGGCCAAAGCCCGGGGGCTGTTTGGCAGCCGGGGCGCGCGGCGCGCGAGCAGGCCCGCAAGGGCGGCGGAGAGGGGAAAGGCGGCGGCGAGGGCGGCGACCCCGGGAACGCCGGGATGCCAGAGCCGGGCCTCCTGCGGACCGAGGGGAAAGACCACCATCAGGGCGAGGCCTTGCAGGCCAAGCAGCCAGGCGAGGGCGCGATCTCGGGGCAGGCGTAAGAAGGAGGCGGACACCACGGGAGGCGGAGCACGAAACCTGCCGCGCTTGGGTGCGGGTTATTCAGCGAGATGAGCGACGGCGCTCATGCTAAGCCCGGCGCGGAGGCGGAGCGGGCGCGGCCAAGGCGCGCCGCTCGCGCGGGTTCAGAGCTGAACCGGCAGGCCGATCTCGATGATCTGCGTCGGCAGGATGCGGTAGTAATCCTTGATCGGAGAGGCGTTGCGGCTGAGGAAGGCGTAGAGGGCCTTTTGCCATTCGAACATGCGCGCGGAGCCGCCGGTGATGATCATCTCGCGGTTGAAGTAAAAAGTCGTGCCGGCGAGGTTGAGGGGCACGCCCTGGCGCTTGATGCGCTCGACCATCTTGGCGACGTCGGGGGATTCCATGTAGCCGTAGCGGACGACGGCGCGCCACACGCCTTCGCCGAGGGATTCGAGGGTCATGCGCTCCTCGTCGTCGACCTGGGGGACGTTGTCGGTGAGGATGGTCAGGAGGACGACGGTCTGCTGCAGGCACTTGTTGGCCTTGAGGTGGTGGAGCAGCGCGAGCGGCGTGCCCTTGGGCGTGGCCACCATGAAGACGGCGGAGCCGGGGACGCGGACGATGTTTTTGCTCCGGGCGATGCTCGCCAGTTCCAGCTCGGCGACGGCTGAGCCGTAGACCTTTTCCTGGATCTCGTTGCGCCCGCTCTTCCACGTGTGCATGAGGGCGATCAGGCCGATGGCGATGATGACGGGGAGCCAGCCGCCGTCGGCGAATTTGTGTAGATTGGCGCCGAAGAATAGCAGGTCGACGGCGAGGAAAACGACGGTGAGGGCGACGGCGGGCGCCCAGCCCCAGCGCCAGCGTCCGCGCATCACGCCGAAGAGGGCGAAGCTGGTGATGCCCATGGTGCCGGTGACGGCGATGCCGTAGGCGGCGGCCAAGGCGCCGCTGGATCCGAAGCCGACGACGACCGCGATGGAGCCGGCGGCGAGGAAGAAGTTCACCAAAGGCAGGTAGATCTGGCCCTCCTGCTGGGCGTTGGTGTGAAGGATCTTGAGGCGGGGGAAATAGCCGAGCTGCACCGCCTGGCGGGTGAGCGAGAAGGTGCCGGTGATCAGGGCCTGGCTGGCGATGATGGCGGCGAGGATGGAGAGCAGCACGAGGCCGATGCGGAGCGGGCCGTCCGGGGCGAGCGCGAAGAATGGGTTGGTGGCGTCGTCGGGGTTGGCGATGGCATAGGAACCCTGGCCGAAGTAGTTGAGAAGAAGAGCGGGGCAGACGACCCAGCGCCAGGCGCGCGCGATGGCCGAGCGGCCGAAGTGGCCCATGTCGGCGTAGAGGGCCTCGGCGCCGGTGATGGTGAGGACGATCGAGCCGAGGACGCCGGCGGCCTGCGCGGGGTGGTTCCACAGCAGGCGAAGACCGTGGAGCGGGTTGATCGCGGCGAAGACCTCGGGGGCGTCGAAGAGGTGGATGGTGCCGAGCAGGCCGAGGACGGCGAACCAGACGAGGATGACGGGGCCGAAGACGACGCCGATGGCGCGGGTGCCCTTGCGTTGCACGAGAAACAGTCCGGCGAGGATGACGACGGCGATGGGAACGACGTAGCGTTCCAGGCCGGGGTTGAAGCTCTTGAACCCCTCTGCGGCGCCCAGCACGGAAATGGCGGGGGTGATGATGCCGTCGCCGTAAAGCAGGGCGGCCCCGAAGAGGATGAGCACGGTGGAGAATCCCAGTCCTCGTCGGGCGGCCGCGCCCGCGCATTCTCCGGCGGCGGCGTCGCGCGGCCGATCCCCGAGGGCGAGCAGGGCGAAGATGCCGCCTTCGCCGTGGTTGTCCGCCCGGGTGACGACCGCGACGTATTTGAAGCTCACGATGAACAGAATCGTCCAGAGCATGAGCGAGAGGACGCCGATCACGCCTTCGGAGCGGCTCACGTCCGGCAGGTAGTGAAGACACTCGCGCATCGTGTAGAGTGGGCTCGTGCCGATGTCGCCGAAGACGACGCCGAGGGCGCCGAGGCTGAGGCCGAGTTGGGCGCGGCGGGAGAGCTTGGACGGCGCGTGGGCGGTGCTCATAGGGGAGGGATTCGCGAAGGGAAGGTAAAGCTTCGCGAGCGGAAGGCTCGGGAGTCAACGGGGGCGATTACGATGCGGATCGCAAGCGTTTGGCGCGGACGGGCGGCGTTGACGGTCGCGGGCGAGGGGGCGAGGGTGTTTCCCGCCATGACCCAGTGCATCGCTTGGAAACGCGTTAAGGAATATTCCGACATCATCTACGAGAAGGCCGACGGCATCGCGAAGGTGACGATCAATCGTCCCCACCGTCGCAACTCGTTCACGCCCGATACGGTGCACCAGATGTATGAGGCCTTTCTCGACGCGCGCGAAGACCCGAAGGTCGGTGTGGTGCTGCTCACCGGCGCCGGTCCGCACACCGATGGAAAACATGCGTTTTGCGCGGGCGGCGACCAAGGCGTGCGCGGGCACGCGGGCTACGTCGGCACCGACGGCGTGCCGCGGCTGAACGTGCTCGATCTCCAGAAGCTCATCCGCTCGATGCCCAAGGTGGTGATCGCGCTGGTGGCGGGCTACGCGATCGGCGGCGGCCATGTGCTCCATGTGGTGTGCGACCTGACGATCGCGGCGGACAACGGCGTATTCGGGCAGGTGGGGCCCCGGATGGGCTCCTTCGACGCCGGCTTCGGCAGCAGCTATCTGGCGCGGCTGGTCGGCCAGAAGAAGGCGCGGGAAATCTGGTATTTGTGCCGCCAATACAGCGCCCGCGAGGCGTTGGACATGGGGCTGGTGAACGCGGTGGTTCCGATGGCGGAGCTCGAGGCCGAGGGCGTGAAGTGGGCGCGGGAGATCCTGGGCCACTCGCCGCTGGCGATCCGGGCGCTGAAGAGCGCTTTCAACGCCGAGCTCGACGGCCAGTCCGGCATCCAGGAGCTGGCGGGCAACGCGACCCTGCTCTACTACATGAGCGAGGAGGCGAAGGAGTTTCACGGCGCGCAGCGCGAGAAGCGCAAACCCGACGCGCGGCGCTTTCCGTGGCTTCCGTGAACCGGACGCGTCCGTGACGCGGGATCGAGGGCACGAAAAAGGGGCGGGCTGCATGCCCGCCCCTTTTTCCGGGGAAATGCTCCGGCTTGCGGCTCAATCGACGGCCGGAACGCGATAGACCGGCTCGCCGAGGATGATGCGGAGCTCGACCATGCCGTCCTCGCCGTAGGGACCGGAGGCGCGGAAGGTGGCCGCGGTCGGGCGAAGCACGGGGCCGCCGGTCTTTTGGCCGGAGACGGCGACCTTGCCGTATGCGTTCGTGTAGGTGACGAGTCCGGTGGCGACGAGGGTGCCTCCGAGCTCCTCGCGATCGGGCAGGGCGGGGATTTTTTGCGTGAACTCGGCGATGCGGCTCAGGCTGGCGCCGCCGGAGACCACCGTGGGATCGGTGTCTTCATCGGCGGGATCGGTCTGGCGTTCCGTGCGCGAGTAGGCGCAGGGGTCTTGGACCTGGGTGAAGGCCAGCGCGACCGATTCCGGCGCGGTCTTGATCTCGCCGGTCTTGCTGTTGCGGGCGACGATCTGAAGAGAGGAGAGGGTATCGGTGGCGCGCGGGTCCGAGAAGGTGGCGGTGTTGCCGCGGGCGACGAGGGACCAGTTGGCGAGCTTGCTGACGCCGTTCGCCTCGAGGATGAGTTTGAGCAGGTCGCGGCTGTTGAACAATTCGTAGTCGAGCTCGCTGCGCTGCTTGTTGGCGTCGCCGCTCGTTTTCGCGACGGAGCGGGTGATCACCATGTCGTAGGTGACGGGCAGGAAATAATCGACCGAGGCGAGCGTCGCGGTCTCGGCGTGCCCGCGGACGAGGAAGAGTCCCAAGGCGAGCAACGAAAGAAAGGAAAGGCGGAACATGGAGAAGGGAGACGAGGTGAAACGGACTGTTCGCGTGAAGCGGGCTTACATCGCCGCGCCGAGGGGCAAGGTGCCGCCGGTGTTCGGACCGCCGTCGGAGAGCGTGACATCCGAGCCAAGCGTCCCGCCGGGGCCGGTGGGGCCGGTGCCGATGACCAAGGTGCCGCCGGTGATCTGCTCGGAGTTCTCGACGCTAGCGTCCGGCCCGCTGCTCGGTGCGGTGGGACGCGATTCGGCGGGGAATAGGCTGGCGGGGATCGAGGAGGATGCGCCGATGCGAAGGCTGAGGCTCAGGACGTCCTCGCCGGCGGTGCCGTAGCCAAGGAAACGTTCATTGACGGGACGATAGATGGCGGCGGAGGCGCCGGCCGGCCGCAGGTAGTTGCCGCTTCCAAATAGAACGCCGTTGGCCGTGCCTGACGCGGTGGCGCGGGGATCGTCGTCGTTGCTGTCGCCGTCCGTGACGGCGATCGCTCCGAGCGCCACGGTGGCGAGCGACTTGTGGGATTCGGTGCCGGAGACGGCGACACCTTCGCGAAGCGTGACGGACTTCCCGACGTAGGGATCGGTAAGGTCGAGGTTCAGGAAGGAGGCGGGAATCTCAAGGGGTTCGAGCCCCTTTTTGCGGGCGAAGAATTTGTAGGAGTTGCCGGAGTCGGGCCAGTCGGCCCAGATGGCGACGAGCGACCAACCGCGGATGCTGGTGATCGCGGGCTCCTGCGCGGCGAGGAAGGTGCGGAGAATCTGGGAATTTCCGTAGCGGACGCGGTCGAGCGGGGTGCGAACGTTGACGTCGCTGTCGTAGGGACGATCCACGGGGGCTTTTTCCTCGCCGGCGCGGCTGAAGGTGGCGGCGAGCGTCACGCGAGACTGGGAGACGCGCAAATCCTGCGCGACGAGGGGCAGGGCGGAAAGGGAGGCGGCGAGGCCGAGGAGCGCTAAACGCATGGGCGTGATGACTGAAGAGGGCGAGGGGCGGCGCAAACCTTAGTTTTTTGCGTAGCCAAAATAGTAGATCGCGAGGAGCCCCGCGCCGACGAGAGCGAAGAGGGCGCCGAAGAGCACAAGACAGCCGCGTTTAGTGGCCTTGGGGTCGAGGGCCTCGGTGGCCCGGTATTTCTCGATGATTTCGTCGGCTCGGGCGTGGGCCATGGCCACGCCCGGCTCGGGGGCCGTGGTGGCCGAAGGGATGGCGGGAGGCGTGGACGAAAGATCGAGAGAGGCAAGGGAGGCCGGGTTTGAAGCGGACGCCAGGCCGGCTTGCGCCGCGCCGGCGGTGGTGAGTTCGGCGTCGATCCAGGCAAGATGTTGGGCGATGAGGGCGCGCTGGCGTCGGAGTTCGGAAATGCGGTCGGGCGACATGGCGGCGGGAAGGATGGAAGCGAGGCCCGGCGGGCCGGGGAACGAAAGCAGAAACAAAAAACGCCGACTCCGCGAGGAGTCGGCGCCTGAAAGCGACGAAAGCGAGAGGTCGTCGTTTAGACGACGGCGACGCTGCGGCGGGCCTTGTCGAACTGGACTACGCCGTCCTTGAGGGCGAAGAGGGTCCAATCGCGGCCGGTGCCGACGTTGTCGCCGGCGTGCAGCTTGGAGCCGCACTGACGGACGATGATGTTGCCGGCGACGACGGACTGGCCGCCGAAGATCTTCACGCCGCGGCGCTTGCTGTGGGACTCGCGGCCGTTGCTCGTTGTGCCTGCACCTTTTTTATGGGCCATGACTTAGTTCTCCTGTCGAGGGTTGCGGTTGTTGTTAAAAACTTAGGCGGAGATGGTCTCGATCTTGATGACGGAGAGCTCCTGGCGATGACCGCGCTTGCGCTGCATGCCCTTGCGCTTGCGCTTCTTGAAGACGATGACTTTGTCGCCGCGCTTGTTCTCGAGGATCTTGGCGGTCACCTTGGCGCCCGCGAGGGTGGGGGTGCCGACCTTGAAGGAGGCGCCTTCACCGGCGGAAAGAACCTCGGTGATCTCGACGATGGAACCGGCCTCGGTGTTCGGGAAACGGTTGACGAAAAGGACGTCGCCTTCGGTGACGGCGAACTGCTGACCTTGGGTTTTGATGGTCGCTTTCATGGAAATAAAGGCGAGAACACAGGGTTTTGCGGGAAGGCGTGCAAGGACTTTTTGGCGAAATCGCGCAAGCCGCGGAAAAACGTCCGCAATCGGGCGCCGGCGGACCGCGCCACGCAGGCGCTCTCCTGTTTTGCCCGTAGGCGAGGGTGAACGACCGGAAGTCGCGGCGGCAGGTCGCTTGGTCACGCCTGATTTTCCCGGAGTTTCTTCAGGAAAGCGCCCGCTTGCACGAGGTCGTCGGGCACCAAGCCGTGGCCGGCGTCCGCATGGAGAGTGGTTTCCACCTCCGCGCCGCCCGTTCGGAGCAGGGCGGCGAGCCGGAGAGGGTGGTCGGCGGGGACGATGGGATCGTGGGCTCCGTTGAGCAGCAGGACCCGGCGTTCGTGTAGAGAGCCGGGGGTGGCCGATTGGTTCAAGACGACCATGGGGCGAAGCAGGATCGCGGCTTCGAGCCGGAGCCCGGGGTGCAGTTGCAGAAGGGCGGCGGCGGCGTTGGCTCCGTTGGAGAATCCCAAGGCCACGACACGGCGCGGGGCGGCGTCGGGGAAATAGCGGGCCAAGGCGGCGGCGAGAAAACCCGAGAGTTCGTCGATTCGCGGGACAACCTGGGCGGGATCGAAAACGCCTTCGGCCAGGCGGGGAAAGAAACGCGCCGCGCCCCGCTCGATGACCCGGCCGCGCGGGGAGAGCAGGGCGGACCCGGGCGAAAGGCGGTCGGCCAGACCGACGAGATCGTGCTCGGTGCCTCCCGTGCCATGCAGCAGAATCAGGGCGGGCGCGGAGGGATCGGCGGCAGGACGAAAAAGATGTGGCCAGGAATCCATGATGTTAAAAAAATGTTTCTTTGCTTTTGCGTGCAACCTGCGTGCGGGGAGTAAACGTCTGACCTAGTCCGTATCACTTATTCTGATTTGGGCGCTTGCAGGGTTGAAATAGTTTCAACCCTGGGGCCCGGCGGAGTAGACGTGGTCGCTTTGTCTGAAATGTCTGTAACCGAATCTTCGTCTTATTTGGGTAAGCCTCCTTTTTTCAAAAGGAAGCGTGGCTATGCCGTCGTGGGCATCGTCCTGGCGCTCGGCGCGTCGGGAGTCTGGTATCACCGCGCCGCGGTGGCCGGAGCGGCGAAGGCGGCGTCGAGCGAGGCGCCGGACACGACCGACGAGTTCACCACGTTGGCGGGTGGGTGGGGCGAGTTGCAGTGCCGGATGGTCAATCTCGAGCAGCCCGCGGAATACATCGCCTTCGACAAGGTCGATTGGAACGGCCCGTTTTGGCATTTCGGCGCCCAGTCGGACGCCTCGCTCAAGCAGGCCCTGCTGCAGGCCGGCTGCGACGAGGGCACGACGGCGAAACTGCTCGCGACCCGGCAGCCCGACGCCGCGGGTCAGTGTGTGCTCAAGCCCGACGACGAGACCGTGCTCGGCTTGAAGGAGGATGTTCGCTCGAAGGTGTATCTGCTGTTGGCCGACAACCCGCTCAATCGCGGCCAGGCCGCCCCGCTTTATCTGCCGCAGGGCGACGTGGAGCGTTTCTTCCGCGGAAAATTCGACCCGGCGCGAAACATCGACACCTGGGCGCGGCATCTTTCCTACAAGCGCAACGGTTACGTCTACTTCAGCGACATGGAGTTGCTCGCGCGCGTCACGCGCTTGAACGACGAGGAGCGGGCGACGCTGCGCCGCGCGGTGAGCGCGACGCCGGTGGTCATGGCGCGCTTGAAGGCGAGCTCCGCCTCCGGACTCGATCCCGTCGTGAACTACTGGGGCTTTTCGATGCCCGGGGTGCTGGTGAAGGACATCCGCCCGCTGTTCGACGCGCAGCTCCGGTCTCCCGGCGGCGGGGCGGTCAGCATTCTTTACGTGCTGCCTCCGCTGGCCAGGGCGAAGCTCTACACCACCCCGCTCACCCCGAAAGGCGACGAGCCCTTGCCAGACTGCCACTTCACGGCGCTGAATTTTTTCAGCGAGAGCGTCGATCCCCAGCTTTCGAACCAAGACTACGCGACCCGTTACCTCACCGATCACTACTATCAGATCGGGGCCCCCGGACGCCCGGGCGACCTCGTCGTGGTGGTCGACGGCAACAGCCGCATCGTCCACTCCGCGACCTATCTCGCGGCGGACGTCGTCTATACCAAAAACGGCATCAATCTGGGGCAGCCTTGGGTGCTGATGCATCTGAACGATATGCTGGCCTACTACTCGGTGAAGGAAACGGTTCGGGTGGGCTACATGCGCAAGCGCACCAGTTGAGCGGCCTGGCCCGCGGGGGTATCCTTTTGGCTGCACGTCCCTAGGCGGACCAGGCGCCGGCGAGCTCGGTCAAGCGGGCACGGGCGGCGTCGAGCGCGCCGTCGCGTTGTTCCCCCGCCTGGTTCGGCACCGCCACGGCGGCCGAGTCGGAGATGCCGATGAAGGACAGGAAAAAGCGCAGGTAAGGCGTGGCGAAGTCGGCCTCGGCGGCCGGCGTGCCGGGCGCGTAATCGCCCGCCGAGGCGACGATGGCCAAGGCGCGTTTGCCGGCGAGCAGGCCTTTGAAGCCGCCGCTCGCGGCGTCGTAGACGAAGGTCTCGCCGCTGCGCGCGACGCCGTCGATCCACGCCTTGAGCGGAGAGGGCACGCCGAAGTTATACATCGCGGTGGCGATGACCACGGCGTCCGCGGCCTTCAGTTCCGCGATGAAGGCGTCCGAATCGGCGAGCAGGGCGCGCTGGTCCGGCGTGCGTTTTTCGGCGGGCGTGTAGTGGGCGCCGGCCCATTCGGTGGTGATATGCGCGGGAGGCTGCGCGGCGAGATCGCGCTCGACGACGTGCAGGTCGAGATTGGCGGCGCGCAAGGCGGCGATGAAGTGGCCGGCGGCGGCGCGCGAGGCGGAGCCCACGTGACGGGCGCTGGCGGTGACAAGGAGGACGGTTTTCATGATGCGGGCAGGGAGAAAGGCGGGTGGGGGGATGCGTGGCGTTTCAAACCGGCAGCGGCTCTAGGCGGGCCTCGATGACGGCGCGGTGCGGCTCGTATTGGGCGGGCAGCTTCAAAGTCGTGCCGAGCGACTCCACAGGCTCGTCGATGGCGAAGCCTGGGGTGTCGGTCGCGATCTCGAAGAGCACGCCGCCGGGCTCGCGGGCGTAGATGGAGTGGAAGTAGTTCCGGTCCATCCTCGGGCTCACTCCCAGGCCGGCGGCGCGCCACTCGGCCTGGGCGGCGAGCTCATCGGTGTCGTTGGCGACACGGAAGGCGACGTGGTGAACGGTGCCCGCGCCGGGCTGGCCGCGGGGCGCGGCGGGCGCGGCGACGAGGTCGACGTAGGCTCCGGGGCCGCCCGCGGCGACGGCGTAGCGAACGCGGGTTTCTTTTGTGGTGCCGCCATCGGGCACGCGGGCCGTCTCACGCCAGCCCATGTGGTCGACGAGCAGGCGCGCGGTGCGGCCCGAGTCCGCGTGGGTGAGCGTGACGGAGTGGAAGCCGCGCAGGCCGTGCGCGACCGGAATCTCGGGATGAGCCCAAGGCTGGCGCGCGTCCGGCTCGGCGGTCGCGACGATCTCCAGCCCGAGTCCGTCCGGATCCGCGAAGCGCAGGACGCTGTCGCCGAAACGGGTCTCCTCGGTGAAGGGGACGCCTTGGGCGGCGAGACGCTCCCTCCAGAACGGCGCGGAGGCGGCGGGCACGGACCAGGCGGTGGCCGTCGCCTGGCCGGGACCGATGCGACCGCGCGGTTGCCCGGCCCAGTAGAAAAACGTGAGGGCGGAGCCGGGCGTGCCGACGCTGTCGCCGAAGTAGAGGTGGTAGGTGGACGGGTCGTCGAAGTTGACCGTGCGCTTGATCAGTCGCAGCCCGAGGACGCGGGTGTAAAAGGCCACGTTGGCGGCGACGTCGCCGGCCATCGCGGTGATGTGATGAAGGCCGAGGAGATTCATGATGATTTGACGTGAAACGATCGGATTTTGAGGGAGGGCGACCTCGCGGACGCCCTGGGCGGATTCCGGGGAGGGCGACTTATTTGCGAGCCGCGCCGGAGGCGCCCTTGGCGAGGTGGGCGTCGATCGAGAGCGCGCCGCCGCCGGTCAACACGAGGGCCACGGCGACGAGGAGCAGCGTGAGCGGGTATTCCATGCCGTCCGGGGCGAAGAACGACGAGCGGTGCACGGTCCAGATCGCCACGCCCATGATCACGGCGGCCTGGGCTGCGGCGAAGCGGGTGAGAAGCCCGAGCACGAGGAGTATACCGCCGAAAAACTCGCCGCCGCCCGCGAGCGCGGCGTGAAGGTGGCCGGGGGACAGGCCGAGCTTGGATTCGAAAAACTGGGCGGTGTTCTCGAACCCGTAGCCGCCCCACCAGCCGAAGAGTTTTTGGGCGCCATGGGCGAAGAACACGGTGCCGAGGCCGAGGCGAAGCGCGAGAGGGGCGGCGGAGGCGGCGTCGGTGCGGAGGGTGCGGGATAGGAGGCTCATGATGGGTGTCGGAGTTTAGTAGGTTTGATGTTGAACTAATGAGGAAAAGGAAATCAGGAGGAGGAAAGGGAGGGAGAGGGGTTGCGGCCGCGTCCGAGTTTTTTGCAAAGCTCGGCGAGCATGCCCTGCTCGGCGGGGCTGAGATGGGAGAACTCGGCGGTGATGGCGGCGGCGACTTGGGGGAACAGGGCGGCGATGCGTGTCCGGCCGGCTTTGGAGAGGGATACGATCCAGCGACGGGCGTCGGCTTTGTCGCGTTCGCGGGAGATCAAGCCGTCACGTTCGAGATTGGAAAGGACGAGCGTGAGGTTGCCGGCGCTTTTGAGGATCTTTTCGGCGATTTCGCCGGCGCAGAGCGGACCACGATGGTAGAGGGCTTCGAGCACGCCAAATTGGGTGATGGTCAGGTCGCCGAGGAGACCATGGGCGCGCGCCGTGACCGTCTCCGAGGCCCGCATCAGTTTGATGTAGGCGTCGAGCGCGGCGACTTCGGCGGGAGAACCTTGGTGGGCGGTCGGCATGAGCGCGGTGGGTTAATTGATGTTTTGATGTGAAATTAAAATATAGTGCGATGTCAAAGGTTTTTTGAGTGGGGGCTTCGGGGGAGAAATCTCAGGTCAGGTGCCGAGGGGGTATGGCAGCGCGGTATTCTGTCGCCGCGGTTGGCGGGCGGGAGTTTGTCGCGCCTGAAAAACAAGAGAGCCGACCAAGGAGTTGGTCGGCTCAAAAGGCGGCGGCGGTCTGCCACAGTCCACGGTAAGGACGGCGCGGGCGCTCAGAGTTTCTCGATCTTCTGGATGCGGGGGATGTGGCGGCCGCCCTCGAAGGGGGTGGCGAGCCAGGTGCGGACGATCTTGAAGGCCTCCTCGACGGTGACGGTGCGCTCGCCGAGGGAGAGGACGTTGGCGTCGTTGTGGGAGCGGTTCCAGATCGCGACCTGCTCGTTCCAGCAGAGGCCGCAGCGGACGCCCTTCACCTTGTTGGCGACGATGGCTTCGCCGTTGCCGGAGCCGCCGAGGACGATGCCGTATTGGAACTCGCCGCGGGCGACGGCCTCGGCGGTGGGGCGGATCCAGTCCGGGTAATCGCAGGAGGCGTCGGAGTAGGTGCCGAAGTCCTTCACGGTGTGGCCCTCGGAGAGGAGCATGGCCTTGATGGCTTCCTTGTATTTGAAGCCGGCGTGGTCGGAACCGATGGCGATCGAGTATTTGGGGGCGGACATGAGGAAAGAGGGGACAGGGAAAGAAGAGTTGCCCACGAAACACACGAAAAAACACGAAAAGAAAACCGGGAAGACGCGGATGGCGTCGGCGGGGTGGCCGAGTCATGGTGGCTTCATGAATATCCGTGCTCTTTGGGTCGTGGCGGGGGTGATGGTCGGCGCGCTGGCGATGACGGGTTGCCAGTCGACCCCGGCGAAACGCATCGCGAAAAACGAAGCGGCGTTCGCGGCGATGCCGGCGACGACCCAGGCCAAGATCCGCGCCGGGCAAGCGGACGTCGGTTTCTCTCCCTTGCAGGTCGAGCTGGCGAAGGGAAAACCCGATCGCGTGGTCACGGTGACGAGCGCGCAGGGCGAGCGGCTGTCGTGGATCTATGAAAAACGCGCATCGGGCTTCAGCTTTGGCGTCGGAGTGGGAGGCGGCAGCGGCGGCATGGGCGGCGGCGTGGGGGTGGGAACGAGCGGGCGCGGCCCGGACGTGGCCTGCGTGGTCAACTTCGCCGGCGGCGTGGTCGGCTCGGTCGAGGACTATACGGAGCGGCGCTGAGGCAGGCGTCGGGCGCGCCGGGCGAATGGCTTAGGGTTCGCCGGTTTTGACGCGCTCAAAAAGCGCGGCGCGTTCGTCCTCCGCTTTCCAGTAGGATTCGACGACCTTGCCGAACGCGGGGACCGCCATGGCCATCATCAGGCGGCCGGCGTAATTTTTCCCGGGAAGCAGCAGGCCCGAGCGCGAGAAAAGCGTCTCGCCGCGCTCCTTGATCGTCTGGTGATCGCGGCGGGCGGCGGCTTCACCCAGCTCCTCGAAATAGTCGCCGGTCAGATTGGCGGTGCGGACCGGGTTGTAGAGCAGGGGCTGAAGAGGCCGAAGAATCGATACCGCGAGCCGGCGGGCGGAGGTAGATGTCGGAGAAAAGGCCTCGGCGTCGGCCGGCTGGAGGCGAAGGAACATCGGGCCGCTGATCTCGTATTCGCAGCGCAGGAGCAGACGCGCCTGCTCCGGGTCATCGGCCCGGGGCGCGAGGACGGCGGCGAGGCGGGCGCGGGTTTCGGGCGAGACGGGCCCGCCGTCCAGGATGCGGCCAAGCGTGCCGTGGGCTTGGCGTCGAAGCGCGATGGCGATCATGCGCCGCACCAAGGTGCGCGAGTGCGGCTCGAGTTTTTGCGCGGCGATGTAGACGGGCAGGATGGCGTCCACCGCGGCGTCACGGCGCCCCTCGGCCGCGAGCCGCATGGCGTGGGAGGAGGAAATCTGGCCGGCCAGGCGGAATGCCTGAAAACGAGGAATCGGGGAACGGAAGTCCTCGGTGAGGTCGCCGATGGCGGGTGCGGCGGCCAGTTCACCGATCCATCCGCGGAGGACGGCGGAATCGGTCCAGAGCTGATCGATGGCCGGGCCGTTTTTTGCGATGAACTCCGTCCATTTCACGTCGTTTTTCGTCCCGGGTTCCGCCGAGGGCGGAACGAGCTTGGTGTTCGGCAGGGCGGAGAAAAGCGTGCCGCGCGGGGTCTCGTTGAAGCGGAGGGTGAGGGCGTGGGTCGGGGCCGCCTCGGGGAAATCGTTGCGCAGGGCCGGATGGCGGCCGGAATGGAGCCACGTTTCGTCGTCTTGCGCGAGCCAGGCGAGGAAGACGACGACGCTCGCGGTGAGCACGGCGGAGGCGGTGAGCGAGGTCGGAAGGGGGCGGCGCAGGCCGCGGAGGCGACGCGCGAGGATCCAGGCGGGACCGGCGAGGAAGAACAACGAGAGGCCGATGCGGGCGGGGAGCGGTTCGTCGGCGGCGGGAGCGTAGCGGATCCATTGATACGCGGAGACGGCGACAAAGGCGGTCCAGAGCAGGATGAACAGCGCGAGGAGGGCTCGGCGGGAGCGGACGGCGAGGGCGGGCGGGCGCGCGTCCTCTGGCGAAGCTGGGGTGGGCATGGCGCGAAAGCTGCCCGGGTGGGGAAGCGGGGGAAAGAAAAAGCCCCGGCGCCAAGGGCGACGGGGCTTGAGGGCTAGACCAAACGGCGCGGACGGAGCCGCGCCCTCCAGGTGGCTCAGGCGAGGGAGACGCCCTTTTTGGCGGCGGCGCGGAGGAGAGCGTCGGCCATGTCGGTGGGCGTGGCGGCGACCTCGATGCCGCACTCCTGGAAGACGGCGATCTTGGCGGCGGCGGTGTCCTCGGCTCCGCCGACGATGGCTCCGGCGTGGCCCATGCGGCGGCCCGCGGGGGCGGTGGCGCCGGCGATGAAGCCCGCGACGGGCTTCTTGCAGTTGTCCTTGATCCAGCGCGCGGCCTCGACCTCGGCGTTGCCGCCGATCTCGCCGATGAGGATGATGCCCTTGGTGTCGGGGTCCTCGTTGAAGAGCTTGATCACGTCGAGGTGGCTGGTGCCGTTGACCGGATCCCCGCCGATGCCGACGGCGGTCGACTGACCGAGGCCCTTGGAGGTGATTTGGAAAACCGCTTCGTAGGTGAGGGTGCCGGAGCGGGAGACGATGCCGACGTGGCCCTTGCGGTGGATGTAGCCGGGGGCGATGCCGATGCGGCAGCCGCCCTTGGAGCCTTCGCCGGTTCCGGGGGTGACGAGGCCGGGGCAGTTGGGCCCGATGAGGCGGGTCTTCTTGCCGGCGATGGCGCGCTTCACGCGGATCATGTCCTTGATCGGAATGCCCTCGGTGATGCAGACGGCGAGGTCTAGGCCGGCGTCGACCGACTCGAGGATGGCGTCGCCGGCGAAGGGCGGCGGCACGTAGATCACGGAGACGGTGGCGCCGGTGGCCTTGGCGGCCTCGTGGACGGAGTTGAAGATCGGGACCTTGTGGCCGGCGTGCTCGAAGAACTGGCCGCCCTTGCCGGGGGTGACGCCGGCGACGACCTGGGTGCCGTAGTCGAGGGAGAGCTTGGCGTGTTTGCCGCCGAAGTCGCCGGTGATGCCTTGGACGAGGATCTTCGTCGTGGGGGTGATGAGAATGGACATGGCTTTTATTTTTTAACCACGAAACACACGAAATACACGAAAGGGGCCGGAGTGCGGCGGACGTGTCGTCGGAGTTCGATGGTTTGGTTTTTCGTGTGTTTCGTGTCTTTCGTGGTGATCCCGATCAGGCGACGAGTTTGACGATCTTCTGGGCGGCGTCGGCCATGGTGTCTCCCGAGACGAGGGCGAGGCCGGACTGGGCGAGCGTGGCCTTGCCGGCCGCGACGTTGTTGCCCTCGAGGCGGACGACGAGGGGGAGCTTGAGGCCGACTTCCTTCACGGCGTCGACGATGCCCTCGGCGATGACGTTGCAGTCCATGATGCCGCCGAAGATGTTCACGAAGATGCCCTTCACGTTGGCGTCGCCGAGGATGATCTTGAAGGCCGCGACGACCTTCTCCTTCGAGGCGCCGCCGCCGACGTCGAGGAAGTTGGCGGGGTTGCCGCCGTAGTGCTTGATGATGTCCATGGTGGACATCGCGAGGCCGGCGCCGTTGACGAGGCAGGCGATGTTTCCGTCGAGGGCGATGTAGGCGAGGTCGTATTTGGAGGCCTCGATTTCCTTCGGGTCTTCCTCGTTGAGGTCGCGGAGGGCGACGATCTCGGGGTGGCGGTAGAGGGCGTTGCTGTCGAAGGAGACCTTCGCGTCGAGGGCGAGGACTTCGCCGGTCGGGGTGGTGATGAGGGGGTTGACCTCGACCATGGCGGCGTCGGTTTCCCAGAACATCGTGTAGAGGTTCTTGAGCAGCTTGGCGGCGTTCTTGGCCTCGGCGCCGGTGAGCTGGAGGGCTCCGATGACCTGGCGGAGCTGGAAATCGGCGATGCCGTAGGCGGGGTCGATGACGACCTTGGTGATCTTCTCGGGGGTGTCGTGGGCGACCTTCTCGATCTCGACGCCGCCCTCGGTGGAGGCGACGATGACCGGGCGGGAGGAGGCGCGGTCGAGGAGGATGGCGAGGTAATACTCCTTCTTGATGTCGCTCGCGACGGTGAAGTAGATCGTCTGGACCTTGCGGCCGGCGGGGCCGGTCTGGATGGTGACGAGGGTGTTGTTGAGCATCTTGCCGGCGACTTCCTTGGCGTCGGCCTTGGTCTTGTTGAACTTCACGCCGCCCTTGTAGCCGTCGGTGAAGGTGCCCTTGCCGCGGCCGCCGGCGTGGATCTGCGACTTCACCATGGTGGGGCCTTCGGGGAGCTGCGCCAGTGCGGTGTCGAACTCCTCCTGTGTTTTGGCGGCGGCACCCTTGGGAACGGGCACCCCGAACTTCTCGAACAAGGCCTTGGCTTGGTATTCGTGAATGTTCATGGCAAGAAAGGTCCCAGCCTGCGCCCCGGGGGAGGGGTTGGCACGCCGAAAAACCCGAATTCAGTCTCGGTTTAGCACGAACACGACCGGCTTGCCTCGCCCTTATGCGCGCCGCAAGGTCCGCTGATGCAATCGCACGAGTTGCTCAAAGACGTCCTGAAGCGCACCAGCGCGAAGCAGATCGCGGCCGACATGAGCCTGTCGCTCTCGCTGATCTACAAGTGGGCGGAGCCGCCGGGCGAGGTGGCGGGCAGCGGCTCGAGCAATCCGCTGGACCGCATCGAGCAGTTGTTGAAGGCGACCGGCGACAAGCGCATCGCGCACTGGGTCTGCGCGCGGGCGGGCGGTTTTTTCATCGAGAATCCGCCCGTGAAGGCCACGGGCGCCGCCCTGGTGCCGGCGACCAACGAGATCGTGCGCGATTTCGCCGAGCTGCTCTCGGTGATCACGGCGGCGAGCGCGGACCAGCAGGTGTCGGCCGCGGAGGCCAAGACGATCCGTGCGCGCTGGGAGGAGCTGAAGAGCGTGACGGAAGGTTTCGTGCAGGCGGCGGAGAAGGGCGCCTTTCGCGACGCGGACGCGGCGCAGGCCGGTCCGGGCGGGGCCGCCCGGATCCGAAGCGCGGGCGCCCGCTGAACCGGGGCGCTTGCGGGCGGGGCGACGCGGGGCTTGGCTGGACGCCATGAAGACCGGAAAATCCCTCTTGTCGCGGCGGGTCTGGCCCGTCGCGCTTTGCGCCCTGGCGCTGGCGGCCTGCTCCACCCCGGCGGCGCGGATCAAGCGCAACCAGGCGCTTTTCGACTCCTTGCCCGTCACGGAGCAGTCCCTTGTCCGCGAGGGCAAGGTCGGGATCGGCTTCACCCCGGAGATGGTGAAACTGGCGGTGGGGGAGCCCGACCAGCGCTGGCTCCGCACCGACGCGCAGGGGCGGTCCGAGATCTGGAGCTACACCACCTACGACGGTCCGGACGGGGCTCCCCTCTATCGCGGCGCCTACCATCATGACCTGGGCGGGTATCCGTTTTTTAACGACATCTATTACCGCGACTCGGCCCGCCCTCGGGAGTATTTCAAGGTGACCTTCTCCGGCGGCCGGGTTACGGAGGTGGTGCAGGACTCGCGCTGAGCGGGTTCGCGGAAGGGATGGGCTTGCGTGAGACGTCTTCGGACGCAGGCTGCCGCGCATGTTTAGCGAATGGTTGTCGGGCCACTGGGACTATCTCGTCTTCGCGTGCGGCGCGGCGGGACTTTTCGCCGGGCTGGCCTGGGGCCTGAGGCGCTGGCGCCGGCCCGCCGCCACGCTGCCGCGCGTGTTCTGGCTCGCGTTGATCGCGCTGGTGCTGGCGGGTTTTTTCTTCGTGGAGGAGGCGGGCCGGCGCCCGCAGCGTCGCGTGATCGCGTTGCTCGAGAGCATCGCGCCCACCTATGCGTCCGAGTTGGAGAAGAGGGGCCACGCGCTGTTGCGCGCGGATGAGGCCGCGGCGGATCCGCGCTACCTCGCCATGATCGAACTGCTGAAGCGTTGGGTGGAGCTGAACCCGCTGGTGAGCGACATCTACACCTACCGCCGTTCCGCCGAGGGCGGCGTGGCGCTGCTGGTGGACGCGGAGACCGATTACGACAAGGACGGCCGCTACGATGGCGAGCGCGAGGCTCGCACGCCGCCGGGCGAACCCTATCCGCAGGCCGGCGAGGAGATCCGGCGCGCCTTCGCCGGGGAGATCACCGCGCTCGCCCACCCGGTGACGGATCGTTGGGGCACCTGGGTGAGCGTTCACGTGCCGATGCGCGACGCGCTCGGGCGTGTCGAGGCGGTGCTGGGCGTGGATTATTCCGCGGACCTCTGGAAGGCGGAGCTCTTCGAGCGCCGTCGCGTGGCCCTGCTTTATCTCGGGGTGATGGTGGTGATCCTGGCCGGCAGCGGCGCGGTGGTGGCGGTCAACCGCGCCGAACTCGCGGCCCGCTCCGCCGCGGAGGCCCGATTGCGGACGAGCGACGCGCGTCTGAGGGCGATGCTCGACCACCTGCCTTTCGCGCTCTGGCTGCTCGACGCCGACGGCCTGTGCCGCGCGCACAACGCCCGCGCCGCCGCCACGCGCGGCGCGCAGGAGGGGCGGGCGCTGGGCGACTTCGTTTTCGAGGAGTCGGAGCGACCGGGCCTGGACGAGGACTGCCGTCGCGCGCGCGCCGGCTCGGTCGTGACCCGCGAGGTGGAGGGCGCGCGCGAGGGCCGTCCCCGGCATGTGTTTCGCCTGCTCGCGCCGGTGGTCGAGGCGCCGCGCCGCACCGGGCTGGTGGCGGTGGAGCTGGATGTGACGGACCGGGTGGAGGCGGAGCACGCGCGTCGCCGCTCCGAGCAGCGCCTGGCCTTGCACGTGCAGCAGACGCCGCTCGCCTACATCGAGTGGGGGACGGATCGGCGCGTGTTGCGCTGGAACCCGGCGGCGGAGCGGATCTTCGGCTACACCGCGGCGGAGGCGGCGGGGCGCCGCTTCGACGCCCTGATCGTGCCGGACAACGTGGCCGCGGAGATGGAGGAGGTCCGCCGCGAGCTCCTCGCCTGCAAGGGCGGACGTCAGCACATCAACGAGAACCGCACCAAGGACGGCCGCGTCATCACCTGCGAATGGACGAACACGCCGCTCGTCGACGCCGACGGTCGGGTGATCGCGATCGCGTCCCACGCGCACGACATCACCGAACGCGTGGCGCTCGAGCAACGGCTGCGGCAGACGCAGCGCATGGAGTCGATCGGGCAGCTGGCGGGAGGCGTCGCGCACGAATTCAACAATCTGCTCACGCCTATGCTCATGCAGGTGGGCCAGATCGCGGCGGAGCACGCCGGCGACGAGCGGCTGCTCGCGATGCTGCGGCCCGTGGAGGACTCGATTTTGCAGGCGGCTCAACTCAACCAACGCATCCTCGCCGTGGGACGCCGGGCCTCCGACGCGCCCGCCTTGCTCAAGTTGAATCCCTTGGTCGAGGCGGCGGTGGATCTCTTGCGGCACACCCTCGACCGCCGCATCGAATTTCGCGCCGAGCTCGCGGCGGGCCTGCCGTCCGCCCTGCTGACCAAGGGCGCGATCACGCAGATCGTGATGAATCTGGCGCTCAACGCGCGCGACGCGCTCCTGGCCCGGCTGGAGCGCGGGGCGCCGCCTCCGGATTGGGCGCCGCGTCTCGTCGTTTCCACCGCGGTCGCGACCCAGACGCCCCCGAGCGCGCCCGAGACGCTGCGCCGCGCTCCGGCCTGTCTGGTCCTTTCCGTGTCGGACAACGGCGAGGGCATGAGCCCCGAGGTGCGGCGCCGCGCGTTCGAGCCTTTTTTCACCACCAAGGCCCCCGGCCATGGAACCGGGCTTGGCCTGGCGGTCGTGTGGAATGTCGTGGAAGGCCTGGGCGGCGTGATCGATCTACGCACCGCGCCCGGCCAGGGCACGACGTTCAGCATCCACCTCCCGGTCGCGCGTCCCGAAGACGCTCCGGTGGTGACGGACTCGCCGCGCGGCGCGCCGGGCGTTTCGTCGCAGCCCGCTCCGCTCCGCCTGCTCCTTGTCGAGGACAACGAACTCGTGCGCGAGACCTTCCGCGAGGTGCTGGCGCAGGCGGGGCATTCCGTGACTTGCGCGAACGACGGCGAGGCGGGGCTCCGCCGGATGGAGGAGGCCGCGGCCGCTCCCTACGACGTCGTGCTCGCGGATCTGAACATGCCCCGGCTCTCGGGCCGGGAAATGCTCGAGCGCGCGCAGGGGCGGAATTTCGCGCGCGGCGTGATCGTGGTGAGCGGGCTGGTCGACCCCGGTCTGGGCGACGAATTGCGACGCCTCGGCGCCGACCGGGTCTTGCGCAAGCCCGTCGGCATGGCCGAGCTGCTCTCCGCGGTCGCCGAGGTGGGCAGACGATCCCCTTCCGCCCTTGCGCGGCAGGAGCCCGGCTGAGGCTTTTTTCAGAACGAGCGCTCTGGCGGTTGGCTCCGCGCGGGGCATGGATTAGGAATCTTTATCCCCATGTCCTCCCGTCTAAATAGCTTCCTGCTCGAAAATAATCTGCGCATCTCCGGCAACCCCTGTGTCAGTCCGGACTTCTGCCTCGACTGGGCCTCGCTGAAGAGCGCCCATGTGGCCGGCAAGACGAAGAGCCACGCGAAGAGCGGCTTCGCCACCGCGGCGGGCGAGTGGTCCCTGTTCGAGGACCCGGCGACGGGCGACCACGGCTGGCGTTTCTCCGCCAAGTCCGGCGCGTCCGTCCCCGCCCTCGAGGGCGGCGAGCGCGCGGCCGACGGCGCGACGATTTTCCCCGCCACCTGGGCCAACCTGCTTCGCCTGAAAAACCTCATCCAGGAGCACGACGCCGGCGCGACGATCTTCCCGACTTCAGGCGGCAACCTCGGCCGTGGCACGCTCGGCATCGGCGCGCGTTTCACGACCTTGCACTGGCCCGCGGTGGAGTGGGCGATGGCCAACCTCGGCCTCGGCCTCACCGCCAATCAAAACTCCATCCCGCGCGAGCTCGTCTACGACGTAGACGCGATGATGGACGGTCGCCTCGACACCGTGCCCTTCCCCTTCATCGGCGCGAACGTTCCCGAGGGTCACCAGGGCCAGAGCGTGGAGGGCATGAGCCACGGCTGCGTGCTCTCGAAGTTGAAGAACGGCTTCCACCGCCGCCGCATCGCCTGGAGCTTCAACGCCGACCACCAGCCGATCGGCGGAAAGTTCGACGTTCGCGAGGACGCCCTCGTGCGCGGCTGCCTGCTCGCGAGCTACATCACCTTCGACCTCTCGCCCGAGCTCGCCGCCGGCACCCGCGCCCCGCTCGCCGAGATCGATTCCGCGCTCGTGACGGCGGTCCGCGCCCGCGTGGCCCAGGCCGGCCTCACGCTCGATGAGAAAGCCTTCGGCGAACTGCTCTCCACCGTCTGGCCCTCGATGGCCAAGATGAAGCGCCGCGACCAGAAATACGCCGCCGCGCGCGCCGCCGCCTTCACCACCGAGGTCGGCCGCTCCTATCTGCGCGAGCTCTCGATCGACGAGCTGCCCGGCCTGACCACGCCCGAGACCACCGCCGTCATGCTCGCGCTCTGCGAGGCGCTGGGCATGAAGATCGACTTCGTCGCGCCCGCCTTCGGCTTCCAGAAGAACATGCCCTATCCCGACAACGCCGCCCTGCGCGGCCTGATCGAGAAACAGTGGGCGGTGTGCAAGGCCTTCGGCTCCGGCATCGGCTTCCACTCCGGCTCGGGCAAGTCCGCCGAGAACTACCAGGTCATGGGCGCGGTCACCGGCTCGCGGCTCGAGATCAAGACCAGCGGCCGCTACACCTACGAGATGGGCCGCGCGCTCTTCGCCTCGAAGGACGCGGGCGACCAGGCGCTCTGGAGCGACTGGTATAAGTTCACCGTCGAGCTCGCTCTCGCCGGCGCCTTCGCGTCCGACGCCACCGAGCGCAAGATGGCACGCAGCTTCATCGTCGACGCGCTGGTGAAGGCCGGCGCGGCCAAGGACGCGGCCGCGGCGGAGACCGTCTTCGGCGACGCCGCCTCGGCGCGTCGCGCGGTCGAGGCGCTGGCGCCCAGCCCCGAGCACATGTTCTGGTTCGAATACAACTTCCTCCATGTGCTCGCCGCCGACGGCCGCGCCGACAAGGCCGCGCTCGGCGACCACACCGCGGCCGGCTACCGCCAGCGCGCGCGCTTCTACGCGATCAGCGCGGAGGGCCGCCTCGGCTTCGCCAAGAACGTCGCCAGCTACATCCTCTTCCTCGCGGAAAACACCGGCCTCGCCCCGGCGGCCCGCTGCGCCGAGGCGAAGGCCAAGCTGGAGGCCGCGCGCTCCCTCGACGAGCTCCTCGACGGCATCGCCGGCTGAGCTGGCGGAATCCAAGCGGGTTTACGCAACAGACAGGCGCGACCGGAGACGGCGCGCCTGTCTTCGTTTGCGGCGCCATCGGAACGGGCGACGAGGGAGGATGGCGGCGCGAATGGGGATTGGCAGCGCCTCCGGCCTCGCTTTCCCTCGCGGATCGATGCTGCCGAGCGACGTCAATCTCTACCTGGTCGGGTTCATGGGCACGGGGAAAACCACCGTGTCGCGCATCGTCGCGGCCCGTCTCGGGCATCGCTGGCTCGACAGCGACCACGAGATCGAACGCCTCCAAGGGAAACCGATCTCCGAGATCTTCGCCACCCAAGGCGAGCCCGCCTTTCGCGCGATGGAGCGCGATTTCATCCAGAACGGGCACCCCGCGGATCGCACCGTGGTCGCCTGCGGCGGAGGCCTCGTCGTGCAGGAAGGCATGCTGGCCGAGCTGCAGAAACGCGGCGTGGTGATCTGTCTGCACGCCACGGTGGAAACCATCCTGCGCCGCACGGCCGGAAGCCGCCAGCGTCCGTTGCTCAACGTCGAGGATCCCGAGAAACGCATCCGCGATCTCTACGCCGTTCGCGAGCCGATCTACCGCCGCTCGGGCAGCGTCATTCTCACCGACAACCGCCCGCAGATCGACGTCGTGCAGCACGTGCTGCGCGTCTACCGGCGCGACGCGATCGATTTTCTCCGCGCGCGCGGCGAAGGCGGAGCGCGCTGAAAGGCGGCGATGAGCGGGGCGCGGCTGGATCAGGCGGGAGCGGAGCGACTGCGGGAGCGACTCAAGGCGCTGGGCTTCGACGCGGTGCGCTTCGCCCGCGCGGAGCCGCTCTTCGGTCCGGGCTTGCGCGCGTGGCTGGACGCCGGCCACCAGGCGGAGATGGCGTGGATCGAGCGCGGCGCGGAGAAGCGCGGCGACCCGGACAAGGTGCTGCCCGGCGCCCGCACGCTGGTGATGCTCGGGGTGAACTACGGCATCGCGGAAAGCCAAGGCGAGGGAAGCGGCCCGGAAGGCCGGCGGCCGGCGTGGGCGCGCTACGCTCGGTATTCGGATTACCACGACACGATCAAGGCCGGGCTCGAGGCGGCGGGGAAAGTGCTTGAGGAGCTCGGAGGAATCGGGCCCGACGACCACCGCTTCTACGTCGACACCGGGCCGGTGCTGGAGCGCGGCTGGTCGGCGAGGGCGGGGCTCGGCTTCACCGGGAAAAACGCGATGCTGATCTCGCGCGAGTTCGGCAACTGGCTCTTTCTCGCCTGCATCGTGACACGGCTGGAGATCCCGGCGGACGAGGCCTTGAAGGGGAAGCCGGTCGAGGGTTCGCACGCGGGGCTGCTTTGCGGGAAATGCACGCGCTGTCTCGACGCCTGCCCGACGCAGGCCTTCGCCGCGCCGGGCGTGGTGAATGCGCGACGTTGCGTGTCCTACCAGACGATCGAGAACAAGGGCGTCATCCCGCGGGAGCTGCGCGCGGGCATAGGCGACCGGGTCTATGGCTGCGACGTGTGCGCCGAGGTCTGTCCGTGGAACCGATTCGCCCAGGCGAGCCGCTCGGTCTTGCTGACGCCGCGGCCGGAAATCGCGCGGCTGACCTTGGCGGAGATTTTTGCGCTCACGCCGGAGCGCTTTGCGGAGGTGTTTCGGAAGACCGCGATCAAGCGCGCGAAGCTCGCGGGGCTGTTGCGCAACGCCTGCGTCGTCGCCGGCAACACGGGCGCGCGCGATTGCGCGGGGCGGATCGCGGAGCTGGCCGACGCGACGGGCGTGGCGGTGGCGGGCGCGGCCGCGGCGCCGATGGTGCGGGCGCACGCGGTCTGGGCTCTGGCGCGGCTGGGCGAGCGCGAGCGGCTGGCGGAGTTGAAGCTTCGCGAGACCGACGCGGACGTGCTGGCCGAGTATGCGGCCGAGGGGGTGTGAATTGGGCCAGGGCGCAGGGGTGGTGGCTCAGACTCTCCGTCTGTTTCGGAATGCAGGCTGGAAGCCTGCGCTACCCGGCGATCAGCCGCGCCAGGTGAAGGCGTGGCAAAGGGCGACGCCGGCGGCGTCGGCTTCGTCGCTCGCGAGCATGCGGCCGTGGCCGAGCAGCGCCATGACGGTGCGGGCCATCTGCTCCTTGCTCGCGCGGCCCATGCCGACGACGGCCTGCTTCACGCGCAGCGGGGCGTATTCGAAGACGTCCTCGTGGCCATGCAGAGCGGCGGCGGCGATGGCGGCGCCACGGGCGGCGCCGAGGATCTGCGCGGTCTGGAAGTTTTGCACGTAGATCGTCTGCTCGAGCGCGACGTGGCGCACCTCGAAGTCCTTGAGGAAGGCGGTGACGGCGGCGGAGATCTCGCCGAGGGCAAAGGTCATGCTGCGTTTGGCGGGCACGCTGACGGTGCGGCAGCGGAGAAGAATCGGCGCGCGGCCGGGGGCGAATTCGACGAGGGCGAGACCGGTGCCGCGCAGCGAGGGGTCGATGCCGAGGATTTGTCCGGAGAAGGCTGTGCGCGTGACGCCGTCGGCGAGCGGATGGGGGGCGGGGCCGGCGGTCTTGGATCGCAGGGCCGAGACGGGGAGAACGGTGCCGACGGGAATGGACGCGGCTTTGCCCGCGGCTCCGAGCAGACCGGCGCGGGCGGGCGCGCCGCCGGCCGCGAGTTTGGCGGCCCAGAGTTGGCGGACGTTTTTGGAGGCCATGGTCGGGGAGGCGGCGTGCGACGTGAAAGCGAAGCTCAGCCGAGGAGGAGCTTGAGTCCAGCCGCGGCGCTCAGGGCGAGGGCGGTTCGCTCGAACCAGATTTGCGGGACCCGCGGAAGCAGCCAGCGGCCGAGAAGGGCGCCGGCGAGGACGGCGGGCGCGAGGGCGAGATTGAAGGAGAAGCTGTCGGTCGTGATCAGACCGAGGCCGATCATGAAGGGGACCTTGAAGAGGTTGAGCAGGAGGAAGAACACCGCGGCGGTGCCGACGAAGGCCATCTTGGGCAGGCGCATGGCGAGCAGGTAGATGGCCATGAGCGGGCCGGCCGCGTTGGACACGAGGGTGGTGAAACCGGTGAGGACGCCGATGGTCGGGGCGAACCAGACGCCGTGCTCGGCGCTGTGCGGTGGAGCGGAGGCTGCCGGTGTGGCCGGAGCGGCGCGTCGTTTACGCCAGATGTGCAGGCCGACGAGGATGACGATCAGGCCGCCGACCAGGAGCTTGGCCTGGTGGTTGTCGAGCCGGCTCATGGCGAACGCGCCGAGGACGACGCCGGCGCCGGTCCAGAGGAAAAGGCGGCGGAGGTGGCTCCATTCGGTGTGCTGGCGATAGGAGAAGACGGCCACGAGATCGCCGAAGATGAGCAGGGGCAGGACGAAGCCGCTGGCCTGCTTGGTCGGCATCAGGTTGGCGAAGATCGCCACGGAAAGCATGCCGAGGCCGGGGACGCCGGTTTTCGACAAGCCGACGACTAGGGCGGCGACGGCGGCGAAAATCCACCCGGGGGTATCGAAGCTCATGCGGTGGAGTAGCGCAGGCTTCTAGCCTGCGGGCTGAGTAACGGATGCAGGCTGGAAGCCTGCGCTACTCTCCGGCGTGAAGGCGCCGGCGGAGACGCGGAAGATTTCCCAGGCGCCGAGTTCGGCGGCGGGCAATTCGGTGCCGGTGGCTAGAACTTGCCGCTCTTCGCCAAGCGCGGCCCAGAAACGGCGGCGGCGGGCGGGGTCGAGCTCGCCGAGGACGTCGTCGGCGAGGAGCACGGGTTGCACGCCGGTGGAGGCGCGGACGTGATTCACTTGGGCGAGGCGGAGGGCGAGGACTAGGGAGCGTTGCTGGCCCTCGGAGCCGTAGTCCTTCGCCGGGCGTCCGCCGACCTTGAGCGCGAGGTCGTCGCGGTGCGGGCCGGAGAGTGAGCTGCGGAACTGGAGGTCGCGGGCGCGGGATTTTTCGAAGTGGGCGCGCCACCAAGCGGCGGTGTCGGGCGTGTCGGCGGCGGGGGCGGTGTCGGCCTCGTAGGCGAGGGCGGCGGGCTCGGCGTCGGCGCTCAGCGCGGCGTAGGCGGCGGCGACGTGGGGGGCGAGGGTGTCGACGCCGGCGCGGCGGGCGGCGACGAGGGCGGCGGCGGCCTCGGCGAGCGGTGCCTCGAAGGCGGCGAGCTCGGCGGCGGGGGCCTGGCGTTTGAGGAGCTGGTTGCGGCCGTCGAGCGCGCGGTGGTAATTGGTCAGCGAATACAGGTAGGCCTTGTCCGTGCCGGCGAGGGCGAGGTCGAGCCAGCGTCGGCGGAGGGCGGGGGCGCCGCGGACCAGCTGCTGGTCCTGCGAGGAGAAGACGACGGTGGGGAAGCGGCCGAGAAAGTCGGCGAGACGGGTGATGCGCTCGCCGTCGCAGGTCACCTCCTTGCCGCCGGAGCGGAGGGTGATGACGACTCGGCTCGGGCCGAAGGTCTCGTGCTCGAACTCGGCGGCGAGGGCGCCCTCCTTTTTACCCTGGGCGATGAGCAGGCCGGCGTCGGCGGTGCG
>JACCDZ010676892.1_pt1 | contig 41459 bp, 31 predicted proteins | sample 7449551 | NCBI WGS metagenome assembly JACCDZ01 (sample SAMN15323452, study PRJNA562643) | freshwater metagenome | isolation source: river surface water | place: USA:Blue River Watershed | collected 2017-08-18
GCGTCCGCGACTTTGCGTTTTACGCGGGGATCCTCCGCGACCGTCGGGTCGTCGATGATCGTGTTAAAGAGTTTTTCGCGCGTTCCCGCGCCCGCCTTGGACGTCTGCATCGCCGACGCCTCGTCCACGACAAAGTCAAAGTGCCCATGGTCCACCAGCTTCGACACGTCCCCGCGTGACCCCGACTCGTGGACGTCCGTCTTCTGGAAAAACGACGAGATCTTGTCCACGCCCTGCGCTTCGCGCTCGTCCATCGGGGCCGCCGCGTCCGCCGCACGGAGCCCACAGAACAGAAGAATCTGCTTGCGTCCATTCAACACCATCGGCATCGGACGGCCTCCGTCGGCGGACATTTCGGAAATGAAGAGACACGGGGTGTGTGTCATGGGCGGGGGGTAGTCCCCGGAATCGAGGACGGCTTCGACGTCGATGCTCACAAACCGGTCGATAATCGCATCCGGCAACTGTGCGAGATCCTCGAGGATCATGCGGGAGTGCGGACAGCGACTCCACACGTACAGAACGATTTTCGAGTGGGCCGGCACTGCTGTGATTTTGTTTTTCATCGTCTCTCTTTTTAAAGAACACATCCGACACAACAAAATGTCTACTTCGTACGAGTACGGACTCCAGGGAGCACCGAAGACAGATACGATCCCCGAAAGTCAGATCATTGAGGCGACGAAAGTCGCTACGGCGCCCATCACGATCAATAAGTCATACACACCGCCGGCTGCTACGGGTGCTCTTGCCCCCAAGGTCTTCCACGTGCACTACAAGAAGGGATGTCCCTACACGGAACGTCTGATTGTCGCGTTCCTCAAGGTCCCCGAGAAGTCCATCACGCTGCACATGTTCCCGAGCGACTTCGCACGGACCCGTGAGCAGCTCGAGCGGTATCTGTCGCGTCTTTCGAACGGGCGCCCGATGTTAATTACGTACCCCCGCGTGTTTTATGAGGGTCACCTGGTGGGAGGATCCGACGATGCCGCGCGCGTGTTCAGCCAGATTTAAGAAAACATCCACATGGACATAACGAACAGAAAGCCGAAGCCGAGGAGCCAGTACATGTCGCTGGGCTTGCCCTCCGGTTCCACTGGTGACGACGATTCGTCGTCGTCCAACGCGGGTGGCACCGGTGGACAGTTCACGACCAGATAAAAGCGCGCGTTCGGTTGAATGAGCGTAATGCGAAGCCGGACGTGTCCGTCGGCGCAGAAGAAGACATCGGAGCACTCGGATGGGAAGTCATGTCCGTGCAGTGCGAGGAACCGATGAAAGTACGCGCGCTCGTGGGGGATCTTGCACGAAGACTCCACGAGCCCGATAATATCCGCGACGTCCACGGGGCCCTTTTGGTAGACCATGTGGACGTCGGGTGTGCTTTCGGTGATCATTTTATATTCACGCCCGCAGCACGACGTAATCGAAGGAATCATGTCCGGATTCGTGGGCGAAAGTTTCCGGACGGGTCCGTATGACCTCCTCGAGCGCACGGGTCATATGGTTCACGAACGATTCGTTCGCGATCCCGACGACTCCGCGGTTCTGTACGAAGACCGCTTGTTTTGTCGGGGCGACAAAGTCGACACGCAGGTCCCACATGGAGTGATCGACGCGGACGTACTTGACGAAACCGTCGAAGGGTGTGACAATCGGGGTCTCCATGCGGACCCCGCGGATTCCGTCGGTGCGGAACATGTCCTCGGGGATCGTGGACACAAACGATCCATTGACTGCGTCGTAAAACCCAAGTGTCACGCGGACGCAGTACGGTACATGCGGGCGTGGGAAGGATTTCAGAATGTCATCCATCGTCTTTTACAAATTAGTACGCATCAAAGTCAACAGGCGCGTCCTCCTCGACAACAGGTTCTTCCTCCTCGGTACCCGAGGGTTCCCGGACGGGTTCTTCAGCAGGTTCTTCGGTACCCGAGGGTTCCTGAACAGGTTCTTCGGTACCCGAGGGTTCCCGGACGGGTTCTTGCGGAACAGTCACCTTATGCACACGTGCCTGGAGTTCCTGGTGGCTCTTGAAGAGCCGATGGAGCAGGATGTACTGTTCCTTGTACTGCTTGTCGATGCCGTCGAGTTTGCGCTGGACGATCCAGATGATCACGACGATGACCACGATAAGCAGAATGAACCCCCAGAGTGTGAAGTGTTGCATGCGCAGAATGTTATCGATGGGTGTAGAACCCTTGGGGCTGAATTTACTCGCAACCCCAAGGGCGTTCGCGACGCGTGACAGTGTCGACGTTGTCGTTTCTGGCATGGTCCGATGTTTTAAATAAAGCTTCGGAGCAGATTCCTAGCCGTCGTGGAACGCAGGAACCATCCGACGACGTCGATGTTGGGACGGGGCATGGAAAGATTCGGGATGGGCGGCGCGTTCGGGACCGTATGGGTCCATAGGGGCACGGCCGTCACAATCGCGGCAAGGAGGCACAGCACAAGGACATTGACGGTGAACAGGAAGCTTCCGCGTCGGTGGTGGTCTTTTTCGATGTTGAGGAACCGCAGGAAGTCGTGGGTGTCGATGACGATGGACCGCACGGGGTTCTCGGAGCGCATGCGGACGCGCAGGATAGGCACGGTCTTGTCGAGTACCATGACGGAGTCGACGGTGTGGATCTCATAGGTCCGCTTGGCGACCAGGCGGAACACCTCCATCGCCTGGGTGTATGCGTTGGTCATGGATCCCTGCTGGACGATGACGTCCGCGAACGAATCAAGCGTGGAGTCGTCGACCTCCATGTATGGACGGGCCCGTGTGAAGCTGCGGGACTCGGGGGTCACGAAGGTCACGGCCTTGTCGATGGCGGTCTGAATGGCCGCGTCGGTCATTTTTTTTATTGGTTTGTCAAGATTTACGATTACTTCTGTAGCTGCGCCTCGAGGGACGCGACCTTCTCGTGGAGTTCCTGGATGGCGCGGACCAGGTACGGGATGATGCGCTCGTGGCGCACACCGAGGTACGCGCCGTCGGGACCCATGTGCATCTCGGTGTACGGGATGACCTGGTGGATCTCCTGGGCGATGAAACCGGCGTCGCGTGTGTCGCGGCGTTCGGCGTTGGTAACGTCCTCGCGCCATGTGAACTCGACGGGGCGCAGCTGTGTGACGACGGACTCGAGCGCGGTTCCGATGGGCGTGATGTCCTTCTTGAGGCGCTGGTCGGAGAAGTTGTAGAATCCCTGCACGTCGCCGATCGCGTAGATGTTCCCGCTGCACCAGATGTCCGAGACGACGCTCAGCTTGTTGCCGATGAACGCGTCGTACGCGACGCTCAGCACGGACAGGTACGCCGTGGACAGCACGCTCAGGTTGTTTCCGACGTGGAGGTTCGTGGCGATGCTGAGGCTGGTGGTGACGATCATGGTGGACACGGTGGCGGTGGACACGACGCTCAGGGTCATCGTGCGGGTCCCGTTCGACACGCTCAGGTATGTCAGGTACGCGGTGTTGCTCACGGTGAGCGTCTGGGCCTCGATACCGGAGGTAGCCGTGACAGTCCCCGCGACGTTGACGGCCTTGGCGAACTGTGCGGTCTGCACGACGCTCAGGTAGGACATGTACGTGGTTCCGAGGACGCTGAGGTTCGTTCCGACGAAGAGCGCGCTGGCAATGCTCACGTTCTGGTCCACGCCGATGTTCGTGGCGCGCAGGCTGTTGTTCACCGTGAAGGTTCCGGTCACGTAACCGAAGTTCGAGATGTACAGGTTGCGCTGGACCGTGGCGTCCGAGAGAACCGTGAGGGACACGGTGCTGAGCACGTTGCGCGTGTACCAGGACAGGTCCGACACGGCGGCCCAGTGCTGGATGGACGCGGTCGACAGAGCGTTGAGGCTCGCACGGGTGCTGAACGACAGCTCAGACGCGTACGCCCACTGCTGGGCAGACGCTGTGGACAGGGCGCCCGACAGCGAGAGCAGCGCAGCCCAGTGCTGGATCGAGGCGGTCGACAGAGCGTTCAGGCTGAGCGCGGTGTTGTTCGACAGACCGGTCATGTAGCTCCAGTGTTCCGTCGAAGCGGTCGACAGCGCGTTGAGGCTCGCGCGGGTGTAGAAGGACAGGTCCGTCATGTAGTTCCAGTGCTGGATGGACGCGGTGGACAGTGCGTTGAGCGAGAGCCGCGCGCTGTACGACAGATCCGACATGTACGACCAATGCTGGAGAGACGTCGTGCTCAGACTGCCGCTGAGGGAGAGCAGCGCGGCCCAGTGCTGGACGGAAGCGGTCGACAGAGCATCGAGGGATGTGCGTGTCGTGAACGACAGATCGGACATGTACGAGTAGTGCTGGATGGAAGCAGTCGACAGCGCCGCCAGGGACAGGGACGTGTTGTTCGACAGGAGCGAGATCGCGTCCCAGTGCTGTGCGGACGCGGTCGACAGCGCACCGCTGAGGGAGAGCAGGGCGGCCCAGTGCTGGACGGAAGCGGTCGACAGAGCATCGAGGGACGTGCGTGTGGTGAACGACAGGTCCGACATGAACGAGTAGTGCTGGACGGACGCGGTCGAGAGGGCATTGAGGCTCGCACGGGTGCTGAAGGACAGGTCCGACGCATAGGCCCAGTGCTGTGCGGACGCGGTCGACAGCGCACCGCTGAGGGACAGCAGCGCGGCCCAGTGCTCCGTGGACGCGGTCGAGAGCGCCGCGAGACTGAGGGACGTGTTGTCCGAGAGGAGCGAGAGCGCGGCCCAGTGCTCGATGGACGCGGTGGACAATGCGTTCAGGGACAGGCGCGTGTTGGACGACAGGTTCGTCATGTAGTTCCAGTGCGAGATGCTCGCGGTGGACAGCGCGTCGAGGCTGAGCTTCGTGGAGTACGACAGGAGGGACACGGCCTCCCACTGGATGCTCGATGTCTGCGACAGGCTTCCGCTGAGGCTCATGAGCGCGGACCAGTGCTCGAGGGACGCGGTGGACAGCGCCGTGAGGCTCGCACGGGTGTTGAACGACAGCTCGGACATGTATCCCCAGTGCTGGATGGACGTCGTCGAGAGGCTCGCGAGGGACAGGGACGTGTTGTTCGACAGGCTCGAAAGAGCCGACCACTGCTGTGCCGAGGTCGTGCTCAGACTCCCGCTGAGGGAGAGCAGAGCGGCCCAGTGCTGGACCGACGCGGTCGACAGAGCCGTGAGGCTTGCGAGGGTGTTGAAGGACAATTCCGACAGCGCGCTCCAGTGCTGGACCGAAGCGGTCGAGAGAGCGTCGAGGCTCGCACGGGTGCTGAAGGACAGGAGGGACATGGCGTCCCAGTGCTGTGCTGACACGACCGAAAGGGAGTTGCTGAGGGAGAGCAGGGCGGCCCAGTGCTGGACGGAAGCGGTCGACAGAGCATTGAGGCTCGCACGGGTGCTGAAGGACAGGTCCGACGCGTACGCCCACTGCTGGGCCGACGCGGTCGACAGTGCACCCGACAAACTCATGAGAGCGGCCCAGTGCTCCGTGGACGCGGTGGACAGAGCGGCCAGAGACAGGGACGTGTTGTTCGACAGGAGCGACAAAGCGTCCCAGTGCTGGATGGACGTCGTCGAGAGGCTCGCGAGGGACAGGGACGTGTTGTTCGACAGAAGCGACAGAGCCGCCCAGTGTGTCGTGGACGTGTACGACAGCGCGTCCCAGTGCTGGGTGGACACGGTGTACAGGTTGCCGGACATGGACACGAAGTCGAAGGTGGACCCGTTGGTGTTCTTGGCAACCCACTGTCCGGCACCGTTGAGGGTGAACGCGGCGGCGTTGGACACGCTGTTGACCTCGACGTACAGACCGGCGTTGGTGGCGTTGACGCCGCCCTTGTTGAGGATGAAGGTGGCGTCGGAGACCTCGACGTTCTGTGTCTGGACGGCCATGAGAGTTCCGGAGATGACGACCATGTCGTTCTCGGTACCGATGTAAATCGTCTGGGACACGGCGGAGTTCCCGTTGGCTCCGATGTACACGTTCGCGGCGCTCATGCCGAAGTACACGTTGTTGGATCCGTCGCGGGACACGACGTACTCGAGCGAGCTCAGGCGGCCATCGTTGGTGGCGCTGAGGCCGTACACGTAGGTGCTGAGGGAGTCCACGCGCTGGCTCAGCGTGTAGGTGTACGCGGTCGAGAGGTCCGTGAGATTATTCACCACGAGGGGTCCGGTAACGACGATGCCTCCGGTTCCGACGGACATGCTGGGCGCCGTGACGGTTCCGAAGAAGCTGGCGTTGCCCGAGACGGAGATCCCGCCGGCGCCGACGTCGAGCCGTGTGGATCCGGAGATGGTTACGGTGGACCCGCCGTTGACGAACAGGGCTCCTCCGGCAAGGATGCTGAGGGTGGTGCCGCTGAGCATCAAGCCACCGGTGCCCTGGTAGGTCGTGGACACGTTGGTGAACACCTCGGACACGGCGGTGGCACGGACGGTGTCGTTGGAGAGCGTGATAACACTGTCCCGAATGGACACTCCTCCGCCGACGATGTTCATGGAGGTCTGGCACAGGTTGAACTGCGTGGAGCTGATGAAGTTCACGGTGGCGCCGGAGACGGTCACGGTTCCTCCGAGGACCTGTGTGGTGGTGGCGGTGAGCGTGGCCGCACCGTTGAGGACGGACACGGTGGTTCCGTCGAGGGTGAGTCCGGCGCTGGACACGACGCTGAGCACGACGCCCGAGCCGGAGAGCGTCAGTCCGCCCGAGGATCCGCCGACGCTGACGGTGGTGTTGATAACCGACACGGCAGCGGTGTCCACCACGAGGCCCGCCCCGGATCCGGAGATGCTGAGGACGGTCCCGCGGAAGACGGCACCGGCGCTGGAGAGGACGCTGAGGATCTGGTTGGCGCCGGACATGGTCACACCGCCCCCGACGATTCCGTTGAAGGACAGGGTCGTGTCGTTCATCTGGATGCCGGCGGAGGACTGGACGGTGATGCCGTTGCTGGAGCCGGAGATCTGGATGCGCGCGCCGGAGCCGATGAGGCTCATGGTGGTGGCCGAGAGCACGATGCCGGCGCCGTTGGTGACACTAATCCTCTGTGCGGCACCGTTGAGCGTGATACCACCCTGCGTGGACCCGACGAAGCTGGTGAAGGTGTTGGTGGCAACGATTCCAGCGCCGGAGGTCACGGACAGGATGGTGGATCCCAGGTTACCGTCGAGCGTCAGGCCGCCGGTGCGCATGGACACGGTGGTGTTCGTGAACACCGCGTTGGTCGCGTTGACGCTGATGGCCGCGGAGTCGACCACGAGGCCCGCGCCGGAACCGGAGATGCTGAGGACGGTCCCGTGGAGCACGACGCCGGCGCCGGAGAGGACGGACAGGTGTGTGTACGCACCCGAGAGCGTCAGACCCGCGACGGTGCCGGTGTTGGTGTCGTTGACGGACATGACGGTGTCGGTGACGTTCATGGACTGGCCCGAGAGCACGAGGGTTCCGGAGACGATGCTGATGGTTCCGGAGAGCCGTGCGCCTCCGTCGGCGTAGAGGGTCTGTGCCACGGACACGTTCTGGAAGTAGCCGTAGGTCGCCGACATCAAGTTCGACACCTGGATGTTCGAGGCACCGAAGATGCTTCCGGAGATGGAGAGGTATCCGGGACCGATGAGGACGTTGTTGGACCCGCGGACGTCGAGGGCAGCGCGTCCGGATCCGATGGAGATGATCATGCCTCCGTAGGTGCCCGATGCGTAAATCGGCGCGTTGGTCATCTGCATCGCACCGGTCTGGACGGTGACGTGCGCGGTCTCGGCGGTGACTCCGACCATGGTCACGGCGCCCTGGTTGGTGTACAGCGCGCGTGTGGACAGGAGGGCGGACACGTTGACGTTCTGTGCGCGCAGGGAGTTGGTATACACGATACCCTGGGCGGCGTCGCCGTTGGAGGTGACGTACAGGTTACCGCCGCTCACGTACAGGTTACCGCCGAATCCTCCGACGTCCTCGCGGACCACAATGTCCGCGCCGTACACGGACACGCCTCCGTACGCGAACACACCACCGTTGGCGGTGATGGGGTACGTGTCGGCGGTCACGGCGCCCGTGAAGTACGTGGGGATGGTGATCGACAGGATCCCGTCGCCGGCGGTGTACACGACGTCCCCGTTGTTGATGTTGAGGTCCGTGGCGATCGCAAGGCTTCCGACGGACACGGCGGTGACGCTGATGGAGCTCGCGTTCAGCAGACCGTTGACCAGGCGGGTGAGGGAGAGTCCGACGTTGGAGAGGGTGTTGCTGATGGTGGACATGCGGGCCCAGTGGACGACGGAGGTTGCCGACAGCGACCCGCTCAGGGACTGGAGGGCATCCCAGTGCGCGGTCGAGGTGGTCGAGAGGGAGTCCGACAGGCTCATGAGCGCGCCCCAGTGCTCGGTGGAGGTGGTCGCAAGGGAACCCGACAAACTCTGGAGCGCGGCCCAGTGCTGGACCGACGCGGTGGAGAGCGCGTTCAGGGACAGACGGGTGTCGTTCGACAGCGACTGCAGCGCGGACCAGTGCTGGGTCGACGTCGTGCTGAGCGACCCGCTCAGGGACAGCAGAGCGTCCCAGTGCTGCGCGGACGTCGTGCTCAAGCTCGAGCTGAGCGACATGATAGCAGCCCAGTGCTGGATGGATGTGGTGGACAGGCTGTCGAGAGACAGGTGCGTGTGCTCCGAGAGCTCCGAGAGCGCGGCCCAGTGCTGGCCCGACGTGGTCGCGAGGGACCCGCTGAGACTCTGGAGCGCGGCCCAGTGCTGGACGGACGCGGTCGAGAGCGCGTTCAGGGACAGACGAGTGTCGTTCGACAGGGACTGCAGCGCGGACCAGTGCGCGGCGGACGTGGTGGACAAGCTTCCGCTCAGGCTCAGGATGGTTCCCCAGTGTTCCTGCGAGGTCACGTTGAGCGAATCGGACAGGCTGAGCTGCGCGTTCCAGTGGATGATGGACGTGGTCGAGAGGCTGTCGAGGGAGAGCTTGGTGTTGTTCGACAGCAGGGACAGCGCGCTCCAGTGGGCGGCGGACGTCGCGCTCAGCGACCCGCTCAGACTCTGCAGCGCTGCCCAGTGCTGGGTCGATGTCGTGCTGAGCGACCCGCTCAGACTCTGCAGGGCAGCCCAGTGCTGCACCGACGCGGTCGAGAGAGCGTTCAGGGACAAACGGGTCGCGTTGGACAGGTCGGACATGTAGTCCCAGTGGGTGGTGGACGTGGTCTCGAGCGACGCCGACAGATCCGTCATGTACTGCCAGTGCGTCGACGACGCGCCGGTGTTCAGGTTCTGGCTCAGCGTCGTCATGTACGACCAGTGGGCCGCGGACGTGCTCGCGAGCGAGTCCAGGGACAGGTGCGCGATGTTCGACGCGTACGACAGCGCGTCCCAGTGGGCGGCGGACGTGGCACTCAGGGAGTTCGACAGAGACATGAGGCTCGCGTTCACGCTCGACAGGTACCCCGACACGCTCTGCAGAGCGGCCCAGTGCTGGATGGACGTGGTCGACAGGGATTCGAGGGACAGATGGGTGTTGTTGGAGAGGAGGGACACCGCGGACCAGTGCGCGGCGGACGTGACGCTCAGGACGTTGCTGAGGGACATGAGGCTCGCGTTCACGGACGAGAGATACCCGCTCAGACTCTGCACGGCCGCCCAGTGCTCGATGGAGGTGGACGAGAGGCTGTCGAGCGAGAGCTTCGTGTGGTTCGAAAGCTCCGAGAGTGCCGCCCAGTGCGCGACGGACGTGGCCGACAGGACGTTGCTGAGGGACATGAGGCTCGCGTTCACGGACGACAGGTACCCGCTCAGACTCTGTACGGCGGCCCAGTGCTCGATGGAGGTGGACGAGAGGCTGTCCAGACTCAGGTGCGTGTTGTTGGACAGGAGGGACATTGCCTGCCAGTGTGCGGCGGACGTCGCGCTCAACGATCCGCTCAGGGACAGCAGAGCCGCCCAGTGCTGCTCCGATGTGGTGCTGAGAGTTCCGCTCAGGGACAGAAGGGCGGCCCAATGCTGAATGGACGCGGTGGACAGAGCATCGAGGGACAGATGGGTGTTGTTGGAGAGCGTGGACACGTGGTCCCAGTGCTGCTGGGACGTTGTCGACAGCGAAGCCGACAGGCTGAGAAGAGCGGCCCACTGCTGCGTGGAGGTCGTGCTCAAGCTCGAGCTCAGGGACTGCAGAGCAGCCCAGTGCTCGGTGGACGCGGTCGAGAGAGCGTTGAGGGACAGACGGGTCGCGTTGGACAGGTCGGACATGTACGCGAAGTGAGCCACCGATGTGGTGCTCAAGCTCGAGCTGAGCGAGAGCAGGGCGGCCCAGTGCTGCACCGACGCGGTGGACAGCGCATCGAGGGACAGGCGTGTGATGTTGCTGAGGGTGGACACGTTGTCCCAGTGGGCAACCGACATGGACGCGAGGCTCATCGAGAGGCTGTACGCGTAGTCCGAGAGGCTCACGACGTCCACGAAGGTACCGTCGGCGTTGGAGATGATCCAGTGTCCGTGGGTGTCGACCTTGAAGGTGGCGACGACGGCGGAGTTCGCCTCGACCTCGAGACCGGCGCCGTTGTACGTGATTCCTCCGACGTTCATGCGGATGGTCGCGTCGGACACGTTCAGGTTCTGGGTCTGGATGCTGATGAGCGTACCGGACAGGATGATCGTGTCGTTGGCGTTACCGATGACAATCGTCTGGCTCAGCGCACCGCCTCCGATGTAGATGGTGGAGATCGCGGCGTCGTTTCCGATGACCAGGGTCCCCGCGCCGACGTTGCGGTCCACGACGAACTCGAGCGAGCTCAGACGGCTCGTGGCGTCCACCGAGAGGCTCGTGATTGCGTTCCAGTGCTGGACCGATGTTGTACTGAGGGACCCGCTCAGGGACTGCAGAGCCGCCCAGTGCTGGACCGACGCGGTCGACAGCGCGTCGAGGCTGAGATGGGTGTTGTAGCTCAGAGCCGACACATTGTCCCAGTGCTGCGCGGACGTGGTCGCCAGGGACCCGCTCAGAGACATGAGAGCCGCCCAGTGCTCGGTGGAGGTTGTCGACAGACTACCGCTCAGGGAGAGCACAGCAGCCCAGTGCTGCACCGACGCGGTCGACAGCGCGTCGAGGCTGAGATGGGTGTTGTAGCTCAGAGCCGACACGTTGTCCCAGTGCTGCTGGGAGGTAGTCGCAAGGGACCCGCTGAGCGACTGCAGAGCCGCCCAGTGCTGGAGGGAGGTCGTGCTCAGGGACCCGCTCAGACTCTGGAGAGCCGCCCAGTGCTGAATCGACGCGGTGGACAAAGCATCGAGGGACAGATGGGTGTTGTTGCTCAGGGTCGACACGTGGTCCCAGTGGGTCGCGGACGTGGTCGCAAGGGACCCCGACAGACTTGTGAGAGCCGCCCAGTGCTGTGCGGACGTCGTGCTCAGGGACCCGCTCAGGGACAGCAGTGCGTCCCAGTGCTGCACGGACGTGGTACCGAGGTCGTTGAGGGACAGCCGTGTCGCGTTCGAGAGGTCGGAGATGGCGGTCCAGTGGGCGGCCGAGGTGACACTCAGGACGTTCGACAGGGACATGAGAGCGGTCCAGTGCTGCTGGGAGGTCGTGCTCAGGGACCCGCTCAGACTCTGCAGGGCGGCCCAGTGCTGAATTGACGTGGTCGACAGGGCCGCGAGAGACAAATGTGTATTGTCCGACAAGTTCGACATGTACGCGAAGTGCGCGGCAGACGTGGTCGCGAGGGATCCGCTGAGGCTCGTGAGCGCGGCCCAGTGCTCGGTGGACGTGGTGCTGAGCGAACCCGAGAGACTCATCAGAGCGCCCCAGTGCTGTGTGGACATGGTGGCGTACAGCTGGTCGCTGAGGTACGCGGTGTTGCTCAGGTTCGCAAGGTCCCCGGACGTGACCGCGAGCGCGCTGCTGACGGACATTGCGGCGGTCCAGTGCGCGGCGGACGTGGTCGCAAGGGATCCGCTGAGACTTGTGAGCGCGGCCCAGTGCTCGGTAGAAGCGGTCGAGAGAGCCGTCAGGCTCGCACGGGTGCTGAAGGACAAGTCCGACATGTACGCGAAGTGTGCAAAGGACGTGGTGCTCAAGCTCGAGCTCAGACTCTGAAGGGCGGCCCAGTGCTGCGTGGACGTGGTGCTCAAGCTCGAGCTGAGGCTCTGCAGAGCCGCCCAGTGCTCGGTGGACGCGGTCGACAGAGCGTCCAGGGACAGACGGGTCGCGTTGGAGAGGAGGGACAGAGCGTCCCAATGCTGGACCGACGTGGTGCTGAGCGACCCGCTCAGGGACTGCAGAGCGGCCCAGTGCTGCTGGGACGTTGTGCTCAGGGACCCGCTCAGCGACTGCAGGGCGTTCCAGTGGTAGTTGGACGTGGTCGCAAGGTTCGCGAGGGACAGGGACGTGTTGCTGGACAGCAGGGACAGTGCGTCCCAGTGCTGGACGGACGTGGTGCTCAAGCTCGAGCTGAGGCTCTGCAGAGCGTCCCAGTGCTGCACGGATGTTGTGCTGAGGGAACCCGACAGACTCTGCAGAGCGGCCCAGTGCTCAATGGAAGCGGTGGACAGCGCGGCCAGAGACAGGGACGTGTTGTTGGACAGGAGCGACAAAGCGTCCCAGTGCTGGACGGACGTGGTCGACACCGAAGCCGACAGGCTGAGGAGCGCCGCCCAGTGCTGCTGGGAGGTCGTGCTCAAGCTCGAGCTTAGCGAGAGCAGAGCGGCCCAGTGCTGGATGGACGTCGTGCTGAGGGACGCGAGGGACAGGGACGTGTTGTTCGACAGGGTCGCGAGGCGGTCGCTGACGTTCGTGGTGTCCGTCTGCATCTGCAGGATGGCGAACTCCGCGTTGGAGATGCTGGCGCCGAGCGTCAGTGTTCCGGTGGGCGCGATGGAAATCGCGGCGCCCGCGCTGACGAAGATGGTGGTCCCGGTGCGCATGGTGATGTTCGCGAACGCGCGCAGGGGACCGTACAGGTTCATGGAGGTGTTCACGGCGAGCGTCTCGATCTGGAGGTTGTTGAACGCGTACGTTCCGTTCACGAGGCCGTCCACGCTGAGCTGGAGGTAGTACTCAGCCAGCGAGACGACCGAGAGACCCCACGAGATCGCAGAGATGTCGTTGGTGTACCCGGTGACCTGTGTGGACAGCGCCGCGAAGTTGAAGGACAGCTGGGACGTCTGCGCGACGGTGAACGCGTTCGAGCTCTCGAGGGCGTACACGTTGGTGCTCAGTGCGAGCACGTTCGAGCTCAGGGTGTTCGTCTGGAACTGGATGTTGCTCACGGAGTTCAGGAGGTTCGTGGTGTTGAATCCGCTGAGCTGCGCGGACAGGATCGAGATCCCGTACGTGTTCTGGGAGATGGCGTCCCAGTGCTGCACGGACATGGTGGTCGCGCTGAGGATGTGTGTGCTGACGGTGGTCGAGAGGGTCCCGATGGCGTTCGCGTTGGACACGATGGCGGTCCACTGCTGGGTGGACGCGGTGTACGTCCCGGACGAGATCGTGGTGATGTTCGCCATGTTCATGGAGATGGCGTTCCAGTGCGCGATGGACATGGCGGTCGCGTTCGCCGAGAAGATGTCGTTCGTGAGCGTGTGCGCGTACAGATTGCCGGACACGGCAGCCACCAGACCGTACAGCTGGGTGGACGTGGTCGTGAGCGAACCCGACAGAGCGTTCACCGTGGCGCTCACGGCGCTCATGTAGTCCCAGTGGGAAATGCTGGTCGCGCGGAGGCTCGAGCTCAGCGCGTCCGTGCGCTGCGAGAGCGAGTACAGGTCCGCGGACACGCTGTTCGCGAACGACCAGTGCTGGACGGACATGGTGGACACGCGCGAGCTAATCTCCGTCACGCTCAGGGACATGGTCGAGATCGCGTTCCAGTGGTCGGCGGACACGGTGCCGAGCGAGACCGCAAGGTTCGAGAGTCTTGAAGAGATCTCTGTCGTAGACAGAGACACGGTCGAGATCGCATTCCAGTGCGCCACGGACACGGACGAGAGTCTGGAAGAAATCTCGGTCACGCTCAGGGACACGTTCGAGATCGCGGACCAGTGGGTGGTGGACACGGTCCCCAGAGAGACCGCGAGGTCCGAGAGTCTTGAAGAGATCTCTGTCGTAGACAGAGACACGTTCGAGATCGCGTTCCAGTGCGCCACGGAAACAGACGAAAGTCTGGACGACACCTCCGTCACCGACAGGGACACGTTCGAGATCGCGTTCCAGTGCTCGGCGGACACGGTCCCCAGAGAGACCGCGAGGTTCGAGATTCTTCCAGAGATCTCCGTGGTGGACAGAGACACGGTCGAGATCGCGCCCCAGTGCTCGACGGACATGGTGGACAGGCGTCCGGAGATCTGTGTGATCGACAGCGTGTTCGTGGAGATAGCGGTCCAGTGTGTGGCGGACGTGGACTCGAGGGAGGACACGCGGGTGCTGAGGGCGTCGTAGGAGCTCTGGAGGGACACGACGGACAGGGACACGTTCTGGAGGCGGGTCGAGATCTCGTACACGGAGAGCGACAGGGTCGCGAGGTTCCCGGCGCCGAGCTGGGCGATCTGGAACGACAGGGACGAGATCTCACCGCTCTGGACGGAAATGGAGCTCGAGAGGTCCCGGATGACAATCGTCTGTCCGTCGGTTCCTTTGGCAACCCAGTTGCCCGCGGCATTGAGCGTCATGGTCGCGGCATCGCCCACGCTGTTGACCTCGACGTTCAGACCGGCGCTCAGCGGGGAGGTCCCGCCGACGTTGACGGTGACCCAGGGGTTCGACACGTTCAGGAACGTGGCGCTGATGGCCACGGACGTACCGCCGATGATCACCGTGTCCGACACGCCACCGAGGTAGATGGTGTGTCCCGCGGTGAGCGCATCGTATCCGATGTAAATGTTTCCGTTCACGGCGTCACCGATGTGCAGGTCGGATCCCTGGCGGTTGATGAGGAACGCGAGCTCCGAGATGGCCGAGTTCTGGGACACGTTCGTGGTGTTGGAGTACGCGCTCAGGGACGCGACGTCCGCGAAGACCTGCGACACGCTCAGGACCGTGCTGTTCAGAAGGGCCTCGTTGGTGGACACGCGTCCGCTGAGGGTGCTGAGGCGTCCGGAGATCTCCGTAATGGACAGTGTGTTGGTCGAGATGGCGTTCCAGTGCGTGGCGGACGTCACCTGCAGCGAGCTCACGTGTCCGGAGATCTCGGTAATGGACAGAGCGTTGGTGGAAATGGCGGCCCAATGGGTTGCGGACGTTCCCTCGAGCGACGTCACGCGGGTCGAAATGTCCGTGGCGCTCGCGCGGAGGTCCGAGATGGCATTCCAATGGGTCACGGACGTCGCCGCCAGGTTGCTGAGGGACAGGGACGTGTTGTTCGACAGCAGGGACAGAGCGTCCCAGTGCTGCGCGGACGTGGTCGCGAGGGATCCCGACAGACTCGTGAGAGCCGCCCAGTGCTGCGCGGACGTCACTTGCAGCGAGCTCACACGTCCGGACAACTCGGTCGTGGACAGGGACACGTTGGAGATGGCGGCCCAGTGCGTGGCGGACGTGCTCTCGAGGGACGCGATGGCGCTGGACGCGGACGTGACGTTCGCGGCGTTCTGGGAGATGGCAGCCCAGTGGGTGGCGGACGTCACCTGCAGCGAGCTCACGCGTCCAGAGATCTCGGTAACGGACAGGGACGTTGTGGAAATGGCGCCCCACTGTGCGACGGACATGTCCCCGACGCTCAGACGGAGCCCGCTGAGGCTGGAGGACAAGCTCAGGATCCGCGCGTCATCGAAGGAGTTCTGGGACACGATGGCGTCCATGCGGGTCCAGTGGGCGACGGAGGTGACCGCAAGGGAACCGCTCAGGGACAGAACGTCCGTGGAGAGCGTCGCGAGACGTCCGGACACGTCGAGGATCGAGACGGCGTTGAGGGAGATGGCGGCCCAGTGGGTGGCACTGGTAACCTGTAGCGAGCTCACGCGTCCCGACACCTCAAGGATGGACACCGCATTCAGGGAGATGGCGGCCCAGTGTGTGGCGGACGTCACGTACAGCGACGAGACACGTCCGGACAGTTCTGTCGTGGACAGAGCGTTCAAGGAGATGGCGGCCCAGTGCTGGGTGGACGCGGTCTCCAGAAGGTTCGCACGGCCCGAGAGATCGTTCACCTCGGTGGACAGGGACGTGATCGCGTTCCAGTGCGTGGCGGACGTTGTGTTGAGGCTCTCGACGCGCGTGGACAGCTCTGTCGTCGACAGGGACATGGTGGAGATGGCGTTCCAGTGGGTCACGGACGTGTTCTGGAGGGACAGAACGTTGTTCGAGAGGTTATGGAGGGACAGGCTGGTGAGGAGGGTCGCGCTCCAGTGCGCCGCGGACGTCTGCTCGAGGCTGTAGACGGCGGCGGACACGGACGTGACGTTCGCAGCGTTCTGCGAGATGGCGGACCAGTGGGTGGCGCTCGTCACCTGGAGCGAGCTCACACGTCCCGACACCTCACCGATGGACACCGCGTTGAGGGAGATGGCAGCCCAGTGGGTCGCGGACGTCACTTGGAGGGACGACACGCGCGCGGACACCTCGGTCACGGACAGAGAAATGTTGGAGATGGCGGCCCAGTGGACGGCGGACGCGGAGTCCGCGGAGTACACGCGTGAGCTAATTTCCGCAACGCTGAGGGACACGTTGGAGATGGCGGCCCACTGCGCGACGGACGCGTTGTAGGTGCGTGTCGAGAGACCTGCAAGGTTCGCATCATCGGCGGTGTCGTGGGACTCGAGGGCGTAGATGCGGCTCGAGAGGTCGGTGACGGAGAGGGACACGGTGGAGATGGCGTTCCACTGGACATCCGACGTGTTCTGAAGGGAGCTGATGGCGGACCAGTGGGTGGCGCTGGTAACCTGGAGCGAGCTCACACGCGCGGACAGCTCTGTCGTCGACAGGGACACGTTCGAGATGGCGTTCCAGTGGGTCACGGACGTGTTCTGAAGGGAGCTGATGGCGGTCCAGTGGGTGGCGGACGTCACTTGGAGCGACGACACACGTCCCGACACGTCGAGGATGGACGCGGCGTTGAGCGAGATGGCGGACCAGTGGGCGGCGGACGTTGCTTGCAACGACGAGACGCGTGCGGACAACTCGGTGGTCGACAGGGACACGTTGGAGATGGCGGCCCACTGCGCGAGGGACGCGTTGTAGGTGCGCGTAGAGAGTCCGGCAAGGTCGGCGTCATCGGCGGTGTCGTGTGTCTCGAGGGCGTAGATGCGCCCGGACAGATCGGAGACGGACAGGCTGGTGACGGCGGCGCTGTTCTGGAGGAGGCTGATGGCGGCCCAGTGTGTGGCGGACGTCTGTTGGAGGGAGCTCACGCGGGACGAGATCTCGGTAATGCTCAGGGCTCCTGTGGAAATGGCGGTCCAGTGTTGTTGGGAGGCGACGAAGGTCCGGCTGGAGAGTCCGGACAGATCGGCGTTGTCGGAGAGATCGTTGTTCTCGAGGGCGTAGATGCGGCTGGACAGGTCGGTGACCGACAGGCTCATGCGGGACACGGCGGCCCACTGTGCGGCGGACGTGAAGGTCACTGTGCTGTTGAGGCTGAGGAGTCGTGTGGAGATCTCCCCGACGGACACGTTCGTGGTGGACACGGTCCCGGAGAGGGACTGGAGTCGTGAGCTGACTTCGCTCAGACTGACTTGCAGGGACGGAATTTGTGTTCCCTGGATGAAGGTGATATTATTGTGGTTGTTCGCGACGCTGATTCCCAGCGTGCTCACGCGCGCGCTCAAGCTGCTGAGGTCGGAGGACAGCGCAGCGCCGTTGACGCGTGTGGAGAGGGCGGAGAGTCCGGCCTCGACGTCCGCGATTTCTTGGGACAGGTTTGCGCCGGAGAGAGCCGACACGAACGTTTGTAGGCCGAAGAGTCCCACGGACATGGATCCATTTTGCACCACAAAGTCTCCGCCGGAGACCGTGAGGTACACGATCCCGCTGAGGACGACTTGTGCTGCCCGCAAGGACAAATTGTTGGAGTCGTAAGACATTCCAGATATTTACTTTTTTCGCTGGAACAAAATTTTCTGTGGGAGTTACGCGTGTCCGTAGGTGGTCTCACGACCAGGTACGGACCCGTGCGGATTCATAAGGCTCATGCAATTTTTCCACACGGTTTGTGGAAATTTTACATTTCTGGAGGTTCACGAGGTCCAAAGACGTCGACTGAACATTTCGGCGGTCTCGAGGGACGGGAACTCGATGGTGACAAAGTCGCGGACGTAAACCATGCCGTGCATGGCTCCAAAGGCTCCGTTGAGTGCGAGTTGGAAGCTGTCGAAGCGCACGGACGTGGACACGACGGAGACGTTCTTGGCGATGTCGACGACATTGAGAACCCGACGGGTCCGTATGGTCTCCAGGACGCGCGCGACGTGACAGTGTCGGTCCGCGCACAGAACGACGAAATGGCGCATCTTGCTGCGGTCTTCCGCGGACGGCGACGTGGTGGTAGTGGCCGCAGCGTCATCGAACACGGACGCGAGATTCCGTTCCTGTACGCCGGCGGTCGGGTTCCGCACGATGACGCGCGTTTCGGTCATGGCGAGGATGGACTCTCCACGGTTCAGTGTGCTTCGTTTGGGTCCCGTGGGCGAGATCCAGATCCACGCGCCCTTGCGGGACATGAACACGATCTTGTCGTGTTCGGTACCGGTGATCATGACGGACATGCCGTCGTCGGTGGCGAAGGTGGTCATGGGCTCGAGGACGAAGATGCGTTCAGCGTTCCGCACGACGGGTTTGTCGCGGTACAGACCCAGAAGGTTCCCCGTGGACTCGAAGGGACAAATGTCCGTGGGGCCGCAGTGGTTCGTGATGCGCGTCACGAGGTTCCCCGTGACTTTGATGACGGTGTACGTCCCGTCGAGGAGTCGACAGAGCCCGTACACAACGCCGGTGGACGTCCGCACGAATTCGAACAGCGGCGCGAGGCTCGAAATGACCGCACCGCTCGTCGGGTCCGTGTGGCGCATGGACGCGAGGTCCACGGGACGGACGCGTCCGTCGTCGGGGTCCCAGAGATGTCCGCGGAGGTCCCGCAGGGACGTGTTCGTGAGCGTTGGGTGCGGACATTGGAAGACGCGGAACCCGAGCGAGTAGTTGCTGGTTCGGATGGTTTCTGTGATTTCCACCGCATGGTTCAGCACGAACACGTTCGTGTCGAGGGACAGGAGTGCGTACGTCGGGGAGCAGTCCAGGATCCGCGCGGACTCACAGGCCGGGATCGGAAACTCAATGGCATTTTCGGCCTGAAATTGCACCTTGATGGCGTACGAGTTCGACACGTAGAGCACGGTGTCGTTGTCGATCACTCCGAATTTCATTTCTTTGTGATTCGGAGGAGAGACAATGGAGGAAACGACGTGGACGCGAGCGAAGGAAGTGTTCGACCGCGTCTACATATTCAACCCGTACCCGACAAAACATGAGATGCAGGACCTCGCACGGTCCACGGGTGTGGCATTCAACCAGGTGAAGTGTTGGTTCACGAACAAGCGCCGACGGTCCCCGAAGTCTCCGCCGAAGCGTTGGGTGCCGACGGCGGAGTGTGTCGACATCGAAAGCCGTGACCCCGCGGACATTCTGTTTGACGACTTTCTTGCCCTGATTGTGGTCTAAATCATTCGTAAGAACGTGTTCGGATTCGTGAGAATGTGGTTGCGCACTGCGATTTCGGTGAACAAACACTGGAAGACGCGGAAGTCGGTGTCGTGGTCATCGTGCCGGAAACACAAGTGGTTTGCGGGAGTGTGTGCGAGTTCGTGGATCATGAGGCGTGCGATGGAGTCGTGGTTGCCCGTGAGTTTGATGACGATGGTTCGCTGGTACGACCGCAGTCGACCGTCACGTCCCTGCGGGACCGCATCGGGCACGTACGCGACGGACTTGGGCTTGTTCACCGCGAGGAACTTGTCTTCCGCGGGGTCGAGGTCCTGGATTTTGTGGGTGGTGCGCGCGACGATGCGGATTCCTTCCTGGATGAACGCGGGCGTGACGGGGACGTCGGGGTTCGTGGGGTATTTCTTCTGGGGGACGACGAATGTGTTGTACGCGTCGATGAGCCGTTGGTACTGTTCAAGCGGGAGGTTCTGGTTGGTGGTGCACCATTCCCGGATCTTCGCTTCGAGGTTGTGGACCATCTGGAGTTTGTCGAGGATCTCCACAGATCCCCGTCCCCAGACGCGGGACCTCTTCCCGTCCTGCAGTTGAACGTCCGTGTACCCGACGACTTCTTCGGTGTCCCAGGAGTACCGTCCGTGTCGTGCGAAGAACGTGGGGTCGTCGTCCATGGTGTCGCACTGGCACTTTTCGCCGCGGTCCGCGGGGCACACGGGTGTGGCGGTGGACATGTGTTGTTAGTCTTTATCCTTTGTGAACAGACATAAAAATGTCGCAGGTGTGGACGTCGGAGGCGATTGCGTTTTTGCGGCTGGCGGAGTACCCGCGGACGTTTGCGGACTTTACGTTTCTGCGACAGCGTGACCGTGACCTCCTCGCGTCGGTGTACGTGCATCCGTTTGCGATGTTTGCGGAGTTGGTGGTCCTCACGAAGCAGACGGTCCTCGCGAATCTCGTGTCGGCATTGGAGGCGTGGGCGACGCGGATGGACGGTGAGCACGGTTTCTCAAAGGACCGCGCGTTGATGTTGCTGGTTGTGGTACTGAACAAGCTGGACGCGTGTGGGTTTCGCGTGACGGGCATCACGATGTTGGAGGAGCTTTTGGGGTTGACGAGTCTCGATTGATCTTTGTAGTAAAAATGATTCATTCGTTTTCGGACGTCCCGTTGGAGGGCAGGGTGGACGAGGAGAACATTCGTCTTGCGGGGTTCGATCCCGACGATGAGGAGCACGTGGTGATTCTTTTGGAGAACGACGCGGACCTTGCGGGTCTGACGGTTCTCCCGACCCGCACGGTTTCGTTGGTGCTGAACAGTCAGCCGCTTCAGTACAAGGCGTTTCGACAGGTGATGCAGTTCTTGATGCACGGGGACCGCTTTGCGGAGCTCGCGATTGTGCACGTACAGGTGGGAATGCGTTTTCTACGCGAGTGCCGTTCGATGCGTCGTTGGCGGCACTTTGAGCGCATGTTTCAGCAGCGCCGTGTGATCATTCAGATGCAGAACAATGACATGATGTCGTATTCGAACATTCCGGAGATCGAGCGGTTCCGGAGATATCTGTTGGCGGGGACGGATGTGTACCGTCATGGACAGAGAATTCACGATCGTCCGTCGGCGTCGGCGCGCAAGGCGGCGTTGACGTTGATTGTGACCTTCGCGGAAAATCTTCGTTGAGTCATTCATTAAAAACGACATGTCCAAGTTGCTCCGTGGTATTGCGAACAGCACGTTCAAGCTTCCGAGCATCTCGATGCCGACGACGTTCTCGTCCCCCCGCGGGTCACGTCCGCAGCCGATGTACGGTCCCCGCTCCGGTCCTCAGCCGATGGACCCCGCGACTTTCTTGTTGATCATGGTTATTCTTGGTTTTATTGCGTTGATGATTGTGATTTCGTATGTAAAATCGGTGTTCAACACAGTGCATCGCGTGGCCACGTTCGAGACGTTGGACAATGATTCGGAAACCACGGGGGAATCTTCGCCGCTTTCTGTGCTCGGGCTGAAAGCCATGCGAGGTCACATGTAAAAGATGTCGGTGCCGAAGTTGTCTCGGCTCCGCGAGCTCCGTTTCAATGTCCTCACCGAGGAGGAAACGCGTCGTCAGTCGGTGACGCGCGAGCTGTTCGACCCCTCCGTGGGTCTTACGTACCGCGACGGGTTGTCGCACGAAATCGCCACGAACCGTGTGAGTTTCGCAACGGTCGTGGATCCACGTATGGGTTTCGACGTGCCTCGTCGGGAGTGCAAGACATGCATGAAGTGCATGGACGTCGGGAGCGGGAGTGGTGGTCAGTTTGACTGTCCGGGTCATTTTGGGCACGTGGACCTCTGCAGTCCGCAAATTTGGCTCTTGTATTCGTCGGAGCTCGTGCGGGTTCTGGAGAGCATCTGCCCGATGTGCTCACGGCGCGTGTCGCGCATTCCGTGCCGCGTGGAGAAGCAGAGTCGGCGCGAGGCCATGGCGGACGACGCCGACGCCGGAGGCGGAGACGTCGAAGACGACGCCGAGTGTGACGACGTCGAAGGTGCCGATGCCGAAGGCGGAGACGTCGAAGACGACGCCGAGGGTGACGACGCCGAAGACGCGGAAGACGACGCCGAAGGTGGCGACGACCCGGAAGGCTCTGACGTCGAAGACGTCGAAGCGGAAGGCTCTGACGTCGAAGAAGCCGAAGAAGCGGAAGGCTCTGACGTCGAAGACGCCGAAGAAGCCGAAGGCGACGCCGACGGCGAAGGTGGTGGTTCGGACTGGTCGGACTTGGAGGACCTGGACGTGGACGATCTACTCACGGGTTCCGTGGGACCCGAGCAGGCGCCGACGAAGGCGTCGTCGACGCCGAAGGCACCGAAGAAGAAGTCGTCGTCGTCGTTCTACCTGTGCGACTGTTTCGACGCGAGCGTCCGCTTCAAGTACTATTGCAAGACGCAACCCGATGACCGCGCGCGGTACATGGAGGTGAAGGTGTCGGCGCGTACGACCTCTGCTGCGGACGCGCGGGGTCGTACGAGTCGTGTGGAGGTGTCGCAGAAGTTCATTGTGCCGACGACGAAGATCTACCAGATCCTGCAGCGCATTACGCGCGCGGACTTTCGTCAGATCTTCCAGGCGCAGCACAAGGACTTTCCTCGGGGTGCGTCGGTGCCGTACGCGCCGACGGATCTCCTGCTCAAGGTCCTTCCGGTGATTCCGACGGTGGCGCGTCCGTCGAAGAAGCTGGACAACAAGACGGCGGCGGACGTGGTGACGTGTCAGTACAACCGCGTGGTTGCGCGGAACAATGCGCTGCGCGCGCTGCTGGCGCCGGACGGTGCGTCGTCGGGGACGGTGGAGAAGAAGCGGCGCAAGAACGTGGTGGCGGTGACGGACGACATTGACGCGACGGGGCAGGCGCTTCTGTCGCACATGGGTCCTCTCCTGGGCATCGACGAGCGCCTCACGATGCTCTGTGCGGACTTTTGGAGTCTGGACGGGGTCCCCGTGGGTCGCATTGCGACGAAGCACAACACGGAAGTCTTCCGCGCGGACCGTTCGTTGTCGACGGCGGTGTCTGCGATTGTGGACAAGTCGGGCGCCAAGGGCAGCCAGACGTTTATGAACCTGCTGCAGCGCCTCCAGGGCAAGTCCGGACGGTTCCGCGGGAACCTTGCGGGCAAGCGCGTGAACTACACGGCGCGCACGGTGATCACACCGGACGATACGATTGAGCTGGACGAGGTGTCGGTGCCGTACAGCTTCGCGCGGAGTCTGACGATCCCCGTGCGCGTGACGTCGTGGAACGTGGACGCGGTGCGGGACTGGGTGCGCGTGGGCGACGTGCGCCGGATCGTGGACACGAAGGCGTCGGGCGAGGAGATTTCGATCTGGTGCGACCCGACGGATCCTCCTGCGAAGCGCGAGCTGCACGCCAAGGAGATTGTCAAGATCGGGATCGTGGTGCACCGGTACCTCCAGGACGGCGACCCGGTGATTATGAACCGGCAGCCCACGCTGCACAAGCCGTCGATGCAGGTGCACCGCGTCAAGATCCGCAAGCCCGTGGAGACGGGCGTCAAGTACTTTTTCGGCGGCGTGGTGCGTCCGCTCCCGGACGGCTCGAAGCTGGCGCCGGGGACGCGTCAGGCGCTGATGGAGGGCTTCTCGACGGACCACGACAACCTGACGTTTGGTCTGAATCTGTCGGTGACCCGTCCGTACAATGCGGACTTTGACGGCGACGAGATGAACATGCACGTCTGCCAGACGCTCGAGGCGCGCGCGGAGGAGCACGTGCTGATGCGCGTGGACAAGCAGCTCGGCTGTCGGTTCATCGGCATCGTGCAGGACACGCTCATGGGCGCGTATCTGATGTCGAGCCCCGACGCGTTCCTTACAGAGGAGTTTGCGACGTGGGTGTTCGCGCAGGCGCAGGGCAAGTACCCGGACCTCCGTCTGCCTCCGCCGGCGATCCTGAAGCCCCGCAAGATGTGGACGGGCAAGCAGATTCTCAGCATGGTGTTCCAGCACTTTGCGGACGACTTCCACCACGGCACGCCGCCGACGGTGCTGGAGGCGCCCGCGGACGACCTGTTCGTGTACCGCGGCAACGTGGTCTCCGGGCGGATCAAGAAGATGCACTTTGGCGAGGGCGGACAGGTGTTTGCGAGCGTGCACACGAACTTCGGCTCCGACGTGGCCGCACGGGTCATCAACCACTTCCAGGCGATTGTGAACCCGTGGGTGCTCCGTCGCGGCATCAGCGTCGGCATCAAGGACTGCGTGCCCTCACGCGCGACGCAGTCGAAGCTCGCGTCGATCAAGGCGTCGTTCGCATCGTCGCTGGACGCGATGCCCAAGCGCGCGTCGGAGGCGGACCTCATGTCCTTCATGGGCAAGGTGCGCGCGGAGATTGCGAAGACGGTGGTGGCCGGCGCGGAGGCGTCGGGGAACCGCATCATCGAAATGGCCCGTGCGGGTTCGAAGGGCTCGGACAACAACCTCGTGCAGATCCAGGGCGGTCTGGGTCAGCAGATTGTGGGCGGTCGTCGCCCGTTCATGGACGAGGCGCGCGTGTTCCCGCATGACCCGCTCGGTGACGACGCGTCGTCGGCGCCGGACGTGGAGTCGCGCGGGTTCGTGCTGCGCTCGCTGGTGGAGGGTTTGCGTCCCCGCGAGTACTACTCGCACGCCGCCGGCGGTCGCGAGGGCATCATCGACACGGGCATCAAAACGTCCAGGACGGGCTACTCGACGCGCCGCATGGCGTGCGTGACGGAGGGCGCGGTGGTGAGCTTCACCGGTGCGGTGTTCAACCAGAGCATCCTGCAGGGTGTGCTCACGAGCACGCTGTACGGCTGCGACGGTCTGGACGCGTCGAAGCTGGTGCGGTGCTTCATCAAGCTCCACACGATCCCCGCGGACCGCGTGGAGTCCGTGTACCTCCACGGCGTCCCGCAGGAGCACCCGCTGTACCCGAAGATGCTCGCGCAGCTGCGCAAGGACCGCGCGTTGCTGCAGAAGATTTGCGTGGCGCGTCAGGACCCGTCGGAAGCGTTCATGCTTCCGGTGGACATGAAGCACGTGCTGCTGACGACGGCTGCGGCGTCGGTTCCCTCCTCATCCTCGGCTTCGCCTGCGGTGTCGTCGGCTTCGTCGGTTCCCTCCTCATCCTCGGCTGCGCCTGCGGTGTCGGTGGAGGAGTTGTACAACGCGCTGTTTGTCTTCGATCCGAAGCGGTTCATGGTGTACCGCAAGGACACGGTGTCGGGTCGCGAGCTGAACATGTTGGCGACGCGTCTGTTCCGCGTGATGCTCCGCACGACGCTGCTGTCGCACCGTCCGCCGATGTCCGCGGCGACGTTCCGCGCGGTGATGGCGAAGGTGGAGCGGATGTTCGAGCGGGCTCTGGTGGACCCGGGCGAGCCCGTGGGACTGATCGCGACGCAGAGTCTGATGCAGTCGACGATGCAGGCGACGCTGAACACGTTCCACACGGCGGGCACGGGCGCGGGTGCGGCGGCGACGGGCGGTCTGAACTACTTCGACGCGCTGATTTCGTGTCAGACGCCGAAGGTGACGACGACGACGATTGTGCTGTCGGACCCGTCCAAGGAGTTCCTCGTCATGGACGCGGTGGCGCCTCCGGTGACCATGTGCGACGTGGTGGCCTCGATCAAGGTCTACGCCGCCGACGGTTCCGACGTGCCTCCGACGGTGCCGACGTCGTCCGCCTTTTCGGTCCGTGGGCTACAGGCGGGTCCCGTGCGGGTCGTTGACTTTGTGCTCTCGGCGGACAAGATGCAGTCGCGGTGCGTGCGTCCGGCGCATCTGATTCCCGCGCTGGCCGCACGGGTCGGCGCGAACCACGTGGACGTGTCCGAGGACCGCGTGCGTCTGTACGTGCCGGCGGCCGTGTACGCGTACTCGGTGGTGCAGGACGTGCTGGACGTGGTGATCAAGCGTCCCGTGCTGACGCCGCGTGGCAAGAACAAGAACCACCGCGGCGTGGTGAACGCGCGCCGCGTGCGCCAGGACAAGATTGTGATCCGGGACGGCGCGCTGGTCAAGGACTCGTTCGTGGCGATTGAAGTCTTTGGCAACTTCAAGCTCTCGGACGTGTACTGTCTGGACGGCGTGGACTGCGCGCGGACCTGGTGCAACGACGTGCAGGAGATCCAGGCGACGCTGGGCACGGCGGCGACGCGTCAGTTCATGTTCCGCGAACTGTTCCGCACGGTAACCGGCTCGGGCTCGAACGTGAACCCTCGGTTCGTGATGCAGGTGGTGGACTACATGACGTGGACCGGGCGTATCGAGCCCGTTACACGTCACGGTATGAAGCTTTTCGGGCCGATGAAATCGGCGGCGTTCGAGCAGCCTGGCAAGGTGCTCATTCAGGCGGCTCTGGCGGGCAAGACGGAGCACATGATGTCTCCGACGGCGAACGTCATGTTCGGCCAGGAAATCCGCGGGATCGGTACGGCGATTGTGGACGCGCTACCGGACCCGCGGTACACGGCGGCGGCGGCTGCGGCAGTCGCTTCCGCGACCGCGTCCGCAATGGAAACGGAGGAGCCGGACGAGTACTTTTGTCCGTTCGAGTTCCCGGTGGAATCGTCGGCACCGTCGGCGGCGGCGGCGGTGCAGCACACTGCTACGCCAGCGGTGGCGTGCGAAAATCCCTTTGCAGCATTTGCATAGTGTCGACGCAGTGCTGGAAGATGACGTCCTCCTCGGCGGTCACGATGACCGCGCGGAGTTTGTCGAGTTTGTTTTGGAAGATGACCTGAAGGATTTTGATGTAGCGTTTGTGATCGTGTTGAATAAACAAGAAAGCCTGGATGCACGCTGCGTAGAACTCATGGGACACGGGGTCATTCACGAGTTCCATGAGGTGCGCGATGTTTCGAACGAAGTACAGGAGAACGTGCGCCTCGAAGGACAATTCTTCGGACATGGTGATATCTATCAGAAAACGTTTCAGAGCGGGGCTGTAATTATGGCCATTTGCGGGCACGGCAGAGTTCAAACATTTATAATGGTACACACACGACAAGTTGGACGAGGGCGGTGTCGAAACGATCAGACTCATTCCAGAACACGTCGGCCAATTTACAAATTCACACATCCAAATTTTTTGGGGCGTTTACACCGCGGCAGGCAGGGACGTGTCCACCACGTATCCCATGATCGCCCGTCGGGTGTCGACGGTCGCCGGCGGCTCCGGCTGTTTGGGGATGCGCGCCTCCATGACCTCCACGAGCACGACGTTATTCAGCGGGGCCTCGAGCGTGACCGACGGCGAGCTCTCGGTTCCCGTGAGTGTAATGTACGAGTCGACGGGTTTCGAGTCGCGCCCCTTGCTGGTCACGCGGATCGTGATGTAGTACGGCTCGATGAACTGCACGGGCAGGCCGACGTTCCGCACGCCCTGTCCGGAGACCTCGAGCAGTCGGTTGTACAGGAAGTGGAACCGCAAGAACCCCGCACGGTTCGCGCTGGCCGCCTCAAGCGCGCGCTCGGGGAACATGTTCGTGCTCTCGAACTTGCGGTGCGAGTCCTCGCCGACCATGTAGAAGGTGAACAGCCGGACGCTCTCCGCCTGGCGGATGAGTCCCTCCTGTTGGTTCGCACTGATCTCGAGCTCGAGCGAGATGATCGGCGGCACGACGCGCGTGAAGACTTCGCTGGCGGTCACGGTCTGGAGGGACGTCACGGGGCTCACGGAGCTCGGGAGGGTCTCGCCGGAGAACCCGAAGACGTCGGTGAGACGCGGGTCGGTGCGGATGTACACGCCGCTGTCGAAGGTAATCGCGCGGGTCAGTGCGAACTCGTACGTCGCCGTGGTGGACCGGTTGTCCAGGTAGAAGGACAGGACGTCGTTCTGCCGCTTGAGCTTCACGAGGGGGAAGTCGTCCAGCACGCCGATGAGCTCGTCGATGAGGTCGCTGACGGTGGTGCCGTAGTACTCGATGGCGGGCAGAGGCGTCGCGTTGGGCCCGAGGATCGCCGTGAACCGGTCGGGGCTGTTGATGATCACGGACGTCCCCAGCGCGGTGGGATCGACGTACCGCGCGGTCATGCGGTAGTCGTGGAGGTGGTCGTAGGACATGAGGTCAATGAGGAACGGCACGGCGGCGAACCCGTTGATGGCGAGCGCGCCGTTGGACCGGATGATGTTGTAGTTGAGGACGTAGTTGCGGTACGCGTTGAAGCGACCGAACAGGAGCGTAAACGTGATCGTGTTGGTACCGGGCTGGTCGAAGTTCTGGAGGACGCGGAGAACGTAGTTGCCCGCGGTGGACGCGGGGATGACCGAAACCGTCGGGGCACCGTAGGCGGGCGTCACAAGAACTTCGTTCGTCTCGGCGTCGATGAGCTCGGACACGGGGTTCGGGTCGCCGGGGAGGCTCGGCGCGAGGGACACGACGCCGACGTTCTTCGGGAGCTCGTAGAGGTACTCGAGGGTGCGCGGGGTTCCGGGACCGTACGCGTCCGTAAGGAGCACAAGCTCGCGCGAGGGCAGAACGACGCGCGCGTCGATGACGGTGACCTCGTATGTGTACGAGATGGTAAAGAACGGGGGCACGGGCGTCGCCCCGTTGGAGCAGGTGACGCGGATGTAGATGGTGTCGGGGATGGTCGTGGCCTTCTTGTACAGCTTGCTCAGTTTCCACGTCTGTGTCCCGTTGGTGTCCGACGTCGCGATGGTCGAGTCGGTGGCGAAGAGGTGCACGATATTTCCCGTCGGAATCGTGCGGGACACGAAGAGCTCGACGGACTCCTCAAACAGGATGAGCGTCGCCGATGTCAGCGACCGAAAGGACGACCCGGACATTTTCTTGCGTTTTTTTATACTCAGTACATTTTAATCACGTACGAGTCGCCGAAGGTGACGAGGGGCGCGGTGGAAGCGGATGACAAGCCTCACTGTCCCGCGGGGCGTCGTGTGAGTACAATAGTTGGCAACGGGTGGCATGTGAGAATATCGATTCCGGTGTCCCACGACAGAAAACCGTGATTCCGACTGAAGAGCGTGAAGTCGTCGATGTGGTGCTTTGTAAAGTCTTGAAGAATCGCTCGATAGTCCCGCAGGGTTTTGTGCTCCTCGACCTCCATCTCCACGCACGAGCCTCCGACGAACCGTACGAACAGCGTGAACATTTTCGTCTTTTTATATTACATATCTTCTTCGCCCGGCGCCGCAGGGGTCATTTTTGCGATCTTGCGTTTCTGCGGAGGATTGTGTCGGTAGACGCATGTACCCCGTTCGATTCTGCCGAGGGTGCACTGGAGCACCTCGATCGGTTCGCGCGAGCCCGTTTGTGTTCGGAGGAATTCCACGGCTTCCATGGCGTCCGCAAGGGTTGCGAATGCACCCAGCGGTTCTCTTTCCAGGGTGGGGATCTGCACGACAAATACGACGTCCATCTCTCTTTTTTTTGCACATCGACATTCCGTCAGACGTGCACCGAACGAACGGAACTACGAAAAGTTTCCGAAGCACCCGGACTGTAGGTACGTGGTTGCGTCGTCGATCCGCCGGGGACACAAAAACTGCGCGCACATTCTGGCGTCCCGCCGGGCCGCGGGGTCGAGCGTCTGGAGTCCGCGGCTGGGGACGTAGCACGTGGGCACAAGTGTGAGCCACAGAGCCATGGCGTCTTTGATGGCACAGAATTGGAGTGCGCAATCTTTGGTGGCGAGTCCGAGGGCGTTGGACGCGATGGGTTCGTTGGCGCCGGTGGAGATCGCACGGGACATTCTGATTCCGACGGTTCCGACGGCGGCTACAAGAATGTTCTGGAGTTTCATTCGTTGTCTTTTTTGGATTATCTGTGGGTACAAAAATGAAGTTCATTCGGATCTTATGGGACATTGAGAATGTTGCGTTGCCGAAGGAGTCGTCGGTGTGCAGCATTGTGCGTCAGTTGCAGGTGTATGTGATGACCCAGGCGCGTGTGGGGCGGGACGAGCCATTCGACATGTTGGTGACGGCGTTCATGTGTCCGTCCAAGTTTCATACGACCCATGCGATTGCGAACTACATCCGCCTGCTCGACAGTGCGTGCATCGAGATCATTGCGGTGTCAGAGAAGCGCGAGGACGCGGACCGGAAGCTCGTGGCGCGCGCGCAGCGGGAGTCCCGCGTTCTTCCTCCGTCGGACACGGTGTTTGCGATCGTGTCCTCGGACAAGGACTTTTGTCCGCTGTATGCGAGCTTGCGGTCGCTGGGGTTTCGTGTGATCGTGGTGCACTGTGCGACGACGTTGGAGTGGGAGGACTCTCTGTCGTTGTACGCGCACGTCTGTGTCCAGTGGAACGACATTATCAAGGTCGTTCCCGCGGACCGTCTTCCGTCCCCGTTGGAGTTCCACCGGGTCGTGTTCGAGGGCAAGAGTCGCGTGCACCGTTCGGACGTTGCCGGACGACTCGATCCGAGTGCGTACGGGTACCGGAGTGTGTCGGCGTTTCTGATGGACGCGGTGGAGCACGGATACATGTGCATGGAGGGTGCGTGGCTGCACTTTGACGCGCGGTGTTTATCTGCCGGAACGGACGACGTGGAGGAGGACGACTACTACTCATAACTCAACAAAACGTGGTCACGAGTCTCTGTGCGACGCCTCCCGCGAGGCTGACGAACAGTACGGCGGGCGTGGTCCACGTCGGGATCTTCCGGGTCAGTACGAGCACGGACGACGCCACGAGCGCCACGCCGACGACCCATTGGAACCGTTTGGAGAACCACTGAGGTCCGGGGTTCTGGAGGAAGGGGAAGAGCCGGACGGCGGTGACGAGTCCCGCGACACCCACGGCGGCCTGGAGGACATCGGACGTGCGAAGCACGTAAACGCCTGCGAACAGGGCGAGTCGCACGACCACGCAGATCACGTACAGCTTCGTGAGGTCCGTGGGTGTGGGTGTTTGTCCGCCGAGCAAGCGTGTGAACGCGGGGGTGAAGATCGGGTCGCTATTGGGGCAGGACGACATTCTTTTTGTTTATAAGTTTGCGAAATTACCTGCGGGAGTTCATGGGATGGGGCGCGGCGGTTCCGGAGACGTGTTTGACGACGCCGGCGCCGAGGGGGGAGCTGAGGAGTCGCGGGTCGTCGACGGGGAGGCTGCTGGTGAAGACGCGGTTGTACATGGCGTCACTGCGGGACGCCTGTTCATCGTAGGAGCGTCCGAAGGACTGGGTCACAAACAGCGCACGGGCCGACGGAGGCATGCGGAGCTCGGAGGTAGCGGCGGGGTCCATGCCGAGGGCGCGGACGGTGATGCCGTCCTGCGTGTGGCGTGCCTCGAGTGCGGAGACTTCGCGGTCGGTGCGCTTGACGGAGCGGAGGCCCATGGGATCGGCGGGTCCCTGCTGCGAAATGTACCCCATGAGTACGCGGGGATCGGTGGTCCCGGGCGTGGTGCGGAACGGCGCGGGTGCGAGCGAGTCCATCATGGCCTTGGAGTTGCGTTCCGACAGGGAGTCGTTCTGCTGGGTGACGGTCGCGCGGAGGTCGCGGCTCTTGAGAACGGCGTCGGGCGTCACGTTGTGCAGCGCGAGGTTGGCGGTGACGACGGGGTTCTCCATGGTGCGAATCTTGCCACCGAAGGAGAGCTGCGGGACCTGACGTCCCTGGTCGCGGAGCATCATGGGCCGTTGGTACATCATCATGGCCGGATCGACGCCCGGCGCTGCCATGAGGTTCGACTGCGGGCGTTGGGCGATCTGTCCGTCAAAGCCCCTTGTGTACTGACCGGTAATGCGCGTGTTCATAATGTCTCTCTTTTTTCTAAACGTCGGTACATAAAAAAAATCACGTCGACGCACGGAACCCGTTGTCCGCCAGGATCTGCGTCCAAGACTTGCCCGTTTTCGTAATGGCCTTTTTGAGCCTCTCGGCGTCCGCACCGGTGAATTCTGCCAGTTTAGGGATCGTGGGTTTTTGTCCGGGTCGTTCGGTTTTCCAGCGGATGATAATCTTCTGGATGTCCACGGCGTCGGGCTCGGTCGCCGTGGGACTGGGTACCGTTCCCGGCACCGCCGCCGCTGCTGCCGCACCAACTGCCGCAGGACCCGCAAGAAACCGCATGTTCATCCATGCGACGACCGCATGGGCGCTGATGATTTCGGGGACGACGTAGCAGACGCAGGTCCCGCACGTGTACATGGCGGGTTCGAGGGATTCTCCCTCGAAGGCGACGAATGTCATCGGACAGCTTGTCGTTACAGCAGCGGCGACGCGCAAGAACCCCGGTTCTCCTCCGAGGTACTTGTGTGTCGTGAGTTTGACGTGGGGCCAGATCGTGGTGGACCAGAAGTTGGACGCGTCGGTGCAGACGGACCCCGGTGGCAGCGCGGCGAGGACGTCCCGGAGCGTGACTCTCCCGAAGGACGTCGGGGTCACGTGTGCGGTGTAGGGGTACGTGCGTACGACGCGCCCCAGTTGTGCCCAGAGGACGTCGAACCCGGTGGACGCGTCTCTTCCGTCGGGGCTCCGCAAATCCGCGGGCGCGGTCATTGCCGACGCTGCCGCAATGAACTCATCCATGCCCTCGCAAGGGTTCATTCGCGTGTCCTTTTCTTTTGTGCGTCCCATGTGTGCTGTAGATTATTCCGCGGCACTGAAAAAAGGAAAAATGTTGTCGCAGTCGTCCATGGGTGGGTCGGCGTTCCCGCCCAAGTTCGACTTCACGGCGTTGGCGAACCAGCGAAAACTCAATCGATCCCCGTCGGCTCCGTCGGCTCCGACAGTGACGTCGGGGTACCGTCCGGAACCGTCGGCTCCGTCGGCTCCGTCGGGGTACCGTCAGGAACCGTCGGCGCGGACAATGACACTGGCTGCTGCTCCTCCTCCTTCACAGCAGCATCGTACACTCCTGACAGCGCCGTCGTCGGCACCGATGGCTCCGTTGGCGGAGTCGGATTCGGAAAGATCCGACGACGATGACGACGACTATTCACCGACGGTGTCGCGAAAGTCGGTAGCGGCGTCGGAGGATCGGTATTATTCGTCGTCATCTGCCGCGACACGATCAAAGTCGTCATCGTCGTCGTCCAGGAAGTCGGTGTCGACACGGAGCAGCAGCAGCAGCAAGTCGTCACATTCGAGCCGGAGTCGTCGTTTCCGCGACAAGCACGATGTCCATATGGACAACCTGGCGGACGTCCCGATGACACAGGAGGAGTACCGCATGAAGCAGATCGACCTCATCATGGCCATGCGGCAGATGAAGGCCGACGGCATTCCGGTAGACGAGTCGGTGAAGCTGTCGCAGTCGACGCCGCTCAAGGAGCTCCAGTTCGCGCACGACTACGCGTACCGGTACGTGCTCCGCAAGTCCACGTTCGAGTCGTTCCAACAGTACCTGACGCTTGGAACGCAGATGCTCGAGATGGGCAACACGATTCTAAAGCAGAAGACGGGTGTGGGCGCGGAGCTCGACGGGTGGGGAGCGTCGGTGATGGTGAACATGCCGCGTTTCAACCGTCCGCTGCAGCGTCTGGCGCAGAAGTACACGTCGTCGTCGGAGTCTTCCCCCGAAGTCGAGCTCGCGATGCTCGTGGGGTACTCGGCAATGTCCTTCCACTTCGCAAAGAAGTATTCCATCGATCCGCAGATTGCGATGCAGTTCGCGGATTTCCTGTCGTCACAGGAACGCACCGGTGCTGCGGCCCCTGCAGCGGGGAATCCTGTAGGCGCGTCGGCTCCGTCGATGATGCGTCCCGTGGAAGCACCGATGGGAATGCGTCCCCCGGCGCCCCAGCGGAACTTCCGTCCGGCGAATTTGGACGACGACTCGGAGTTGTCCGCGGGCGAGTCCACGGAGACGGTGTCGGTTTAATCATCCCCCGTGCCGTTGACAAATTCTGTGTACCGCGCAAGCTTCTCCATGAAGAACTCCTCACCGGCGATGCTCGCGCCAGACGCGAGCACCTTGTGTACTTTGATGAGATTGTTTAAGAGTCGAATGGACTCTTTGCGTACCTCGGGGGGTGTGGACTCACGGACCTGAATGAGGAACATAATCAATGTCTCGGCAGCGTGGAGAACCGTCGGGTTCTCGAACGCCTCTTTGGTAACGTCGGCGACCAAGCGGACGAAGTAGTCTTCGGGGAAGTCCATGTGTGTGTTTTTTTTTATATCCATACATACATAAAAAGAACAATGGATCAATTTGTCGCGGCGACGTTCACAGAGTGCGTGGACAGAGCTATCTCTGCAGGCCACGGTCCCGGGTCGGTCCCATTTCTGCACGACGCGTTCGAAGTTCTTCATGTCCGCACGGTTGCTGCGGTGTACAAGAAGACGATGTCGTCGGCGTTCGCTGAGGGGAAAATCATGCAGGATCTTATTCAACATTCCTTTGTCAATCCCAAGTACCCCATTCTCATCCCGAATGTCATGCCCGATGGGTACGACGGCAGTGCGCGGGCACCGTACTTTGACACCGTGAACAATTTCGTTCGGCTTGGATCGATGCCGGGCGACATGCGTTACTTTCCAGTGTCGTGGTATTGGAAGTTCTTCTCGTCAAAGACGGCGTTTCATAGCAGCATTGCGGGTGGACCCATTCTGCATTACTTTTCATACCAACCGCATGACAATACGTTTTTTGCGCTCGACATGGGCATTGCGGAGATGCTGAATTTCAAGGATTGTTACATTCACATGAACGAACATCCGGTTCTTCAGGCAATCGTCGAAACATGGATGTCGCTCCGAGGGTATCTGCACGTGATCGTGACAGACCGAGCGAACGGTGGGCAGCGCCATGAGATCGTGGACGATGGCGTCTTTGCGACGGACAAAACGGCAAGACTGATCGGTCTCGTACAGCGGAAGCTGGGGCGCCCTGTCTCGCTTTTGTTCAACGGCCAGAGCCAGCTCCATCCGAATGCGGTTCTTGGCGATTTCATTACGACGCGAGCGTACCGTTCCGTTTCGGCGTTCCCGGTTACCGCGATCGAGCCCCGCAAATTCACATATTTCGGTCGGTCCATTCGTCGGCGTCAAGATTTTCTACATGCGTACATGACACGCAAGGGGTGTTCAAAGGCATTCGCAGAACACAAGTACAACAAGGCCGCTCGGCTATTCGCATAAGAGTCCTGCGATGACCTTTGCGGCGACGGCGAGTCCGTCTCCGTCATTCACAATGACGTGGTCGAATGGGAAGGTGCGCGTGGCTTCGTCGGAGTTCAGCGTGGCGAACTGTTCGGTGACGTGTGTGGGACCGTCGGGCGCCGGGAGGTCCGGACGGACCACGAGAACCGTCTGGATCCGTGCGCGCCCGAACGTGGACTGAATGAGCGCGAGTTCGTTCTCCATGCGCCAGTCGGTGACCACGACGTGTTTCGCGCCGTCCGCGAGCTTTTGTCGGATCCGCGCGATGGCCGCACGGGTCCATATATCCGGATGGACCTGTTCGCGGAACAGACGGGTCCCGATGTGAATCAATGCTTCCCGCGGCGTGGACACGACGTCCGGCAGATCTCCACAGGGCGCGTCCTTGAGGTCGTCGTCCACAAAGGTCTCGACGGGGATCCCGAGGGCGATGGAACAGACCTCGCGCAGCGCGTCGGCGAGGGCGACGGTGGACGTGTCGGGAAGTTCGGCGCACAGATGGCGGGCGAAGGTGTCCTTTCCGGCACGCTTGCGTCCCGTGACGAGCAGGATCATTCGTGCGTTTAAAACAGAACGCTCGAATGACTCTCAAAACAGAAAAGGAACAATGATCAAAATCCACGACTTCTCGGAGTCCTCGCTGACAGGGATCGTGTACGACCACGGGGACGAGCGTCTGGTGAACAACGCGAACGCGGAGCGCGACTACGTGGTGCACGTGCAGTGTCCGGACATGGTGGTGGAGCGCGCGCGTTCGAACGCGTTGCTCGTACGTGTCCCGAAGGAGCATTTTCTGACGATGACGCGTGTGGTGGAGAAGCTGTTTGATGTGATCAACTGTGCGCCGAACTTTTCGAGCGAGGTCGAGTTGTTTTCGTTCTCGTCGTTCGGGCAGATGGGTTCGGACGGGAGCTATCGGTTCCGTCTGGAGCTGGAGAACTCCGAGGACGCCAAGAGCTTTGTGTACGAAACGCCGTCGTCGGCGGACGTGTCTCCGGAGGACCTGGAGGAGGTCGCGCCGGAGACGACGGAGGGCCGTCGGATCGACGCGGTGCTTCAGATTCTGGTGGCGGTGGACGAGGAGCACAGCGAGGTGTCGTTCTCGGCGGTGGCCGAGGAGGTCCGTCTGTGTCCGCGTGACCCGCCTGCCACCGCGCCGAAGAAGTCGCGGCGCCGCCCCGTGCTTTTGTCGGCGTAGAGAGATATAAAGAACATGATTGCCCTTGCTTTGTCGGAGCTCGTGGGGGTTTGTGGGTTTCTGTCGAGCGACCTTCTCGACCAGCGTGTCTCGAAGCTGAACTTCCGGTTTCGCGTTGCGCTCCAAGCGTGTCGTGTGGTGTTTGTGGTGACCGAGCGGAACACGGAGAATCTGTGCGGGGACACGGTGTTGCAGCTGTTCAATGCGTACAGCATCGCGAGCGTTGTGTCCGTCCAGGACACGAACGATTCAGAAGTCGTGTGGCTGTCGGACGAGCTCATGAATGAGATGGCGGTCCATCTGGTCCGCACGGTGTCCGACCCGGTCCCACGGAGCGTGGTGGACTTTGTGTCCCGCGCGCCTCCGACGGTCCATGCGAACCCGATGTCACCTCTGGCGCATGTAGAACAGCAGGCCTAGCAGAACGACAAGTGCGAACAGGATGACGTACACGGACATTTCGGAGTAGATCACGACACAGGTTTTCTGTTTGTTGAGGTTGCCGAGGGGAATGGAACATCCCTTTTTCTTGGCGTCGCACTTGGCGCGGAAGGCCTCGTACCGCTCGACGAGTTCTTCGTACGTAATTCCCTTCTTCTGGAGCTTGGTGTTGACGCGTTCGTGGATGCGCCAGAGCCACCTGGTCAGCGACTCGCGGTTCTCGAGGGCTTTGGAGGGAGGATCGTCGGCGATGAATTCCTGGTACGACTCGCGGCAGTACCTGCAGGGGAAGACGAACCCGCATGTTTCGAAGAATGTCTTGTAGCGGTCCATGGTGGTCCCGGGAGCGAGTTTGTTGGATTCATCGAACTTCGCGGGGTCCATGGGGTACCCGAAGGTAACCGCGTGGAGGAACACCCATCCCGTCGGTCCCCAGATGTTCGTCATCATCCCGTTCGCGGCGTTTGCGTTGTCGAGGAGATCGGCCATTCTTTTTAATTTAACACTTATGATTTTTCGCGCTGGTCGTCCAAGTACATGGTGACATAGAAGGGGATGAAGACGGGCCACAATGCACTTCCGACGATCGCGGCGATGCAGTTCGCGAGGCGCTTGGTGTACATGCGTTTGTCCGAGGCGTCCGGTCTCGTGTGGTTGTACATGACGAACGTGTTCGCAGTGTATCCCGCGGCGTACAAGGTGGTCCATAGGAATTTCGAGGGGGTCATTTCTTTTTCTGGTTGTGGGGTTGGACACAGACGGGGATTGTTTCGGAAACTGGGTGTGTGTGCGGGAATGTGCGCGACTTTTTGGAGTGGGGTCTATGAAGATCCGTAGTACTCCCCAGCAAAATGTCGGAGGACTTATTTGGTCGCATTGCGACCACGGTCCACAAGATCTTCCTGCGGGACCTGGATCTCGTGGGTCACAACATCGACTCGTTCGACCAGGGCATTGAGCACCTGTTCCGGACGTTTGAGCGCAAGGAGTGGGTGCAGGTCTCGAAGGACTACGAGCCGGAGGTTCTGTACCGCATTCGGCTCACGAACCTGACGATTGTTTCTCCGCGGGTGCACAACGATGTCGCGCGTGTGGACGAGGAGCTCTTTCCGCACCACTGCATCGAGCGGGCCATGAGCTACGAGGGCATGTTCCGCGGCACGGTGCAGGTGACGATCGAGGGCACGTTTGAGAGCTCGCGTCTGCGCGAAGTCCTTCCGCCCGTGGAGTACGACTTCTTTCCGGTTCCGATCCCGGTGGGTTCGCGTCACTGCAACACGCACGCCTTGGGCGCTCTGCACCCGGACGTGTTCCGTCTGCGTGGCTGTTTTGTGATCAAGGGCCAGAAGAAGAACATCATCTGTTTCGAGACGCCCGCGACGAACCTGCCTCTGTTCCTGTCGGGCGAGGACGGGTTCTATGCGGAGATTCGGAGCCACTCGCGGTACATTCTGGGTCCGATGGATGTGACGTCGACGCAGTACGCGAACGTGGTGTTCATGAAGTCGAACGTGCTGATGTTCCGGAGCCGTTCGTTCAAGCTGAACAAGACCAAGGCGGTGACGCTGGTGAACGTGCTCATGAACCTCGGCCTGGAGACGGACGAGCTCGTCCGGGCCGCGCTGTTGGGTGCGGATCCGTCGGAGGAGCTGCGCGAGGCGCTGGCGGTGACGCTCACGAACACGGACGACTTCCCGCTGCCCGCGGACGTGCGCGCGCGTTTCGGCGTGCCCCCGGCTTCGCTGGCCCCGCACCTGGGGCGCAAGTCGTCGTCGACGGCGGAGACGCTGAGTCCCGAGCGCCAGCGTCAGTGGGCCGAGTCGGTCCTGGAGCGCGAGATCCTTCCGCACTGCGGTGTGGACAACGCGGCGAAGGTGTTGATTCTGTGCTCGATGGCGCGCCGCGTGGCGCTGGCGGCGCACCGCAGTGCCCGCGGGGTGTCGGTGGAGGTGGACAATCGCGACGACCTGATGAACAAGTGCATCAAGGGCTACGCGGACCTCGTCCAGGAGCTCTTCGTGGACGCGATGAAGGCGATTCGCGAGCGCATCAACGGCGAGATTCGCAAGACGGAGAAGCTGCAGCGTCCGCCGGCGCCCCTGACGCGCGCGACGTTTCCGACGGCGCTGCCGTGCACGCTGCCGGACGCGATGAAGACGATTGGCAACGGCCAGATTTCGTCGCGCGTCCGCGGCAAGGGCGTGGCCAAGGGCCCGACGCGCAAGGGTCTGACGCAGGCGTTTGGTCGCCTGAACATCAGCGACGACATCTCATGTCTGCGGAACTTCAAGAACCCCATCAACAAGCAGTCGAAGCAGGAGTCGATTCGCCAGATCCAGGCGAGCGCGTACGGGTACTACTGCCCGTCGGAGACGCGCGAGGGCCAGGATGTCGGTCTGGACCACGCGCTCGCGCTGCAGGCGACGACGACACTGCACGGCTCGGTGGAGGCGGTGATGGCGGTCATGGGGGAGATTGCGGGTCTGGAGCCGCTGCGCGTAACGCCCGCAGCGAGCGCGTACACTGTGTACGTCAACGGCATGCCGGTGCACACGGTCCCGGACGAGCTGGCGGTGTCGGTGGTGCAGGCGCTGCGTATGGCGCGTCGTCAGGCGCTGGTGGACGCGCACTGTTCGGTGACGCTGGGCGCGCCGTTCGATCCGTCGGCGCGTGAGATCCACGTGCGGTGCAACGCGGGCCGTCTGACGGCCGTGTACCTCATCGTGAACCCGGAGTCGGGTCTTCCGTTCCTTTTTGAGCGTTTTGGTGTGGCCATGACGCTCAAGGAGGAGCTCGATCCGGACATGCCGGCGGCGGACGAGCAGGAGGCGGTGGACGCGCTGCTGGACTTTTCCTTCGGGGACCTGTTCTGTCCGCTGACGGTGCACTTCCGCGGGGTCCCGTACGAGTTCCCGGCGGCGGTGGAGTGGATCGACGCGTTTGAGCGCAAGAACATTGTACTGGCGGAGGACGTGGAATCGCTCCCGCCGGACGCGACGCACGCGATGATCCACCCGTCGTTGATCCTGGGTTCGTCGGCGGCGGAGGTTCCCTTCCCGGACCACAACCAGTCCCCGCGCAACGCGTACCAGTGCGGCATGGGCAAGCAGGCGATTGCGGGCCAGCAGATCTCGGACATCATCGACGGCGGCATCCCGCCGCACCTGCTGTACCCGCAGCGCCAGCTGTGCCAGACGGAGTACACGCGCGCGATCCTGGACAAGCATCCGTGCCCCGCGGGCTTCAACGGGGTCGTGGCGATCATGTCGTACCTTGTGAACCAGGAGGACGCGATCCTTGTGAACCGCGACTCGGTCCAGCGCGGCATGGGCGTGACGATGCACTACCAGACCTTCACGGACACGGCGATGAACACGGGCCTGCAGTACGAGTCGGGCCTGTCGCAGGCAGACAAGTTCGCGTTCCCGGACCCGGAGAAGGTGTGCCGCGGCAAGACGACGACGCGTCGGTTCGACCACCTGGACGAGACGGGCGTGGCGATTGTGGGCAGCGTGGTGGTCGACGGCGACCCGCTGATCTGCAAGCTGCGCAAGTTCCAGTCCTCCTCCCACGAGTGCCTCACGACCATGCGCGGACTCGTGTGCAAGTGCGAGTACGCGAGCATCGTGACGTGCTACCGCGGCAACGACACGGCCGTCGTGGACCGCGTGCAGGTGACGACGAACGCGACGGGCGACACGCTCGTGAACGTGGTCGTGCGCTACGTCCGCGCGCCCAACTGCGGAGACAAGCTCGCGTCGCGCCACGGCCAAAAGGGAACCATCGGCCGCGTGGTTCCGCGCGAGGACCTCCCGTTCAACAAGGACGGCATCTCGCCCGATATCATCATCAACCCGCACGCGATCCCGTCGCGCATGACAGTGGCGCACCTGTTCGAGACGCTCGCGGGAATGTTCACGTGCGTGACGGGCGAGGACGTGGACGCCACCTGCTTCCAGACGGACTGGACGGTGGACCGGCTGTCGTCGGAGCTCAAGAAGCACGGCTACCACCCGGAGTGCGAGGAGTACATGACCTGCGGAATGACCGGTGAAATGATCGAAGGCAGCATCTTCATGGGCCCCATCTTCTACCAGCGCCTCAAGCAGATGCCGAGCGACAAGGCGCACGCGCGCGCGCTCGGCCAGGTCATGATGTCCACGCGCCAGCCGCGCGGCGGCCGCTCGGAAAAGGGCGGTTTCAGGCTCGGTGAGGTAAGTGCATTAACGCTGCCATATCGTGGCGCACACAGTGTAGCAATGGACAAATATGATTACTTTATCCACCACACGTCGCTCTTACAATTGTCCGCCAATTGCTTTCTACAATCCACATTAGATGGAAAAGGACACTGTGACTTCGCATGGTGCGTCGAGCGTCATCAAAGAACGCTTCACGTACTCGTCGGACCCGTACATGATATATGTTTGTGATTCGTGCTGCCGTCCGTGCATCGGCAACGCGGACGAGCGCAAACGGGTATTCCGTTGCACGACATGCTCGAACACGGACCCCGAGAAGATGTCAATTATCGAACTGCCCTACGCGGGCAAGCTCCTTGTGCAGGAGGTCATGGGCCTCCGTGTCGGCGTGGACCTCGTGACGGAGAACGCCC
>JACCDZ010267120.1_pt1 | contig 41401 bp, 40 predicted proteins | sample 7449551 | NCBI WGS metagenome assembly JACCDZ01 (sample SAMN15323452, study PRJNA562643) | freshwater metagenome | isolation source: river surface water | place: USA:Blue River Watershed | collected 2017-08-18
ATGGCGGTGCAGAGCACCCACACACCGCACAACAGCCTAAAGTGCTGGACATCTAAGGAGCTGAAATGATTGGTGAATGGAACAATGGCACCGGCCGTCGCAAATCCAGCGTCGCCCGCGTGTTTCTGAAAAAAGGCTCCGGCAAGATCACGATAAACGGTAAAGACGTAGCCGCTTACTTCGGCCGTCAAACCTCGATCATGATTTCGAAGCAACCCTTGGTTTTGACCAACAACGCTGAAGCATTTGACATTCAAGTCAACGTGCACGGCGGTGGTGAGTCTGGCCAAGCAGGTGCAGTGCGCCACGGTATTACCCGCGCTTTGATCGACTACGACGCAGCTTTGAAGCCCGTCCTGTCACAAGCCGGTTACGTGACCCGCGATGCGCGTGAAGTCGAACGTAAAAAGGTGGGCTTGCACTCTGCTCGCCGCCGCAAGCAGTTCAGCAAGCGTTAATCCGCTTTCTGTTTTGCCAAAAGCCGCACGGGTTCGCCCTTGCGGCTTTTTTAATGCCCATTCGGTGGGGCAGCCAAAGCCCCTGTTGCGAACAGCGTTTTAGGGCTTTGCGAAGGCTATTCCCGACTAATGCGATATACTTTTAGCCATTGATTCAGGAGTCATCCCATGAGCGCAGTTGCCGACAACATTCAAACCGAAATGCCATCACCCTTTGTCTTCACTGACAGCGCGGCTGCCAAGGTGGCGGACTTGATCGACGAAGAAGGTAACCCTGATTTGAAGTTGCGCGTGTTCGTGCAAGGTGGCGGTTGTTCGGGTTTCCAATATGGTTTCACGTTCGATGAAATCGTCAACGAAGACGACACAACCATCAACAAAAACGGCGTCTCGTTGTTGGTCGATGCCATGAGCTACCAATACTTGGTGGGCGCTGAGATTGACTACAAAGAAGACCTGCAGGGCGCTCAGTTCGTCATCAAGAACCCCAATGCCACCACCACCTGTGGTTGCGGTTCTTCGTTCTCGGTGTAAGCGCTGAAGGCGCCTTCAAGCATCAAGCTTTAAATATTCCACCCAGTATGCGGGCGCCTTGTGCGCCCGTTACTTTTGGCAGGTTGCCAGGCAGACCCAGCAGGGTTTGGCGAGCCAACCAAGCAAAGGCCGCGGCTTCGACTTGCAGCGGCGGCATGCCGCGTTCGGCAGAGGACAACACGCGCATTTGCGGCAACCCTGATTGCAGGCATTGCATCAACAGTCCATTCAAGGCGCCACCGCCGCACACGATGAGTTCGGTGGCCTCTGGCGCATGACGTAACACGTCGTTCACGCACGCACGCGCCGTGAATTCGGTGAGGGTGGCCTGCACATCGGCAGGCTGCGCGTTGGCAAACCCGTTGAGCTGTTGTGCCAACCAAGTGGGGTGAAACAAATCGCGCCCCGTGCTTTTGGGCGGCGCTTGGTGCAGATAAGGTTCGGCCAGCAGGGTGTGCAGCAAAGCCTCGATCACGGTGCCGCTGGCGCCCCATGCGCCGTTGTTGTCAAACGCATGGCCGGTGTGCGCTTGGCACCAGTAGTCGAGCAAGGCGTTGCCAGGGCCGCAATCAAAACCCAGCACATCGCCATTCGCATGCAGCACACTGAGATTGGCAATGCCACCCAGGTTCAACACGCCCACGGTGTGACCCGTGCGACCAAAGATGCCTTGGTGAAACACGGGCACCAAGGGGGCGCCTTGGCCACCCGCCGCCACGTCGCGACTGCGGAAATCGGCCACCACATCGATGCCGGTCAACTCGGCCAGCAACGCAGGGTTGTTGAGTTGCAGGGTGTACCCCGTGCCATCCCACATGCCGGGTTGGTGGCGCACGGTTTGCCCGTGGGCGCCGACGGCACGCACTTCGCTGGCCTGCGTGTGTGTGTCAGCGAGCAAGGCCTGCACGGTTTGCGCATACACCCGCACCAAGCCATTGGCGGCCAAGGCGGCTCGGTGCAGTTCATTGTCTGAAGGGGTGTTGAGGGCCAGCAGCTCTTGCTTGAGTGCGGGTGCAAAGGGCAGCGCACAGTGGGCCAACACATGGGGCTGAGAGCCACTGAAATCTGCCAACACACCGTCCACGCCGTCGAGCGAGGTGCCCGACATCAAGCCGATGAACAGTTGCGGTGCCAGGGCCGACGTCGACATTTATTCGGCGCGGCTCACTTGGGTGCTGGCTGCTGCAGCCAAGTCCACTTGGGCGATGGCCGCATGGCGTTTGAACTGCTCGCGTGCCGCCGCAGACACTTCGACCGCAATGCTTTGGCGCGCCATGGTGAGCGGGTCTTTGTGCTGGCCGTTGACGCGGAACTCAAAGTGCAGATGCGGGCCAGTCGCCCAGCCAGTGGCGCCCACCAGTCCCAGGGTTTGACCTTGCATGACCGATTGACCGCGCTTGACGTGGATGCGGCTCAAGTGGGCGTACACCGTGGTGTGACCGTTGGCATGTTTGACCATCACCACATTGCCAAAGCCGCCTTGCGAACCCGCCACATCGACGATGCCTTGGCCCACGCTGCGTACGGGCGTGCCGGTGGGCGCAGCGTAGTCCACGCCCAAATGCGCACGCCATGTTTGCAAGATGGGGTGAAAGCGCATTTTGAAACCGCTGGTCATGCGCGAGAAAGCCAGGGGCGAGGCCAAATAGGCGCGGCGCAAACTCACGCCGTCGGCGTTGAAGTAGCCGCCCTCTTTGGCGTTTGGCTCTTTGAACCAAAAGGCTTGATGAGTTTTGCCGTTGTTCACAAACTCGGCAGACAACACACGACCGGTGCGCAGCACTTCGCCGTCGGCCTCCAGCGACTCATAGACCACGGCAAAGCGATCACCTTTGCGCAGTGCACGGTGGAAGTCAATGTCGCCGGCAAAGATATCGGCCAACTGGCTGGCCACGCTGTCTGGGATGTCGGCTTCGTCAGTGGCGGCAAACAACGACGTGTGAATCGTGCCATTGCCCATGCGGGTGCTGACGCTCAGCGGGGCGGATTCTTCGCGCTCGACAAAACCATCGCCGTTGCGCTCCACCACCCAGCGTGTGAATTGGTCACTTTTGTCGTTGGCCCAACGTGCGGTCAGTCGGGTGAGGCGATGCTCGCCGTCGCCTTCCACACTGACCATGCGGCCCGCACGGCCGATGAGCTGCTGGCGTGCCATGCGCGCGTTGCGCAGATAGGCGGCAGCCTCGGGGTCGCTCAAGCCCAAGCGAGACAACAAGCTGTCCGCGGTGTCGCTGGAACGGGTGACGTCGGAGCGAAAGAGTTGCAGCGGCTTCTCCGCTTGCCAGCTGGGCAGTGTGGCGGTGCTGACGCTTTCCACCACCTGTTGGAGTTGCAAACCAGCGACACCTGTCTCCAAGTTGGCCACGGCAAACGCACCCCCACCGAGGACCGAGCAAGCCACGGCCACCACCGCCAAGACACGGCGGTGCTTAGACTGAAGGCTGTTTTGAAGGCGCGTGACCCACAAAGAAAAGACGGGCTGCAAGGTGTTTCTCCGGCAGTTGGTGAAAGGCAGGGGCGAGCCCGAAGCCCTCAGGTTTGGGCCTCTAAAATCAGGCGCAAACACCAAACCGACAAGTATACCTTTAGCGGTAAAAAATCCTTATGAATCAAGCATCTCCCCAAACTCACCCCGTCACCGATCGCGTTCTGGAGGCCTTGGCTGTGACCAAGCGCGGCTGTGAGGAGCTGATTCCCGAAGATGCCTGGGTCAAAAAACTGGCGCGCTCGGAAGCCACCGGCCAACCGCTGCGCATCAAATTGGGCTTGGACCCGACAGCGCCCGACATCCACATCGGTCACACCGTGGTGCTCAACAAGATGCGTCAGTTGCAAGACCTGGGTCATCAAGTCATCTTCTTGATTGGTGACTTCACCAGTTTGATTGGCGACCCCTCCGGACGCAACAGCACACGTCCACCGCTGACACCTGAGCAAATCAAGGTCAACGCAGAGACCTATTACAAGCAAGCCTCTTTGGTGCTTGATCCAGCCAAAACTGAAATTCGTTACAACAGCGAATGGTCGATTCCGTTGGGCTCGATGGGCATGATCCAGCTCGCATCCAAATACACCGTGGCGCGCATGATGGAGCGCAACGACTTCCACGACCGCTTCCATGCCAACACGCCGATCAGCGTGCATGAGTTTTTGTATCCGTTGATGCAGGGCTATGACTCAGTGGCATTGAAGTCCGATTTGGAACTGGGCGGCACCGACCAAAAATTCAACTTGTTGATGGGCCGCCATTTGCAAGCTGAGTATGGGCAAGAAGCGCAATGCATCTTGACCATGCCGTTGCTCGAAGGTTTGGATGGCGTGGAAAAAATGTCCAAGTCCAAGAACAACTACATCGGCATCAGCGAAGAGCCGAACACCATGTTTGCCAAGGTGTTGTCGATTTCGGATGTCTTGATGTGGCGTTGGTACACCTTGTTGTCGTTCAAATCGATGGCCGAGATTGAAGCGCTGAAGAAAGAAGTTGAAGGCGGTCGCAATCCCAAAGAGGCCAAGGTGGCCTTGGCCAAAGAAATTACCGCACGCTTCCACGGCGCGGCTGCGGCAGAAGCTGCAGAGCAAGATTTCATCAACCGCAGCAAAGGCGGTGTGCCCGATGAAATTCCAGAGGTGTCGCTCAGCGGTGCACCCATGGGCATTGGTGCCTTGCTCAAATCAGCAGGCCTGGCCCCTTCCACCAGCGAAGCCAACCGTTTGATCGACGGCGGCGGTGTACGCGTGGACTCCAACGTGGTCAGCGACAAAGGCTTGAAGCTCGATGCTGGCACGTTTGTGGTGCAAGTGGGCAAGCGCAAATTTGCGCGTGTCACCTTGGCTTAACCGCTTGCGTTGATACTGCCTCGATGAACACCTCCACCCAAGAAAAATGGCTGTCGCCGCAAGGCTTGCTGTGGGCCTCGGTGGTCGTGGCGTGCATCACCATCGCACTCAAGACGCTGGCTTGGCACCTTACCGACTCGGTGGGTTTGTTGTCCGACGCCATGGAGTCCTTGGTCAACTTGGCCAGCGCCGTGTTTGGGCTGATGATGGTCACCATCGCCGCCAAGCCCGCGGACGAAGACCATCCCTACGGGCATCACAAGGCCGAGTATTTTTCGTCTGGCTTTGAAGGCATCCTCATCGTCGTGGCGGCGCTGGGCATCATCTGGGCGGCGAGTCATCGCATCTTGGATCCACAACCCTTGGAGCAAGTAGGCATTGGTTTGGCGTTGTCGGTGGCCAGCTCTGCGCTCAATGGCTTGTTGGCTTGGGTCATGTTCCGTGCGGCCAAAACCCACAACTCGATTGCACTCGAGGCGGACGCGCGTCATTTGGTGACCGATGTTTGGACCTCCGCGGGCGTGGTGATCGGCATCGCCTTGGTCAGCTACACCGGCTGGTTGTGGATGGATGCCTTGGTCGCGATCGGCGTGGCGCTGAACATTTTGAAAGAAGGCTGGCACTTGATTTGGAGTGCCTCGCAAGGTCTGATGGATGAAGCCGTCGAGCCCGAGGTGCTGGCGCAGATTCACACCGTGTTGCACGACTTGTCGGTCAGCCACGAAGAAGTGGGCGCGGACCATGTGCACATCGTGCGGTTTGACCACATCATCACGCGCAAAGCGGGGCAGCGCCGTTTTGTGGACTTGCACATGCACATGCCCGCCGAGTGGACGCTGGGCCGGGCTGCTACCTTGCGGGCCCATGTGGAGCATGCCTTGATGAAAGCCGTGCCAGGTTTGCGCGCCACGATTCAGTTGTTGCCCACCGATGTTGAGGCGCACCTCGACGACCCAAAGGACATGGCGTGAAGGCGGTGTTGCAACGCGTCAGCGAAGCGCGGGTGGTGGTCGACGGCACCACGGTGGGTGAAATTGCCCAAGGCTTGCTGGTGTTGTTGTGTGCCGAAAAAGGCGACACCGAGGATGTAGGGCAAAAAATGCTCGACAAAATTTTGAAGCTGCGCGTGTTCTACGACGAAGCTGGCAAGATGAACCGCAGCGTGGTCGATGTGCAGGGCGGCTTGTTGGTGGTGAGCCAATTCACGCTGGCGGCCGACACCCGCAGTGGCACCCGACCGAGCTTCACCAGTGCAGCACCGGCGGAAGAGGGTCGGCGTTTGTACGACGCCTTCGTGGCCCAAGCCCAAGCGCAACACCCGAAGGTGCAGACAGGCATTTTTGGCGCAGACATGCAAGTGCATTTGGTCAACGATGGGCCAGTGACCATTCCGATCACGATAATCGGTGCATGACCGATACCTCTTCGACCGCCCATTCATTTGCCCATCTGAACCTCGCGGCAGCCTCGCGCGATAACTTGACGCAGCTGGGGTACACCCAGATGACCCCCATCCAAGCGGCCAGCCTGCCTTTGACCTTGGCCGGCCGTGACTTGATTGCGCAAGCCAGCACTGGCAGTGGCAAGACCGCTGCGTTTGGAATTCCGTTGGTCGAGAGGCTTGATGCCGCGCAGTTTGACGCGCAAGCCTTGGTGCTGTGTCCTACGCGAGAGTTGGCCGATCAAGTGACGCAAGAAATTCGACGCTTGGCCCGATCCGTGGGCAACATCAAAGTGGTGACCTTGTGCGGCGGCGTGGCACTGCGCGGCCAAACACAAAGCTTGGAACACGGCGCACATGTGGTGGTCGGTACCCCGGGGCGCATCATGGACCACCTAGAGCGTGGCTCACTCAGTTTGCAAGGCCTGAAGATGTTGGTGCTCGACGAAGCTGACCGCATGCTCGACATGGGTTTCTTCGACGACATTGCCAAGGTGGCGCGTCAGTGTCCGAAAGACCGTCAAACCTTGTTGTTCTCGGCCACCTATCCCGAGGGCATTGCCAAGCTCGCGGCACAGTTCATGCGCGAGCCCCAAACCGTGAAGGTGCAAGCGCAACATGATGCGCAAAAAATCAAACAAGTGTTTTATGAAGTGGCCAACAGCGAACGCTTGCATGTGGTGTCGCAGTTGTTGAACCACTTCCGTCCTGAATCCACCTTGGCGTTTTGCAACACCAAGCAGCAGTGCCGTGATTTGGTGAGTGTGTTGCAAGCCCAAGGATTCAGTGCCTTGGCCTTGTTCGGTGAGCTGGAACAACGCGAACGCGACCAGGTGTTGGTGCAGTTCGCGAATCGCAGTTGCTCGGTGCTGGTGGCCACCGATGTCGCCGCCCGCGGCTTAGATGTGGCGAATTTAGAGGCCGTGATCAATGTGGATGTCACGCCCGACCCTGAGGTGCACATTCACCGCATTGGTCGCACCGGACGCGGCGACGCCGAAGGCCTGGCTTTGTCGCTGGCCAGCATGGATGAGATGGGCCACGTGGGCAAGATCGAACAATTGCAAAACCGTGAATCCACCTGGGCGCCGATCAGCAGCTTGACCCCCAGCGCTGGTGGCCCGCTCCAGCCCCCCATGGCCACCTTGCAAATTGTCGGAGGGCGTAAGGAAAAAATTCGCGCCGGTGATGTGTTGGGTGCGCTTACAGGTGAGGCGGGCTTCGCCAAAGAACAGGTCGGCAAGATCAATGTGAACGAGTTCTCCACTTACGTGGCAGTGTCCCGCGACATCGCCCGCGAAGCGGTGAAGCGCCTGAGTGCAGGCCGCGTGAAAGGCAAGACGGTGAAAGTGCGCTTGCTGGAAGACGCCTCGGGTCGCTGATCGACCTGCAACGTGCGCAGCGTCAATAAGGGCAGGGCAGACCCAGCTCAGCCATGATGAACATCTCGAGTGTTTCCATCTCGATGGCATCGGCCTCTGAGGTGTCGTGGTCGTAGCCTTGGGCGTGCAGTGCGCCGTGAATCAGCAAATGCGCGTAATGCTGCTGTAACGACTTTCCCTGCTCTTGGGCCTCGCGCGCCACCACCGGCGCACACAGCACCAAATCTGCCATCACCATCGGCGCTTGGGCGTAGTCAAACGTCAGCACGTTGGTGGCGTAGTCTTTTTTGCGGTAGCTGCGGTTTAGCGTTTGGCCTTCTTCGGCATCGACGATGCGCACGGTCATCTCGGCATCGTGCGCCAATGCATGGCGAATGCAGCGGTTCACAAACGCACGTGGCAGGGCAGCGCGGTGGCGTGCAGCGTAGGGCACATCGCCAAATTGCAGGGTGAGGTCTAAGGTGGGGAGTGCCATGGACTTATGAAGTTTTGCGAGAAGGAGCGCCCGTGGTCGCACTGCGTTGCGCGTCATACGCATCGACGATGCGGGCCACCAGCGGGTGACGCACCACGTCGGCGCTGGTGAAACGGGTCACGGAAATGCCTTTGACACGTTTGAGTACACGCTCAGCATCAATCAAGCCACTGAGCTGGCCCTTGGGCAAATCGATCTGGCTCACGTCGCCGGTGACCACGGCTTTGGCGCCAAAACCAATGCGCGTGAGGAACATCTTCATTTGCTCGGGCGTGGTGTTCTGCGCTTCGTCCAAGATGACGAAGGCGTTGTTCAAGGTGCGACCCCGCATGAAGGCGAGCGGTGCGATTTCAATGGCGTTGCGTTCAAATGCTTTTTGCACCCGATCGAAACCCATCAGGTCATACAAGGCGTCGTACAAGGGGCGCAAATACGGGTCCACTTTTTGGCCTAAATCACCGGGCAAGAAACCGAGCTTCTCACCCGCTTCCACAGCGGGACGCGTCAACACAATGCGTTGCACGGCGCTGCGCTCAAGAGCATCCACCGCGCAAGCCACAGCCAAATAAGTTTTACCCGTGCCGGCGGGACCGATGCCAAAACTGATGTCGTGGGCGGCAATGTTTTCCAGGTACGCAGCTTGGTTGGGGGTACGGGCTCGCAAGTCGGTGCGGCGGGTGGTGAGGGTGGGGTTACCGTCCTCCATCGCGCTGTCGCCGGCCAGCATCAGTTGCACTTGTTCAGGGGGAATGGGGCGGGCAGCACGTTCATACAGCGCTTGCAGCACCTCCATGGCGTGGGTCGCTTTGGCTTTGTGTCCGTCCACTTTGAACTGCTCGTGGCGATGGGCGATTTTGACGTCCAATGCCAGTTCAATGGTGCGTAAATGCGCGTCGGTGGGACCGCACAAATGGGCCAGACGGGTGTTGTTGTGCGGGGTGAAGGTGTGGCGAAGAATCAAGTCGATAATCTCTCAAAAGGTCCCCCAATGATAGGCAAGTTAACCGGCATCCTCAGTGAGAAAAATCCACCCCAAGTTTTGGTGGATTGCAACGGCGTGGGCTACGAAGTCGATGTGCCCATGAGCACGTTTTACAACCTGCCCGCCACCGGCGAACGCGTGTCGTTGCTGACACATTTCGTGGTGCGCGAAGACGCGCAAATTTTGTACGGCTTTGGCACCGCTGCAGAGCGCGCCACCTTCCGCTTGCTCATCAAAATTTCAGGGGTGGGCCCGCGCACGGCGTTGGGTATCTTGAGCGGCATGAGCGCGGACGAATTGGCCCGTGCGGTGACTGACCAAGAAGCGGGTCGTTTGACCAAGGTGCCGGGCATCGGCAAGAAAACCGCTGAGCGCTTGTTGCTCGAGCTCAAAGGCAAACTGGGCGCCGATTTGGGCCCCAGTGCCACGGCCACCCCTGGTGCGCAGAGCGACATCTTGCAAGCGCTGTTGGCCTTGGGGTACAGCGACAAAGAGGCCTCTGCCGCTCTCAAACTGTTGCCCGCCGATGTCGGTGTGAGCGACGGCATCAAGCTGGCGCTGAAATCGTTGGCGAAATAAACCATGAGCATTCAAACCGACGACTTCGCCTCTTCCCCCGTGCCTTCGCGCGTGGTATCAGCGGCGCCCGTGTCGCCCAACGAGGAAGCGATCGAGCGCGCGCTGCGGCCCAAGCTGCTGCAAGAGTATGTGGGTCAGGCCAAGGTGCGCGAGCAGTTGGAAATTTTCATCGGCGCTGCCAAAAAACGCAGCGAAGCCTTGGACCATGTGCTGCTCTTTGGTCCTCCTGGTTTGGGCAAGACCACGCTGAGTCACATCATTGCGCAAGAGCTGGGCGTGAACCTGCGTTCCACCAGCGGCCCAGTGCTGGAGAAGCCCAAAGATTTGGCCGCGTTGCTGACGGGGCTGGAGAAAAACGATGTCTTGTTCATCGACGAAATTCACCGTTTGTCGCCCGTGGTGGAGGAGATTTTGTACCCCGCGTTAGAGGACTACCAAATCGACATCATGATCGGTGAAGGCCCTGCGGCGCGCAGCATCAAACTCGATTTGCAGCCCTTCACCTTGGTTGGCGCGACCACGCGGGCGGGCATGTTGACCAACCCTTTGCGTGACCGCTTTGGCATCGTGTCGCGCTTGGAGTTTTACACCCCTGACGAGCTGCAGCGTATCGTGGTGCGCAGCGCCGGCTTGCTCGACACGCCCATGGATGCCGAGGGGGGCTTCGAGATCGCGCGCCGTTCACGCGGCACGCCGCGCATCGCCAACCGCCTCTTACGCCGCGTGCGCGACTATGCGGATGTGAAGGGCACAGGCCGTATCACCGAAGACATCGCCAAGAAGGCCCTGGCCATGTTGGACGTTGACCCGCAGGGTTTCGATTTGATGGACCGCAAGTTGTTGGAAGCGGTGATTCACCGTTTCGATGGCGGCCCCGTGGGCCTCGACAACATTGCGGCCAGCATTGGCGAAGAGCGCGACACGATCGAAGACGTGATCGAGCCCTACTTGATTCAGCAAGGCTATTTGCAGCGCACACCGCGCGGTCGCATCGCCACGTTGGCGGCGTATCGCCATTTGGGTGTGACGCCGCCTAAATCAGCCACTGATTTGTTCGGCAGCCCTTAAGCGGTGGTTTCGTCGCGCGGTGCGTCGTGCGCATCGTCGAAGTGCGACACATCGCCCCATCCCACCAAGCTCAGTCCCTGCGGCGTCCACAGCAGGCGGTTGATGGCCGCATTGCCTAAGTGCCAGGTGCGTGGCGCTTCGATGGATTGGCCGGTGGCCAAGCGGTACAACGCATCCATCACGCCGCCATGCGCGACCAGCACAATTTGTTCACCGATGTGTTGGGGCGCCAAGGCGTCGACACAGGCAGCGATGCGTTCGCGCAACATGGTCAACGACTCACCGTCTACCGGCGCCCAATGGGGGTCGCGCCCGCGCCACAGCTTGGCGTCCGCAGGCCATTCGGTTTCAATTTCGGCCCACGTCTTGCCTTGCAAATGTCCAAAGTGGCGTTCACGCAAACCGGTGTTCGGCACGACGCGTAACGCGGAGGCTTCTGCGTGGTGTTGCGCAATCGTTTGCGCTGTTTCGAACGCGCGCATCAAGTCGCTGCTGTAGATGGCGTGGATCGGTTCATCACGCAGGGCATGGCCAACCCGTGTGGCCTGCCAGCGGCCCATGGGGTTGAGGCCGATGTCGAGCTGGCCTTGGATACGGGTGTCCACGTTCCAAGCGGTTTCGCCATGACGGATGGCGAGAATTCTGGTGACTTGCATAGGGTTAAGTTTAGAGCTCGCTGTTTTCATGCAAAATAGCACGGTCGTTCTTTTTTAACAATCCTATGGCCACCGCCTCAACGCCACCCCGTGACACCCGCGCTGTGCAAAAAGGGCAGCAAACCAAAGCCACCATCGTCGATGCGGCTTTGGGTTTGGCCACGCAAATCGGCCTGGAAGGTCTGAGCATTGGTGCTGTGGCCGAGGTGGCGCACATGAGCAAGTCGGGCGTATTTGCCCACTTTGGCTCGCGCGAAGAATTGCAACTGTCGGTGATCCGTGAGTACCACGACCGCTTCGAGACTGAGGTGTTTGCACCAATTTTGACGGCGCCCCGCGGCTTGCCCCGCTTGCGCCAGCTGTTTGCCAATTGGACCCAGCGAACGTCAGCCGAAATTGACAGCGGCTGCTTGTACATCAGCGGCGCGGCAGAGTTGGATGACCGCCCCGGTCCCGTGCGCGATGCGCTGGCACGCTCAGTCAAAACTTGGCTGAAGGCTGTACATCGGACCGTGGTGCAAGCGCGTGAGGAAGGACATTTGGCCGCTGACACCGACGCGGAACAGATGGTGTTTGAAGTTCACGGATTGATTCTTGCCTTGCAATACGACGCGAGATTTTTACGTTCATCCAAATCGTTGGCGCGCACCCTGCGCGGTTTCGAAAACATTTTGTTGCGCTATGGCGCAGCACCTCAGCCCAAAAAATAAGGAGACCCCCCATGCCCAGCTATACCCCCCCCTTGCGTGACATGCAATTTGTGTTGCACGACGTGCTCCATGTGACCGACGATTTCAAACAAATGCCCAAGCATGCCGAGATGGATGCAGACACCATGGCGGCCGTGCTGGAAGAGGGCGGTAAGTTTGCGTCTGAGGTGTTGTTTCCCCTCAATCAAGTCGGGGACGAGCAGGGCTGCACGCTGAACCGCGAGACCCATGAAGTCAGCACCCCTGAGGGATTCAAGGCGGCATTTGCCCAGTATGTGCAAGGTGGCTGGCCGTCGCTGAGTTGCGACCCAGCGTATGGCGGCCAAGGGCTGCCTGTGGTGGTGAACCAATGTTTTTACGAAATGCTCAACAGCGCCAACCAAGCCTGGACCATGTATCCTGGCCTGACACACGGGGCTTATGAGGCTTTGCATGCCCATGGCACGGAAGAACAAAAAGCGCTGTATCTACCCAAGCTCACCAGTGGCGAATGGACCGGCACCATGTGCTTGACCGAGCCCCACTGTGGCACCGACTTGGGCCTGTTGCGCACCAAGGCCGAGCCGCAAGCGAATGGCATCTATCGGATCACCGGCAACAAAATCTTCATCAGTGCGGGCGAGCATGATTTGGTCAGCAACATCGTGCATTTGGTGCTTGCGCGCTTGCCTGATGCGCCTCCCGGCAGCAAAGGCATCAGCTTGTTTGTGGTGCCCAAGTTTCATGTGAACGCCGATGGCAGTCTGGGCGATCGCAATGGCATTTACTGCGGTGGCTTGGAGCACAAGATGGGTATCCACGGCAACGCCACGTGTCAAATGGTGTTGGACGGGGCCGTGGGCACGATGGTGGGCCAGCCCAACAAAGGTTTGGCGGCCATGTTTGTGATGATGAACGCGGCACGCATTGGTGTGGGCATGCAGTCGCTGGGCTTGACCGAGGTGGCGTATCAAAACGCATTGGCCTATGCCAAAGACCGCATTCAGTCGCGCAGCTTGACGGGCGTGAAGGAGCCCAGCAAACCTGCGGACAGCATCTTGGTGCATCCCGATGTGCGCAAGATGTTGCTCACAGCCAAGGCGTATGCGGAGGGCGGTCGCGCCTTGGCGTTGTACTGTGCCATGCTGATTGAACGCGAGTTGAACCACCCGGATGCCGAGGTGCGCGCCGAGTCGGCGGATCAAGTGGCCTTGCTGACGCCCATCGTGAAAGCCTTCATCACCGACAACGCCTGGACCGCGACCTCGGCCTGCATGCAGGTGTTTGGCGGCCACGGATTTATTCGTGAATGGGGCATGGAGCAGTATGTGCGCGATGCCCGCATCAACATGATTTACGAGGGCACCAACACCATCCAAAGTTTGGATTTATTGGGACGCAAGGTGCTGGGCAACCAAGGTGCTTCGCTGAAGAAGTTTGGTGAACACATTGCGGCCTTGGTCACAGCAGAGCAGGGCAACGAGGACATGGCGGAGTTCATCAACCCACTGGCTAAGTTGGGCCAGCAGATGACGCAGTTCACGGGTGAGATTGGTTACAAGGCCATGGAGAACGCCGACGAGGTAGGCGCTGCGGCAGTGGACTATTTGCGCGTGGCAGGTCACTTGGTGTTTGGTTATTTCTGGGCGCGCATGGCGCAAGTGGCCTTGCAAAAAATCGCTGAGGGGAACCGCGACCCGTTTTACCAAGCCAAATTGCAAACAGCGCGGTTTTACTTTGCCAAGCTGTTTCCTGAAACTGCGTCACTCATGGCCACAGCGCGAACCGGTTCGGCTGTGCTGATGGAGACAGATGCGGTGTTTGCCTAAGTGGGTGTGTGCATGAAATCAGTTAAATTCATCTTATGACAAGAACTACCTCTCTTCGCTTCCTCGTTTGCCTTGGACTCTGCATGGCAAGCAGCAGTTTTGCGCAAATGACCCCCGTGGGCACTTGGCACTCGATCGATGACCAAACCGGTGAGGCCAAAGCCGAAATACACATCTTCGAGCAAGATGGCATCTTGCGCGGTCGTGTCGTCAAGTCGCTGCGCAACGATCCGAAGGCCAAAAAAACCTGTGAGGACTGCAAAGATGACCGCAAAGGGCAAGGCATCATTGGCATGGAAATCATTCGTGGGGTCAAACAAGAAAACACCACCGACCCTTTGTGGGCCGGCGGCGGCAAGATCTTGGATCCTGAAAACGGCAAGGAATACACCGTGAAAATGGTGCCCCGTGAAGACGGCAAAAAACTACAGGTGCGGGGCTACATTGGTCCGTTCTACCGTACACAAGTTTGGCAACGCGTGCAGTGACAGGAAACTTATGACAGCAATCTTGAGCCACCTCGATGAAGGTGTGATGACCCTGACGTTCAACCGCGTCGATAAAAAGAACTCACTCACCGCAGACATGTACAGCGCCTTGGCCGATGCTGTGGCACAAGCTGCTAGCGATGCATCGGTGCGTGTGTTGGTGTTTCAAGGACATGAGACCGTGTTCTGTGCCGGCAATGACATCGCCGACTTTTTGAACCACCCACCCTCGACCCCTGATGCGCCGGTGTTCAAGTTGCTGAACAACATCTCTACGTTCCCTAAGCCAGTCTTGGCGGCGGTGGCGGGCCCCGCTGTCGGCATTGGCACCACCTTGTTGTTCCATTGCGATTTGGTCTACGCCGGCGACAACGCGGTGTTTGCCATGCCGTTTGTCAACTTGGGTATTTGCCCGGAGGCGGCGTCCAGCTTGCTGGCGCCCCAAATGATGGGTTACCACCGTGCTGCGGAAGCGTTGCTGCTGGGTGAGCCCTTCATGGCCGAGGCTGCGTTGGAAGTGGGCTTGGTCAACCGTGTGTTGCCGCCCACCGAAGTCAACAGCTATGCGCAGGTGCAAGCGCGCAAATTGGCAGCCAAGCCGATGTCGTCGCTGTTGGAGACCAAACGTTTGATGAAAGCGGGTCAAGCGCAGTTGGTGCAGCAGCAAATGCATGCCGAAGCCGCGTCGTTTGGTCGCATGCTGCGCGAGCCGGCAGCCAAAGAAGCGTTCAGTGCGTTCATGGAAAAGCGCAAGCCCGACTTTTCAAAAATCTAAAGAAAGCACGGCATGCCGAACCCGACACCGTCGCCGGTGGTTTTTGAAGCTGAATACCTCGAAGGCTTTCGTCAAATCTACGAAGAAAAAATTGTCTTCAACCACACCTTGGGCTTGAAGCTGGTCAGTGTCACGCCCGATGAGGTGGTGGCCCGCATCGACATGCGCCCCGAGCTGGTGGGGCACTATGCCTACAACCGCATTCACGGTGGTGTCATCAGCGCTGTGCTCGATGCGATTGGCAGCGCTGCGGTGATGGCTTGCTTGGCAGCCAAGCACATGAAAGAAACACCGGCTGAACGCTTGGAGCGTTTCGCCAAACTGGGCACGATTGATCTGCGCGTGGACTACCTGCGCCCAGGCATTGGTGAGCACTTCACCATCCACGCCCACGCTCTTCGCGTGGGCACACGCGTAGGCACATCGCGCATGGAGTTTCGTGGTCCCGATGGCATGTTGATGTCCACGGGTACGGGGGCTTACATCGTTTCTTAACGATCCAGTCAGGATCAATCTTTGGGGATCACGCGCGGCTTGCCGTCTTGGTCAATCGCCACGTAGGTGAGCGTGGCCTCGGTCACTTTCAGATATTCCCCTTGGTTGCTGAAGCGCTCAGCGAACACTTCCACTTTGACGCTGATGGAGGTGTTGCCAATGCGTTGCACGCGCGAGAAAAAGCTCAAGATGTCGCCCACCTTGACGGGGTGCTTGAAGATGAACTCGTTCACCGCCACCGTGGCAAAGCGTCCGCGTGCGTAGCGGGCAGGAAGCACGGCGCCGGCCAAGTCCACCTGGGCCATGACCCAGCCGCCAAAGATGTCACCATTGGCATTGCAATCGGCGGGCATGGGGATGACTTTGAGGACCAGCTCTTGGTCCGTAGGCAACGATTCGGCGTGAGGGTTCGGGGTGTTCGACATAGGCACAATCAAAGAATTCTTTTTCGGCATTGTGCAACATGCGTCATCACGCCCACTCCTCTTCACCCGCACCTGCGGGAGCCCCTCCCAAACAACGTCCAGACAGCGAAACACTGAAGCGCTTATTCCCCTATTTGTGGCAATACAAATGGCGGGTCATGGCAGCCTTGGCCTTCATGGTCGGGGCCAAGTTGGCCAATGTGAGCGTGCCCTTGTTGTTGAAAGAGTTGATCGATGCCATGTCGATCAAGCCCAACGATCCGATGGCGGTGTTGGTGGTGCCGGTGTCGTTGTTGGTGGTCTATGGCGTGCTGCGTTTGTCGGTGTCGGCTTTCACGGAGTTGCGCGAGTTGGTGTTTGCCAAAGCCACGCAAGGCGCTGCACGACAAATTGCGCTGGAAACGTTTCAGCATCTGCATGGCTTGAGTTTGCGTTTCCATCTGGAGCGTCAAACCGGCGGCATGACGCGCGACATCGAGCGAGGCGTGCGCGGCATTGAATCCTTGATTTCTTACTCGCTCTACAGCGTGGTGCCCACGTTGATCGAGGTGGCCTTGGTGCTCAGCATCTTGGCGGTGAAGTTTGATGTTTGGTTTGCGGGCATCACACTGGCGGCGTTGGCGCTGTACATCGTGTTCACCATCACCGTGACCGAGTGGCGCACCCAGTACCGGCGCCAAGCCAACGAATTTGACTCAGCCGCCCATACCAAGGCTGTGGACTCGTTGCTGAACTATGAAACCGTGAAGTACTTCAACAACGAAGCATTTGAAGCGGGTCGTTACGACAAAAGCCTAGAGGCCTTGCGACGTGCGCGATTGAAAGCACAGACCTCGCTGTCGTTGCTCAACACGGGACAGCAACTCATCATCGCCATCGCACTGGTGGCCATGCTGTGGCGCGCCACCCAAGGGGTGGTCGATGGCCGCATGACTTTGGGTGACTTGGTGATGATCAACGCGTTCATGATTCAGCTCTACATCCCGCTGAATTTTTTGGGCGTGCTGTACCGCGAGATCAAGCAAAGCTTGACCGACCTCGATCGCATGTTCACGTTGCTCGAGAAAGAGCGCGAAGTGGCCGATGCGCCCGATGCGCCGGCGTTACAACTCAGTGGCCCACCCACCGTCAAGTTTGACTCGGTGGTCTTTGCCTACGAGCCGGATCGCCCCATCTTGCATGGCATCAGTTTTCAAATTCCCGCAGGGAAAACCGTGGCCGTGGTAGGACCATCGGGCTCGGGCAAGTCGACCTTGGCGCGTCTGTTGTTCCGCTTCTATGACGTGGGTTCTGGTCGCATCACCTTGGACGGCCAAGACATTCGTCAGGTCACGCAAGCCAGCGTGCGCCGGGCCATGGGCATCGTGCCGCAAGACACGGTGCTGTTCAACGACACCGTGCGTTACAACATTGCCTACGGTCGCACCGACGCCACGGCCGATGAGGTGGAGCAAGCCGCGCGCGCAGCGCACATCCATGACTTCATCGCCGCCACCCCCAAAGGCTACGACACCATGGTGGGTGAGCGTGGCTTGAAGTTGTCAGGCGGCGAGAAACAGCGCGTGGCGATTGCGCGCACCTTACTGAAGAACCCACCGATGGTGATTTTTGACGAAGCCACGTCGGCCCTCGACAGTGCCAACGAGCGCGCCATTCAGGCCGAGTTGCAAAGTGCCGCACAAAACAAAACCACTCTGGTGATTGCACATCGTTTGTCCACGGTGGTGGAGGCGCATGAAATTCTGGTGCTCGATGCTGGCCACATCGTGGAGCGCGGTACGCATGCTGACTTGTTAGCGATGAATGGCCGGTACGCTCAGATGTGGGCGTTGCAGCAGTCGTCTGAAGTTTGATGTTGTTCTTTGTTTGATGTGGCGGCGAAGCTTGGGTAGTGCAGCAAACAAAAAGGGCCTCTCGTAAACACAAGAGACCCTTTAAGCTAAACAAGAAAAAGCGTTTATTTCACGCCAGCCGCCGCCTTCAATGCAGCCGCCTTGTCGGTGCGTTCCCAAGTGAACTCGGGCTCTTCGCGGCCAAAGTGGCCGTAAGCCGCGGTCTTGCTGTAGATGGGGCGCAGCAAGTCAAGCATTTGGATGATGCCTTTGGGACGCAAGTCAAAGTGCTCGGCCACCAGGGCGGACAACTTGTCGTCCGAGATCACACCCGTACCTGCGGTGTTCACCGTGATGTTCATGGGGCGTGCCACACCAATCGCGTAAGCCACTTGCACTTGGCATTGCTTGGCCAAACCAGCGGCCACGATGTTCTTGGCCACGTAGCGAGCTGCATACGCCGCAGAGCGGTCTACCTTGGAAGGATCTTTGCCAGAGAACGCGCCACCACCGTGAGGGCAAGCGCCGCCGTAAGTGTCCACAATGATCTTGCGGCCGGTCAAACCGCAATCGCCCTGTGGGCCGCCGATGACGAAACGGCCGGTGGGGTTGATCAAGTACTTGGTGTCTTGGAGCCACTCTTTGGGCAACACGGGCTTGATGATTTCTTCGATGATGGCTTCATTGAAGCTGGCTTTCATCTTGGTGGCGGACTCGCTTTGGTCGGGGCTGTGCTGGGTCGACAACACCACGGTGTCGATGCTGTGCGGTTTGCCATCCACATAGCGCATGGTCACTTGGCTCTTCGCGTCAGGACGCAAGAAAGGCAGGCGGCCGTCTTTGCGCAACTGGGCTTGGCGCTCGACCAAGCGGTGTGCGTAATAGATGGGGGCGGGCATCAGCTCAGGGGTTTCCGAGCAGGCGTAGCCGAACATCAAGCCTTGGTCACCAGCGCCGATGTTGAGGTGGTCGTCGGACGCATGGTCAACGCCTTGGGCAATGTCGTTCGACTGCTTGTCGTAACACACCATCACGGCACAACCTTTGTAGTCGATGCCGTAGTCGGTGTTGTCATAGCCGATGCGCTTGATGGTGTCGCGTGTGACTTGGATGTAGTCGACATGCGCGTTGGTGGTGATCTCACCTGCCAACACAACCAAGCCAGTGTTGGTCAGGGTTTCGGCTGCCACGCGTGAGCGGGGGTCTTGCTCGAAGATGGCGTCCAAAATCGCGTCAGAGATTTGGTCTGCCACTTTGTCAGGGTGGCCTTCTGAAACTGATTCAGAGGTGAAGAGGAAGTCGTGCGACATAAAAAAAGCTCCTAAGTTTTCAATGGGTGGTTCGGCGTTGCCGACCCTGAAAACTTGGAGCCCAGCGAACGCTTTAGCAGATGGCTTTGGACTGCGCCCAAAACTGTCACACCGGGGTGTGTCGTCGCCCTGCAAGTAGTTCTCTAACTCAGCGACAATTGTTATTTTAGTGCACCTCTCGAAGTAATTAAAAAGTTTATGGCGCCTGTCACCCGTCTGTTCCATTTCCTTGCGCGTTTGCCGTTGCCGTTGATGCAGCGTTTCGGCGTTGTGCTGGGTTGGTTGGTGTGGGGCTTGTCGCCGAGCTACCGCCGTCATTTCAGAGCCAACGTGCAGGCGGCTGGCGTGACGTGGCGTGAGGCCCGTCCGGCCATCGCTGCGATTGGGTCGATGGTGGCAGAGCTGCCATGGGTTTGGATGCGTCCGCACAGCGCCAAACTCGATGGGTTGGTGACATGGGATGGCGCCGAACACTTTGAAGCCGCCATGCAAGCCGGCAAGGGCGCCATCATCATGTCGCCGCATTTGGGGGCCTGGGAGATTGGCGCTCAAGCCATCGCCGAAAAATTTGGTCCCACCTACGGCCCTCTGGTGGCCTTGTTTCGTCCAGCTCGCAAAGCTTGGTTGGAGCCTTTGGTGGCCAATGCCCGCACGCGCCCCTATTTAGACTCCGCGCCTACCTCGTTGGCAGGTGTGCGCACACTGATTCGCACCTTGCGCAATGGCGGCTACACCGCCATCCTGCCTGACCAAGTGCCGCCCTTGGGGCAAGGCGTGTGGGCCCCCTTCTTTGGGCGAGATGTTTACACCATGACCTTGTTGGCCAAGCTGGCACAACAAACCGGCGCACAAGTCATCATGACCTGGTGCGAGCGTTTGCCTGCCGGTCAAGGTTTTTGCATGCACATGCGCCCCTTTGACGCGCCCGAAATGAGCGACGCACAGGCGTCCCCCGAGGCTGCGGCTGCCGCTGTCAACCGTGGTGTCGAGGCCATGGTGCGCCATGCGCCAGGCCAGTACTTGTGGGGCTACGCCCGCGACAAACAGCCCCGGGCAGAGAGCTGACCATGATCGGTACGCTGGGGTTGTGGATGTTGCGTGGCTTGGGTTATTTGCCATTGGCTTGGTTGCGCGCGCTCGGTGCAGGGCTAGGCAGCTTGTTGTGGTGGTGCATCCCTTCGCGTCGTCGCGTGGTTCAAACCAACCTACGTGTCTGTTTCCCCCATCTTTCTCAAGAGGCGCGTGATGCGTTGGCGCATGACACCTTTGTGTACTTTGCCCAAGCATGGTTGGACCGCAGCTGGCTGTGGCATCGCGATGCAGCCTGCATTCAAGCGCGTGTGCGGCTGATGGGTGAGGTGGCGACTCTGTCAGAGAACAAGCCAACGGTGTTGTTTGCACCGCATTTTGTGGGCTTAGACGTGGGTTGGACGGCGTTGACCTTGAACCTGCCGCAACACTTCACCACCATCTTCACGCCGCAATCCAATGCGGCGGTGGATGCCTGGGTGGCTCAAGGGCGTCAGCGTTTTGGCCAGGTGCGTTTGTTCCGTCGCGAAGATGGGGTGAAGTCCATCGTCAGCGCCTTGCGTCAGAACGAATGGCTGTACCTGTTGCCGGATATGAACTTCGGTCCCAGCGAGTCCATTTTTGTGCCGTTCTATGGCGAGCTCGCGGCCACTGTGCCTTCGTTGTCACGCTTTTCGAAGTTGGGGCGCGCGCGTGTGGTGCCGATCATCACGCGCATGACGGCGACAGGGTATGAGGTGGTGGTGCATCCCGCGTGGACCGATTTCCCGACCGACGATGCAGAGGCTGACACCGCCACCATGAATCGCCGTTTGGAGGCGTTCATCGACACCATGCCCGCTCAGTATTTTTGGGTGCACAAGCGTTTCAAAACGCGTCCACCCGGCGCACCAGAGCTGTATTGATCAGTCGTGCATCCACTGGTACAAGGTGGTGGCGACCTCATTCACGCCTTGCTTTTTGAGTGCTGAAAACAAACGCACTTCCCCGCCGCCCGCTTGCAATTTGGCGATTTGCAGGGCCTTGGCGCCTTCGGTGCGGTTGAGTTTGTCGGCTTTGGTCAGCAGCACCAAAAACTTCAGTCCCTCCTCGACGCGGGGGCGGATCACGTCGAGCAAGATGTCGTCGAGTTCGGTCAGGCCATGACGGGGGTCGCACATCAGCACCACCGCGCGCAAGTTAGGCCGGGTCAACAAATAATTGGCCATCACTTGTTGCCAACGAATCTTGTCTTGCTTGGGCACGGCCGCGTAGCCGTAGCCGGGCAAGTCGGCCAAGACCGCATCGGTTTTACCCTGGCGCCCCATGGCAAACAAGTTGATGTGCTGGGTACGGCCTGGGGTTTTGGACGCATAGGCCAGCCGTTTTTGCTGGGTCAACACGTTGATGCAGGTCGATTTGCCCGCGTTGGAGCGCCCGACAAAGGCAATTTCGGGCAGATCGTAGGCAGGCAGGTGGTGCAGCTGGGCCGCGGTGGTTAAAAACCGAGCGGTGTGCAGCCAACCCATGGCAAATTTCGCCTGGTCAGAGGGGGAAAGTAGCTCAAAAGCTGCCTTGGCGGCAGCTTTGTCGGCGGCGCGTTGGGCTTCAAACTCAGCGTTCAAGACCGTGTTGGGGGACACCTCTGGCGTGTCAGATGAGGCTGGGGTGTCGTGGGGGTCTGGCTGGTTCATGCGGCATTGTAGAATCTGCCAAGAATTTTCGACGTCTTTGAGCTCAATTAACCAAAGCACACCTATGAAGCTGATTGCCTCTTTTCTGATTGCTGCCGCCTTGGCAGCCCCTGTCCTCTCTCAAGCCGCTGAGCCAGCGAAAGCTGCCAAGCCCGATTTGGCCAAAGGCGAAGCCAGCTTCAATGCTGCTTGTGCCGCTTGCCACGGTGCTGGTGGAAATTCCGCTGTCCCCGTCAATCCCTCCTTGGCTCAACAACACCCTGACTACATCGTCAAGCAGTTGCAAGAGTTCAAGTCTGGCAAGCGCGCCAACCCCATCATGATGGGCATGGCTGCTTCCTTGTCGGATGAGGACATGAAGAACATTGGTGCTTGGCTGGGCACGCAAAAAGCTAAGCCAGGTTTCGCCAAGGAGCCAGAGCTGGTGGCCTTGGGTGAGCGCATTTACCGCGGCGGCATTGCTGACCGTCAAATCGCTGCCTGTGCAGGGTGCCATAGCCCAACTGGCGCAGGCATTCCTGCCCAATACCCTCGTTTAGCAGGACAGCATGCAGACTACGCTGTGTCCCAGTTGACAGCTTTCCGTGATGGCGTTCGCAAGAACAGCATCCAGATGACTCAAGTGGCGGCCAAGATGAACGACCGTGAAATCAAAGCTGTCTCCGACTACATCGCAGGTTTGCGTTAAGCCGATCTCGGTATCTTCAGCAAAAGCTGGCCTTGTGCCAGCTTTTTTTATGCCTGTCAGGAAAAGGGTTGCTGGCACGACCGAGGCTTGAACGGTTGTGTTCGATTCACAATTCCGGTCCATCCTCATACAAAGGCATTTCACATGCGCCGCAGACTTTTTGATCCTTCGAGTGATTCAGGTTTTGTTCACCCGGGCAGCAGCGACATCACGCCGCAAGCCATCTATGCCGAGCGGCGAGCTTGGCTCAAGCAATTGGCAGCGGGCGCAGCGGGTGCATCGTTGGCCGCCTGGGCGTCACGTGATGCTTGGGCACAAGCCGCCGCCGGGGCTGTGCTGCCCCCAAATAAATTGCCGGCCTTGGTGGGTGCAGTCAGTCGCGTCAGTGGTGCCAGCACGATGGAGCGCGTGACCTCGTATGTCGACGCCAGCTCGTACAACAACTTTTATGAATTTGGCACCGACAAAGCGGACCCCGCCAAATACGCCCACACCTTGCAAACCAAACCTTGGACAGTGGAGATTGAAGGCTTGGTCAAAAAGCCGGGTCGCATGGACCTAGAAAGTTTGCTCAAACTCAGTCCCATGGAAGAGCGCATCTACCGCCTGCGTTGTGTGGAAGGCTGGTCGATGGTCATTCCTTGGGTGGGGTATTCGTTGAGCGAATTGATCAAACGGGTTGAGCCCCTGGGTAGTGCGAAATATGTCGAGTTCATCACCCAAGCCGACCCCAAGACCATGCCCGGCGTGCGTTCGCGCGTCTTGGATTGGCCCTATGTCGAAGGCTTGCGCATGGATGAGGCGTTGCACCCGCTGACCTTGTTGAGCTTTGGTATGTATGGCGAGGTCTTGCCCAATCAAAACGGCGCGCCTGTGCGATTGGTCGTGCCTTGGAAGTACGGGTTCAAGAGCGCCAAGAGCTTGGTCAAGATTCGCTTTGTCGAGAAGCAACCCGTCAACTCATGGGGGCGCTCCGCGCCGCAGGAATATGGGTTTTATTCGAACGTCAATCCAACCGTGGACCACCCGCGTTGGAGTCAAGCGTCTGAACGTCGTATTGGCGAGGATGGCTTGTTTGCCAAGAAGCGCAAGACCCTGATGTTCAACGGTTACGAATCACAGGTGGGGCAGCTTTACGCCGGCATGGACTTGAAGAAGTTGTTCTGAGGTGCCTGCGTTTTGATCGTCATGCCCCACAGTTTATGGACGCTGCTGCGCAGGGGGTTGGCACATCGCGCGGCCAAACCCGTGATGGGTGTGCTCAGTGCTTTGCCATTGGCGTGGTGGGTGTGGGGAGCTGCGAATGAGGGGCTGGGTGCTAACCCTGCCGAGTATCTGATTCGTGCAACCGGTGATTGGACCTTGCGTTTCTTGTGCCTCACGTTGGCCGTGACACCCTTGCGTGTGAGCGGGGGCATTCCTGAACTCGCCCGGTTCAGGCGCATGTTGGGCTTGTTCACTTATGGGTATGGGGTGCTTCATGCGCTGTGTTACAGCGGCTTCGACATGGGGTTTGATTGGGCAGAGATCGTGCGCGACATTTCTAAGCGTCCTTTTATTTGGCTTGGCTTCAGCGCGTGGGTGTTGCTTACGCCCTTGGCATTGACCTCGTTCAATCGAGTGATTCGGTGGTTAGGGGCCCAGCGTTGGCAAAGTTTGCATCGCGCGGTGTATGCCGTGGCCGTGCTTGCCGTATTGCACTTTTATTGGATGCGCGCAGGCAAACAGAATTTCACCGAGGTTTATGTCTATGCTGCCGTGTTGTTTGCCTTGCTGGCATGGCGGTTGGTGCGCAAGTTCGCCAAAGCACCTGCGACGCAACGGGTTTAGCGAACCAGTGACTCCAATGCCATTTGCTCCGCAGCGGTTTCGCGGCGGCGAATGAGGTGGGCTTGGTTTCCATCCACCAAAATTTCGGCGGCACGCCCGCGTGTGTTGTAGTTGCTGGCCATGGCCATGCAGTACGCGCCGGTGGACAACACCGCCAACACATCACCCGCTTGTACCGTGAGTTGACGGTCGCGACCCAGCCAGTCGCCGCTCTCGCAGACCGGTCCCACCACGTCATAGGTCACAGCCTCGCCGGTGCGCGCGGTGACCGGCACGATTTGGTGGAAAGCTTCGTACATCGCAGGGCGAGGCAAGTCGTTCATGGCCGCGTCCACGATGCAGAAGTTCTTTTGCTCACCAGGCTTGAGGTACACCACCTCGGTCAAACACACACCTGCATTGCCCACGAGTGAACGACCGGGTTCAATCATCAATGCGCGATCACCGTAGCCGCGCGCATCGAGCTTGGCCAGCAGTTGTGCCCACAAGGCATCGGCGGCAGGCGGCGTGTCGCCGTTGTAGTTGATGCCCAAGCCGCCCCCAAAATCAATGTGATGAATGGCGATGCCTGCGGCTTCGATGGCTTGTACCAAATCGAGCACGCGGTCCATGGCGTCGAGGTAGGGGGTCGTCTCTGTGATTTGGGAGCCAATGTGGCAATCAATCCCGGTGACTTCCAAGCCCGGCAGGCTCGCGGCACGCTGGTAGGTGGCCAATGCGCGCTCATGGGCGACGCCAAATTTGTTGCCCTTCAAACCGGTTGAGATGTAGGGGTGTGTTTTGGCATCGACGTTGGGGTTGACGCGAATGCTCACTGGCGCGCGCTTGCCCATGCTTTGCGCCACATCGCTGAGCACTTCAAGTTCGGCTTCGCTCTCGACGTTGAAGCAGGCAATGCCCGCAGCTAGCGCTTTGCGCATTTCAGCGCGTGTTTTGCCCACGCCAGAGAAGATCACTTTGCTGGGGTCGCGACCTGCGGCGATCACGCGGTCCAGTTCGCCCCCCGAAACGATGTCAAACCCGCAACCCGCTTGCGCAAATACTTGCAGCACGGCGAGTGAGGAGTTGGCCTTCATGGCATAGCAAATGCGCGCCTTACGCCCTGCGAAGCCCCGTTGGTAGGCAGCCAGAGCACTCAGCATGGCCGCTTTGGAATAAACAAACAAGGGTGTGCCGTGTTGCTGAGCCAGGTCGGCAAGCTTGACCCCTTCTAGATACAAATCGTGTTCGTGAGTGGCCACAAAAGGCGCACCAGCAAGCGTGGAGTGTGTCATTGACAGATTTAGTAAATTAACGGTTTGCCGCAGGGGCTGAGGCGGCGGATGCCGGAGAGCTGGCAGGTGCAGCTGGGGTACCCGGCAATTGACGGCGGACGATCTCAGGCAAGGTCGCGCGTTGTTTGAACTCGGGGTCGTTGGGCAGGTAAAGATTGCCTTTTTGCCCACATGCAGTCAGCAGGGTGACGAAGCACACCGCAGAGGCCACACTGGCGCAGAGGCCACCGGCCCTGACTAGAATCTTTTGATCAATACCCATGACGCAAATTGTAATGACCGATCTCGAATTCTTGGACCGTGCCGAACTTCTGCTCAAAGCGGTGGAGCTGGCGTGTGATCGCATCAACGATGCAGGCGATGCCGACATCGACAACCAGCGCGTGGGCGGCATGATCACGCTGACGTTTGAGAACCGCAGTCAGATCATCATCAACCTACAAAAACCCTTGCACGAGGTGTGGCTGGCGGCTCGTTCGGGCGGGTATCACTTCAAATTCGATGGTCAGCAGTGGGCTGACACCAAGGGCCAAGGCGAGTTTTTCAGTCGCCTCAGCCAAGATGCCAGCGCGCAAACGGGGCTGACGCTGACGTTCAATTAATTTTTGAAGAGGTCGAGAATTTTCTTTTTCTCGTCATTGGCAGGAAGCGCCTCGCTGCTGCCTGCTTTGCTGTCGAGTCCCAAGCTGCTCACGCCACCGCCTTTGCTGAACTCAGCATAAGCCCAGTCGCCGCCTTCATGGCTCAGTCCCGCCGGGGGGGAAGGCTCGGCGATGGCGACGTTCTGTAAGGCGTGTTGCATGTAGCTGATCCAGACGGGCAAGCTCAAGCCACCGCCGGTTTCACGGTCACCCAGCTTGCGAGGGGTGTCGTAGCCAATCCAAGTCACGGCCGTCAGCGTTGGGTGGTAGCCGGCAAACCAAGCATCCATGGAGTCGTTGGTGGTGCCGGTCTTGCCGTAAATGTCGTTGCGTTTCAAGGTGGCTTGCGCGCGAGCGGCTGTGCCCGACCGAGTGACTTCTTGCAACAAGCTGGTCATCACAAACGCGTTGCGCGCGTCGATCGCACGGGCCGATTCATCCAAGGGTGGCGGCGTGAATTCAGACAAGGTCTTGCCCATTTGGTCCGTCACTTTGGTGATGAGGTAGGGGTTCACGCGGTAGCCGCCGTTGGCGAACACCGAGTAACCCGCCGCCATTTGCATGGGGGTGACCGAGCCGGCACCGAGTGCCATGGTCAAGTAGGGCGGATGTTTTTCGGCGTCGAAGCCAAACTGTGCAATCCAATCTTGTGCATTTTGTGCGCCAACGGATTGCAGCACGCGAATCGAAATCATGTTTTTCGATTTCGCCAAACCTTTGCGCAAGGTCATGGGACCCTCAAAGGTGCCATCGTAGTTTTTAGGTTCCCAGGGCTGACCACCGGTGACGCTGGCATCGAAGAACAGCGGCGAGTCGTTCACCACCGTCAGGGGGGTGAAGCCTTTTTCCAAGGCTGCTGAATAAATGAAAGGCTTGAAACTCGAGCCGGGTTGTCGCCACGCTTGCGTCACGTGGTTGAATTTGTTTTTGTTGAAGTCGAAACCGCCTACCAAGGCATGAATTGCACCGTCGCGTGGGTCGACCGACACAAAGGCGCCTTCCACCTCAGGCAGTTGGGTGATCTCCCAGGTGCCTTTGGCTGTCTTGGTGATGCGCACCAAGGCGCCTGGGCGGAGCTTGATATTGGGAGGGGCTTTCTCAGACAGGCCAGACTGCACGGGTTGCAAGCCTTCGCCGGTGATTTCCAGTACCTCGCTGTTTTGACGCATCACGCGCACTTTTTTGGGCGCGGCATCGAGCACCACGGCCGCCAACAAGTCGCCTTTGTCACCTTGTTCGATCAAGGCATCGTCAATCGCGTCTTCCAACTCGGAAGGTTTGGTGGGCAGCGTGATGAAACGCTCAGGCCCACGGTAGTGTTGGCGACGCTCGTAGTCCATGATGCCGCGACGCAGCGCAAAGTAGGCCGCTTGTTGATCGCTGGCGCGGATGGTGGTGTAGACATTCAGGCCGCGCGTGTAAATCTCTGGACCGTATTGCGCAAACATCAACTGGCGGGCCATCTCGGCCACGTAGTCGGCGTGGGTGTTGAGGCTGCTCATGGCGGTGCGGATCTTCAACTCTTCTTGTTTGGCCGCGGCGGCTTGCTCTTTGGTGATGAAGCCGTTTTCTTCCATGCGCTCAATGATGTAGAGCTGGCGTGCGCGTGCGCGTTTAGGGTTGGCGATTGGGTTGTAGGCTGAAGGGGCTTTGGGCAAGCCCGCCAACATGGCCGCTTCAGCGATGGTGACATTTTTCAGCGGTTTGCCAAAGTAGGCTTCTGATGCAGCGGCAAAGCCGTACGCGCGGTTGCCCAAATAAATTTGATTCAGATAGATTTCAAAAATCTGGTCCTTGCTCAACATGTGCTCGAGCTTGGTGGTCAGCAAGATTTCATAAATCTTGCGCGTGAATGTTTTCTCGGATGACAGATAGACGTTGCGCGCCACCTGCATCGTGATGGTCGAAGCGCCTTGACTTTTGGCGCGGCCCAAGTTGGCCAAGCTGGCGCGCAGCAGACCGATGTAGTCCACCCCCCCGTGTTGGTAGAAGCGGGCATCTTCAATCGCCAGCACGGCATCTTTCATCACCTTGGGAATGTCTTTGAAGGGCGTCAGGTTGCGTCGCTCTTCGCCAAATTCGCCAATTTGGGTGCCTTCCACCGAGTACACCCGCATCGAGAGTTTGGGGCGGTAATCGGCCAGGTCTGAAATGTCTGGCAGTTGCGGATAAGCCATGGCAAGCGCCACACCCACCAGCAAGCCCACCACGAGCATGCCCGCTGCCGCGATGCCAAAGGCCCAGAGCAGGAGGTGGCTCACCAAAGAGCGGGGGGCTGCCGAGGCAGACGTGTGTTCTTTCGAACCTTCGGGGGTGGGGGTGGTCGCCATAAGTGGGGTTGATTATAAAAACCGCGCTTGCATCACAAAAGTCCTGAGTCAAACACCGCCGCAGGCTGAAGGCAACGCGTTGAAATCGACGTCCTCTTGGGTCCTCACTCTCTTTGGCAAAAGGATGTCAGATGCATTGGAAGTCATGGCTACCCGGCAAACGCAGACGTTGCGTGTTGGGTTTTGATGTCGGGTTGACATCGTGTCGCTTGGTGGTTCTGTCAGGTTCTCAGTCGCATCCCGACATGGTGTGCTGTGCAGAACAATTGCAGTTTCCGGCAGACGATTGGGTGACGCAGGCTCATGTGTGGCACGCCGAAGAGCTGGGGCATTGGTTGCGGCTGCATTTGCAACAGGGCGGTTATGACGTGGAGGGGATGTACGTGTGTCTGGAGGACGCGTGTATTTCTCATCACCGAGTGACGTTGCCGGCCGAATTGTCAGATGACGATGTCACTTTCCAAGTGTTGGCCGAGGTGCAAGCTCTGCTGGGTGTGTCTGCAGCGGATTTGTCGATCGATTTTGGTTTGGAGTCTGCGAGCGCGGAATCGGTCTCTGAGAGCGATGTTCGTCATCTGGTGTACCGCGCTGCTGCGGTACAACGTTTTCGGGTTGAAGTCCTCCAGCGAGCTGCAAAGGCAGCTCACATCAAACTGTGTGCCGTTGAGTGTCGAAGCGAAGCCGTGCGCCGGACGCAAGGGCCTGGCGTTTTGGCGCTTCTGCCAGCGGCTGGGGTGGCGATGGCCTTGCAATGCGAGGCGGCCTTTGGCCTGGCACTGGGCGCCTGGGGCTCACGTGCATTTAATTTCCTGCCGCACCGTGCCATGGCGGATATCGCATTGCGACAGGCTTGGTGGTTGGGCATCGTGGCCTGTGTGGTGGGCGGTGCATTTTTGGCCACAGGATTCGCCTTGGTCATGGCGTCATCGACCACCCTCACGCTGGGGGCTGCGGCTAACCGTGGGGCGATTGCGGCGAGCCATAACTCTGCGCAAACTGCCCACACACAAGCGCAGCTTGAACAGAAACAGCGTGAGCAGCACACGCAGTGGCGACAGACGCAGCAGCTGTTGAGCTTGCAAACCGTGCAGTGGGTAAGCGTGCTCGATCAAGGATCACAGGGCGTCTCGGTGATTCGCGTGGAGCAACAAGGGGCACGTTGGCAGGTACAAGGTGAGGCCTTGTCGTCTGTCCATGCCACACAGGTGGTGCAACAGCTGGCAGCGCTGGCCATCTGGACAAAGCCACCTGCGTTGTCGCAACTTCAAATCAAGACGGCGCCCTTGACCACAGGTTTGCCGGTGTGGCAATTCCGCATCGAAGCGGAACTCAAGGGGGCGGTGTGATCGCTTGGCTCAACCCTCTGCGTGCATGGAGCGATCTCGATCTGCGCAAGCCTTGGACATGGCCCCGTCACTTTCAATATGCGGCGAGAGGTGTGGGGATGATCGTGGGCATGGCATCGCTGACACCGTTTGCCTGGGGGGCATGGCAAGCGTGGGCGAATGCACAACATCTGCTGACCACGATGCGCGAACAAGCGCACACCACCCAAGAGATCCGAGTCGCGACCGCTGCTTTGCAAGCCACACACGCCGCATCTCCGCCGCGTTGGGGGGACGTTTCCACACTGACAGCACCCCCCTCGTCGCCAGGCTTGCAATGGACGCAGCAGAACACGGCCTTGCCCACACACACGCCGTCGTTGACTTCCATGCAGTTGCAGCAAGTCGCCGTGCAATTGCAGGCCCGTGGATCTTGGAGCGCCTGGATGCAATGGCTGACGCAATGGCCACAGGTTGCGCCGGGTGTGGGCTTGCAGTCTTTGCTGCTTGAGATGGATGGGAATGATGTGCGCGCCGACATGCAAGTGTGGGTGACGCAGCCCATGCGTCCTGCAACGGCCGTGCAGGCGGCGCCCCCCACTCCCGACAAGGGAGTCGCCGTCGGTGCTGGGGGTCCCTTGGATGGGGCGCGATGGCTGGCGATGCAGCAGCAACATGCGCAGCAGCATGCGAGTTACAACCTTCGCGTGCTACCGGAATTGCGCAGGCCGCGTGAGCCTTTGGAGTGGTTTGCACGCGCGCGGTTGCGCTATGTGGGGCAAATTTCTTTGGGCTCCGATGTGCAGGCCTTGGTTCGTGTGGGTGACGCGGAGGCGAGCAAGGCGCATGCAGCCACCTTGGCGCCTATTCATCGCGTGCATGTGGGGTCGCATGTGGGCGAGCACTTTGGCAGGGTTTTGGCCATCACAGCGGACGCATTGTGGATTCAAGAGCTTGTCTTGGCACCCAGTGGTGAATGGGTGCATCGTGACATTCAGCTGGCTTTGCAAGCATCGTCGCCATGAGAACCACGCTGCTTGTCTGGCTGCTCGTGATGTGTCCGAGTGCACAAACCCAAACTGCAACGCAGACCTTGCCGTCTTCGATCTACACCGGTGCGCCGATGTCGATGAATTTTCAGAACATCGAGGCGCGTGTGGCCTTGCAAATCGTGGCGGACTTCACGGGGTTGAACATCGTCACTTCAGACAGCGTCACTGGGGCGCTCACCTTGCGCTTGCATCAGGTGCCTTGGGACCAAGTGTTGGACATCATGGCGCAATCGAAGGGGCTGAGCGTTCGTCGCCAAGGCAATGTGGTCTGGGTCGCCCCACGCGCCGAGGTGGCCGCCCGCGAGAAGCTGGAATACGAAAGCAAATTGGCCGCACAAAATTTGGAGCCGCTGCAAACCCAAGGCTTCCTGTTGAACTACGCCAAAGCGGCAGATGTCTTGACCCATCTTCAAGGAGGCCCTGTGGGGGTGGGCTTTGGCGCCCCTTATGGCAGCGCTTACGGTAGTGGTTTGGGAAGTCCAGCACCTTTTGCCAACTCAAGCCCGTGGGCGCCGCCCTTGCTGGGCAGCGGTGGTTCGCGCATCCTGAGTGCGCGCGGTAATGCCATGGCAGAGCCGCGGACCAACCAACTGTTCGTCACCGACATTGCTGAACGCTTGAGCCAAGTCGCGCAGATGATCGCGAAAATCGATGTGTCCTTACGACAAGTGATGATCGAAGCCCGCATCGTGCAAGCCAGCGACACCTTTGGCCAAACCTTGGGTGTGCGCTTGGGCGGCACCGGGCAAGGCGGTGCGAATCACGTGTGGGGGCCAACGCAGGCCAATGTGTTTGCCAACGCCAACCCGGTGGCGCAACAGGCCACCAGCTTCCAAATCGCTGACAAGGCATTGGACACCTCAGGTCAATTTGTGAACCTGCCGGCTGCCAGCTTGAATGGGTTTGCCCCGGCGAGTTTTGCGGTGTCGATCTTCAACTCGGCAAAGAACCGTTTCCTCAATTTGGAGCTGTCCGCGTTGGAGGCGGACGGCAAGGGCAAGGTGGTGTCGAGCCCGCGTGTGGTCACGGCCGACCAAGCCAAAGCGGTGATCGAGCAGGGCACCGAGTTGCCCTACCAAGTGGCAGCCGCCAGCGGGGCCTCGACCTTGGCTTTTCGCAAGGCCAACCTCAAGTTGGAGGTGACGCCACAAATCACGCCTGAGGGCGGCATCATTCTTGAGCTGGATATTTCCAAAGACAACGTCGGGCAAATCACCCCGGCGGGGTTTGCCATCGACACCAAACACGTCAAAACACAGGTGTTGGTGGAGGACGGCGGCACCGTGATGATTGGTGGCATTTACGAGACCAGCGAGCAAGAGGACGAATACAAGGTGCCGCTGCTCGGCGACATCCCGGTGCTGGGCTATTTGTTCAAAAACCGGCGCCGCGCCACCGCCAAGCAGGAGCTGCTGGTGTTCATAACCCCTAAAATGCTCGATCACAGTGCCGTTGCACGTTAAGAAAGCATATGTTGTTGGTTTTGGTGGGTCTGCCGGGTTCCGGCAAAACGACCGTGGGGCGTCAACTCGCCCGACGTCTGCACCTCCCCTTTGTTGATTCGGATCATGCGATTGAGCGCCGCTTGGGTTGCTCGATCCGCGAATATTTCGAACGCGAAGGGGAAGACCGCTTTCGCGACCTCGAATCTGAAGTCATCGACGACTTGAGCCGCAACCACCAAGGCGTTCTCTCCAGCGGCGGCGGTTCGGTGCTGCGCCCCGTCAACCGCGATTACCTGCGTTCACGGGGCCATGTGTTTTATTTGCGCTCCAGCCCTGAAGAGGTCTTCCGCCGTTTGCGACACGACCAAAACCGTCCCTTGTTGCAAGTGGCTGATCCACAAGCGCGCTTGCGAGACCTGTTTGACAAGCGCGATCCGCTTTACCGCGAAACCGCGCACTACGTGATTGAGACGGGGCGCCCCAGCGTTTCGACGCTCGTCAACATGATCGTGTCGCAACTCGAATTGGGCGGTCATCTGTCCGCCTTGTCATCTGCATCGACGCCTGCGTCGTCCGCTCCTCACAAAGTCTGACCATGTCTGCCACTTCGTCTCTTGAACGCGTCGCCATTGATTTGGGCGACCGCAGCTACACCATTTTGATTGGCGAGCAATTGCTCGACACACCCAGTACTTGGACTGATTTATCCCAAGCAGCGGCGGCTTTGATCGTCACCAACGACACCGTGGGTCCGATGTACGCAGCGCGTTTGCAAGCGGCGCTGGCGCCGTTGTACAAACAGGTGCACACCGTCAGCTTGCCTGACGGCGAGAGCCACAAAGACTGGGCCACGCTTAATTTGATTTTTGATGCCTTGCTGGGCAAAGGTGCTGATCGAAAGACGGTGTTGTTCGCCTTGGGCGGCGGCGTGATTGGCGACATGACGGGTTTTGCGGCTGCGTGCTACATGCGCGGCGTGCCGTTTGTGCAAGTGCCCACCACCTTGCTGGCGCAGGTGGATTCGTCGGTGGGCGGCAAGACCGCCATCAACCACCCGATTGGCAAGAACATGATTGGGGCCTTCTACCAACCGCAGCGCGTGGTCTGCGATTTGGATACCTTGCAAACCCTGCCTCAACGCGAGATGAGTGCAGGCTTGGCCGAGGTCATCAAATATGGCCCGATTGCCGACATGCAGTTTTTGGATTGGCTCGAAGTCAACCTCGACGCGCTCATGGCGCGCGACCCGAGGGCGCTGGCGCATGCGGTCAAACGCAGTTGCGAAATCAAGGCGTGGGTGGTGGGCCAAGATGAGCGCGAATCGGGCATTCGAGCCATCTTGAATTTCGGTCACACCTTTGGTCATGCGATTGAAGCCGGTCTGGGTTTTGGCGAGTGGTTGCACGGCGAGGCGGTGGGCTGTGGCATGGTCATGGCGTCGCATTTGTCGCAACGCTTGGGCTTGGTAGATGCAGCGTTTGTGTCACGCTTCACCGCGCTGATCGCGCGCGCTGGTTTGCCCACCGTGGGCCCCAAGTTGGGCGCCGACGACTACCTGCATCACATGCGTGTGGATAAAAAAGCCGAAGCGGGCGAAATCAAATTTGTCTTGATCGACAAACCCGGCAGCGCCATCGTGCGCGGCGCACCTGATGCGTTGGTGGCCGAAGTCATCGACGCCTGCTGTGCAGGCTGAGCGCAGCGTGTTAGCTCCCTACGCTTGCCAACCTGAGCAGTCACGCGGTCGCCGACACAGTGAGCCAGAAGCGCCTGCGCATGCGGCGAGTTTTCGCAACCCGCATCAGCGCGACCGCGATCGCATCGTTCATTCCACCGCGTTCCGTCGCTTGGTCTACAAAACCCAGGTGTTCTTGAACCATGAAGGTGATTTGTTTCGTACCCGAATGACGCACTCGCTCGAGGTGGCGCAGCTGGGTCGATCCATCGCCCGTGCCTTGGGTCTGAACGAAGATTTGGTCGAGGCCATCGCCTTGGCGCACGACCTGGGGCACACCCCGTTTGGCCACGCCGGGCAAGATGCCTTGAACGAATGCATGGCGCCCTACGGAGGCTTTGAGCACAACCTGCAAAGCCTGCGCGTGGTCGATGAGCTCGAAGAGCGATACCCCGCTTTCAACGGTTTGAACCTGAGTTTTGAAACCCGTGAAGGCATCTTGAAACATTGCGCGCGTCGCAACGCCGAGTTGATCGACGCACAAGAACCAGGTGGCGTTGCTGCGCGCTTTCTCAACGGCACGCCTCCGAGCTTGGAAGCGCAGCTGTGCAACTTGGCCGACGCGATTGCCTACAACGCCCACGACATTGACGACGGCGTACGCTCCGGCTTGCTCACGCTCGAGCAAATGCAAGACGTGTCGCTGTTCGCGCGTTACCACGCGCACACCATGGCGGAGTACCCGCAATTGCAGGGGCGCCGCGTGTTGTACGAAACCATTCGGCGCATGCTGAGCGATCAGGTCTATGACGTCATCAGCGCCTCTCGCGCGATGCTCGATCAGCACCTGCCGACCAGTGCCGATGACGCCCGTCAAGGTTCGCCGTTGGTGCAGTTCAGTGCGGCGATGTACGACGAGTCGAAAACCCTCAAGTCGTTTTTGTTTCGCAATTTGTACCGCCATCCCCAAGTGATGGCCACCACTGATTGGGCGCGCGATGTGGTGCGCACCTTATTTGCGATTTACCTCAACAAGCCTGATGAAATGCCTGCGGCTTACGCGCAGCAACACGACGTGCCGCGCGCCGTGGCCGATTACTTGTCTGGCATGACCGACCGCTTTGCCACGCGCGAGCATGCCCGTTTGACAGCTTGATGGTGCAACGGCTTGAGGCACGCATGAGTTCGCACCGCTTTGGCATTCACCCGTCGTGGGTCATCGTGTTGGCCGGCGTGTGTGCGGCCTTGCATGTAGGCAAATTACCGCCGGCACTGCCAGTGTTGCAAGACGCGTTGGGTATCTCATTGGTGCAAGCAGGGTTCTTGTTGTCTGCGGTGCAAATCGCCAGCATGACCTTGGGCTTGGCGGCAGGGCTGAGCGCGGACGCCTTGGGTTTGCGCCGCAGCATGTTGCTGGGGTTGGCTGTGTTGTCGGGCGCTAGCCTCTCGGGCGGTTTTGTGGCGAATGCCGAAGGCTTGTTGCTGTTGCGCGCCTTAGAGGGGTTGGGATTTTTGCTGGTGGTGATGCCTGCGCCGGCGCTGATTCGTCGCTCTGTGGATGCATCCCAACTCAGTGGACGCATGGGTTGGTGGGGCACCTACATGCCGACGGGTAGCGCGTTGGCCTTATTGTTCGGCCCCTGGGTGATCGGCGGCTTGAACTGGTCTGCTTGGTGGTGGCTGTTGGGAGCGATGGCAGCTTTGGCTTTTGTGGCGGTGTGGTGGTGTGTGCCGGCTGAACCTGTTTCAGCGACTGCAACTGCGGTATCAGATTCGGCTTTGACGCCCATCGCGCTGCCAACGTGGCCCCAACGTCTGGCGCTGACGTTGCGCAGCCCAGGCCCTTGGTTGGTGGCGTTGACGTTTGCGGTGTATTCCTCGCAGTGGTTGGCGGTGGTGGGTTTTCTGCCCACGGTCTATGCGCAGCTCGGGCTGTCGGCCACTGTCGCCGGCATGCTGTCTGCATGCGTGGCGCTGGCGAATGTGACTGGCAACATCTTGTCGGGCCGTTTGTTGCAGCAGGGTTGGCCTGCGCAACGTTTGTTATGGATTGGTTTTGCGTGCATGGCGCTGGGTGCTGTTGGGGCTTATGGTGTGTGGCCAGGCGAGGGTCTGCCCATGGCGGTTCGCTTTGCGTGTGTGGTGATGTTCTCGGCCGTGGGCGGTTTGATTCCGGGCACCTTGTTTTCATGCGCGTTGCACTTGGCGCCTAGCGAAGGCACGGTGTCCACCACGGTCGGCTACATGCAGCAATGGTCCGCCTTGGGTCAGTTTGCAGGCCCACCTTTGGTGGCGTGGGTGGCGGCTCGTGTGGGCGGTTGGCAATGGACGTGGGTTGTCACTGTGACGATGAGTGCGTTAGGCGTCTTGCTGGCGGATCGCATAGGTCGCGCTTTGAATCAATCGGAGCCCGTGCATGTCTGACATCACTGCGCACGAAGCAGAACGCATCGCCATCGAAGATACCCAGAAGTGGTTGCTTGAGGCGGTGGTGGGTTTGAACCTGTGTCCCTTTGCCAAGTCGGTGGTGGTGAAAGACATGGTGCGCTACCGGGTGTGTGCGTCGTCAGACCCTGCGGATGTTTTGGCGCTTTTGCGCGAAGAACTGCAGCATTTGGCGGCAGCGGATCCTGCCGTGTTGGATACCACGCTGCTCATCGCTCCGAATGCAATGCCTGATTTTTTAGAATTCAACGATTTCTTGGTCGCGTGCGATGAGGTGTTGGTCGACTTAGAACTCGACGGCGTGTTGCAAGTGGCTGACTTTCATCCGCAATACCAATTCGGTGGCACCGATGTGGACGACATCGAAAACTTCACCAACCGCACGCCTTATCCAACGTTGCATCTGTTGCGCGAAGCCAGCATCGACAAAGCGGTGGAGGTGTATCCCGATGCCGCGATGATTTTCGAGCGCAACATCGCGGTGTTGAAGAAGCTGGGCCACAAGGGGTGGGCGCAACTGGGCATCACCGCGCGCCTGCACAATTAACCCATGTCCAAACGCCAACCCACCGCCACGGCCAAACCACTCGACCTTGACCTGCGACCCGGTCAGTCGATTGAGTTGCTCAAAGAGCTGCACATCCTCACCCGTGAGGGCAAGCTCAACCAAGATTCGCGTCGCAAACTCAAGCAGGTCTATCACCTGTTTCAGTTCATCGAGAAGTTGCTCAAAGAGTTGCCCGCCAGCGCGCAGGGCCCCACGCTGGCGGACCACGGTGCCGGCAAGTCGTATCTGGGCTTCATCATCTACGACTTGTTTTTCAAAGCCTTGGGTCGCGGCAGCATTTATGGCATTGAAACGCGCAGCGAGTTGGTGGCTTCCTCTGCAGCGCTAGCGCAGCGGCTTGGCTTCGAGCGCATGCACTTTCTGAATGTGAGTGTGGCTGAGTCCGCGCACAGCGAGGCCTTGCCTGACCACATCGATGTGGTCACTGCGCTGCATGCCTGCGACACCGCCCCCGACGATGCGATCGCGTTTGGTTTGCAAAAGAAAGCCAAGTACATGGTGTTAGTCCCGTGCTGCCAGGCTGAGTTGGCGCGCGTGCTGAACCAACACAAAGCGCTCAACCTGCAACGCACGCCCTTGGCGGAGTTGTGGCGCCACCCCTTGCACACGCGTGAGATGGGGAGCCAACTGACCAACGTGTTGCGCTGTTTGTACCTCGAAGCCATGGGCTACCAAGTGACAGTGACCGAGCTGGTCGGTTGGGAGCACAGCATGAAGAACGAACTCATCTTGGCCAAATACACCGGCCAGAAAAAGCGCAGCGCGGCGGAGCGTCTGCACGCGCTGCTGCAAGAGTTTGGCTTGCAAGATTTGGCTGCCGTGCGCTTCAAAATTTAATCGGGGTCAGATCCCAATTACCATCTGCGGATGGCTCGCCTTCCTCGCCTCACCGTCACGGGTTATCCGCAGCACGTCATCTTGCGCGGCAATGACCGACAGGATATTTTTCGCACCCCGGCAGATTACCAACGCATGCTCGATCTCTTGTTCGAGCACAGCCGTGCGCAAGGTGTGGACGTCCATGCGTATGTGTTGATGAGCAACCACCTGCACCTGTTGCTCACCCCGCAGCGCGACCAAGCCCTGTCCAAGATGATGCAAGCCGTGGGGCGCAGTTATGTGCAGGTCTTCAATAAGTTGCATAGCCGAACTGGCACCTTGTGGGAGGGGCGTTACCGCTCCACCTTGATACAGACGGATCGCTACTTGTTGGCGTGCATGGCCTACATCGACCTCAATCCCGTGCGCGCCCACATGGTGTCGCAGCCGGATGCGTATGTGTGGTCGAGCCATGCGCACTACATCGGGCGACGCAGCGATCGCTTGATCACCCCACATGCGTTGTACTGGGGTTTGGGCAACACGCCGTTTGCGCGTGAGGCGGCATACGCCGAATTGGTGCACGCCGGCATCAGTGCGGACCAGCAGGGTGCATTGACCGATGCCACGCTCAGTGGTTGGGCGTTGGGCGATTCCGGTTTTGTGGCGGATTTGCAGGCGCAGACCCAAAGACGTTTGCTCAAAACCAAAGCGGGCCGGCCGGTGAGCAAGCCAAAATCAGTTGTAAAGCCTGCGGAATAAAGGATTCGCAGGTGTGAGGGCTGCTTAAATGTGGCCTCTTTAATCTGTCCCTAATTAATTAAACAAACTTCGCTATTGGAAATTAATTGGGATCTGACCCCAATTAATTTCCTTGGCATGGATGCTGCAGTGCAGTATCCTTCTCGTCCCGCTGAATTTTTGAGGAATGCGCCATGACCACGGCTGCCGATAAAGCACAACTGCAATCTCAGGGTTTGTACGACCCCGCCAACGAACACGACGCCTGTGGCGTGGGCTTTGTAGCCCACATCAAAGGTCAAAAGAGCCACGCCATCGTGGGTCAGGCGCTCAAAATTTTGGAAAACCTCGACCACCGGGGTGCGGTCGGTGCTGACGCCTTGATGGGCGACGGCGCAGGTATCTTGATCCAATTGCCCGATGCCTTGTATCGCGAAGAGATGGCCAAGCAGGGCGTGATCTTGCCCCCACAGGGCGAGTACGGCGTGGGCATGGTGTTCTTGCCTAAAGAACAAGCCTCGCGTTTGGCGTGCGAGCAAGAGCTCAACCGCGCCGTGTTGGCAGAAGGCCAAGTGCTGCTGGGCTGGCGCGATGTGCCCGTCAACCTCGACATGCCCATGTCGCCCACGGTGCGCGCCAAAGAGCCGGTCATCCGTCAAATCTTCATTGGTCGTGGCAACGATGTGATCGTGCAAGACGCGCTCGAGCGCAAGCTGTACGTCATTCGCAAAACAGCCAGCGCCGCGATTCAGCACCTGAACCTGAAGCACGGCAAAGAATATTACGTGCCCAGCATGTCCAGCCGCACGATCATCTACAAAGGCTTGTTGTTGGCCGACCAAGTGGGTACCTATTACCGCGACTTGCAAGACGAGCGCTGCGTGTCGGCCCTCGGCTTGGTGCACCAACGTTTCTCGACCAACACCTTCCCTGAGTGGCCCTTGGCTCACCCCTACCGCTATGTGGCGCACAACGGCGAGATCAACACCGTCAAAGGCAACTACAACTGGATGAAGGCGCGCGAAGGCGTGATGTCTTCCCCCGTGTTGGGCGACGACTTGAAAAAGTTGTACCCCATCAGCTTCGCCGATCAATCCGACACAGCCACGTTCGACAACTGTTTGGAGTTGATGACGATGGCGGGTTACCCCATCAGCCAAGCCGTGATGATGATGATCCCAGAGCCTTGGGAACAACACACCACCATGGACGAGCGTCGCAAGGCTTTCTACGAGTACCACGCAGCGATGTTGGAGCCCTGGGACGGCCCCGCTTCCATCGTGTTCACCGACGGTCGCCAAATCGGCGCCACCTTGGACCGCAACGGTTTACGTCCCTCACGCTACTGCATCACTGATGACGACATGGTGATCATGGGCTCCGAGTCGGGCGTGTTGCCCGTGCCCGAAAGCAAGATCGTGCGCAAGTGGCGTCTGCAACCCGGCAAGATGTTCTTGATCGACTTGGAGCAAGGTCGCATGATCGACGACGAAGAGCTCAAAGCCGGCATGACCAACACCAAGCCCTACAAGCAGTGGATTGAGAACGTCCGCATCAAGCTCGACGACGTCAAAGGCCACGAAGGCCAAGCCGCCGAGGCCAGTGATGTGTCGTTGTTGGACCGCCAACAAGCCTTTGGCTACAGCCAAGAAGACATCAAGTTCTTGATGGCCCCCATGGCCATCAACGGCGAAGAAGGCATTGGCTCGATGGGCAACGACAGCCCCTTGGCCGTGTTGTCCAGCAAAAACAAGCCGCTGTACAACTACTTCAAGCAGTTGTTCGCGCAAGTGACCAACCCACCGATCGACCCGATCCGTGAAGCCATCGTGATGTCCTTGGTGTCGTTCGTGGGTCCTAAGCCCAAATTGCTTGACATCAACCAAGTCAATCCGCCCATGCGTTTGGAAGTCAGCCAGCCCGTGCTGGACTTCGCTGACATGGCCAAGTTGCGTGACATCGAAACCCACACCCACGGCAAGTTCAAGAGCGCCACGCTCGACATGACCTACCCCGTGTCTTGGGGCCACGACGGCGTGGAAGCTAAGTTGGCTTCGTTGTGCGCTGAAGCGGTGGACGCGATCAAAGGCGGCCACAACATCCTCATCATCAGCGACCGCGCGGTGAGCCCCACTCAGGTGGCAATTCCAGCGGTGTTGGCTTTGTCTGCCATTCACCAGCACTTGGTGCGCGAAGGTTTGCGTACCACCGCCGGCTTGGTGGTGGAAACCGGCAGCGCCCGCGAAGTGCATCACTTTGCGGTGTTGGCTGGCTATGGCGCCGAAGCTGTGCATCCCTACCTTGCGCTCGAAACCCTGGCCAACTTGCACAAAGATTTGCCTGCTGATTTGTCGACCGAGAAGGCGATCTACAACTACATCAAAGCCATCGGCAAAGGTCTGTCCAAGATCATGTCCAAGATGGGTGTGTCCACCTACATGTCGTACTGCGGCGCGCAGCTGTTTGAAGCCATCGGCATCAACAGCGAAACCGTGCAAAAGTATTTCACCGGTACCCCCAGTCGCGTTGAAGGCATTGGTATTTTCGAGATGGCCGAAGAAGGCATCCGCATGCACAAAGCGGCTTTCGGTGACGACCCCGTGCTGGCCAA
>JACCDZ010646926.1_pt1 | contig 41395 bp, 42 predicted proteins | sample 7449551 | NCBI WGS metagenome assembly JACCDZ01 (sample SAMN15323452, study PRJNA562643) | freshwater metagenome | isolation source: river surface water | place: USA:Blue River Watershed | collected 2017-08-18
ACCGTGGCAGCATGAATGCGCATGCACGCAGTGCACCGGTGATATCGCCGGCATGGTCACGCAACGGCATGCGCGAAGGGCATAGCGCCGTCACGCCCGCAGACACATCGAAAAACAGCCGGAAAAAGACCTAGGAGGCCAGCGGACCGCTGTGAAAACGGACCTCGTTATCCGGACGCTCGACCAGATCAGCCTCAACCGCACGGAAAAAGGCTACTCGCTCGTCGATGGGTTCACGTGCGTACTTGCGGGCCAGGTCCAGATAATACTCAAAGTGCCGCGCCTCGGAGCGCAGCAGGAAGGTATAGAAACGGGAAAGCTCGGCATCCAGATGCGGGGCCAGCTTCTCGAAGCGCTCGCAGGAACGCGCCTCTACAAACGCTCCGACAACAAGGATATCAACCAGCCGATCCGGTTCGCCATGGCGGACATGTTCCCGTAATCCTGTCGCATAACGGGCCGCAGACACGTGCCTGTAGGGGATACCCCGCGCCTGCATGATCTCGAGCACCTGCTCGTAATGCAGCATTTCCTCACGTACCAGCTGGGCCAGAAGCACCTGCAGTTCCTGGCGCTCGCTGTAGCGGAACAGCAGGTTCATGGCGGTGCCAGCGGCTTTTTTCTCGCAATTGGCATGATCCTGCAACAACAGCGGAATGTCCCTGAGTGCACCCTCCACCCATCGATCCGGCGTGGGACACGCCAGAAATGCTCGCACCGGTTCAAGAAAATCCACAGCAGGCTCCGCCCTGTTTACAGGCCCGGGATTATAGCGACACGGCTGCCCTGCCCACCAATAAAACACCATGCACACCGCCTGATTCCGGCAGGGTGTCTGACTCACGCAGGACTGTTATCCTTGACGTCTTTATATGGCGGTTACCCTGTTCCGGTCATGAAGTCACCTTCCGATAGCATCTCCAGCACCAGCCAGCTCCGTACCAAGGACTATATCTACCTTGGCCTGCTGCGCTTTTTCAGCTCCCTTCCCCTGGGCTTTCTTCAGGCACTGGGAGGCGCGCTGGGCTGGCTGGCAGCACAGGCACCACAAAGCCGGGCGGCACGGGTGATCCGGCGCAATCTGGAACTCGCCTATCCCGGTCACGACGCACACTGGTATGCGGAGATGGTCCGGAAAAACTTCATTCATACCGGCAAGGTCATGATGGAGTTTGCCAAATCATGGGGGATGCCCCCCGAGTACAGCCTGCAGCGCATCCGTCGCGTCCATAACGAACACCTGTTTCACGATGCCATCGCCGAGGGACACGGCACCATTGCCATTGTTCCGCACTTTGGCAGCTGGGAGGTCATGAATGCATGGCTCAGCCTGCATGTTGCCCCCGTCATCATGTACAAGCCAGGCAAGGATCCCGGTGTTGATCACTTTGTCCTGCAAGCCCGTGGCCGCCTCAAGGCAACCATGGTGTCGACGGATGAGAGTGGCGTAAAAGCCGTGTTCAAGGCATTGAAGCGCAACGGTTTTACAGCCGTGCTGCCGGACCACGTCCCGGAAACCAGTGGCGGCATCATGGCACCCTTCTTTGGCATCAATACCCTGACCGGCACCATGGTCCCAAAGCTCATCGGGCGGACGGGGGCCCGCGCGGTGATGATGTACTGCATGCGCGTCGATAACGGTTTCGAGATCTACTTCGAGGCTCCCGATCCTGATATCTATAATGACGATCTGGCCATGGCCACGGCAGCGATGAACCGCTCGGTTGAAAGCGTCATTTCGGTTGACCCCGTGCAGTACCAGTGGAGCTACAAACGCTTCAAGCGCAATGAAAGCCTGCCCGACCCGTACAGCAGACAGGCAAAAAGCCAGACCTGACAGGAGACAAGGATGGCTCGACAGTTACTGATTGTGGCCCATGCCCCCTCCCCCAATACACGCCTGCTGGCAGAGGCACTGCTCAAGGGTGCCCGGCACCCCGACATCCAGGGCATCAATGTCGTCTGGAAGCCACCACTGGAAGCCGGACCTGATGATGTACTGGCAGCAGATGCCATCATTCTTGGCACAACCGAAAACCTTGGCTACATGAGCGGTGCCCTCAAGGATTTTTTTGACCGCAGTTACTACCCTGTACTGGAAAAAAAGCAGGGCCTGCCATGCGCCATCCTCATCCGGGCCGGGCACGATGGCACCGGCACGCGCCGTGCCCTGGAAAGCATCCTGACGGGACTGCGCTGGAAACTGGTGCAGGAACCCGTTGTCTGCCGGGGGGACTGGCAGGACGACTTCCTGCGGCAGGCAGAGGAGCTTGGCATGACAATGGCAGCCGGTCTGGAGGCCGGGATTCTTTAACCAGTAACTGATCTGGCACAGCTGCCTGTCCCCGATATTCCCGCTACTATCAATTCGAATAACTCAGAAAGCATCTGGCATAAAACAAGGACAGCACATGACTCGCCACTTCAGCCGTATTGATGATTGCCTGGACGATGTAATCACCCGCATGGGCCCACGCCTGGTACTGGGTATTCCGCTGGGGATAGGAAAACCCAATCCGCTGGTGAACGCCCTGTATGCACGGGCAAAAGCCAACCCCGGACTCAAGCTGAAAATCCTGACGGCCCTGTCACTGGAAAAACCCAAAGCCAGCAGTGACATGGAGTCCCGCTTTCTCGACCCGTTTGTTGCCCGGGTTTTCGGCAACTACCCCGATCTCGATTATGTGCAGGACAGGCACAAGGGCCAACTGCCATCCAATATCGATGTGATCGAGTTTTTCCTTAAGTCCGGTGACTACCTGCGCAATGACTATGCGCAACAGAACTACATGAACAGCAACTACACCCATGCTGCCCGCGACATGCTGATCCAGGGCGTCAATGTGCTGGCACAGGCCGTTGCGGTTCGCGAACGGGGTGGACGAACCGAATACTCGCTGAGCTGCAATCCGGATGTCACGCTGGATGCACTCGACCTGCTCAAGGCGAAAGGACAAAAAGCCTACGTCATTCTGGTGGTCAATCACGAGCTTCCGTTCATGGAGGGTGGCGCCATCATTGATGAAGGCATGGCTGATGCAATCGTCAACGACCCGGCTTGCACCCACACCGTTTTTTCTGCACCAAACATGAAGGTCACCCAGGCTGACTATGCGATTGGCATGTATGTCAGCACCCTGGTCAAGGATGGCGGCACCTTGCAGATCGGCATTGGCTCGCTGGGCGATGCCATTGCTCATGCGCTCATTCTGCGTGACCGCCACAACGCTGCCTACGCAACGGCCAGTCGCAAGATGGGTGCACCCGAAGACAACCTCGCCCCGTTCAGGCAGGGGCTTTATGGCTGCTCCGAGATGTTCGTGAACGGCTTTATGGCCCTGATTGATGCAGGCATCCTGCGCCGCGAGGTATTTGACGACGCGCGCCTGCAACAGTTGCTCAATGCAGGAAAACTTTCCTCCACCATTGATGAAAACACTCTTCCTGCCCTGCTTGAGGCTCGGGTAATCAACGAAACGCTAAACACCGATGATGTCAGATTCCTCAAGAAATTCGGCATATTCAAGGAAGAAGTTACCCTTCATGGTAATCACCTGCTGATTGACGGGCAGCAGATTGGTACCACTCTTGGCTCAACACAAGTATATGCCGCCATCCAGCAATACTGCCTCGGCACCAGACTCAAGGGTGGCGTATTCATGCATGGCGGATTCTTCCTTGGCCCCCGCGACTTTTATGAAAAACTGCACAAGCTGACACCGGAACGCCGAGCCGGCATCAACATGACTCGCATCAGTTACATCAATCAGCTGTATGGACATGAGTCACTGGCTGCCGCACAGCGCAAGGACACCAGCTTTGTAAACACCTGCATGATGGTCACCCTGCTGGGCGCAGCGGTGTCCGATGGCCTTGATTCCGGCAAGCTGGTCAGCGGGATCGGGGGCCAGTACAACTTTGTCGCCCAGGCACATGCACTGCCCGATGCCCGCTCGATTCTCATGCTGCGCGCCACGCGACAGACCAATGGTGAAACCGCATCGAACATTGTCTGGAATTACGCCCACAACACGATTCCACGACACCTTCGCGACATCGTGGTTACCGAGTATGGCATCGCTGATCTGCGCGGCCAGACCGACAGTGAAATCATCAAGCGCCTGCTGGCCATCAGTGACTCCCGCTTTCAGCCGGAGCTTCTTGCCCAGGCGAGGGCTGCCGGCAAAATAGAGCCCTCATACGAAATTCCCGAGGCACTCCAGCATAATCTTCCCGAGACCATGAAAGACCGTCTGGCATCCCTGAACAAAGAGAACCTGCTCCCGGACTTTCCCTTTGGCTCTGACTTCACGCCAGAGGAGCTCGCCATTATCCGCATTCTCCAGCGCATGAAGGAAAGTGCCGAGCATCCCTTGCAACTGGTGAAAGCACTGGTTACCAGCATGACGGAAGACAAGGACGTTCCTGCCGCCTGGCTGGAACGCCTGCAGCTGGACCACCCTGAATCCCTGAAGGAAAAAGTGCTGCGCCAGCTGTTTATCGGGAATGTGTAATTTACAGTGATGAAATCCGGAGACATGCTTCTGAAAACTTTACCGACAGGACGGATTGTGTGAGCGACCACCACTTCCCCACCGGCATCCCGGTGGGAATCAGCCAGTGCCTTATGGGCGAGTCCGTGCGCTACGACGGTAGTCACAAGCACTCCAAGTACTGCACACAAACCCTCTCGTCCTGGTTTGAGTTTGTGCCCGTATGCCCGGAAATGGGTATTGGCATGGGCTCGCCACGTGAGGCCATCCACCTGAGGGGCAGCCTTGAACATGACGAGATCCGCGCCGTGGGCAATCGCACCGCCAGTCTGGACGTCACGGACAAGCTGGTTGCCTACGGTATTACCAAGGGCAAGGAACTGACACAGCTGTGCGGCTACATCCTGATGGGCCGAAGCCCGAGTTGCGGGATGGAGCGCATCAAGGTCTACCATGAAAACGGCAATCCGCTGGGCAAGACCAGCGCAGGTCTTTATGCCCGCGAATTCATGCGGCAACAGCCTCTTTTACCGGTGGAAGAAGAAGGCAGAATGCAGGATGCGCGACTGCGTGAGAACTTTGTGGCCCGGGTATTTGCCTACAAGCGCTGGCGCGACCTTCTGGACAGCGGTTTGTCGCTGGCAACGCTGCAGGAGTTCCATGCCCGGCACAAATACCTGTTGCTGTCGCATCATCAACCCGCCTATCGCTATCTGGGCCGGGTGGTGGCGCATGCCCACCAGCGTCCGTTGCATGATGTGCAGGAAGAGTACGGCCGCATTTTCATGGAAACCCTGAAGAAGGTTGCCACCAACAACAATCACGCCAACGTCCTGCAGCACCTCATGGGCTATGTAAAACATGAGCTGGACAGCAACAGCAAGCAGGAGCTGGTTCGCCTGATTGAATCGTATCGTCAGGGGCAGGTTCCGCTGATTGCGCCATTTACCCTGCTGCGCCACCACCTGAAGCGCCATCCGAATGCTTACATCGAGAAGCAGGTTTACATGGAGCCGCACCCGCCCGAACTGATGCTGAGAAACTTTATCTGACGCCGGTTTCAAATCTTTACGTCACTGACCGGGGCAGACGCACATCCTGCTCTGGTAAGATGCCGCGATCCTCTTGAGACCCCATCCTCATGGAACTGATTGATTTCATCCTGCATGTCGACCGGCACCTGACCGAATTCGTGGCGGCAAACGGCATCTGGGTATACGCCCTGCTTTTCCTGATTGTCTTTGTGGAAACCGGCTTTGTGGTCATGCCGCTGCTGCCTGGCGACAGCCTGCTGTTTGCAGCCGGCGCCATTGCGGCCACCGGCGCCATGGACCCTGCCGTGCTCTGCCTGTTGCTGTTCGTGGCAGCAGCGCTGGGCGATACCGTCAATTACCACATCGGCCATTACATCGGCCCCAAGGTCTTTGAGCACGAAAACCGCTTCATCAAGCGTGAATACCTGCTGCAGACACGTGCCTTTTTTGAGCGGCATGGTGGCAAGACCATCATCATTGCCCGCTTCATGCCCATCATTCGCACCTTTGCCCCCTTCGTGGCCGGTGTCGGCGCCATGCGGTACCCGCGCTTTCTGGTGTTCAATCTGGTGGGGGCGGCATTGTGGGTGGTGTCATTCGTGGTACTGGGCTATTACTTTGGCAACCTGCCGGTAGTGAAGGAAAATTTCACGCTGGTGATATTTGCCATCATCGGCATCAGCGTCATGCCTGGCGTCATTGCCTGGGCCAGACACAAGCTTGATGCCCGCTCACAAGGCTGACTATTGCCCGGTCTGTGCCCCGGGCGGGCAGTAGGACACAGAGAGCACATAAAACACGCCCCGCCCGACAGGCCGTTCAACCACCACTTCATCATCGACGGTCTTTTTCAGCATGGCCCTGGCCATCGGGGCATCAATACTGATCCAGTGTTTCGCCGTGTCGATTTCGTCGGGGCCAACAATGCGGAACGACAGGCTTTCGCCAGTATCCGCATCCTCGACCTCAACCCAGGCACCAAAAAATATGCGCGAAGGGTCGGTTGGCTTCTGATCCACCACCTTGAGCACTTCCAGACGCTTGGTCAGAAAACGCACCCGACGATCAATCTCGCGCAACAGCTTCTTGCCATAGATGTATTCCGCGTTCTCGGAACGGTCACCCATGGCAGCGGCCTCGGAAACGGCTCGCGTCACCTCCGGGCGACGAACACGCCAGAGAAAATCGAGCTCATCCGTCAGCACCTTGTGGCCTTCCGGGGTGATCAGCGCGGTACGGGGAGTATTGGCTGGAGGGCGATAGCGGGACATGCGTTATCTTCTGACCGGACGTTTTTGCAGCTTGCGCTGCAGGGTACGGCGATGCATGCCCAGAGCACGTGCCGTTTCAGAAATATTACCCTGATTCTCGGTCAGTACACGCTGGATATGCTCCCACTCCAGCCGGTCCACGGACATGGGCTGTGCATCAAGAACATCGTCTGCATCGACATGAGCATGCCCCTCCAGCGCCGCCAGGATTTCATCCGTATCGGCAGGCTTGCTGAGGTAATTGACAGCACCGAGCTTCACGGCTTCCACGGCGGTGGCAATACTGGCGTATCCCGTCAGCACAACCACGGCCAGCCCGGGGCGAATGGCCAGCAACGCCGGCAACAGGTGGAGTCCCGATTCCCCCTCGAGCTTCAGATCAAGAATGCAGGCATCAACCGATACTGACTGCTCGCGCAGTATCCGGCAGGCTGATTCGCCGTTGGCTGCTTCGAGCGCCTCGATACCCCGCCGGCGCAATGACCGGGCAAGGGTATGACGGAATGCCTCGTCATCCTCCACCACCAGTATCCGCTTCATTTGGCCACTCCAGCAGACGCAGCAAATGCTGTCCATGGCAGGCAGAGCCGGGTGCAGGTTCCCCCTTCCGGGCGCGAGGTCACTTCAATGCGGCCGCCAAGGGGGTTAATGCTGGCATTACTCAGAAAATAGCCGATGCCCATGCCATCCGCCTTGTCGCTCACGAATGGCTGCCCCAGACGCCGGGCAACATCAGGATCAATCCCCTTGCCATCGTCGCAGATATCAACAAGGCACCAGGTGTCGTTGCCATGAACCTTGATGTTCACCAGCTGGCGTGCTGCCTGTGCCGCATTGTCGAGAAGATTCACCAATACCTGCGGCAAGGTTGCGGGCACCGTGATCGGCAAATCCTCCAGCTGCAGCAGCAGCGAGAACTGACGCGCCGGGTGCACCACCTCCATACGTTCAACGGCTGCCTGCACCAGCCGGTACAGGGTGGACACCCTGCCCTCACTCGCCGCCTGATCACGCAGGTCGTGAAGAATATCGCGACACAACGACAGCTGTCGGCGCAGCATGCTGACGTCCTCACGCAAAGGGGAGTCGGCGGACAGTTCCTGTTCGATATCCCGGGCAATCACGGTCATGGTGGACAACGGCGTACCCAGCTCATGCGCCGCCCCCGCCGCAAGTGCGCCGATGGCCACAACCTGCTCACGCTGCAACAGTCGCTCATGCTGTTCCGAGAGCCGCTGGTCCTGCTCACGCAGGGCATGGCTCATGCGCGACACAAAAAATGCGATGAGTCCGGCGCTCAGCAAAAAATTCAGCCACATGCCAAACACATGCAGGTTAAACCCTTCTGCCTTGTCTGCGCCCGCATGCAGCATCATCTGGTGATGCGCATGCGGATCATCCGGCATCAGTGCCACCCCGGAAGACAGCTGCATGCCACCAAAGGGTTCAAACGGCACATAGTGAAACAGCAGCAGGCTGTAAGCCGACAGCGTCAGCAATGCCAGCACCACGGTAAAACCGATACGCAGGGTTGCCGCCGCAATGGTCAACGGCACGAGGTACCAGGACACGAAAGGATTGGTAGAGCCACCGGTGCGGTAAAGAATGATCGTCATCAGGACAACATCGATCAGCAACTGGGCAAACAGCTCGGCCTCACTGACCTGCCCCATCCGATGCAGCCGCCACAGGGTCCAGCCATTGAACAGGGTCAGCAACAGCAAGGCCGCCGTAATGGCCCGGTCAGAAAAAACGGCAACACCCAGTCCCCACTCGGCCACACCCAGCGCCAGCAGCAACCCGGCCAGCAGAATGGTACGCAACAGGCACAGACGGGCCAGATTGTGATGATTGGCACTGGCATCGTGGCGCATCAGTAAAGGCATGATCATCCTGAAGGGCAGGCATGAAAAAAGGTGTCCAAGGACACCTTTTTTCGGGGTGAGGGTCAAGCGACAGAATGTCGCAGGCCCTCGTCACCACAATCCGCTCAGGCCAGATTGGCGTTCACGAAGTCCCAGTTCACCAGCTTCTCCAGGAAAGTGCTGATGTAGTCCGGGCGACGGTTGCGGAAATCGATGTAGTAGGCATGTTCCCACACATCAATGGTCAGCAGGGCTTTCTGGCCGTGGGCCATGGGCAGGTCGGCATTCGGCGTCTTGGTGACTTCCAGCTTGCCATCCTTGTTCAGGACCAGCCAGGCCCAACCGGAGCCAAACTGGGTGGTAGCAGCGGCCTTGAACAGCTCGACGAACTTGTCATAGCCACCAAGGTCGGCATCGATTTTGGCAGCAATGGCGCCAGTGGGCTTGCCACCACCGTTCGGCTTCATGCAGTTCCAGTAAAAGGTGTGGTTCCAGATCTGGGCGGCATTGTTGAACATGCCAGCCTTGGCGGCATCACCGGCCACAGCCTTGATGATGTCTTCCAGGCCCTTGTCAGCCAGGTCAGTATCCTTGATCAGGTTGTTCAGGTTCACAACATAGGCGTTGTGGTGCTTGCCATGGTGAAAGTCCAGTGTTTCAGCGCTGATGATCGGTTCCAGCGCGGTCTTTTCATACGGCAGGGCGGGCAATTCGATAGCCATGATGGGTTCCTGTTTTCCTGTGATCAATTCGGAGCTGCCGGAGCAGCACTGCGGGGAGAGATTATGCAACTGTAGCGGATGGGCAGCAATTCACCAGCCACAGAAAAAGCGTCAGGCAGGACACCCCTGCCCAATGCAGATATCTGTCTTATTTGTCGTCGTCCAGATCGAAGTCGAAGTCGCGCAGCTTGCGCTGCAGGCGACGCTCCTCAAGGAGTTCGTCAATCACCCGACGTTTGGTAAGGGAATTCTTGACGGCGTTGGCCTTGGCCACTTCGTCATTGTCTGTCTCACCGTTTTCCTCGAATCCGTCTTCCAATTCCAGATCGTCCGATTTGGCTGCTGCCATGGGAACCTCTTAAACAAGGAATCTCACTGTTCGCGGGTATATACGTGAAAGAATGAAGGCTGTAAAGCCGCGACAGAATCAGCGCATCAAAAAAAAACGGCCGGTACAAGACCGGCCGTTTTCAGAAGGGATTGTTACCTGAAATCAGGCAGCAAAATCCTTCAGTTTCTTCAACGGGCGAATCTTCACGGCGTTGCTGGCCGGCTTGGCCTTGAACACGGTTTCTTCACCAGTGAAAGGATTGATGCCCTTGCGAGCCTTGGTTGCCGGCTTGCGCACAACCAGGATCTTGAACAGGCCAGGCATGGTGAAGGAACCGGCAGCATTCTTCTTCACGTGGCGTTCGATAACGGCGGACAGCTCGTCAAGAACGGCAGACACCTGCTTCTTGGTCAGCTCGGTTGCTTCAGACAGCTCTACCAGCAACTGGGTCTTGCTAAAAGCAGTGGCTACGGCAGCGCCCGGCTTCCTGGCTACTGGCTTGGCAGCAGGCTTTGCAGCAGCAGCCGGCTTCTTGACCGGGGCCTTTGCAGCTGGCTTGGCGGCAGGCTTGGCAACTGCTTTCTTGACAGGGGCTTTGGCGGCAGGAGCTTTGGCAACAGGTTTGGCGGGGGCTTTGGCAGCGGGCTTCTTTGGTGCGGCTTTGGTGGCAGTCGTCTTCTTGGTTACGGCCATTATGTGTCTTCCTATCTGAGAGAGAATCCAGGTCAGGCGCTCAGCCGGCGGCTCGGCATGGCGCTTTGTTCAGCTGTACAGCAGAAAAACATCTGAACTGGCTTGGATATATAGGGGATTTAGGATTACCCAGCAATAGCATGTCCACCAAAAACGCCGGGTTTTACAGGCTTTTTATCAAAAACATGGCAGATACGGCGGTTTAACCGGTAAACCGCCGGAAATCAGACATCCCCAGCGCCGACAAGTTGCTGCGATTCCTTTCACTACCTGCTGCCGTAACCGGCCGGCTGTGGCTATAATCGCTCCCCTTTGGAGACCGTACGGGACATGCCCGCACGGCCGGATGATTCGGGGCAGAAACACCATGATGCGCACCCACTACTGTGGCGAACTGAACGAACAACACATCGACCAGACCATTACGCTTGCCGGCTGGGTCCATCGTCGTCGTGACCATGGCGGCGTGATTTTCCTGGACATGCGCGACCGTGACGGTCTGGTACAGGTGGTGATCGACCCGGACACCCCTGAAGCATTTGCACAGGCCGACAAGTCCCGTTCCGAATACGTGCTGAAAATCACCGGCCGTGTGCGCAACCGTTATGCCGGCACCGAAAACCCGAACATGCCTACCGGCATGATCGAAGTGCTGGGCAAGGACATCGAAATCCTGGCCGAGTCCGAGACACCACCCTTCCCGCTAAACGATGACTTCACCAACGTTGGCGAAGAAGTTCGCCTGAAGTACCGCTTCCTCGACATGCGTCGTCCGGAAATGCTGGAACGCATGCGCTTCCGTTCGAAAGTCACCTCGAAGATCCGTACCTATCTCGACAAACACGGCTTCCTCGATGTGGAAACGCCGGTGCTCACCCGTGCCACACCGGAAGGTGCCCGTGATTACCTGGTGCCGTCCCGCACCCAGCCGGGTTCTTTCTTCGCCCTGCCCCAGTCCCCCCAGCTGTTCAAGCAGTTGCTGATGGTGTCGGGCTTTGATCGTTACTACCAGATCGCCAAATGCTTCCGTGACGAAGACCTGCGCGCTGACCGCCAGCCGGAATTCACCCAGATCGACATCGAGACCTCCTTCCTGTCCGATGACGACATCATGAACATCACCGAAACCATGGCGCGCGAGCTGTTCGACGAGCTGCTCGGCGTGAAGTTCGAGCCGCTGCAGCGCATGACCTATGCCGATGCCATGCGTGACTACGCTTCCGACAAGCCGGACCTGCGTATTCCCATGAAGCTGGTGGACGTGGCCGACCTGATGCAGAACGTGGAGTTCAAGGTGTTCGCCGGTCCGGCCAAGGATCCAAAGGGCCGTATCGTCGCACTGCGCGTGCCCGGTGGCGGCGCCATGCCGCGCAGCCAGATCGATGAATACACCAAGTTCGTCGGCATCTATGGCGCCAAGGGCTTGGCCTATATCAAGGTCAACGACCTGGCGGCCGGCATCGAAGGCCTGCAATCTCCCATCGTGAAGTTCATCGAACCGATCGTGCTTGAGCTGCTGCAGCGCGTTGGCGCCGAAAACGGCGACCTGGTGTTCTTCGGTGCCGACAAGGCCAAAATCGTCAACGATGCCATGGGCGCGCTGCGCGTTCGTGTCGGCCACGACCTCAAGCTGGCCACCTGCGAGTGGGCACCACTGTGGGTGGTCGACTTCCCGATGTTCGAAGAGACCGATGATGGTCACTGGACCTCGGTGCACCACCCCTTCACCATGCCCAAGTGCGATGTGGAAACGCTGACCAGCAACCCGGGTGCCGCCCTCTCCGTGGCTTACGACTTTGTACTGAACGGCACCGAAATCGGCGGCGGCTCATTGCGTATCTACAACATGGACATGCAGAAAGCCGTGTTCAAGGCGCTGGGCATCTCGGATGAAGAAGCCAACGAGAAGTTCAGCTTCCTGCTGGATGCGCTCAAGTATGGCGCGCCTCCCCATGGCGGCCTCGCCTTCGGTCTGGATCGCCTGATCATGCTGATGACTGGTGCCACCAGCATCCGTGACGTGATTGCCTTCCCGAAGACCAAGACGGCCGAGTGCCTGATGACGCATGCTCCGGCACCGGTAGATGCCAAGCAGCTGCGTGATCTGGGTATCCGCGTGCGCGAAAAAGAAAAAGCAGCCGAATAACAACTCCGTTCAATCCCTCTCCTTCTCCACCAGGGAGAGGGAGCGCTACACACGAGGCAGGAAACATGGCCGGACACAGTAAATGGGCCAACATCAAGCACCGCAAGGCTCGTCAGGACGCGGTTAAAGGCAAGGTATTTACCAAGTACATTCGTGAAATCGTTACGGCAGCCCGCATGGGCGGCCCCAGCGAAGCAGACAATCCACGCTTGCGCGCCATTGTCGCCAAGGCGCTCACCGCCAACATGACACGTGATGTGGTCAATCGCGCAATCCAGCGTGGCGCAGGTGGTGACGACGACAAGAAACTCGACGAACTGACCTATGAAGGTTATGGCGTGGGTGGCGTGGCCGTGATTGTGGAAACCATGACCGACAACCTGAACCGTACCGTCAGTGAAGTGCGTCATGCCTTCTCCAAGCATGGCGGCAACCTCGGCACCAATGGCTCGGTCGCCTACCTGTTCAACAAGCGTGGCGAGATTTTCTTCCCCGCCGGTGTCAATGAAGACAAGGTAATGGAAGTCGCGCTGGAGTCCGGCGCCGATGATGTGCAGAGCGATGAAGACGGCGTGACCGTCGTGACAACACCGGAAGCCTTCGGTGCCGTGCTTGATGCACTGGATGCAGCCGGCCTCAAGCCGGAAAGCTCGGAAGTGACGATGTCTCCTTCGACCCAGGCCGAGATCACTGATGTCGACCAGGCAGAGAAGATCATGAAAATGATCGACATGCTGGAAGACCTGGATGATGTGCAGAACGTCTACACGAATGCGGACTTCTCCGCAGACGTGATGGCCGAGCTGAACAAGTAAGCCAGACCAGTAACAGGGCCGCGCAAGCGGCCTTGTTGTTTCAGGGATCGTCGACATGCCCATCATTCTCGGAATTGACCCAGGCTCCCGCATCACCGGCTTCGGCGTGATTGACTCTGATGGCACCCGGCATCGCTATATCGCTTCGGGCTGCATCAAGATGGCCGAGCTGTCGCTACCCGAACGCCTGCATCGCATTTATGCCGGTATTACCGAAATCGTCGCCACCTACCATCCCGAACAATCCGCCATCGAGCAGGTCTTTCTGTCGAACAATGCCGACTCGGCACTGAAGCTGGGGCAGGCCCGGGGCGCCGCCATTGTGGCGTTGATGAACCACAACCTGCCGGTGTCGGAATACTCGGCGCGGCAGGTAAAGCTGGCCGTGGTGGGGAAAGGATCGGCATTGAAAGAGCAGGTACAGCACATGGTGGTGCGCCTGCTGTCACTGGACAAATCCCCCCCTGCTGATGCTGCCGATGCGCTTGCCATTGCCCTCTGCCATGCCCAAGCCTCCAGTTCACTGGCCCGGATTGCAGGCGCCGAAGGCCTGCGCAGCGGCCGCGCCCGGGAATAAAAACTACTGTACGTGTAGCCAGTTACCTGCGGCTGTGGTACTTAAGTCAAAGTCATCACAAATGTGGGAGCGGCTTTAGCCGCAAATGTGCTGGCAGCGAAAAAGTCCATTCGCGGCCGAAGCCGCTCCCACACGACAGCCACCAATTGCCCTGAGAACAAGACGTGATAGCCCGCCTGACAGGAACGCTTATCGAGAAACAGCCACCGGTACTGGTGGTGGATGTGAATGGTGTGGGTTACGAGCTGGAAGCACCGATGAGCACCTTCTACAAGGTCACCCTTGGCGCAACCGTCACCCTGCATGTGCATCAGGTCGTGCGTGAGGATGCCAATCTTCTGTACGGCTTTGCCTCGCGCGAAGAGCGCGACATGTGCCGCACCCTGCTCAAGGTCAACGGCGTCGGGCCAAAGATGGCGCTGGCCATTTTGTCCGGCATGGAAGCCGATGCCTTTGCCGCCTGCATCCGTCAGGGCGACGTCACCACCCTTACCCGCATTCCCGGTGTCGGCAAGAAAACCGCCGAACGCCTGATCATTGAAATGCGGGATCGTGTGGGTGATGGTACTGCCGGACTTAACCTGCTCGCCGGCGAGGCCGTACCTGCCACCCCTGAGCGTGATGCCGTCACTGCACTCATTGCATTGGGTTACAAACCAGCCGAGGCCGAGCGTGCTGTCGGCCGCATCAAGGCGGATAATGCCAGCGCCGAAGACCTGATCCGGCAAGCCCTGAAGGGCATGGTCAGGGCATGATTCGACGAAGAATGCGGGAGAGGAATGCATGAGTCTGCTTGAAACCGATGATCGCCTGATCTCGCCCACGGCGCCTGCCGGCAAGCGCGAGGAAGCCATCGACCGCGCCATTCGCCCCACCCGCCTCGACGACTATATCGGCCAACCGCAAGTGCGCGCCCAGATGGAAATATTCATCCACGCCGCACGTACCCGTAACGAGGCACTGGATCACACCCTGATTTTCGGTCCGCCCGGGCTTGGCAAGACCACACTCGCCAACATCATTGCGCGGGAAATGGGCGGCAGCCTGAAGTCCACCTCCGGACCGGTGCTGGAGAAGGCCGGCGATCTCGCTGCCCTGCTCACCAATCTGGAAGCCGGCGACGTACTTTTCATTGATGAAATCCATCGCCTGTCTCCCGTGGTAGAGGAAATCCTCTATCCGGCCATGGAAGATTACCAGCTGGATATCGTGATCGGCGAAGGCCCTGCGGCACGGTCGATCAAACTTGATTTGCCACCATTCACACTGGTTGGCGCCACCACGCGTGCCGGCCTGCTGACGTCGCCACTACGCGACCGTTTTGGCATTGTGCAGCGGCTGGAGTTCTACTCGGTCGCCGACCTTTCACACATCGTCACCCGCTCGTCCTCCCTGTTGAAAGTACCGATGGATGCCGAAGGCGCCAACGAGATTGCGCGCCGCTCACGCGGCACGCCCCGCATTGCCAACCGGCTACTGCGCCGGGTGCGTGACTATGCCGAGGTAAAGGCTGACGGCAACATCACGGCCGACGTTGCCTGCAGCGCGCTCAACATGCTGGATGTGGATCAGCACGGGTTTGACGGCATGGACCGGCGCTTCATGCTCACGCTCATGGAAAAATTCGGTGGTGGCCCGACCGGTATCGAGTCGCTGGCAGCCGCACTGAGCGAAGACGCCGGCACACTGGAAGATGTGATCGAGCCCTACCTCATCCAGCAAGGCTTTGTCATGCGTACCTCACGCGGCCGCATTGCCACCCCGCACGCCTATCTGCACTTCGGCCTCAAGACGCCCGAACGGCTGCAGGAACACCTGAACCAGAACCAGACGGGTCTTTTCTGATATGGCGCTCTCCATGCCGCTGCCGGAATACATTTTTCCAGTACGCGTTTACATTGAAGACACGGACGGCGGCGGTATCGTCTATTACGTTAACTACCTGAAATTCATGGAGCGTGCCCGCACGGAATTCCTGCGCCATCTCGGCTTTGATCACTACCTGCACGCAGAAGAAGACTTCATGTTTGTGGTCAGGGGAGCAGAGGCGCGCTACTTCCAGCCGGCACGCATGGATGATGCACTGACGGTCAGTGCACAGATACAGTCACTGGGTCGTGCGTCACTGGTGTTCCGGCAGGAAGTCAGGCGTGGAGATACCGTGATGTGCAGTGGCCAGATTGATATTGCCTGCGTCAAACGATCCGACCTGAAGCCTCGTGCACTGCCCGAGCGCCTGGTTGACCTGCTGAAATCCCGATACGGAAAGAACTGATGAATACACCTGTCGACATGTCCATATGGCACCTTGTCAGTCATGCCAGTTTTGTCGTGCAACTGGTCATGCTGGTGCTGATTGCGGCTTCGGTATGGTCATGGAACATCATTTTCCAGCGCAGAACCCTCTATCGCAGTGCCACACAGGCCGCTGATGCGTTTGATACCGAGTTCTGGTCCGGCGGGGACATCAATGCCCTGCATGCGCGTCTTACGCGTGAACAGGACCTGCAGGGTCAAGCGAGCATTTTCCGCGCAGGCTTCAAGGAGTTCATGCGCCTGCGTGAAAAAGGAGCCGATGCCGACGCCGTCATGCAGGGCGTAACACGCTCCATGCGGATTGCCGTCACCCAGGAGCAGTCACGTCTGGAGGCCAGCCTGAACTTTCTGGCCAGTGTCGGCTCCACCAGGCCCTATGTCGGCCTGTTTGGCACTGTCTGGGGCATCATGACCTCGTTCATGGGGCTCGCCAAGGTACAGCAAGCCACCCTGGCCGTGGTCGCTCCCGGTATTGCAGAGGCTCTTATCGCAACCGCCATCGGCCTGTTTGCCGCCATTCCTGCCGTGCTTGCCTATAACCGCTTTTCCGCCAGCAGTAACGACCTGCTGACACGCTACGAAACGTTTGCCGACGAATTCCTTGGCATCCTGCACCGTGAAGCCCATGGCAAACACTAACGCGCTCCATCGCTGCCATCAGGAGCAGGACTGATCATGGAAAGCACCTTTCGCCGTGAGCGCAAAAAACCGGTAGCCGAAATGAACGTCGTGCCCTATATCGACGTCATGCTCGTCCTGCTGGTAATTTTCATGGTCACCGCGCCGATGCTGACGCAGGGCCTGCAAGTCGAACTGCCCAAGGCAGTGACAGACAATATTTCACTGAAAAACCGCGAGCCCGTGATCATTTCCATCAAGGCCGACGGCTCTTACTGGATCAAGCAGGGCAATGCGCGTGATCGCCGTGTCGACAAGAATGAAATCACGGGTGAAGTCCGCGAAGCCCTCGACAAGTCGCCGGAGGCTCCGGTACTGGTCAATGGCGATCATCGTGTGAAATACGGTGTTGTGGTCACGATGATGGCCCAGCTGCAACAGGCTGGCGTCCCCAATGTCGGTCTGCTGACGCAGGCAGCTCCCGATGTTGCGCCCTGATCTTGCACTGGCCGGCATGAGCCCGGAAAACCGGCGCGCACTGAAACTCTCCATCGCACTGCATGTCGGCATTGTCGTGCTGGCTTTCCTGCTGCCACACCTGCATCGCTCCCCCGTCATTGAGCCTCCTCGTGTGGTTGAGGCCGTGCTGGTGAGTGCCGCAGCCGTGCCCAGACCGGCACCGGCCAAACCCGTTATTGCACCAGCCCCGGAGCCCTTAACGGTTGTCGAGCCGGAGCCGGTCAAGCCTGTCATCAAACCGGTTGTAAAACCGTTGCCAGTCCCAGTACCAAAAGTAGCCCTGCCACAGGCAAAACCGGTACCTGAAAAGCCCGTACCGCAAAAACCTGCAATAGCAAAACCCGCGCCCGCCAAACCATCCCTTAACCGGAATGCACTTGATGCCGAAATGCAGGCGCTTGATCGCGAAATGCAGGCCCAGCAGATGAAGGCCGATGCAGACCGGATACAACGTGAAGCGGCCAGCGCAGCCGCCAGTGCCCGTGATGCTGCCAATCTGGCACTCAAGGAAAGACATGAAAGGCTGATCCGTCAGCGTGTGATAACAAAATGGAACAGACCCCTGTCTGCAAGGCATGGCATGGTAACAACCCTGCGGATCAGTGTTCTTCCGGGTGGTGAGGTCAGCAATATCGTGATCATCAAAAGCAGTGGCGATGCCGCCTTTGATGCGAGCGCGAAAGATGCGATCGAGAGCTCCAGTCCCCTGCCGGTACCCGATGACATTGCCGTGTTCAATTCGTATTTCCGCGTATTCGCCTTCAAATTCAGTCCGGAAGACATGTGATGCTGCGTTTTTCCGCTTTGGTTTTACTGCTGGCGATATCCAGCCTTAGCCGTGCCGAACTCGTGATTGAAATCACGCGCGGTGCCGACGACGCCCTGCCCATTGCGATTGTCCCGTTTGCCGGCACCCAGGCCAGCGACAACCTTGCCAGCATCATCAAGGCAGACCTGGATCGCAGTGGCCGCTTTCGCTCACTGCCCGAGGCCGGTTTCCCGTCACAACCCTCTTCTTCTGCCGAGGTGAAGTATGCTGAATGGCAGAATGTTGGCGCCAATCATCTGGTGACCGGCTCGGTACAAACAACGGCAACCGGTCAGTTCCAGATCAGTTATGAGCTGTTCAGCCTGGATCGCAAGGTGCGACTGCTGGGCGAGAGCCTGACAGTTCCGGCCGGCCAGTGGCGCGATGCCGCACACTTTGCAGCCGACAAGATATTCGAGGCCGTAACAGGCGTTCGCGGAGTTTTTTCCACCAAGATCCTCTACGTGAACCAGTACCCGCATAACGGCAAACTGCGTTACCGCCTTGAGCTCGCCGATGCCGATGGCCAGCGCCCGCTCAGCATCCTTGATTCGCCAGAACCCATCCTGTCGCCAGGCTGGTCCCCGGATGGACGCAAGGTGGCCTATGTATCGTTTGAAAGTGGCCGCCCTGCCATTTACTCGCAGACTGTTGCCACCCAGCAACGTACGCGTCTTGCCAGTTTTTCCGGCCTGAACGGGGCACCCGCATGGTCGCCGGATGGTCGTCGCATGGCACTGACCCTGTCACGCGATGGCAATCCTGAAATCTATGTCATGGATATCGAAAGCCGCGCGCTGAGCCGGATTACCAACCACGCAGCCATTGATACCGAACCCCGCTGGATGCCGGATGGCAAGGCACTGGTCTTTACGTCGGACCGTGGCGGCAGCGCACAGATATATCGTGTATCGCTGGATGACATGAAAGTAAAACGTCTTACGTTTGAAGGCAGCTTCAATGCTCGTGCCGATGTCAGCCCTGATGGCCGTTATCTGGCACTGGTGAACCGTCAGCGTGGCCAGCAATTCCAGATTGCCGTGCAGGACATGAACAATGGCGTGATGAATGTGCTGACACAGACACCGCTTGATGAGAGCCCCAGCTTTTCACCCAATGGCTTGTCTCTGGTATATGCCAGTCGCAAGGGCAAATATGGCGAACTGGGCATCGTCTCTATTGATGGCCGCTCGCATGTCCGGCTTCCCGCCCGCCTGGGGGAAGTACGTGAGCCAGCCTGGTCTCCTTATCTGAGACCGTAAACCAACCCCGTTCTGTCCGGTGCCCGCAGGGACACCAGTTTTCTGTAGTAATGAAGGAGAGTGTGATCATGAATATTCTGAAATCCAAAGCACTGGCAGCCGCCATTCTGAGCCTGGGCATTGCCGCCTGTACCACCACCAAGGCGCCGGAAACAGGATCCCCTGCCGTCACAGAGCAGTCCGAAGCCGACCGTGCTGCAGCAGAAGCTGCTGCTGCCAAGGCCCGTGCCGATGCCGATGCTGAAGCCACACGTACCGCTGCTGCTGCCGAAGCTGCCCGCCTTGAAAGCCAGGCACTGGCTGACTCACAGGCAAAGGCCCAGGCCGATGCTGCTGCCCAGGCCGATGCTGCTGCCCAGGCCAATGCCCTGGCTGGCTCGCTTGGCATCAAGACCTTCTACTTTGGCTATGACGATGCCAACCTGCAGGATGGCGACATTGATGCGCTGAAGGCACACGCTGCCTACCTGGGCAAGAACAGTGGCGCTCGTATTCAGGTTAACGGTCACTCCGATGAGCGCGGCACCCGTGAGTACAACATGGCGCTGGCTGAACGTCGTGCCAAGGCTGTTGCAGCCTTCCTGACCGGTAACGGCGCACGTGGCAGTCAGCTGGAAGTCGTCAGCTACGGTGAAGAAAAGCCGGCTGTCGCGGGTGAAGGCGAAGAAAGCTGGGCCAAGAACCGCCGTGTCGAGCTGGAATACGCTGCAGGCAATCCCTGATCCGTATTACGGTTGATGAAACGGGCCTTCGGGCCCGTTTCTGTTTTTGCCCGCCAGGGGGCATCCCCCTTCCCCCACCCGGCTTGCATCTGCTAGAAGAAGGAATTGTTTTTCACCCACTGGAATCCTGACATGCAAAAGGGACTTTCGTTCTGGAAAAAGGACTGGATTGCCGGCCTGATCATTACCCTCGGCCTGCTTTTTGTCTGGGCCTCCACCGAGGTCATTGAGGATATCGAGCGCTACGCCTATGACCTCGGAGTGCGGGCAAGTGCTGAAGAACCCGGTGACAAGGTGGCCATCATTGCGATTGATGACCAGAGTATCGAGAACCTTGGGCGCTGGCCGTGGCCACGAACTACGCTCGCCGAGATGATCAACGCACTGCATAAGGGCGGCGCCAAGGCCATCGGCCTCCCCCTGTTCCTGTCCGAGCCACAGATTGACCCCGGCCTGGCATCCATTCGTGACATTACCGCCTTTTACAACAGCAACCTGCTGGCCATGGCCGAAGGCACTCCGGCCGTTGCCGAGCTGGGCAGCAAACTGGGCGCAGCGGAAACCCGCCTGAACACGGACAAGCATCTGGCGGATGCCATGGGTCTGGCCGGCAATGTGGTATTGCCAATGCAGTTTGTTCTGGGCGAAATGCAGGGCAACCCTGACAAGCCGCTGCCCGGGTTTGTCACCCGCAACCAGATTGTTGCCGTGAGGGATGGCATTGGTGCAGCAGAAAACTTCCAGCTGCCCCCGGAGGCCAGTGAAGCAGTTCCACCCATCAGCATACTGGGTGAAAAAGCAGCCTTTATTGGGCATCTCAGCATTAACCCTGATCCCGATGGCGCCATTCGACAGGATGCCCTGCTGGTGCAATATGGCAGTGAGTATTACCCCTCCCTGTCACTCCTGCTGGCCGCCAAAAGCCTGAATCTGGGACTTGGTGAAATATCCGTGGATCTGGGCGAAGGCCTGCGCCTGGGCAAGCTGCAGATCAAGACCGATCCCTACCTGCAGATGCGCACTTTTTTCTACAAGGGCAGCAATGACCGCCCGGCATTTGCCGCAGACTCCTTCTACGATGTGGCAACGGGCAAGATTCCGCTCAGCAAGTACAAGGACAAGATCGTCATCATTGGCCCCACCGCTTACGGGCTTGGCTCTCCGCAGGTAACACCGGTTTCGCCTGGCATGGAGCCGGCCTACATCCTGGCGCATAACGTCGCCAGCATCCTGAACCAGAATTTCTTCATTACCCCGGAATGGGCAACACTGGTTCGCTGGCTGGCCGTTTTGCTGGCCGCCGCTTATGTGATTTTCGGATTGTCGCGCCTGAAAGCCGGGCCGGCCGCAGTGGCATCCGGTGCACTGATACTGTCCATGCTTGTTGCGCACTTTGTCTTCATGACCGGATCCGGGGTATGGGTGCCACTCATGCTGCCCGCCGTCATCATTGGTGTCGGTTATGTGCTGATCACGACCAAGCACTATTTCATTACGGAAAAAGCCCGCGAAAAATCCGATGTGCAGTCGGCTGAATCCAATCGCATGCTGGGCCTTGCCTTGCAGCAATCAGGTCAGCTCGACATGGCCCTCGAAAAATTCCGCAAATGCCCGATGGATGAGTCGATGGCAGATGTGCTCTACAACCTTGCACTGGACTACGAGCGCAAACGCCAGTTCAACAAGGCGGTATCGGTGTATGAATACATTTCCGCCTACAACCCAGGCTTCCGCGATTTGTCACAAAAGCTGCAGCGTGCACAAAAGCTGGAAGAAACCGTAATTCTGGGTGGAGGCGCCATGAGCTCTGCTGCAGCCACCATGATCCTGACGCCCGGTAATGACGAAAAGCCGATGCTGGGTCGTTACCAGGTTGAAAAGGAACTGGGCAAGGGTGCCATGGGTGTGGTTTACCTTGGCCGCGACCCCAAGATCAATCGTGTCGTTGCCATCAAGACGCTGGCGCTGGCCAACGAATTTGAAGGCGACGAACTCAAGGAGATAAAGGAACGTTTCTTCCGCGAGGCCGAAACTGCCGGCCGCCTGAATCACCCGAACATTGTGACCATTTACGATGCAGGTGAAGAGCACGACCTGGCCTATATTGCGATGGAATTCCTGCATGGCCATGATCTGGCACGGTATGTAAAACCGGATGCGCTGCTGCCGATTCCCAAGGTGGTGAACATCGTGTTCAAGGCGGCGCTGGCGCTGCACTACGCACATCAGCACAAGATCGTGCACCGTGACATCAAGCCGGCCAACATCATGTACGAGCCGGATGCCGGCAGCATCAAGATCACCGACTTTGGTATCGCCCGCATCACCGATGCCAGCAAGACCAAGACCGGCACCGTGCTGGGCACACCCACCTACATGTCACCCGAACAGGTGGCAGGGAAGAAGGTTGATGGTCGCTCCGATCTCTACAGTCTGGGAGTCATGTTTTACCAGATGCTTAGCGGCGTAGCGCCGTTCCGTGGAGAGTCCATGGCCACGCTGATGTTCAAGATTGCAAATGAACCGCATGCATCCGTCTTCGAGGCACGCCCTGAGCTGGCCGAGGTACTGCCTTGCATTGGTGCGATCATCGACAAGGCCATAGCCAAGAACCCTGAAGATCGTTACCAGACCGGCCAGGAATTTGCGACTGCAATCAAGGCGTGTGTCGATGCCAGCAAGAAAAACGGCAGCTCGGGAACACTTCCAGCCAATCCGGTCGAAGAGACGTAAGGGGGCATGGCCATGAAAAGCCCGACATACGCCTGTCGCACGGATATCGGTCGCCAGCGCGAACATAACGAGGATGCTGTCGCCATTTCTGCCGAGCTGGGAGTGGGCATCCTTGCAGATGGCATGGGTGGTCACAACGCGGGGGAAGTCGCCAGCCAGATGGCCATCGACATGATCCGCGTCATCCTGCAGCAAACCGCCGGAGTACCCTCAAAAGAACGGCTGGAAACAGCAGTGCAGGCCGCGCATGCCGGCATTCTGGAAAAGGCAGACAGCTCCCCCCGCTACAAGGGCATGGGAACCACCATCGTTGTGACACTGCTTGAAAAGCAGACCCTGACGTTTGCCCATGTCGGTGATTCGCGTCTGTACCGGTGGCGCAAGGGGCAGCTTGAGCAACTGACACGTGACCACTCGCTGCAACAGGAGTTCATGGACAAGGGCAACTACTCGGCCGAGGAAGCTGCCCGCAAGGTGGGGCGCAACATCCTCACCCGCGCACTTGGTCTGGAGGGCGACTTTCACGTTGATGTTGCATCCACGTCCGTGCAGGAAAAAGACCGCTACCTGCTCTGCTCTGACGGCCTGCACGAGATGGTGAGCGATGGTGACATCTGTACCTGGCTGGGACGTGGATTTGATGCCGTCACCACCTGCGAAGCGTTAGTCGACATGGCCAACACCCAGGGTGGTCGCGATAACATCAGTACGGTACTGATCGACATTCCGTAACAGACGAATGTCGCGCGCTCTGCGACACTCCTGACATTCCGACCCGTATAACCCGTGGTGCCGTATGACACGTTCTGCCCTGTATCGTTCGATTGCCCTTTTACCGCTTGGTCTGGCGCTGCAGTCGGCTGTCGCCTCTGCCAGCGGGATTGTCATCGAGGAGCGGCCACTGAGCCAGCCTGCCACAGCCGTCACGCCAGCGGCCCCGGCACCAGCCACAGCCCCGCCTGAAGCAGCACCCGCCGTAACGGTTCCCGAAAGCATTATTGCCGCGCCAACGGTTGTTCTCGGGGGCAGCACTGCCCGTGACAATCCCGCCAGCCCGGCCCCCGAAAGCGGCAACTACTGGCAGCTTTATTCGCAATTGCAACAGCTTCAGCAGGAAGTGGCGTTGTTACGCGGCACCGTGGAAGAGCAGACGCATCTGATCGAGCGCCTGCAGAATGACCTGCGTACCCGCTACACCGATCTGGACCAGCGCTTGCTGCAACAACAGGAGCAGCAAAAGCTGCCTGTTGCCGCAGCCGCGGCAACTGATCCGCAAGCCACAGCAGCCGGCACGCTCGAAGACGAGAAGAAGGCCTATCTGGCCGCCTATGACACATTTCGCAAGGGCGGACCTGACAAGGCCATTGCCCCGATGCAGGCCTTCGTCAAGACGTACCCGGACTCCAGCCTGACACCGGGGGCCTACTACTGGCTCGGCGAGTTTTACCTGAACGCGACCAAACCGGATCTGGCCAAGGCGCGTCAGCAGTTCGACACGGTACTGACCAGGTACCCCGACAATGCCAAGGCCCCGGCTGCGCTCTACAAGATCGCCAGCATCCTTGACCTGCAAGGCAAGCCGGATGAGGCAGGCAAGAAAATGCAGGAACTGGTCAAGCGCCACCCCAAGAGTCCCGAGGCCAGCCTGGCAGAAACCTGGCTCAAAACCGCCGAGACCAGCAAGAAAGCAGCAGCAAAACCGGCCCCCGCAAAGCCCGCTGCAAACAAGCGGTAGTCCCGCTCCGGTTGCGGTAGAATGGACGATTATCTGACTGCCTGCCGCAACCGTGACCGAACTTCGTATTACCGAAATCTTCCACTCCCTTCAGGGTGAAGCCCGCTCCGTTGGCCGGCCCACGGTATTCGTGCGCCTGACCGGCTGTCCCTTGCGTTGCGTCTGGTGCGACACCCCCTACTCCTTCAGCGGCGGCACCATCATGACGCTGGATACGGTGCTGGAAAGTGTCGCCACCCATGGTGCCCGCCATGTCTGTGTCACCGGTGGCGAGCCACTGGCCCAGCCGGAGTGCCTGCCGCTGCTGACAGCACTGTGTGATGCCGGCCTTGATGTCTCGCTGGAAACCGGCGGTGCCATGGACATCAGTGGTGTCGACCACCGTGTCAGCAAGGTCATGGACCTGAAAGCACCCGACTCAGGGGAAGCGCATCGCAACCGTTATGAAAACATTCCCCTGCTTACCCGACATGATCAGGTGAAGTTTGTGATCGCGTCTCGCAAGGATTACGAATGGGCCCGGTTCAAGTGTGATGAATACGCCCTGCCCGACCGGGTTGGCGATGTGTTGTTCTCGCCGGTGCACAATGCGCTGGAACCGCGCGAACTGGCCGAATGGATTCTGGCGGACCGTCTGCATGTGCGTATGCAGGTACAGCTGCACAAATACCTGTGGAACAATGAGCCCGGCCACTAAACACCGTTAACTCCAGACCCAGTGCCCTTCACAATGACTGCAAAACCGAAAGCCATCGTTCTTTTGTCCGGCGGACTGGACTCGGCCACTTGCCTGGCCATTGCACGCCAGGAAGGCTTTGAGCCGATAGCCCTGAGCTTTGATTACGGCCAGCGCCACAATGCCGAGCTGGCTGCCGCACAGCGGATTGCCCAGGCGTTTGCCATCGGTGATCACCGTGTCATCCGGCTGGAACTGGGCACCATTGGTGGCTCCGCCCTGACCGACACCTCGATTGCCGTCCCCACGGAAGAAAGCGAAGGCATACCGGTCACCTATGTGCCGGCCCGCAATACCGTGTTTCTGTCATTTGCCCTCGGCCTTGCTGAGGTAACCGGGGCCGATGCGATCTATATCGGGGTTAATGCCGTGGACTACTCCGGCTACCCTGATTGCCGCCCCGAGTTCATTGCCGCGTTTGAAACCATGGCAAACCTGGCCACCAAGGCCGGTGTGGAAGGCCATCGCATGAAAATCCACACGCCGCTCATGTACCTGAGCAAGGCTGAAATCGTTGACAAGGGTATGGCGCTGGGCGTGGATTATGCGCTGACAGTCTCCTGCTATCAGGCCGACATTGACGGCCGCGCCTGCGGTGTCTGTGACTCGTGCCGCTTGCGTCGCAAGGGTTTTCAGGATGCCGGCATCGCAGACCCCACCCGCTATCAACAAGTCCCGGTGTCGACTTAAAAGAGCCAATGGCCGGTGCTACACTCGGCCGATTACCGCACTGCTGTGCCGTGACTATTCAGGAAGCCTCATGGAACATTTTCTCGTTCTCTCTGCACTGGGTGCCGACCGCACCGGCATCGTTGACGAACTTGCCCGGGCCGCATCCGATGCCCGCTGCAATATTGCCGACTCCCGCATGATCGTGATGGGCCAGGAATTTGCCCTGATCATGATGGTCTGCGGCACCTGGGATGCCATTGCCAAGCTGGAAGCCCAGCTCCCCAACCTGGGCAAACGCCTGGAGCTGGCCATCACCTTCAAGCGCACCGAGCCTCGCGCCGTCCAGGCAGAGGCCATGCCGTACAACGTGCATGTGATCGCGCTCGACAACCTCGGCATCGTGCATGAAATTGCCAACTTCTTTGCCATCCAGGGCATCAATATCGAGGCCATGGAAACCAGCACCTACGCGGCCCCGCATACAGGCTCGCCCATGTTTGCACTGAGCATGACGGTGAATATCCCGGCACGTGTCCATGTTGCCAGCCTTCGCGAAAACTTCATGCTGTTCTGTGATGATCGCAACCTGGACGCCATTATCGAGCCCTTCAAGAACTGATGCCGAGCAGCAGTCCTGCGCTACATTCATGCGGACTGTTCTTTGCCAGCGTTGTACTTCCGGATTCATCCTGTCTGTCACAAGGAAATTGTCATGACTATCGCAATTGGTGATGCTGTCCCTGATTTTCACCTGCCTGCCACCAGCAACAAGGACGTAAAGCTTTCGGCACTGAAGGGCTGGCATGTCATCCTGTATTTTTACCCGAAGGACTCCACCCCGGGCTGCACCCTTGAAAGCCAGCAGTTTCGCGACATGAGCGGCGAATTCACGGCAGAAAAATGCATGATACTGGGCGTATCCCGCGACAGCATGAAGTCACATGAAAACTTCAAGGACAAGGAATGCCTGCCCTTCGAGCTGATCAGCGATGCCGATGAAAAACTGTGCCGCCTGTTCGATGTCATCCAGATGAAGAACATGTACGGCAAGCAGGTAGAGGGCATTGAACGCAGCACCTTCCTGATCGACAAGAACGGCATCCTGCGTAATGAGTGGCGCAAGGTTAAAGTGGACGGACATGCCGAAGCGGTCCTCTTTGCAGTCAAACAGCTGAACAAGTAACACGCCCGATCATGAAAAAGGCCGCATCAAGCGGCCTTTTTTCGTTCAGAAGCCGGGCTTATCCGGCTTTCTGTATACGGAAGAGAAACGTACTCTCGCCCTCCTGCAGTTCCAGCAGTGCATGGCCGGCCTGGCGCAGAAACGCCTGAAAGTCACGCACAGAGCCTGCGTCTGTTGTCTGTACCTCAATAATCTCCCCTGCCGCCATGCCGTGAAGGGCCTGTTTCAGCTTGAGTAACGGCATCGGGCAGCGCAAACCACGTGCATCAAGTGTTCGGACTACGTCATTCATTTGTAAAAACCTGCATGCAACAGATGCAGCCGGCGAAAGCATCCGACAGAATAGTCGCATGATACCGTATCCGGACCGGAACACACTGATGAAAGCCCTGGTCACCGCTCTGCTTACCGGCCTTGTTCTGCTCGGCACTCTCCTGCCGGCACAGGCAGAGAGCGAGCTGCCCGAACTGGGTGACAACTCGTCAGCCATTGTGACCCCGGAACAGGAGTACCGGCTTGGTCGGGCATGGATTCGCAAGCTGCGTGGCTCGACCTCTTCGATCAATGATCCGATCCTGCAGAGTTATCTTGAGCGGCCATGTTACCGGCTGGCATTCAACAGCCCGCTTAAAGACCCCGACCTCACCCTGATCATCATCAATGACAAGGCCATCAATGCGTTTGCGGTCCCTGGTGGTGTCATCGGCATCAATGCCGGCCTGCTGCTGCATGCCGAAACCGAAGCCGAATTTTCATCGGTGCTGGCTCACGAGCTTGGCCATCTGAGCCAGCGCCACTTTGCCCGCCAGCTGGCAGAAAGCAAGAACAGCCAATGGGTATATCTGGGCGCCATGCTGGCCAGTATTGCCGTCGCTGCAAGCGGTGATGGCCAGGGGGCTTATGCACTGGGAGCCAGCGCACAGGCTGCTTCGCTGCAAAACCGTCTGAGCTACAGCCGGCTGAATGAGCAGGAAGCTGATCGCATCGGCATGCAGACACTGGCGGATGCCGGGCTGGACCCGCAAGCCATGCCCCGCTTTTTCCAGCGCATGGAGCGTCAATCCCGTCAGGTAGGCGCCATCCCCGAGTTTGTCCTGACCCACCCGCTTACCCAGTCCCGTATCGCGGATACGTTCAACCGCGCCAACCAGTTTCCGAAAAGAAAGCGTGCCGAGGATGCACTGGACTATCAGCTCGCCCGCACGCGCATGCTGGTGCAGTTCATGAACGACACGGGGCGTGGGGCAGCGCACTTTCAGGAGCAGATCAAGGGATCGCGCACACTCGATGACAGTGCGCGGGTCAACCACCTCGGGCTGGCACTGGCACTCGTGCGGGAACGGAAGTTTGCCGAGGCCCATGAGGCACTGGCCCCCTTGCTGGCAGACGACCCGCAGCGGGCGGATTATGTGATTGCAGAGGCCGAAATATTGTTTAGTGAGCGCAGGCTGGATGATGCCGCGCGAACTCTTGAGGCGGCTCTTGCCATCACTCCGGACAGCTATCCGTTATTCATGTATTACGCAAAAGTACGCATTGCCAATGGCGAAGCCGCCATGGTGACAGAACGGCTTGAGGCACTGGCACGCGAACGCAGCGATGACATCCAGCCGTGGCGGTTACTGGTTGATGCCTACAGCTCCACAAAGAATGCACTCGGGGTGCATCGCGCCCGCGCCGAGGTTTTCTTTCTGTATGGACATGAAGACAAGGCACTGGAGCAGCTGAAAATGGCTGGTGATCTTGTGAAGAATGACTATCCGATGACGGCCAGGATACAAAAACGCATGCGCAAGATTGAAGAGGCAAAACAGGACATGAAGCTTTGACTTCATTTTTTCTGAAATAAAAAAACGCCGGCATATGCCGGCATTTTTTATTTCAAGCAGAAGCAAAGCAGGCGGGTCATTTCGCAGCAAGCTTAAGCTTGTGTGTAAAATCCAGCATGCGCTGCAACGGGATGATGGCTTGTTTGCCAAGCTCCGGGTCCACATGAATCTCCTGTGTCCCTGTTTCCAGTACATGCGCCAGATTGTCGAGGGCATTCAGCGCCATCCATGGGCAGTGGGCACAGGAGCGGCATGTTGCACCACTACCCGCCGTCGGCGCCTCAATCAGCTCCTTGCCCGGTGCCGACTGCTGCATCTTGTAAAAAATACCCTTGTCGGTAGCCACAATGAACTGCTTGTTGGGCAGGTTGTGTGCTGCCGCAATCAGTTGGGAGGTAGACCCCACGGCATCGGCAATTTCCACCACCGAGGCCGGGGACTCCGGGTGCACCAGAACGGCCGCATCCGGATAAACCTTCTTCAGGTCCAGAATGCCGCGTGCCTTGAACTCTTCATGCACGATGCAGGAGCCGTCCCACAGCAGCATCTCGGCACCCGTGATCTTTTCGACGTAGGCACCCAGATACTTGTCCGGCGCCCAGATGATCTTTTCGCCCTGATCAGCCAGATGCTGAACGATGTCGACGGCACAACTTGACGTCACCACCCAGTCTGCCCGGGCTTTCACGGCAGCCGAGGTATTGGCATACACCACCACCTTGTAGTCCGGATGGGCGTCACAGAAGGCCGTGAACTCATCTGCCGGGCAACCGATGTCCAGCGAGCAGGTCGCCTCCAGCGTGGGCATGAGCACGCGCTTCTCGGGGTTGAGGATCTTGGCGGTCTCGCCCATGAACTTTACGCCGGCCACCACAATGGTGCTGGCCGGATGCCGGGTACCAAACCGGGCCATCTCAAGGGAATCCGACACAAAACCACCGGTTTCCTCTGCCAGTGACTGCAACTCGGCATCCACATAGTAATGCGCCACCAGTACTGCGTTTTCCCTTGCCAGCAGTTCCTTGATGCGTGCACGCAGGGCGACCTTTTGCGCGGCACTCAGGTTGTCCTGATGGTCGTGGAGGTGGTCAAGGTGCTCCTTGACGACCAGCTTTGCAGCATTATCAATAAGATGGCTCATGTCGGTCTCGCGGCAGTACGGGAGCAAGCGCCCGTATCCAGTGAATATCAGCGCCTGAATTGTATCCAAGAATGGGGCCGGGGGCCGCATTTTAAGGCATGGCCCATGACGACTTACCGGATTGATACAGTGAACCGGGCAATGTCCCCGAAAGTGACGCGACTCGCCTGATTTTTTGCGTAAACTCGGGAAACCACGGTGTTCTTTCACTGAAGAGGATATCCCATGTCACGATCACCCCTTTCTTTGCCGGTCATCATGCTGGCCTGCCTGCCAATAACCGGCCTTGCCGAGGACATGGATAGCCATGCCGCGCATCAACATGGCATGGCCCAACTCACACTCGTGCTGGAAAAGAACACGGTGCAGGTAGCACTGGAGTCGCCGGCGGACAATATCGTGGGGTTCGAGCATGCCGCCACCAAGCCCGGCGAAAAAGCGGCTGTAGCGGCCGCCATATCAACCCTCAGCCAGCCCACCCTGCTTGGCCTGAGCACAGAGGCTGGTTGCAGCAAAGCCACAACCCGAATCAAGAAAATGCTGGCCACACCTGAACATTCGGCTCATCGCGACATTGAGGTCAGCCATACACTCAGCTGCAGCCAGCCCGACAAACTGAAGCAACTGGATGCCAGCGCCCTATTCAAGGCATTTCCGCGCATGCAGTCCCTCAAGGTGGAGTTTGCCCTGCCTGCCGGACAAGGCAGTGTGACACTGACGCCGGCCGCCCCTCTCGCCACACTGGTGCGCGGATGAGTCTGGTCGAGATTGCTGATCTGCGCTTTGCCTGGGGCAAAAACCCCGAGCTGCTGCATATTCCGGCACTCACGCTGAATGCCGGTGAGCGGGTCTTCCTGCATGGTCCTTCGGGAACCGGGAAAAGTACCTTGCTGGCCCTGCTCGCTGGCGTGTTGTTGCCGTCGCAAGGCACCATCCGGCTGGATGGCGAGGATGTTGCCCACATGAGTGCCGCCCGCCGTGATGCCTGGCGCGCCGACCATCTGGGCTTTGTTTTCCAGCAGTTCAATCTGTTGCCCTGGTTGTCGGTCATGGACAACGTCCTGCTGCCCTTGCGCTTTTCCACGGCACGGCGCAGCCGTCTGGATGCCTCTCCGGCCGAGGAAGCCGGACGCCTGCTCACGGACCTCAAACTGCCCTCGCTGCTGTGGTCGCAACCGGCATCAGCATTGAGCATTGGACAGCAACAGCGTGTCGCCGTTGCACGTGCACTGATCGGGCGTCCCCCGCTGGTAATTGCTGACGAGCCAACCTCTGCCCTGGACACCGATACACAACTGGCCTTTCTGGACCTGCTGTTCAGTGAGTGCGAGCAACACGGGACTGCGGTGCTGTTTGTCAGTCATGACCTGCGCCTGAGCGTGCGCTTTGACCGGGCGGTGGCACTGGCAGAGATCAATCATGCAGCACATGCGGCATTGACCGGAGACTCTGCAGCATGAGTCTCTGGCATCTGGCACTGAAAAGCCTCTGGAACCGCCGCCTTAGCGTTGGACTGACGGTATTTGCGATTGCCGTGAGTGTGGCCCTGCTGCTGGCCGTGGAACGCGTACGGGTGGAATCCAAAACCAGCTTTGCGCAAACCGTCAGTGGCGTGGACCTGATTGTGGGAGCACGTGGTGGCGGCTCCCAGTTACTGCTGTATTCGGTATTCCGTCTGGGCGAGGCTACCGGCAATTTTTCGTGGAGCAGTTTCGAACTGGTGCGCTCGCATCCCAAGGTTGCATGGGCCATTCCGGTATCACTGGGCGACTCGCATCGTGGATATCGCGTACTGGCTACCGACAACAGTTACTTCAAGCACTATCACTACGGTGAAAACCAGGCGCTGAAGTTCATCTCCACAAAATCCCCTGACGGCTTCACGGGGGTGTTCGATGTTGTTCTTGGCAGCGACGTTGCCCGGAAGCTGGGCTACAAGACTGGTGACAAGATCGTCCTGAGCCATGGCATCGCCGAAAATGCGCTCAGCGATCATGCCGACAAGCCCTTCATGGTCACCGGCATCCTGTTGCCAACGGGAACCCCGGTGGATCGCACGGTACACATCACGCTGGCCGGCATGGAGGCCCTGCATGTGGACTGGCAGAACGGTGCGCCACCACTGGGCGCCGGCATCAGTGCCGATGCAGCACAGCAGATGAACCTGGCCCCCACTACCATCACTGCCGCCCTTGTCGGATTGAAGAGCCGCCTTGCCGTTTTCAACCTGCAACGCGGCATCAACACCTACAACAAGGAACCGTTAATGGCCATCCTGCCCGGGGTGGCACTGGCTGAGCTCTGGCAAAGCTTTGCGCTGATGGAGAAAATCCTGCTGCTGGTCTCTGCCTGTGTTGCCGTTGCCGGTTTGCTTGGCCTGATGGCCGTCATGCTCACCAGCCTGAACGAGCGCCGCCGCGAGCTGGCCATTCTGCGTGCCGTTGGCGCACGTCCACGACATGTCTTCGGCTTGCTGCTGATGGAAAGCGGGCTGGTAGGCATTGCAGGTGCCCTTGCCGGCCTGCTGATATTTCATGCCGCCCTGCTTGGCCTGAAGCCCTGGCTGGCCAGTGAATTTGGCCTGTTCATGCCGTTGCGCATGCCCGGCGCCAGTGAAGGGCTTGTTCTTGTCGCCGTGATTTCTGCTGCGTTTGTCACCGGCCTGTTGCCAGCACTGCGCGCCTATCGCAACCTGTTGTCCGACGGCCTCTCGCCGCGCCTGTGAGTATTCCAATGATGACCCTGATGAGAAAAACGGGGATGTTGCTGCTGGTTCCGGTGTTATGCCTGTCCCAGCCACTGCATGCTGCCGAGAAGAAAAAGACCACACCTGCCGCCAGCACAAAAGGCGTCGTGACGCTGGGCTGGCCACAACTGGTGCCCGACAGCGAACGTGCCAAACTGGTCAACCCCGGCAATGTGGATCACAGCAAGGGACAGGAGCGGCCACGCAGCAATCCGCTGACGAGCGATGATGTATTCAATGCCCTTGAGGGCAATCGCGAAGCGCCGGTGTATTTGCCGGTAAAGACATGGCACAACAAGCAGGTGAAAATTCCTGGCTACATCGTGCCGGTGGATTACAACGCAAAGGGAGCCATCACCAGCTTCTTTCTGGTCCCCTACTTTGGCGCCTGTACCCACGTACCGCCACCACCACCCAACCAGATCATCTTTGTGCGCTACCCGGTCGGTTTTGATGTGCAGGCACTGTACGAGCCATTCTGGGTTGCAGGCACACTCAAGGTTGAAACCATGCAAAGTGAAATTGCAGAATCGCTTTACACAATGCAGGGCAACCGGATTGATGCCTATACAAGGCAGTAAGGGGAAACCGCTTCAGACCTTGTCTTCCTGGACAGTCGAAACGGTCTTTTCGGCAGGAAAGTCTCCAATACCGGCAGCATAACGCCAGCCATCGCGACCTGCGTTTTTTGCCTCATAAAGCGCATCGTCAGCAGCACAGATCAGCTCCTCCGGCTCCACCATGCCCTTGCCCGGCATGGTGACTGCCACGCCCACACTGATGCTGACTACATCACGCAGCAAACCAGGCGCCTGGGGAATACGGGCCTTCCTGAATGCCGCAAGCAAGCGCTCGGCATGCGCAACCGCAGACTCCCGGTCTGCGCCCGGATACAACAGCAGAAATTCTTCCCCACCGTACCGGACAGCAAGATCCCCCGGTCGGCGCGCATGCTCCTCAATGATTTCCGCCACCTTGCGTAAGCAGTCATCACCTTTTACATGTCCCAGCTTGTCATTCAGATGCTTGAAATGATCAATATCCACCATCAGCACAGCAATCAGTGACTCATTGCGTGCCGCACGGCGCCACTCCTGCTGAATGATCTCGGCAAAGTGCCGACGATTGGCCAGTCCGGTCAGGGCATCCTTGCGTGACAGCAAATCCAGCTGACCCGCATAGGTTTCTGCTTTTTCTCGCGCCTTGTGCAGCAGTCTGGTCTGTATGAACAGATCACGATCACGTCGTTCGGAGAAGTACGCGATAAACATGCCGAGCAGGCTACTGCCGGTATAGGTACGGTGAAGCAGATCCCAGTTCACCTCGCCATTCAGACTCAAGGCAAGCAGCACACCAAAGGCACCACCGGTCCAGCCTGCATAACATGCCTGCCTGAAGGTAAGCCCCACCACGCTGTAAATGATGACGACGGCATACATGATGGCAACCTGGGTAAGCTGTCCTGCCACCGAGTCGCCGACAACCCCGGTCACTGCAACCGACAACGCCACTGCGGCGCAACTGCCCACGGCGGTATACACCGGAAACCAGTCATCCAGAAAACCGATTCGTGAAAAAACACCAGCCAGCAGAATGATGATGCCAACACCACCATAAAGCGCAAACCAGCGAGAGACATCCTGCTCCGGCATGAACATGTAGATGCCGGAACTGAGCAAGGCATAAAGAAGAAAAATGAAAAACGAGCTGTGGCGAAATGCTTCTACGGCACGCCTGCGATGATCCTTCTGGTACGCCGCTTCCAGTGCCTCTGAAAAAGCCAGATGCCATGCAGACCGACGCACCGGCGTGTCATCACTCCACTCATGTTCCTTATGTGACATGCCCGCCCACCACAAACAGATCAGTCGTTATTCCATTTCGAAATAAATGCAGCCATACCTTCATAAACCATAGAACAAAATCCGGGTTCCGCCTGATTGTAGCCGTCCATCCATCAGCCGGACACACCACTCATCCCTTGCAAGCCCCTGTTGCATTGCGTATGGTCATTGTCAGTTGGCAAAGGGGAATTGCCGTGACAGAAAAAAAACAAAAAGAACGCTACGGGCAAATAGTCTGTACGCCGCATGCTGGCTGGCCCCAGGAATTCTGGGAAAGACTGGTGCCATTGAAGGACAGGATCGCCCGTCACCCCCTGTTCGAGGAAATGGCATCAGGCGACCTGTCGTTGGCCAGGTTCCGGCACGCGCTTCTCAATTTTTATCCGCTGGTCGGCAACTTTCCGCACTACATGAGCCTGACGCTATCGAAAACCCATCACATCAGTGAACCTGGCGTGCTGGATACGCGTGACTGGCTGATCAACAACATCATGATCGAGCAGCGGCATCTCTACTGGTACCGCGACTGGGCAAAAGGTTTCGGCATCACTGACGAAGAACTGGACTCGGTGACGCCGCCACCTGCAATGGATGCCATCAACCATTATCTCTGGCACATGAACCAGAGATGCACCGTTGCCGAAGGGATTGCAGCCACCAACCTGGCCATCGAATGGGCAACGGGTGACTGGACGATTGCTGTTGTCAAAGGCATGCGCGCCTATGCCGACCGGGGCGAGGCCAGCATCGACAAACGTTCCATGGCGTGGCTGCGTGCGCATGCACACTATGACGATGCACACCCGCATGAGGCAATGGAACTGATCAAACGGCTGTGCGTCGATGAAAAAAGCCGCAAGCTGGCGTTTGCTGCAGCCATGAGGGGCATGGAGTATTACCTGCTCGCACTGGATGACTGCTACGCCAGTGCGCCGCCACTCAATCTGGATTTCATAAAGGACAGCGAGAAGGTCACCGACTGACCTTCTCCTGCCCCATCTTCATCCCTCGCTAAACCTCATCTACGGTACAGCAACCGGCATGATGCGATGTCACCGGTTGTACATCGGTGCGCTCATCACCGTCTTTATTTGACGACTGCATCGGCTGCTCCCGCACCACCCTTGCCGCACCAACCATGGCGGCCAGTGCGTCACGGGTTTCCGGCCAGCCGCGCGTTTTAAGGCCGCAATCCGGATTAACCCACAGCCGATGCATCTGGATGCGTGACGCTGCCACCCGCAACAGATGTACCATGGCCTCAACCGTTGGAACGCGCGGGGAATGAATGTCATAAACCCCTGGACCAATGGCATTCGGATAGTCGAACTGCTCAAACGCGCGCAACAACTCCATCGCCGAACGTGCTGTCTCAATGGTAATGACATCGGCGTCCATCGCAGCGATATGCGCGATGCAGTCATTGAACTCCGAATAGCACATGTGGGTGTGAATCTGCGTGGCATCTTTCACGCCAGAAGCCGATACACGAAAGGCACGTACCGCCCAGCGCCAGTAGTCTGCCTGATCACGCTTGCGCAAGGGCAAGCCCTCACGGAAAGCAGGTTCGTCAATCTGGATGATGCGTATGCCTGCCGATTCCAGATCACACACTTCATCACGTACCGCCAGCGCCAGTTGCAGTGCCACGGTTTCACGCGGCACGTCATCACGCAGGAATGACCAGCACAGGATGGTGACAGGGCCCGTGAGCATTCCCTTCATGTAGCGTGACGTCAGCGACTGGGCATACTCCGCCCATTTCACGGTCATTGGCTGCGGCCGGCTTACATCACCCACAATGACCGGTGGCTTGACGCAGCGGCTGCCATAGCTTTGCACCCAGCCATGTTGTGTGAAAGCAAAACCTGCCAGCTGCTCGCCAAAATATTCCACCATGTCATTGCGTTCGGCTTCACCATGCACCAGCACATCCAGACCCAGCGCTTCCTGCTCGCACACGGCGTACGCTATTTCTGCCTTCATTGCCGCTTCATAGGTGCCTGCACTCAATGTGCCGGCCTTGAACAGTGCCCTGGCCTGCCGGATTTCTGCCGTTTGCGGAAATGAACCGATGGTCGTGGTTGGCAATGCAGGCAGCTGCAATGACTCTGCCTGCCTTGTCTCGCGTATTGCATAGGGGCTGGCACGCTCGGCATCACCTGCCTTCAGGGCTGCAACGCGGACCTGCACAGCCGTATTCTTCCAGTTGGCTCCATCCTTGCGTGAGGCCGATGCCAGATCGGCACCCCGGAGCGCAGCAATCACATGTGAATCATCCGGATGCTGCAGCGCGGCTTTCAGCACGGCTACTTCATCCAGCTTCTGCACGGCAAATGACAACCAGGAACGCAGTTCGGATGACAGCGCCTTTTCGCGAACCAGATCCACAGGGACATGCTGCAAGGAACAGCTGCTGCCAACCCAGAGCCGGTCACCCATTCTGGCTTTCGCCTCTTTGAGCAATGCCATTTTCTCGCGCAGGTTTGCCCGCCAGATATTGCGCCCGTCAATCACGCCCAGTGACAGCACCTTGTACTCGGGCAGGCGATCAACAACCTGCTGCCATTCGCCACCGGAACGTGTGACATCAATGTGCAGTCCGGCAACGGGCAGATGACAGGCCAGCCACAGATTGTCGGCCAGCGGGCCGTAGTAGTTGGCGATCAGGATGTTGATGTCGCGACGCTGCAGACGGTTGTAGACAGACTCGAAGGCGGCCTGCCAGATCACCGGCAAATCCAGCGAGAGAATCGGCTCGTCTATCTGTACCCACTCCACGCCCAGTGCCGCCAGTTGTGTCAGGATGTCGGCATAAACAGGCAGCAATCCTGCCAACAGGTCGAGTTTCTGGAACTCGTCACCGGCACACTTGCCCAGCCACAGATAGGTCAGCGGCCCTGTCAGCACAACCTTGGCCGTGTGCCCTTGAGCCTGGGCCTCCCTGACTTCATCAAACAGTCGCGTGCTGCCAATCCTGAACGACTGGTCTGCCGTCAACTCCGGCACGAGATAGTGGTAATTGGTATCAAACCATTTGGTCATTTCCTGGGCGACGGTATCCGCTCCTGTCGGTGCCCTGCCCCGGGCCATGCGGAACTGGGTATCGAGATCAACCTCGCCGGTCACCGGACCAAAGCGCTCGGGCACCACGCCCAGCAAGGCCGAGGTCGACAGTATCTGGTCGTAAAAGGCAAAGTCGCCGACCGTCACAACATCAAGGCCCGACTCAGCCTGTTGCGCCCAGTGCCGGGCACGCAGTTCTTGCCCCACCTGCTCAAGGTCGGCCAGGCTGGTCTTGCCAATCCAGTACGCTTCCAGAGCCTTTTTCAGTTCGCGGTCCGCGCCAATGCGCGGAAACCCCAGTACATGCGCCTTCATGATGCTGCTCCCTACTTGAATGGCGCTCAGTGTGAATCAGGCTTTACATGAATCAAAATCAATTATCTAATCTATTAATTGAATTCCCCTCATGAAGACATGACGCCATGATTGATATTCGCCATCTGCGCACACTTGCCGCCATCCGTGATACCGGCTCGCTGGCCGAGGCGGCCGAGCGCCTGCACCTTACCCAGTCGGCCCTGTCCCACCAGCTCAAGGGGCTTGAGGACGCGCTTGGCCTTAGCCTGTTTGCCCGCAAGACCTACCCGCCCCGCTTTACCCGGGCAGGCGAACGCTTGCTGGAGCTGGCCGATCTGGCCCTGCCGGCCATCCGGGCGGCCGAGCGTGACATCGGCAAACTGAAAACCGGGCGCGCCGGGCGCATGGTGATGGCCATTGAATGCCACAGCTGCTTTGAATGGCTGATGCCGGCGCTCAACCGCTATCGCGAAGACTGGCCGGAGGTAGAGCTGGATTTTGTGAGCGGGTTTCACGGGGATGCCCAAGAGGCACTGACGCGCCGCGAGCTGGATCTGGTGGTGACATCCAATCCGGACCTGCAGCGCAACGACCTGAAGTTTGTACCACTCTTTGATTACGAGGCACTGCTGGTTGTGGCGCAGTCACACCCGCTTTCCGGACAGGACTTTGTATTGCCGCCAGCGCTGGCAACCGAAACACTGATTACCTATCCCGTGGATGAGGACCGGCTCGACATATTCACGCACTTCCTGCACCCGGCCGGTGTACGACCCGCACGCACACGTACCAGTGAACTCACCCTCATGATGGTGCAACTGGTCGCCAGTGGCCGTGGTGTTTGCGCCCTGCCCTCATGGGCTGCGCAGGAGTACGTGCAGCGCGGCTGGGTAAAAACACTCGCGCTGGGCCGTGAAGGCATCTGGCGCACACTGTACGCAGCCATTCGCGAGGAAGATGCCGAGCTGGCGTTTGTGCAGGATTTCCTGCTGACCGCGCGCACCATCAGTGAAGCAACCCTGTCCGGCATCCGCCCCGTCAAAAACTGAAACACTGCCTGGAGCACGATCATGCCACTTCAACTGCCCGATGACCTGATGCACTCCTCCGTGTTTCCTCACCCGGCAGACAAGGTCGAGCTTATCGAGACGCACATTTCCTGGGTGCTGCTGGCAGGTGATCACGCCTACAAGATAAAAAAGCCCGTCAACTTCGGCTTTCTGGATTTCAGTACGCGGGAAAAACGGCGGGCAGCCTGTCTGGAAGAGTTGCGCATCAACCGGCGCACGGCGCCCATGTTGTACGAGGCGCTGGTTTGCATCAGTGACAATCCTGTCGAAATTCATGAGGACTCGCGTGATCCGCCAGCGGAATACGCCATCCGCATGCGGCGCTTTGCGCAATCCGCTTTGCTGCCTTCCGTCCTTAACACCCATCCGGACACCCTGTCGCTGATGGATGATCTGGCGTGTCATGTTGCCGGCTTTCATGCCACGGCAGACATTGCCGGCCCCGGCAGCCCCTATGGCACGCCAGACAGCGTGCTTGCACCGGTACAGCAAAACGTTGCCCAGCTGCGCCGGCAGATCAACGACCCGGTATTGCTCGGCATCCTCGCTACCGTTGAACAATGGGTACAGACAACCTTCACCAGACTGAAGGATGTCTTTGCAGAGCGACAGACATCCGGTCATGTACGCGAGTGTCATGGTGACATGCACCTTGGCAATATCGTTGTGCTGAATGGCAAACCGTTGCTGTTTGATGCACTGGAGTTCAATGCGTCACTGCGCTGGATTGACCGGATGTCCGATGTCGCCTTTCTGGTGATGGACCTGCAGATGAACGCACACCCCGACCTTGGCTGGCATTTCCTGAACAAGTGGCTGGAAAGCACCGGCGACTATCAGGGTCTCAGGCTGTTGCCCTGGTATCTCTGTTATCGCGCCATGGTGCGCGCCAAGGTTGCGGCGTTACGACTGACCCAGCTGGAGGGGGATGCCCGCCTGTCCGCACTTGCGCAGTGCCGCGCCTATCTGGAGCTGGCCGAACGTTATACCCGGCCCCAGCCACGCGCCCTGATCATCAACCATGGCCTCTCGGGGTCGGGCAAGACGATGCACTCGCAGTATCTGGTGGACCACTGCGGCCTGATTCGCATCCGGGCCGATGTGGAACGCAAACGCCTGTTCGGTCTGCATGCCACGGAGTCGAGCCAGCGCATTGCCGGCGGCATTTACACCGAAGAGGCCAACATGCGGACACAGACATATCTGGAGCAACTGGCACAAACCGTCCTGGAGGCAGGTTATCCAGTACTGGTGGATGCCACCTTCATCCGCCAGGAGCCTCGCGAACGCATGCGGGCAGTGGCAACGGCCCTGCAAATCCCCTGGCTGGTGCTGGTCTTCGAGGCGGCGCCCGCCACCCTGCGTGAGCGCACAGCCCGGCGTGCAGCCTCCGGCCATGATGCCTCGGAGGCCACGGCCGACGTCGTGGCAAGCCAGATGGCGCACTACGAACCACTGGCAGAAAACGAGAAAGCAGACACCCTCAGCATCAACACAGACACCCCGCCGGACTGGTCATGTCTGCTGCCGGTTTTTTGCGCGAGAACCCGACTCAGATCAGTTTTTGACTGAGGACCGGTTTTCCACACTGGTTATCCGGCTTTTCACAACTGGTTTGTCACTGAATCTGCGCCCATGATGACACCATCCAATGTCAACAATAACCCAGGTGCCTGACATGAATGCCAAGACCCCGGATGAACTGCTGCAAAATGCCAGCAAGAAGAAAAGCAGCAAGTGGAAAGACCCCAAGCGTTACAAGTGGCTGCTCAGCCCTGCCCTGCCTGTCATCGGGATTGCCGCCATGTCCGCCTATGCCATTGCGCCAAAGAGGCTGCGCGCCCTGGCCTGGACCGGCCCCGCACTCGTGCACGGCGTCATCCCTGCCCTTGACCGCATGATCGGCGAAGACACCAGCAACCCGCCTGATGATGCCATCGCGGATCTCGAAAATGATCCGTACTACAACATCATCACCAAGGCCTTCATTCCTTCCCAGTACATCATGACGATGCTGGGTTGCTATCTGGCCACCCGCGACAACGTGCCCATGTCCGACCGTATCGGCCTGACCGTTTCGGTCGGCGCCCTGAACGGCATCGCCATCGTCACCGGCCACGAACTCGGCCACAAGCACGAGCGCGACAACCG
>JACCDZ010048379.1_pt1 | contig 41380 bp, 37 predicted proteins | sample 7449551 | NCBI WGS metagenome assembly JACCDZ01 (sample SAMN15323452, study PRJNA562643) | freshwater metagenome | isolation source: river surface water | place: USA:Blue River Watershed | collected 2017-08-18
CAGAGAAGCACCAGTATTCCAGATCACCCCCTAATTCCGGGAGTGGGCGTGTTGCACTTAGTTTATGAATTCGCCCGGGGTGAAACAGCAGGATCGGGGGACAGGGTAATGAGCAGTTCTTGAGAGGACCGGGGCTGAAAGGAAAGAGGTAAAAACCCTTCCCAGCCCCAGGCAGGAAACATAGCATCGGGCATGACGGCGGTGTCTCGGACGGTGATTTGCTCGCACAAACAACCTAACCCGTTTCACCGTCCGTCCCTACCTCTTTCCCGCTAATCCGCGATGAACCATAAAAAAGCCGTGATTTTCACGGCTTTTTTATTTTTCCATCTGACAAGTGACATCCCCAAGGGAAAAGCGGATCGCTTCGTGCAAAAGCGTCGAGCGCAAAGACGTTCCCGCCACCGCCATCAACTCCCCACCAGAAAAAACCAGCGGTAAGCGTTCGCGCTCCCAGGGCAGAATGCCCGATGCCTGCAGCAACTTTTTCAAGTCATGCGTCATGCCGTGTCCACGCAACGTTTCACCGCCCTTGCGGAACCTGACATGACAGTCCGCCAGCCCAACGCCTGCAGGAAGACTCACCGACAACACGCGGCCATCAGGCAGCAACAGTGGCTCGGCCAGCATCCAGTCCGCCTGCCAGTCTGCCAACACCTCCGGCAACGGGGGCATGGCATACAAATGCTGGCGATAACGTCGTATCTCGCACCCGTCCCAACGCACAAGCGGCGCAGCATCCTCACGCGCCATCATGACCTCCCCGCGAATACGCTCCAGCATTGCCTCATCCGGCAAAAGGAAAGACTGCTGTTGCAACCAGAAACGCAACAACAGGCGCTGGCGCGGGGCTGACAAGGCCAGCACCGGAGGAACCAGAAGGCGGTACCGACCATCAATGCAGTCCGCAGCCATTCCTGCTGCCATTTCCTGCAACAAGGCATCCGCTTCCTGCATGCGCCCTGCCGTTGCAGCCAGAACCTGCGTCACCGCCGGCCAGTGCTGCCGCAACGCGGGCAGGATGTCATTGCGCAGGAAGTTGCGTGCATACCTTGCATCATGATTGGACTCATCATCCACCCATGCCAGGCCATGTTCCTGTGCATATTGCAGCAGCGACTGCCGGGCAACAGCCAGCAGTGGCCGCCACAAGGGCACCGCCGGGTTGTCTGGTGAGGCAAACATACCCGCCTCATGCATGGCACCAAGCCCGACAACACCCGCACCACGCATCAGGCGAAACAACAGTGTTTCAGCCTGATCATCTTCATGCTGTGCAAGTAACAGTGCATCACCTTCGACCACACTGGCAGCGAAGGCCTGATAACGCGCGGCACGCGCAGCCGCTTCCACGCTCGCCACACGCTCCACCGCCACCTTGTGTACCTGCAACGGAATCTGCCATTTTTCACAAACGCTGGTGACATGTGCCATCCAGTGATCTGCATGAGGACTGAGGCCATGATGCACATGCACCGCCAGTAATTCGCGGCCATGACGTGAAGTCAGCGTATGCAACAGATGCAGCAACACTGTTGAGTCCAGTCCGCCGGAAACGCCGATCACCAGTCGCCGTACCTGTGGCGACTGGTCCATCATGCGATCCAGAAACCGCTGCACTGCTTGTTCAGGCATGAAGGCTGTCATCAAAAACCTGCATCAAGAAAAACGCCGGCATCAGCCGGCGCAGAAACACACTCTCGCGAGCAAGCCATCACTCGATACCATAACTCATCAGGCGTTCATACCGACGCTTGAGCAAGGCGGGCGAGTCCAGGCCACGCAACTTCTTGAGCTGGCGAATGAGGGACTTGCGCAAGCTGTCAGCCATGGCATCCATGTCACGATGCGCACCGCCCAAAGGCTCCCTGACCAGCTCATCAACAAAGCCCAGCTCTTTCAGTCGCTCCGCTGTAAGCCCCATCGCTTCAGCAGCCTCAGGCGCCTTTTCCGACGTTTTCCAGAGAATGGAAGCACAGCCCTCGGGGGAAATCACGGAATAGGTACTGTATTGCAGCATGAGCAGACTGTCACATACACCGATAGCCAGTGCACCACCGGAGCCACCCTCACCAATCACGGTAGAAATAATCGGAGTCTTGAGCCGGGACATGACCGCAAGATTGCGTGCAATGGCTTCACTCTGGCCACGCTCTTCGGCATCAATGCCGGGGTAGGCGCCAGGCGTATCAATGAAGGTCAGGATCGGCAACTGGTAACGCTCAGCCATCTCCATAAGACGCAACGCCTTGCGGTAACCTTCGGGCTTTGGCATGCCGAAATTGCGCCGTACCTTTTCCTTCACGTCACGGCCCTTCTGATGACCGATCACCATCACCGGCTCACCCTGAAGGCGCGCTGTACCACCGATAATCGCCGCATCATCGCCAAACACACGATCACCGTGCAGCTCATCGAAGTCCGTGAGGATGCGCTCAACATAATCCAGCATGTAGGGGCGACGCGGATGCCGCGCCAGCTGCGACACCTGCCACGCAGACAGGCTGGTAAAAATTTCTTCCGTCAGCTTGAGGTTCTTGTCCTCAAGACGGGTGATTTCCTCGTTGATATTGAGGCCAGTGCCTGACCCGACCAGCTTGAGGCCTTCAATCTTGGCTTCCAGCTCGGCAATCGGCTGCTCAAAATCCAGATAATTCGGATTCATGCCTTCCCTTCCTTACGCAGACACGGCCATGGTCTGGCACGTGGTATCAAGAGGCAACGCACGGAGTGGATGACCCCGTGCAGCCGGGAAACGGTCTCTAGTGTAACCGTGACAGTCATGCCGCGCGAACCACCTGTCGCCCGGGATTTGCCGCAATTCATTTCAAAGGGCAAGGTCAGTACAGAACCTCGACCGCCGCGTTACCCAACTGCTGGCGCAGGCGCTTGAGCAGCTCCTCGGAAGGGTTGACGCGCCAGGCGTCCCCCAGACGCAAGGTCGCCTCGACATCAGGGCGACGATAATGCAGCCGGATCGACGCGCCCTGCTGGCCATCAAGCGGTCGATGCCCGGCAAGCAACTGCTGCAACTCATGCACAAAGCGGCTGCCCATGCTGGCGGCATCAACCCGTATCTCAAGGCCACGACTGCGGCTGGCTCGGGCCTCGGCCAGGCTCATGACCTTGCGCACCACCATCTTGAGGCCACCGGCATAGTCATCATGACTGACTTCGCCTTCGACAACGACCACGGTGTCCTTAACGAGCAGATGACGAAACTGCTCATAGGCATCACTGAACAGGGCCGCCTCGATGCGTCCTGTGCGGTCATCAAGAGTCACGAATGCCCGGTTTCCGCGCGCACCCTTCTGGATGCGGTTAGCCATCACCAGGCCTGCCACTGTGGTCGTGACCCCGCGCCGGGTAGGCTGAAGATCAGCGAGGCGCTGTTCGACAAACCGCACCAGCTCGCTTTCGTACTGATCAATCGGATGCCCGGTAAGAAACAACCCGAGCGTTTCCTTTTCCGCCATCAGGCGTTCATCATCAGTCCACGGCAAGGCATCAATGAACTCGCCACTCGGTGCGGCCTCCACCACATCGCCGAACAGGTCGACAATGCCAGCATCCGCATTACGGGCCTGCTGCTCGGCAGCGGCCACCGCCTCGTCCAGCGACGCCATGATCACCCCGCGATGAGGCCCCAGCGCATCCAGTGCACCGGCTCGTACCAGCGCCTCCAGCGTGCGCTTGTTGCACTTGCGCAAGTCGACACGCAGACAGAAATCAAACAGGTCCCTGAAGGCATCACCGGCTTCACGCGCCTGCATGATGTTGTCGGTCGGGCCTTCGCCAACCCCCTTGATTGCCCCCAGACCATAAATGATCTCACCGGCATCCGTGGTCACAAACTTGAAGCGGCTATGATTCACATCCGGTGACACGATACGCAACTTCATCTCGCGACACTCTTCGATGAACGTCACGATCTTGTCGGTGTTGTGCATTTCAGATGACAGCACCGCCGCCATGAATTCGGCAGGGTAATGATGCTTGAGCCAGGCGGTCTGGTAGGACACCAGTGCGTAAGCAGCAGAGTGCGACTTGTTGAAACCGTAACCCGCAAATTTTTCCATCAGGTCAAAGATGTGGCCGGCAAGATTGGCATCAATCTCCTGACTCTTGGCACCATCCATGAACTTGACACGTTCCTTGGCCATTTCTTCGGGCTTTTTCTTGCCCATGGCGCGACGCAGCATGTCGGCGCCACCCAGCGAATAGCCCGCCATGACCTGGGCAATCTGCATCACCTGTTCCTGATACACGATGACGCCGTAGGTCGGCTTCAGCACCGGCTCCAGGCATTCGTGCTGGTATTGTGCATCAGGATAAGCCACTGGCGCCCGCCCGTGCTTCCGGTTGATGAAGTCATCCACCATGCCGGACTCAAGCGGGCCTGGACGATACAGTGCCACCAATGCAATAAGGTCTTCAAAATTCGACGGCTTAAGCTTTTTCAGCAGCTCCTTCATGCCGCGGGATTCCAGCTGGAACACGGCCGTTGTGCGACCCTCCTGCAACAGCTTGAAGCTCGCCGCATCATTCAGCGGCACCTGCATGATGTCGAGTGGCGCTTCGCCCCGACGTGCGCGTTTGGCGTTGATGTCCTTCAGTGCCCAGTCGATGATGGTCAGTGTGCGCAGGCCAAGGAAGTCGAACTTCACCAGCCCCACCTGCTCCACATCATCCTTGTCGTACTGGCTAACCCAGCGCCCTTCTTCATCACAGAAAATGGCCGTGAAATCCGTCAGGCTGCCTGGCGCAATCAGCACACCACCGGCATGCTTGCCGACACCACGCGTAATACCCTCAAGCTTGAGCGCCATCTCCCAGATTTCCAGCGCATCCTCGTGATCACGCTCAGCTGCATTGGTGAGCAGATCATTCAGCTGCGGTTCCTGCTCACGTGCTTCCTGCAGGGAGATACCCGGCGTAAACGGGATCAGCTTGGAAATCCGGTCTGCAAGGCCATAGGACTTGCCCTGCACACGCGCCACGTCACGTACCACAGCCTTTGCTGCCATGGTGCCAAACGTGATGATCTGTGACACCGCCTCGCGGCCGTAATTGTTGGCGACATAATCGATGACACGATCTCGGCCGTCCATGCAGAAATCGATGTCAAAATCGGGCATGGAGACACGTTCGGGATTGAGGAATCGCTCGAACAGCAGGTCGTAGGGTAGCGGATCAATATCCGTAATTTTCAGGGCATACGCCACCAGCGAACCCGCACCGGAGCCGCGGCCAGGCCCGACCGGTACTCCATTGAGCTTGGCCCAGCGAATGAAGTCCATCACAATGAGGAAGTAGCCCGCAAACCCCATCTGGTTGATGATGCCAAGCTCAAACTCAAGGCGGTCAGCATATGTTTTACGCTTTTCAGCGTAATCCGCTGCCGTACTGTCCAGAAGGACACTCAAGCGCTCTTCAAGGCAGTCGCGCGAATACCGGATGAAGTATTCATCCATGGTCATGCCTTCCGGCACCGGATAATTCGGCAGATAGTTCTTGCCGAGCGTGATGTCCAGCGTACAACGCCGGGCAATTTCCAGCGTATTTTCCAGCGCTTCCGGAATATCAGAGAACAGCTCGGCCATCTGCTCAGGCGTTTTCAGGTATTGCTCGGAAGAGTAGTCGCGGGGACGACGCGGATCATCCAGTGCATAACTTTGTGCAATGCAGACACGTACCTCATGCGCCTCGAAGTCATCCTGCACCAGAAAGCGCACATCATTGGTTGCGACTACCGGGCACTGCAACTGCTCGCCAAGCGCCATGGCGGCATGCAGGAAATCCTCGTCGCCATCACGACCGGTACGGGTCAGTTCAAGATAAACGCGCTGCGGAAAATGCTGCATCCACTTCGCCAGATGGTCAGGCGCCGTCTGCTCATCCGAGCCAAGCAACGTCTGGCCGATGTCGCTGCGACGTCCCAGCAGGACGATCAAGCCGTCCGCATGCTTTCTCAGCAGCTCAAGTGCAACAATCGCATCACCCATTTCCTGACCGTGGATATAGGCATCCGAAATCACACGGATAAGATTGCGGTAACCCTGCTCGTTCATCACAAGCACGGTTACCTCAAACAGCTGCTCGCCATCCCTGACCACAAGATCGCTGCCAAATACCGGCTTGATGCCTTTGCCCTGTGCTGCCTTGTAGAACTTCACCAGTCCGTAAAGATTCATCAGGTCACTGATGGCAACCGATGGCATGCCGGCTTTTGTCGTGGCAGCGACCAGCTCATCAATACGGACAATACTGTCCTTCAGGGAAAACTCGCTGCGAACATGCAGGTGCACGAAACCGGTCATTTCTTGTCTCCGGGGAAATGCTCCATCAGAGCCAGACGCACAGGTGCAAATGAACGACGGTGCTCAGAAATAGGCCCATGCTGCTGCAACGCAGCCATATGTACTGCCGTGGGATAACCCTTGTGCTGATCAAAGCCGTATTGCGGATATTCTTCATGCAGGGTGATCATTTCGGCATCCCGTGCCACCTTGGCAAGAATGCTGGCCGCGCTGATGACTGCAACCCGGGCATCCCCTTTCACCACAGCGGTGGCGACACAGGAAAAGCGCGGGCAACGATTGCCGTCCACCAACACATGCTGCGGCTCCACATCCAGGGCAGCAACGGCACGTTGCATGGCCAGCATGGTGGCATGCAGGATATTCAGTTCATCAATTTCATGAGGCTCGGCACGCCCAAGGGCAAAAGACAGCGCCTTTTCACGAATCTCGTCCGCCAGCGCCAGTCGTCTTTTTTCCGTTAGCGCCTTGGAGTCGGCCAGTCCGGCAATTGGCCGGGCAGGATCAAGAATGACCGCTGCCGTCACCACCGCGCCTACCAGCGGCCCGCGACCAACCTCATCCACACCGGCCACCAGCAGGCCGGACAGATCGGGCAACGCAGGAAAAACACGCTCTTGCCGCGCCATCTCAGCTCGCCCCTGCCTGACGTGAATCCAGCAGACGCATCACGGCATCTGCAGCCTTACCGTTTGCATCCTGCCGCAACATTTCGTGCAGGCGGGTGAACTTCTGCAGGCGCTGCTGCCGATAACCATCATCCTCAAGCCAACGCAGCGTTTCGCGGCAGATGGCATCTGGTGTCGCGGCATCCTGCAGCAGCTCTGGCACCAGCACATCACCCTCCAGCAGATTGGGTAGCCCCACGTACGGCACTTTCACCAGCAGGCGGACAATCAGCCAGGTCAACCAGTGCAGGTAATAAACAATCACCATGGGTTTTTTCAGCAGCATGGCTTCCAGCGTAGCCGTTCCCGAGGCCAGCACCACCACATCGGCCGCTCCCATCACCAGACGCCCTACGCCGGCACCATAGGTATCATCAAAGACATGCGCCTCCACGCCGGCCTCTGCAAGATAGCGTTCGATATCTGCACGGCGAGCCGCATTGATCGCGGGAATAATGAACTGTGCTTGTGGCCGCTCCTTGCGCAACTGCGCTGCGGCGGCAAAAAGACGAGGAGCAAGACGGCTGACTTCACCACCACGGCTACCCGGCAGTAGTGCAATGTACTCCGCATCAGGCTTCAGCCCGAGTGCACGGCGTGATGCCTCAGTGTCATGTTCCAGCGGAATGGTATCGGCCAGTGTGTGCCCGACAAAGACGGCATTCACTCCATGCTGGTCATAAAACTGCTTTTCGAACGGCAGCAGGCAAAGCACCGTATCCACGGCCTGCCGAATGCCCTCCACGCGCCCCTGGCGCCATGCCCACACCGAGGGGCTGACATAGTGCACTGTCGGGATGCCCAGGGGTTTCAGCATGGCCTCGAGGCGCAGATTGAAATCGGGGGCATCGATACCGATAAAGAGGTCGATTTTCTGCTCGGTGAACTGCCGTACCAGTTCGTCACGAATAGTGAACAGCTCACGCAGGCGACCCAGCACTTCCACGAGCCCCATGACGGAAAGGCGCTCCATCGGGAAGATGGACTGACCACCCTCAGCCAGCATCTGGGAACCACAAATACCGACAAACTCGACATGGGGAAGACGCTGCCGCAATGCCTGCATGAGGCCTGCACCCAGCGTGTCGCCAGAGACTTCACCGGCCACAATACCGATGCGAAGTGGTCTAGTCATGAGACTAGCGCGTTATGCCGCGTGTGGATGACTTGAGGGAGTCAATGAAAACAACCAGCTCGGGACATTCAGCCACCATGGCATCAAGCTCGACAAGGGCGTTTTCCAGGGTCAGACCTTCACGGAAGACAATCTTGTACGCCTTGCGCAACTTGCCAATGGTTTCCTGTGACCAGCCACGACGACGCATGCCCTCGAAGTTCATGCCATGCGCGGCAGCGGGATTACCACCCACCATCACATAGGCGGGCACATCCTTCACAATCAGGCTGCAACCGGAAGCCATGGAATAAGAGCTGATACGACAAAACTGGTGGACACCGGTCATGCCGCCAAGAATCACGTTGTCGCCAACATGCACATGCCCGGCAATGCCGCAGGTATTGGCAAAAATATTGTTGCTGCCAATCTTGCAGTCATGGGCCACATGCACGCCAACCATGAACAGGTTGCCATCACCAATTTTCGTCAGACCGTCATCCTGAACGGTGCCACGATGAATGGTGACAGACTCGCGAATGACATTGTCATTACCGATTTCCAGACGCGTAGGTTCGCCATTGTATTTCTTGTCCTGGCAATCCTCGCCCACGCTGGAAAACTGGAAAATCCGGTTATTGGTCCCTATCCGGGTGGGCCCCTTGATCACCACATGCGATGCAATGCGAGTACCTGCACCGATCACCACATCGGGTCCAATAATGCTGTACGGGCCTACCTCGACATCAGCAGCGAGTTCAGCACGGGAATCAACAATCGCGGTTGGATGGATCACAGGCAAACCCCTAGTTATTTTTATACCGTCTGCTCGGCAACCAGAATATCAGCACTGGCGGCCAGCTCTCCATCAACCATCGCACGGCATGTGAACTTGTAGATATTAAGTTTCGAGCCGGTTACCTCTGCCTGCAGGTCCAGACGGTCCCCGGGAACGACCTGACGCTTGAAGCGTACATTGTCGGCACCCGCAAACAGGTAGATGAAACCGTCTGCCGGACGCTTGCCGGTTGTATAGAAACCCAGAATTCCGGACAACTGGGCCATGGCTTCAAGAATCAGCATGCCCGGCATGACGGGCTTCTCAGGGAAGTGCCCGTTGAAGAACTCCTCATTGACCGAGACATTCTTGTAGCCGTTAATGATCTTTCCGGCCTGTACATCAGTCACCCGGTCAACAAGCAGGAACGGGTAGCGCTGTGGCAGGAACTGGCGAATCTCCAGAATATCCATCATGGTCGTACTGTCCTCGGGTAACTCAGGTACAAATGGCATGGTCAGTGGCCGGCATCCTGCGCGACCACCCAGACAGGCTATTGTAAGGATTCACGGGCCCCACGTAGAGGCTTGATTTTGAGAAGAAAAGAGGGTTCAAACAGGCTCAGCGGGCGGCTGTATCTTCGCAACAAGGGCTTCCAGCTCGCGCAAACGCCTTGCCATGTCGTCCAGACCGCGCAGCCTGACCGCCGTCTTGCGCCAGTTCACGGTGGATTCCATGCCGGTTCCCGATGAATACGAACCAGGAGCCGTGATCGACTTGGTGACCATGGTCATGCCGGTAAACTGCACCTTGTCACATATTTCCAGATGACCGGCCACACCAACACCACCCGCCAGCACGCAATAAGCACCGATCCGGGTACTCCCCGCGATACCAACACAGCCGGCAATGGCCGTAAACGCACCAATGACCACATTGTGGGCAATGTGCACCTGGTTATCGATGATGACGCCCTGATGGATGATCGTGTCCTCCAGGGCACCACGATCAATCGTGGTATTGGCCCCGATATCGACATCATCATGAATCACGACACGACCAATCTGGGCAATCTTTTCCCAGCGCCCTGCATCGTTGGCAAAACCGAAACCATCACTGCCGATAATGGCACCCGAGTGAAGGTTGACCCGATCCCCGAGCACGCAGTCATGATAGACAACCGCGTTGGCCCTGATCCGGCAGTCACGCCCGACCTGGCTGCGCGCCTGGATTACCGCCCCGGCCTCAATGACGGTACCCGGCCCCACGACAACCTCATCCGCAATGACTGCATGGGGGCCGATGGAAGCACTGGCATCAACCCGTGCAGTCACACTGACCACGGCGGTTGCGTGGATACCGGCAGCCGGGCGAGGTGTCTGGTCAAACAGCCGGGCGACACGTGCATAGGCCAGATAGGGATTGGCCAACAACAGTGCATTGCCGCCATAACTCCCTGCATCCGCCGGGCGCAGGAGCACAGCCCCCGCTCGCGTATGCTCCAGCTCGCCCACGTAACGCGGGTTTGCCAGGAAGCCAAGCTGATCAGGCCCGGCAACCGTCAGGGTATGTACGCCGCAAATCCTGTACGCGGGATCACCACGCAACTCGGCGCCCAGCATTTCTGCCAGCTCTGACAGTGTCCAGACCGTTTTTGCACTCACAGACAACTCCTGCGACTTACTTGGCTGCGTTGAGTTTTTCGGTGATCTTGCGCGTAATGTCCGATGCGGGATCAACAAAAATCACATTCTTCTTTTCAATGATGATGTCGTAACCACCAGCCTTGCGCAGTTCGTCAATCACGGCTTCCATTTTGGGAATCATGCGCTGCAACAGTTCACCCTGAACTTCCTGGCTGCGTTTCTGCACTGTCTCGGCCAGATTGCGGTATTCGCTCAGTTTGCTCTCGGCCTGCTTCTGCATGTTCTTCTTGTCGGCCTCACTCAGCACGGAAGCATCTTTCTGAAAGCGGTCTTCGATAACCTTGACCTCCTTGCGAATGGCCTCCATCCGGTCGCGCTGCGTCTTGAGCTCACCCTGCAGCTTCTCGATCGCCTTCTTGGCAACATCGGTTGCCATCAGGGCAGCCTGGCTGTCCGCCACCACCACATTGGCCTGCTGTGCCACAGCAGAACCCGACATCAGACCGGCAAGCAGTCCGGCAATAATCAGACTATGACGCATGAACGTAATCCCCGTTTTTTCAGGCCATCCGGCCTTGTTGTTGAATTCCCTGCCAGCCCAGGTCAGAACCCCTGACCGATGGTAAACTGGAAAGCCTGTGTTGCATCACCCGGCTGCTTGTTAAGCGGCCGGGAGAGACTGAAGCTGAGCGGACCAATCGCCGTCAACCACGAAAGATTGATACCCGCACTGTAACGCATCAACGACATATCGAGTCCATAGCCTGGCACTTCGGTATCGTAGGCATTACCGGCATCCAGAAAGACGACCGTCCGAAGCTGACGATTTCCGGCAGCAAACGGCGTCGGCACGATCAGCTCTGCGCCACCCTCAATCAGGATATTACCCCCCACCACTTCGGGATAGGGGTCATTCGGACAGAGGGCAACGGAACAGCTCTTGGCCCCCAGCGTATTGTCCTCGTAGCCACGTACCGAGCCAAAACCGCCGGCAAAGTAGTTTTTGTAAAACGGCAGCCGGCTGGTATCGCTATAGTTGTCACCATAGCCAAGGCTGGTGTGCAACCGCATGACCAATGGATTACCCAAGGGAATATACAGCTGGCCGTTATAACTCAGCTTGTAAAAGGCAAGGTCACTGGCCGGCAGGGTAAACTCGAGACCCACCGACTGTGAGGCACCTCGATCCGCAAACATGCCACGGTTAAGGGTGTTACGCCCCCAGGACAGGGTACTCGTGTAATTCAGGTAGCGATCGCCCTCGGCAACCACAAAGTCAGTCACAACCTCGGATGCCAGTGAGCCGATGGTGATGTCGGTCTTGTCTGCGCCAACCGAGAAATTGATCGACTCGTTCTCGTCAATCGGATAGCCAAAGCTGATGTTGCCACCCATCGTGTTGGTAACGTAGTTACTCACGTTGCGGGCATCGAACTTGGTCTCGCGATAAAAGATGTTATAGCCACGACTGACGCCATCAAGTGTGAAATAGGGATCCACAAAAGACAGATTGTATGAGTCTTGCGTATCCGAGCGGTTCAGGGCCACAGAAAAACGGTTTCCCGTTCCCATGAAGTTGGACTGGCTGACATTGGCACTGAAGATCATGCCGGAGCCCTGGGAGAAACCGATACTGGCACCAATGGTGCCGGAGGGCTGCTCCTTTACCGCAATGTTCACATCCACCTGATCCGACACCCCGGGCACTCGCGGTGTATCCAGTGTCACTTCCTCAAAAAAGCCCAGTCGCTGCAATCTGAGTTTGGACAGATCCAGCTTCTCGCTTGAGGCCAGTGCACCTTCATGCTGTCGCATTTCACGGCGCATGACATTGTCATCGGTCTTCATGTTCCCGGAAAAATTGACGCGGCGAACATAGGCCTGCTTGCCGGGATTAACAAAGAAGGTGACATCGGCAACACGGGTATCATTGTGTATATCCGGCACGCCATTTACTTCGGCAAAGATATAACCGTCATTCCCGAGGCGGCGCGTCATCAGCTTGGTCGTACTGGTAATGCCGGCCTGATTGAAAATGTCGTCCTTGCGGATCAGCAGGAAACGCTTGAGTAAATCCTCGGCCACAGGCAGCTCGCCGGAAATCTTGATCTCGCCAAACTTGAACTGCTCCCCCTCACTGACATTGATATCAATAAAGACATCCTTTTTGTCAGGCGAGAGTGTGACCTGGGTCGAATTGACGCTGAAATTCACATAACCACGATCCATGTACTGCGAGCGCAACCGCTCCAGATCACCCTGCAGCTTTTCGCGGGAGTACTTGTCATCGTTCTTATAGAATGAGGTGAAGTGTGTCGGCCGCAGCTGGAACGTACTGCTTAATACCTTGTCGTCAAACACCTTGTTGCCGACAAAATTGATACCCCGGATCCTGGCAGCACTACCCTCTTCAATCTGGATATCGAGAGCCACCCGGTTGCGGGGCTTTGGCTTGGCATCCACGGTAATTTCTGCGCCATAGCGCCCCTGGGCAATGTACTGTCGCTCCAGTTCGCGTTTGACGTGATCCAGCACCGAGCGCTGAAAGACCATCCCTTCTGCCAGGCCTGCCGACTTCAACCCCTTCAGCAGATTGTCCTTGTCGATGGACTTATTACCCTTGATATCCAGACTGATGATGGATGGCCGCTCGGTCAGGCGGATCACCAGAACGTCGCCATCGCGCCCAACCTGGATATCCTCGAAATTTCCTGTCTTGAACAGCAGGCGTAACGCCTCGGCTACTTTAGCCCCGTCCGCGCGATCACCGGCACTCAACGGCAATGCGGCATAGACACTGGCAGCAGAAAGCCGGGCGAGCCCCTCAAGGCGTATATCCTGAATGACAAAGCTATCGTCGGCCTGTACCACACTGGCGGCACAGCACATCACGACGGTCGCTGGCAATGCCTGCCGCAGCCGTAAAAAACTCATGGAATAAAAGACCCCGCGCTCACAGGCGGCTCAAATCATTGAATATGGCCAACAGCATCAGGCTCATGAGCATGGCAACGCCAATACGCAAACCAAACATCTGCACCCGCTCCGAGAGGGGACGCCCCGTAATTCCTTCAATCGCGTGATACACAAGATGGCCACCGTCCAGCACAGGAACTGGCAGCAAGTTGAGTACACCAAGACTGACGCTCAGCAACGCCATGAAACCAAGCAACGCTTCCCAGCCCAATGACGCCGACTGGCCGGCGACTTTAGCAATCGTAATGGGACCACTCAAGTTATCCACGCTGATCAGGCCGCGAATCATCTTGCCCATGGACTCCAGCGTAAACGCAATCAGCTTACCTGTTTTCACGATGGCAGCACCCGCCGCCTCGACTGGCCCCAGCTGGACCGTCTGCCGATAGGCGGCCGGCACCTCATATGGCTGCTCTTTCAGGGCAATGCCAAGACGGCCACGCACAACGCCGCGATCATCCTTCTCTGCTGCAGGCACAAGATTCAGCTGCAGACGATCAGATCCACGCAGCACCTCGGCCAGCACCGGCAACTCCGGGCGCACTCGCACGACATCAACAAAATCCTGCCAGCTCTCAACCGCGCGTCCGTCCACAGCCAGAATACGATCACCCGCCTTAAGGCCCTGGCGCTCACCCGCACTGCCGGCGACCACTTCGCCAATGACAGGGTCCAGCAAGGGCTGCCACGGTGTAAAGCCGATTTCACGGAAAGGATCGACATCGCTTCCGCCAAGGAAGTGATCCAGCGGCAGCAGCCTTTCCTGACTGGCTCCCGTCGAACCGGCAGGACGTATGGACACCCGCAACTGGCCGGACTCGCCCATACGGTCAATCAGTGCATAGTTGATGGCTTCCCAGTCCGTCACCGGTTCGCCATCAATCGCCACAATCTCGTCGCCGGACGCAAGGCCGGCCATCGCGGCCGGCGAGTCGGCAATGACACGCCCCACCACCGTGCGCAAGGTTTCGGTGGGCTGAAGAAACAGGACCCAGTAAAGGAGTACCGCAAACAGGAGGTTGATCAGGGGGCCGGCAACCACAATGGCCATGCGGGCCCATACCGGCTGGTTGTTGAAGGCACGGGGAATATCCTCGGCTGGCACCTCACCTTCGCGCTCGTCCGCCATGCGCACAAAGCCGCCCAGAGGAATGGCTGCAACCTGGAACTGGGTACCGTGACGGTCTTTCCATTTAAGAAGGGCCGGGCCAAAGCCGATGGAAAACGTAATGACCTTGACCCCGACGCGGCGGGCCACCCAGAAATGACCAAACTCATGAATGGCAATCAACGGCCCCAGAACAATGATCGCCGCCAGTACCATCAACAAAACAGAATTCATTGCCCCACCCTCAAACTGATACCGGCAACAGCCGGGAGGCGTGCGCACGCGCAGCACGATCTGCAGCAAGGATTGTGGACAGCTCATCTGCTGCCATCATTGGCAATTCTGTAAGTGTGCGCTCGATAAGCGCGGGAATATCCGTGAATCGCAGCCTTCCATCGAGAAATGCCTGCACGGCCACTTCATTGGCGGCATTCAGCACAGCGGGGGCAGTTCCTCCCGCCATCATGGCCTCTCGTGCCAGACGCAGGCAGGGAAAGCGCACCTCGTCGGGCGCCTCGAAATTAAGGCTGCCCGTTGCAAACAGCTCCAGCGCCGACACTCCTGCCGGCACACGATCCGGCCAGGCCAGTCCTAGTGCGATCGGCGTACGCATGTCGGGGTTGCCCAACTGGGCCAGAGTGGAGCCATCCACATACTGGACCAGCGAGTGGACAATGCTTTCGGGATGCACCACTACCTGCACATGATCGGGCGTGGTACCAAATAGCCAGCAGGCCTCAATAAGCTCCAGCCCCTTGTTCATGAGCGTGGCGGAGTCCACCGAGATCTTGCGCCCCATCGACCACTTGGGATGCTTGACGGCCTGCTCGGGCGTCGCCTGCTGCATCTGTTCAACAGTCCAGTTGCGAAAGGGGCCGCCGGATGCCGTCAGCAGCAGGCGCTCAACACCCACCTGGGCAAGACCACGACTGAAGTTGCCTGGCAGGCACTGGAAAATGGCATTGTGTTCCGAGTCGATTGGCAGCAACGCAGAGCCGCTGCGCGCCACCTCCCGCATGAACAGGGCTCCGGACATGACCAGAGCCTCCTTGTTGGCCAGCAGGATTCGCTTGCCCGCCTTCACCGCCGCCAGCGTTGGCAGCAGCCCTGCCGCCCCCACGATCGCCGCCATGACAGTGTCGGTTTCCGCCGACGCCGCAACCTGACAAAGCGCGTCCGGTCCATGCAGGATGCTGATGGACTGCCCCTGCAGGAGCGTCTGCAAGCGCGAGGCATCCTCTGCAGTGGCAACAACCGCAACCCTGGGGGAGTGTGTACGGCAAAGTCGGGCCAGTTCATCCACCCGGCTGTGCGCCGTCAAGGCAAATACCTGATACCGGTCAGGATGACGGGCAATGACATCCAGCGTACTCGCCCCGATGGAGCCGGTCGCCCCCAGCAAGGTGATTCGCTGCACCGTCATCAGAACCCGCCCGCCAGCCACCAGCCCAACGCAAATACCGGAGCCGCTGCAGTAAGGCTATCGATACGGTCCAGCGCACCACCATGCCCCGGAAAAATATTGCCGGAGTCCTTGATGCCGGCATGCCGCTTGGTCATGGACTCGAAAAGATCACCCAGCACTGACGCCAGTGAAGTCAGCAGGCACAGGCCCATGAACGCCATCAGCCGGATACCTGAAAGGTCACGCCAGATGGCGACCGCCAGTGCGATCGCGAGGGCAAGCGCCAGCCCCCCCACCATTCCTTCGATGGTCTTACCAGGACTGACGGCCGGAGCAAGCTTGTTCTTGCCAAGGGCACGACCGGCAAAATACGCCCCGGTATCCGCTCCCCAGACCAGCAGGAACAGAAACATCAGCCACCAGGGCGAGACCGCATGCAGACTGGTCAAGCCCAGCCAGGCAGGCAGCAACAGGACCAGACCAACGGGCGCCAGCAGCCAGGCACGCGCCCAAAGAGAGGCATTATCCGGATAACCGGTAACCAGACGCAGCGCCAGCAGCCAGAAACCGGCACTCAGCATGTAGAGAGCGGGCGCAAAGCCGGCCAACTCAGGCAGTCTCATGGAGACCAGCAAAAGAGCCAGCAACACCACATAAAGCACACGGGGCGCGACCGACATCCAACCCATCAGGCGAGTCCACTCCCATGCCCCCACAATCACGATTGCGCCGGCAAACGAGGCAAATGCCGTTGCATCCGGAGCCAGAAACACGCACCAGACAACAACCGGCAGCAGCAGAAGTGCCGTAATGATTCTCTGCCTGAGCTCACTTGTCATGACGAGATGCCTCAACCTGCTCCGAGGTTCGTCCAAACCGGCGCTGCCGACTGGCATAAGCCATCAAGGCATGATCCAGCTCTGCCGCATCAAAATCCGGCCAGAGCACATCCGTAAACAGGAACTCGGCATACGCCGCCTGCCACAGCAGAAAATTGGAAATGCGCATTTCACCACCGGTACGAATCAGCAAGTCCACCGGAGGCAAGTCTGCCATCTGGACATGTCGGCCCATCTCGACAGGAGTAATGTCATCGAGCGACAGGCGACCAGCCTGAACAGCTTCTGCCATGCAGCGAGCGGCATGAGCCATATCCCACTGGCCGCCGTAATTCACGGCAATCACAAGGGTCATGCGCGAGTTGGCGGCAGTCAGATCAACCGCCGCTGCCATACCCTGCTGAAGTGCAGGACTGAAGCCCGCCAGATCACCAATAAAGCGCAACCGGATACCGTTTTCATGGAGCTCTGCCACCTTCCGGGTCAGCGCCTCAAGAAACAGCGACATCAGGGCCGCCACTTCCTGCTCGGGCCGACGCCAGTTCTCACTGGAAAAGGCAAAGAGTGTCAGCACCCCGATGTTCGAGCGGATGGCATGCTCCACCAGTCGGCGGACAGCAACCTCGCCTGCACGATGCCCCTCAGTACCCGGCAATCCCCGTTTTTTGGCCCAGCGGTTGTTGCCATCCATGATGATGGCAACATGCTCTGGCTGACTGTCGCTTGCCGAGCCAATATCCGGTGCCGCGCTCTCGATCACGATTGGCGTCCCCATCAGACCTGCATCAGGTCCTGTTCCTTCGACGCCAGCATGCGGTCAACCTCACCCACATACTTGTCCGTCAACTTCTGCACATCATCGTTGCCCTTGCGCTCTTCATCTTCGGAGATTTCCTTTTCCTTCAGGAGCTCCTTGATGTCCGCAAGAATGTCACGACGGATGTTACGGAGGGCAACACGGGCATTTTCCGCTTCGGCACGAGCGACTTTCTGCATGTCGCGACGGGTTTCTTCGGTCAGCGCCGGCAGCGGCACACGGATCACGTCACCGGATACCGGATTCAGACCCAGGTCCGCCATGCGAATGGCCTTGTCGATTGCACCAATCATGGTGCGCTCATAGGGCTGCACGATCAGCGTACGGGAGTCTTCCACGCCGACGTTGGCCACCTGCGCCAAAGGGGTATCAGCACCGTAATACGGGACCATCACATCCTTGAGGATGGAAGGACTGGCACGACCGGTACGTACCTTGGAAAACCCCTGCTCAAGGGACTCCAGGGTCTTTTTCATGCGGACTTCGCCGTCTTTTTTCAGATCGTTGATCATGAAGGTCTCCAGCAGTCGAGTGCGCCTCAGCGCGGATCGTTTTCGATCAGCGTGCCTTCCGACTCGCCAACCATGAGATTGAGTAGTGCCCCGGCCTTATTCATGTTGAACACGCGCAGCGGCATACGGTGATCACGGCACAGGCAGATGGCGGTGAGATCCATCACACCCAGCTTCTTGTCGAGGACTTCGTCGAAGGTCAGGAAGTCGTACTTGATGGCCGTGGGATCTTTCACCGGGTCTGCATTGTAGACGCCGTCCACCTTGGTGGCCTTGAGCACGAGATCGGCATTGATCTCGATACCACGCAAACAGGCTGCCGTGTCCGTCGTGAAAAACGGGTTACCGGTGCCTGCGACAAAAATCAGCACATCACCGCTTTGCAAATAACGGACTGCGGCACGACGGTCGTAATGATCCACCACCCCGCTCATGGGAATGGCCGACATCAGACGGGTCTTGATGTTGTTGCGCTCCAGGGCATCGCGCATGGCAATCCCGTTCATCACGGTTGCCAGCATTCCCATGTGATCGCCAGCAACACGGTCCAGGCCGGCCGCCTGCAGGGACGCTCCCCGGAACAGGTTGCCACCACCCACCACGATGCCGATCTGGACACCAATACCGACCAACTGGCCAATCTCCAGTGCCAGACGGGACAAAACCCTGGAATCAATACCACCATCTGCATCGCCGGCCAGTGCCTCACCGGATAATTTGAGCAGGATACGCTTGTGTGCGGGGTTACGATCGGCCATGGCGTCCTCGGTCATTTTCCTGAAAGCAGCCTTCAGGGCAGTACGAAAAGTGGCGGAATCTTACCGCAAGATGCGGGTGCTTGCCCAAGAAAAAGGCCCCTTCAGGGGCCTTTTTCCTTCACCAACAGTATCTTACTTGTTGGCAGCAGCGGCAGCCTGGGCTTCGGCCACTTCAGCGGCGAAGTCGACTTCCTTCTTCGCGATGCCCTCGCCCACTTCCAGGCGAACGAACTGAACAACCTTGGCACCGGACTTGGCCAGCAGCGCGCCAACCTTGGTCTCCGGGTCCTTCACGAAGGCCTGTTCAACCAGGGACACTTCGGACAGGTACTTCTTCACGGAGCCTTCCACCATCTTTTCAACGATGTTGGCGGGCTTGCCGGATTCGGCAGCCTTGGCGGCAGCGATTTCGCGCTCCTTGGCAATCAGGGCCGGGGACACATCTTCCGGCGCAATGGCTTCGGGCTTGGCGGCAGCAATGTGCATGGCAACATCACGGGCCAGCTCGTCATTGCCACCTTCCAGCGCCACCACCACACCGATCTTCAGACCGTGGATGTAGGACGCCAGCAGGGCACCTTCCACCAGTTGCGCACGACGCACCTGGATGTTTTCACCGATCTTCTGAACCAGGGCCACACGAGCCTCTTCAACGGTCTGGCCGTCAAAGTCCAGGCCGGCAATCTTGGCCACATCCGTTTCACGGGCAGCGAGTGCAATCCGGGCAACCTTGTTGGCGAACGCAGCAAAGTTATCGTCACGTGCCACGAAGTCAGTCTGGCTGTTCACTTCCAGAAGGATGGCCGTATTGCCTTCCTGGGCCACAATGATGGCACCTTCGGCGGCGATGCTGCCGGCCTTCTTGGCGGCCTTGGCCTGGCCCGACTTACGCAGGTTGTCGATGGCGGTTTCGATATCGCCACTGGCTTCGGTAAGTGCCTTCTTGCACTCCATCATGCCAAGGCCGGTACGGTCACGCAGTTCTTTCACGAGGCTGGCGGTAATCTCTGCCATGTCAGCAATCCTCTAGTGTTGGTGCCGGGGCAGCATTGCCCGCAGCAGGAAAAAATTCAGAAAGGCAAAAGCCTTTTTGCATGATGAACAAAGGGGGCGATGCCCCCTTTGTTCATGCAAGGTCGATATTGCCGGTATTACTCGGCAGCTTCGCCTGCCACTTCCACAAAGCCGTCAGCTTCGCGGCCGCTGTGGGTAGCAGCGAATTCCTTGCCTTCGAGCACGGCATCAGCCATGGCACCGACATACAGCTGCACGGCACGGATGGCGTCATCGTTACCCGGAATCACGTAGTCCACACCAGCAGGATTGGAGTTGGTGTCGACAATGCCAATCACCGGGATACCCAGCTTGTTGGCTTCGGTGATGGCAATCTTTTCGTGATCCACGTCCACCACGAAAATGGCATCAGGCAGGCCGCCCATGTCCTTGATACCACCAAGGGACTTTTCCAGCTTTTCCATTTCGCGGGTGCGTTCCAGCGCTTCACGCTTGGTCAGCTTGGCGAAGGTGCCGTCCTGTACCTGGGCTTCCAGGTCCTTCAGACGCTTGATGGACTGGCGAATGGTCTTCCAGTTGGTGAGCATGCCGCCCAGCCAGCGGTGATCGACGAATGGCATGCCGGCGCGGGTGGCCTGTTCGCGAATGATCGGGGCTGCAGCGCGCTTGGTACCCACGAACAGCACCTTGTTCTTGTTCGACGCCAGCTTGTTGACGTAGGTCAGCGCGTCATTCAGGGCCGGAACGGTGTGCTCGAGGTTGATGATGTGAATCTTGTTACGGGCACCGAAGATGTACTGAGCCATCTTGGGATTCCAGAAACGGGTCTGGTGACCGAAATGTGCGCCTGCTTGCAGCAGTTCGCGCATGGTGACTTGTGCCATGAGAAACTCCAGTATGGGTTAGGCCTCCACATGTCCCGATTGCCCACCCTCCTTTCTCGGAAGGCACCCAGGCAGCCGTGACGACATGTGTGCGGTTTCAGGGATGTCGCCTTTTGGCACCCCCGTTTAACACGGGTTTGCTGAAAAGCGCGGCGCTTTATACCATAGGCCCCCCTTTCGCCTCAACCGCTGGCCGCCCACCGGACAGCTTCATGCCGAGACCCCAATGAGCCAGTTGATCAAGACCCCCGACGATATTGAAGGCATGCGCGTAGCCGGCCGCCTGGCTGCGGAAGTGCTCGACATGATCGGGCCTTACGTAAAGCCAGGGGTCAGCACAGGCGAACTTGACCGTATCTGCCATGACTATATCGTCAATGTACAGAAGGCAATCCCGGCTCCGCTGAACTACAAGGGCTTCCCCAAGAGCATCTGCACCTCGGTCAACCATGTGGTCTGCCACGGCATTCCCAGCGAGACCAAGATCCTCAAGGAAGGCGACATCATCAATATCGACATCACCGTGATCAAGAACGGCTATTTTGGCGATACCAGCAAGATGTATGTGGCCGGCAAGGCATCCATCCTGGCCGAGCGCCTGATTCGCGTCACCCAGGAGTGCCTGTACAAATCACTGGCCGTGGTGAAGCCGGGCTGTCGCCTCGGCGACATCGGTCACGCCATCCAGAAGCACGCTGAAGCCAACCGTTTCTCCGTCGTTCGCGACTTTTGTGGCCATGGTATCGGCAAGGTTTTCCACGAAGATCCCCAGATCCTGCACTATGGCCAGCCCGGTACAGGCATGGAACTGCAGGCCGGCATGACGTTCACGATCGAACCCATGATCAACGCCGGCAGCTATCATACAAAGGTGCTTCCGGACGGCTGGACGGCTGTCACCAAGGATCACAAGCTCTCGGCGCAATGGGAGCACACCCTGCTGGTGACACCGACCGGCGTGGAAGTACTGACCGCCCGTAGCGAAGAAGACCTCAGCTTTCTTGGGGCCTGAACCCCATACCCCACACGCGGACACCACGCATATGAATGCTGCCATTGATACCACGCTCTTCGACCCGGCGAGCCTGGACACCGGGGAAGCATTACCACGGGGCGCCTACCGCGAGGCGCTGAAAAAAGCCCGGGAAGTGCTGTTTGAGCGTTTTCGGGCAGGGGAAGACATCCGCCGGCTGGTCGGCATGCGCGCCTGGGTGATCGATCAGGTACTTGCGCACGCATGGTGCGCCCTCAAACTGGACGCCTACACTGACGTTACACTGCTTGCAGTGGGCGGCTATGGCCGGGGCGAACTGCATCCCGGCTCTGACATTGACGTGCTGGTCCTGCATGACCAGACCACGCTTGGTGAAGCCGAGGGACAGGCGATCAGCAGCTTCATTACCCTGTTGTGGGATCTGGGCCTTGAAGTCGGCTCCAGTGTCCGCTCACAGGAAGAGTGCGTAGAGGCGGCACGCGAGGACATCACCATTGCCACCAACCTGATGGAATCCCGCACCATCATTGGCAACGAGTCTTTACGGGAAGCCATGCTGGCGCGTACCGGTCCCGAGCATCTGTGGCCCGGCAAGGCGTTCTTCAAGGCAAAGTGGGACGAACAGATTGCCCGGCATGCCAAGCACAACAATACCGAATACAACCTTGAGCCCGACATCAAGAATGCCCCCGGCGGCCTGCGCGACATCCAGACGGTAGGCTGGGTGGCCAAACGCCACTTCGGCGCAGCAACCCTGCAGGACCTGGTCGGGCACGGGTTCATTACCGAAAACGAGTTTCATCAGCTCGATGAGGGACTGTCCCTGCTCTGGCGTATCCGCTTTGCCCTGCACATGATTGCCGGGCGCAGTGAAAACCGGCTGCTGTTTGATTATCAGCGCCAGATTGCCTTGCTCTTCGGCTATACCGACACCAATGCCAACCGTGCCGTCGAGCAGCTCATGAAGTCCTATTACCGGGCCGCCATGACCATCTCGATGCTGAACGAAATGCTGCTGCAGTATTTCGACGAAGCCATTCTGCGCGCCGAGGACGATGCCGTTATCACACAGGTCAATTCACGTTTCCAGTTGCGTGACGGTTACATAGAAACCACCAGCAACCAGGTCTTCCAGCGGACGCCCGCCGCCCTGATGGAAATATTTGTCCTGCTTGGCAATGACGCCGACATCCTTGGCGTACGCGCCAGCACCATCCGGCTCATCATGGAAAGCGCCGAAAAAATTGATGACCGCTTTCGCAATGACATCCGCAATACATCGCTCTTCATGGAGCTGCTGCGTTGCAAGCATGCCCTGTTTTCATCGTTGCGGCGCATGAAGCGGTATGGCGTACTGGGCCGCTATATCCCCGCCTTTGGCAATATCATCGGGCAGATGCAGTATGACCTTTTCCATATCTACACGGTTGATGCGCACACCCTGCTGGTATTGAAAAACATGCGGCGCTTCCGCTATCCGGAAGTCGAGGAACGCTTTCCGGTGGTGGCAAAAATCGCCCAGTTACTGCCAAAAATCGAACTGCTTTATCTGGCTGGTCTTTTTCATGACATTGCCAAGGGACGCGGTGGCGATCACTCAGAGCTTGGCGCAGTCGATGCGCATGAATTTTGTCTGCACCACGGTCTTGGAAAGTGGGATGCCAACCTGGTTGCATGGCTTGCACAGAATCATCTTGTCATGTCGATGACTGCGCAGAAAAAGGATGTTTCCGACCCGGACGAGATCAATGAATTTGCGCGCAAGGTCGGAGACATTGTGCATCTCGACTATCTGTATGCACTGACTGTTGCCGATATTTGTGCCACCAACCCCACGCTGTGGAGCTCATGGCGCGCCAGCCTGTTGCGCCAGCTTTACACCCAGACCAAGCGGGCATTGCGTCGCGGCCTTGGCAACCCCATCGACAAGCAGGAATGGATCGACGAAACACGCGCGGCCGCACTGAGCCTGCTGCAATCCGCCCGGATTGACCCTGCTGCTGTCAACAGCATCTGGGACAACCTTGGCGATGATTACTTTCTTCGTGAAAATGCCACCGATATCGCCTGGCACACGCAGGCCATTCTGGAGCATCTGAATGACGCACGCCCTCTGGTGCTGATCCGGAAAAGCACCAGCGAACAGTTTGAGGGTGCTACACAGATCTTCATTCATACGCGCGACATGCCCAACCTGTTCGCCGCCACAGTGGCCGCCATGGACCAGCTGCACCTGACCGTACTGGATGCGCGAATCATTACAGCCAAAACACACTTCTCCCTCGACACCTATATCGTGCTCGACGAGAACGGCGCACCGATTCATGACGAGCGACGGCTTGGCATTATCCACGACACCCTGATGCAGACCCTGTCCAACCCTGACCGCTTTCCCGAAATCGTTCAGCGCCGCATGCCGCGGCAGCTCAAGCACTTCGATGTCAAAACGGCCGTCACCATCAGCAATGACATCGTCAACCAGCGCACCATTGTCGAGGTCATGACACTGGACCGCCCCGGCCTGCTGGCACGCATCGGACGCATCTTCATGGAGGCTGGCGTGGATCTGCAGAACGCCCGCATTGCTACACTGGGAGAACGGGCCGAAGACGTTTTCTTCATTACCAACAAGCAACAACAACCGATCTCGGATCCGGATGTGTGCAACCAACTGGCTGATCGCCTGCGTGAGCAACTGGATCAGCCAAACTGACAAGGCAAGGAGTGCATGACATGAATCCCGAACTTGCCCGGCTACAAGCCTACCCGTTCGAGCGACTCGCCCAGCTGTTCAAGGAGCTGACACCGCCAGCCCGGCTGTCCTCCATCGCCCTGTCGATCGGGGAGCCTCGACATGCCTCGCCCGATTTCGTGAAGCAGACACTGATCGACAACCTGTCAAAGCTGGCGGTCTACCCGACCACCAAGGGCTTGCCCGTCCTGCGAGAAACCATCGGTAACTGGCTGAAAAACCGCTTCAAACTGGACAGGATTGATGCAGAAAACGAAATCCTGCCTGTCATGGGTACCCGCGAGGCACTGTTTTCTTTTACTCAGGCCGCTGTGGACCGCTCGAAAAAATCGCTGATACTGATGCCGGCACCGTTCTACCAGATCTACGAAGGAGCGGCGTATCTGGCCGGCGCCGAGCCCCATTACCTGCCCTGCTCTGCGGAAAACGGCTTTATCCCGGATTACGATGCCGTGCCAGACTCGATCTGGGCACACACACAACTGTTGTTTGTCTGCTCGCCTGGCAACCCGACCGGTGCCGTCACCAGCAGGGAAACCCTGAAAAAACTGATTGCACTTGCAGACAAGCACAACTTCATCATCGTGTCGGATGAGTGCTACTCGGAAATCTATTTCGACGAAGCTAATCCCCCGGTCGGCCTGCTGCAGGTATGCGCTGAAACCGGTCGTCATGATTACTCACGCTGCATCGTCTTCCACTCGCTGTCCAAGCGATCCAACCTGCCCGGCTTACGCTCGGGCTTTGTGGCCGGAGATGCCAGACTGCTCAAGCCCTACCTGCTCTATCGCACCTACCATGGTGCCGCCATGCCGGTTCAGCACCAGCTGGCATCGGTTGCCGCCTGGCAGGATGAGGCACACGTTGCCGAGAACCGGGCGCTGTACCGGCGCAAGTTTGCCGAGTTCAAATCCATCATGGAGCCGGTATACTCGCTCACCATGCCGGATGCCGGCTTCTACTTCTGGATGCGCACCCCCATCGATGATGATGTCTTTGCACAGCGCCTTTATGAAGAAAAGAATGTCACCGTCCTGCCCGGCCGCTTTCTGGGCCGTGAAGTGAATGACCGCAACCCTGGCGCCGGCCATGTACGACTGGCCCTGGTGGCATCACCGGAAGAATGTGCCGAGGCCGCTCATCGACTGCGCGACTTCATGAAATCCCTTTGAGTTTTCCGCAAGGGCGACAGCGCCAGCAACCATGGCGTTGTCGCCCTTGCATTTGTCTTGTCCTATGGAGTTCACCATGAGCCTGCAACAACTGATTGAAGACGCCTTCGAGCGTCGTACCGAATTCTCGCCCTCCAACACGCCCTCCGACGTGCGTACGGCCGTCAACGAGGCGCTTGCCGCTCTTGATGCCGGCAAACTGCGTGTGGCAGAGAAAATCAATGGCGAATGGGCTGTGCACCAGTGGCTGAAGAAGGCCGTGCTGCTGTCCTTCCGCCTCAATGACAACGCCCCCATCGCGGGTGGTGGTGGCGTCCAGTTTTATGACAAGGTCCCCACCAAGTTTGCCGACTGGACGGCAGAACAGTTTGCGGCCGCAGGTGTGCGCGTGGTGCCTCCGGCAGTAGCACGCAAGGGCGCCTACATTGCCCGCAACGTGGTACTGATGCCATCCTATGTCAACATTGGCGCCTATGTGGATGAAGGCTCCATGGTGGACACCTGGGCCACTGTCGGCTCCTGCGCCCAGATCGGCAAGAATGTGCACCTCTCTGGTGGCGTTGGCATTGGTGGCGTGCTGGAGCCGCTGCAGGCCAATCCGACCATCATCGAAGACAACTGCTTCATCGGCGCACGTTCGGAAGTGGTGGAAGGCGTGATCATCGAGGAAGGTGCCGTGCTGTCCATGGGCGTGTACATCGGCCAGAGCACCCGCATCTATGATCGCGAAACCGGTGAAATCCATTACGGTCGTGTGCCGGCCGGCTCAGTGGTTGTTCCCGGAAGCCTGCCCTCCAAGGATGGCAAGTACTCGCTGTATGCTGCCATCATCGTAAAGAAGGTGGATGCGCAAACCCGCTCCAAGGTCGGCATCAACGAACTGCTGCGTGTGGACTGACGTCCGTCAGGCACGTTACTGAAAAGGCAGCGCAAGCTGCCTTTTTTACAGGGGTCAGAATGGTCACGATTTACGGTATCAAGAACTGCGACACCATGAAAAAGGCTTTCGCCTGGCTGGACAGCAAAGGTGTTGCCTACAGCTTTCACGACTACAAGAAATCCGGCATTGATGCCGCTACGCTGACGCGCTGGGAGCAGGTACTTGGCTGGGAAACCCTGCTCAACCGCCGTGGCACCACCTGGCGCAAACTGGATGCTGACACCCAGGCCAGCATCAATCGCGAGAAGGCGCTACGCCTGATGCAGGAGCAGTCCTCGCTCATCAAGCGCCCCGTCCTGGATACCGGCAGCGATCTGCTCTGCGGTTTTGACACCGGGGCCTGGCAGGAAAAGCTTGGCCGATGAAATACCCGCTCCATATCGCCGCTGGCCCGAAAGCACGCCGCCACCTGCAGGAAAACGGCCTGCAACTTGCCGACATCCGGGCCATGCTGGGCGCATCCGGAGGCCCGAAGTGGCTGGTACTGAACCAGCTGGACCGCTTTCTGGCACCCCGTCTGGCCGCTGACACCCAGGTTGATGTGGACCTTCTGGGTACCTCCATCGGCAGCTGGCGCTTTGCCTGCTATGCCCAACCGGATCCGCTGGCGGCCTTTGACCGCTTTGAAGCCACCTATTTCGAACAGGCCTACACGGCCAGACCGGATACACGCGAAATCAGTCTTGTCTGTAGCAGGATTCTTGAGGCCATTCTGGGCGAGCAGCAGGCCGCCATCGTGAACGCAGACAAGCGTCGACTGCATACCATTGCCAACCGCTGCCGGCCAGTCATGCTGGATAAACACAACGAGCCCGGCAAATGGCAGCTGGGCGCATCCGCACTGGCCAATGCCGCCGGCCGCAAACACCTGAAGCATTTTTTCGAACGCATCCTGTTTGCGCCAGCGGGTAGCAAACTGCCCTTTCAGGAATCAATGTTCCCGCAAGAAAACGTCTGCATGCACACAGGGAATCTGCAGCAGGCGCTAATGGCCACTGCCTCCATCCCCTTGCTCATGCAGGCTGTTCATGACATTCCCGGCACCAGCGGGGGCGCCTGTGTTGACGGCGGGATCATCGACTACCACTTCGATACGCCACTGCCTTATGACAACGGCATCGTGCTCTATCTGCACTTCAGTCCGCGTCTGGTCCCTGGCTGGTTCGACAAGATGCTGCCATGGCGCAGACCCCACGCTGCCAGCCTGGACAATGTCCTGCTGGTCACACCCTCGCAGGAGTTCATTGCCAGCCTGCCCAATGGCCGCATTCCGGACCGGCATGACTTTGTGCAGATGGATGACGTTCAGCGCAAGGCGGCCTGGCGCAGGGTGCTTGCTGAAACCGGGAGGCTGGCAGAGGAGCTGGCACAACAACTTGAGCACCAGCAATGGCAGGATGTGGTGCAACTGGCCTGACAGGGAACCCCGTCAGGCCAGTATGTCTGTATCAGTGATCCGGTCGTGCGATCACAGGCGGGTGTGCCTGCGCCATTTTCTTGGTCAACATCCAGTCGGTCAGCATCAGCACCAGCGCCGACAATACCAGCACCACATGAATGGTGATTTCCCAGCGCAGGGTGTGCTCGGACAGGTTGCTCGTATTGATGAAGCTGCGCAGCAGATGGATCGAGGAAATACTGATCAGCGCCACGCCCAGCTTCACCTTGAGCACACCGGCATCAATATGATCCAGCCAGTCCGGCTGATCCGGGTGATTATCCAGATGCAGGCGACTGACAAAAGTCTCATAGCCACCAATGATGACCATGACCAGCAGGTTGGCAATCATGACCACATCTATAAGCCCCAGTACCTGAAGGAGGATGTCATTCTCGGTAAGGGTCGGGAGGCTCATGACCATGTTGGCCAGTGACTTGAGAAACTTGAATGCATACACACCCAGGGCCACGATCAACCCCAGATACATGGGCAACTGCAGCCAGCGGCTCCAGAAAATAAAGGATTCGATACGGTTTACGACAGGTGCCATGACTTCCTCCTTCTTTGGAGGCACGATTCTATAAGTTCCGCGCCTTGCGCACCATGAATCATGTCCTCAAGAAGTCGCATTCATCCCGCTCGTCAAGAATTAACGCCCCCTTGGCAGGCTGGCCGCACGAGTGAAGGGAACGGCATTGTATTCACGCCCCCCCCGCTTATAATGGCCAGAATTTAGGGCTGAACGGCCTATGTTTTTGGGAGTTTCACATGCGTCGTACTCTGATTGGTCTTGCTGCAGGCCTGCTGCTTCCCGTAAGTATTGCCCAAGCCGATATTGCCAGTGACCTCAAAGCAGATCTGCCTATCCAGACCGTGCTTCTCAATGCCGCAAAGGCAAAGGTTTCGATTGATGAAGCACTGCGCCAAATCCTTGATGCAGCCCCGGAGCAGGCATACGCCGCCATTACAGCAGCACTTCAGGTGAGCCCCGATCAGGCAGCCAGCATAGTCTCGGTGGCACTGGACAAGCACTTTAACCTGAGCCCGCCACAGGTCGTGTCTGCCGCCCTGCAAGGGGCTCCTGACAAGGCCGGCGTTATCGTACCGACGGCTATCGTCAAGTCCCCGGGCTATTACACCGTGCCAATCGTTCAGCGTGCGCTGGCGGATGGAGCGGATGGCTCAAAGTTCCTGCCGCAGGCGATGCGTACATCCCCTCGCCAGGCCGACAGCATCCTCACACAGGCGTTGATCTCTGCCCCGGGGCAGACACAGTCAATCATGAAGGCCGTTATCGCCTCCCAGCCAGACAAGGCCACGCACTATGTACGTGTAGCGCTTGATGCCAAGGCCCCCGCCAAGGACGTGCTGACGGCTGCATTTGCCGTGGCACCACGCCAGGCAGAGGATATTGCCAAGGTTGCGCGGGAAAAGGCCGTACCTGAAGAGTCAATTACGTCCGCCAGCAAAGCAGCTAACGTGACCCTTGCCAGCGCGTCAAAAGATGGCAAATCCGGCTCGAATGACAGCACGCTGGTCGGTGGCACAACCAATACCTCAACCAACCCGATCAGTGCACCCAGTGCTGGCGGCGGCGGTGGCGGCGGCGAGAGCACTGCCAGCCCCAACTAAGGCTTCGATTCACTGCGTATAAAAGGGCCAGTCATCTGGCCCTTTTCATTAAGGGAGAGGCAACGAATGGACTCTGCTTTGCCTGCCGATCGCCGTCTGTTTATTGCCTTCTGCACCTTGCTGGTCTGGGCCCCGATTCCACTGGGCAGCAACAGGGTGTGGGCAATGCAGTTCCTGCAGCTGTGGCTGGCGCTGATCGCGGCAGGCCTTTGCTGGCAAATCGCCAATGGCCGCATTGGTTTGAGCACCAGCCTGCGCAAGTCGGTGTATCCCCTTGGCCTTCTTGCCGGCATTGCACTCTGGACACTGGTTCAACTGCTGTCGGCCGGCATGCACGGCCTTGCCATCAACACGACCTCCTCCGTTCTGGCACTGCAGAAAAGCCTGGCATATGCATTTACCTTCTTCTGCGCCGCCCAACTGGTTTACTCCCGCGACCGACTGGAAAAGACAGCACAGATCATTGTGCTGAGTGGCGTCATTCAAGCCGTTTACGCAGTGCTGGTCACACTGGGGGGACCGGGTTTTGATGTGCTGGGCCTCAAGATCATCAGCCCGCTCAAGGACTCGACAACCGGGACATTTGTAAACCGCAACCACCTGGCCGGCTATCTGGAAATGTGCCTTGCGGTTGGCATAGGGCTCCTGATCGCCAGCCTGAAGCCATCCCGGAATAACACCAGCTGGCGCGAGCACAGCCGGCGCTTTTTACGAGCGCTGCTGGAGGGAAAAGCACGGGTCCGGCTTTTTGTGGTCATCATGGTGATTGCCCTTGTAATGACCTATTCGCGCATGGGTAATGCTGCATTCTTTGCCAGCATGGGAATCAGTGCCCTGGCAGGCATTGTTATCTACCGGAAAGCATCACGCTCATTGATGGTGCTGTTTGCCAGCATGATAGTTATTGATCTTTTCATCGTGAGCACGTGGTTCGGTCTGGAAAAGCTGGCAACCAGGATCGGGCAGACCCACCTTGGTGAAGAGATTCGCCTTGATGTAAACGCAAATGCCTTGCACTGGATCAGGGACCATTGGTTGACCGGCAGTGGTGCCGGCAGCTTTGGCAGCCAGTTTCCGGCATATCGCACAGCAGATGTCGGCCCGTTTTTCGATTTCGCCCACAATGACTACCTGCAGATACTCGGAGAATACGGCGTAATCGGTGCTGCCCTTTTTGCCCTGATGGCGCTGGGCAGCCTGTGGGCTGCCCTCCGTGCCCAACGGACACGCCATGATCAGCTGCTCCGCGGAATGGCATTTGCAGCCATGATGGGAATAATCAGCCTGCTGATCCATGCCAGTGTCGATTTCAATCACTACATTCCTGCAAACGCCATGCTGTTCACATTGCTCTGCGCATTTGCCTGGATCGCACTGCACATGGACTCGGTGCAGAAGCGGCGTCACTGACATCGACAGAGGACATCCGGGTGTTACCGGCATATCCACGCCGCAGATGTAACTACCCTGTGCAAAAATACACTTGCATCCGACACTGTTTGACGAGACCGTCATCCCTGCTCCCGGGCCCGGATGGGAGCTTACGGAACAACCTGCTGCAGCTTGCTGCCTGATCATCCACTGGAGAAAATCATGCCCGCCTTCTCATTGCGCCTGGCCACCGGCCTTCTGCTCGCCAGTACAGCACTCACCGCCATGGCTGAAACACTGGTCTATCAGCGTGTTGATTTTTCAACCGAAGTGGCCCGTGAAATTGCCAATGACCAGCTTAATGCCACACTAAGCATTGAGCTGAGTGACAAGAATCCGGGGCGGCTAGCGCAACAACTGACGCTTGCCATCAACGATGCCCTGAAAAAATCTGCTGCCTACCCGACAGTCAAAGCCAGCAGTGGCAATCAGCAGTCCTGGCCAATCTATGGCAGCACCATCACATCAAGCAGCAAACTGGAGAGCTGGCGTGGTCGCTCTGAAATCCGCCTTGAGTCCAGGGACTTCAAGGCGGCTGGCGAACTGATCGGCGTGCTTCAGGAAAAACTGCAGCTGAATGGCATCAGCTTTTCAGTAGCCCCTGACACCCGCCAGAAGCTTGAAGACACCCTGACAACTGAAGCCATCGACAACTTCCGTACCCGTGCCGACACCATTCGCAAGGCCTGGAACGCCAAGAGTTTCAAGCTTGTCCAGATGGGAATAGGTACAGCAGGAGGCAACATGCCGCAGCCTGTCATGATGCGAGCCTCCAAGGTCATGGATGCCGAATCCGCGCCTTCCCCCACATTTGCCGGAGGAGAAACACGCCTTACCGTCAATGTATCAGGCAGTATCGAACTGCAACCCTGATGCTCCCTGTCTGTTTGAGGAACCTCCCATGAGCAAGCATAAGCGACAGGCATTTTTTGGTGGCAAGAAAGTCCTTGTTACAGGGGCAGGCAGCGGGATTGGCAGAGCCACCACTCTGCAACTGGCCGAGCTGGGCGCCACGCTGATCATCAGCGACCTTAATCCCGAGGGGCTGGAGCAAACAGCCAGCGAAGCTCGCCGTCTCGGAGCCAGTGGCGTCGACACGCATATCGTGGATGTCGCCGACTGGGATGACATGCAGGCAATGGCCGCCAAGGTCCTAAAGAAGCACGGTGCCCTCGACATTCTGGTGAACAATGCCGGCGTCGGTATGGCTGGCGACTTCCTCAGCACCACCGTTGATGACTGGCAGTGGGTGCTGGGCATCAACGTGATGGGGGTCGTGCATGGCTGCAAACTGTTTGCACCCGCCATGGTTGCCAACGGACACGGACACATCATTAACCTGGCATCGGCCGCAGGTTACTACGCTGCACCGGACATGACCGCCTACTCGGCAAGCAAACACGCCGTCATGGGCCTTTCCGAGGCATTGCGGGCCGAAATGGCCGACAAGGGTGTCGGCGTCAGTGCGATTTGTCCTGGCGTGATCAACACCGGCATTGTGGCCAGCAGCCGCATGCGTGGGTCAACCGGGCAGGCACAGGAAAAGATTGTAGAGTTCTATCGCAAGCGCAATTACGGCCCTGACCTGGTGGCAGATGCCATTCTGGGAGCGATTGAACATAATCGTGCTGTCGTCCCCGTCAGTCCGGAGGCATGGGTGCTTTATGGCGCCAAGCGCTTTACCCCAGGCGCACTGGACTTCGTCAGCCGCAGTCCGATGCTTCGCCGGTTCCGCCCGGGCAACTGAGCTCTTTGCACAAAAAAGCCGGCATCAGCCGGCTTTTTTGTTAGCTGACGGCAAAGCTACGCCGGCTTTTGCAATGCCTGTAATACCGCTTCCTGACGTGCCTGCTGCATAAGCGCCTTCATATCACGCACAGCCCCGGCCAGTCCGCTGAAAATGGCGCGTGCCACAATGGCGTGGCCAATATTGAGCTCGTTAATACCTGTCAGCGCCGCAATCGGCTGAGTGTTGTGATAGTGCAGGCCATGCCCGGCATTGACCACCAAACGACCACTGGCATAGGTCACTGCATCACGAATGCGCGCAAACTCCAGCGCCACCTGCTCCGGACTTTCTGCCTCGGCATAGGCACCCGTATGAATCTCGATCGTAGGAGCGCCCGCACGGGCGGCGGCATCAATCTGGGCGGCATCCGCATCGATGAACAGCGAGACATCAATCCCGAGCCGTCCCAGACGCTGGCAGGCAGACTGCACCTTTTCAAACAGCCCCACGACATCAAGCCCACCTTCCGTGGTGAGCTCCTCGCGCTTTTCCGGCACCAGACACACATGGGCCGGCCGAATTTCCTCGGCAAAGCGCAACATTTCCTCGGTAACCGCACACTCGAAGTTCATGCGCGTCTGCAGCACCTGAGCCATCAGCCGCAGGTCCCGGTCCTGGATATGTCGACGGTCTTCACGCAGGTGCAGCGTAATACCATCCGCTCCCGCCTCCTCAGCCACCAGCGCGGCTTGTATCGGGTCGGGGTAGCGTGTCCCACGGGCCTGCCGCAAGGTCGCCACATGATCAATATTGACGCCCAGCAAAATCGGACGGGACATGAAGCTCTCCTAAAAAATCAGCGCAAGGCCAGAAAAAGTTCCCGGCTCTTCAGTGGCTTGTTTCCGAGCAGCCGGGCCAGTGCCCGCCGGTGAACCTGCTTGAGTACCTGCAAACCCTCGGGAGACAGGGTCTCACTCGTGGCCAGCCCTAACAACACCGCCCCGGGAAAGGCGGAAGCTCCCGGAGAGGCTCGCACAAAGCCTCGCTCCGGATGAAAATCATAATGCGATCCTTCGAGGATCAGACTGTCAGACCCGGCATCATGCGTGAAATCAATGCCATAACCGAGAACATCAAGCAGTTGCCGTTCAAAGTAACGCAGTCGTGACTCAACGGCAGCTCCCTCAGCCAGCTCCCCCAGAATCTGGGCATAACCGGCAAACAGCCCATACTGGACTTCATCGCGCGGCAACAGGCGATTCAGCAGCTCGTTAAGATAAAAACCACTGAAAAGCGCCGGGCCGACCAGCATGAGTGCCGGGCCGGCCGGCTCGACCTGACGCAGGGTCTTCAGCTCCCCACTGCCCTGCAGATCAACCAGCAAGGGCTGGAAGAGCTGGGAAGTGCTGCGTTTTGCTCGCCTGCCCCCACGCCAGATACCACCAACACGGCCAGCCTCGGCCGTAAAAAGATCCACCAGCACACTGGTTTCGCGATAAGGACGCGTGTGCAGGAAATATGCATGCAGCAATGCTGTCATGCCGGCCTGCCCCTCAATCGTCGTAACCCAGACTTTTCAGGGCACGTTCGTCATCCGACCAGCCGCCCTTCACCTTGACCCAGAGCGTCAGCATGACCTTGCCCCCAAACAGTTTCTCCATGTCGAGGCGCGCATCGGTACCAATGCGCTTGAGGCGCTGACCACCATCACCAATCACAATCGCCTTCTGCCCGTCACGCTCAACCAGGATCAGTGCACTGATCCGCTTGAGCTTGCCTTCCTGTTTGAACTCCTCGATTTCCACCGTGATTTCATAAGGGACTTCATCCCCCAGCTGGCGCATGACCTTTTCGCGAATGGTCTCGGCCGCCAGAAACCGCGGAGAACGATCCGTAATCTGGTCCTCCCTGAAGAACGGCGGTGAAAATGGCAGACGAGCCTCAACCAGCTCTTGCAGGCGATCCACGTTATGCCCCTTCAGGGCAGACAGCGGCACAACCTCGACAAAGCCATACTGTGCCACCAGCTCGTTAATGCGGGGCAGCAACACTTCCTTGTCCTCAATGGTGTCGACCTTGTTGATGAGCAGCATCACCGGCACCGATACCGCCTTGATCTTTTCCATGACAAGTTCGTCATCAGGAGTCCACTTGAGCCCGTCAACCACAAACAACACCAGATCAACATCGCGCAATGCCGATGTCGCCGCGCGGTTCATATAGCGGTTGATGGCCTTGCGTTCCTCACCATGGATGCCAGGCGTATCAACATAAACCGTTTGGGACTTTTCCTTCGTCACGATGCCCAGAATACGATGCCGCGTCGTCTGCGGCTTGCGCGAGGTAATGCTGAGCTTCTGCCCGAGAATATGGTTCAGTAGTGTGGATTTGCCGACATTGGGGCGTCCGACAATCGCCACATAGCCACAACGAAAATCGGCCGCTGTCTCGGCCGATTTTCCAAAGAAACTGTTTATGACGTTATCGTCATTACTCATCATTGATACCCAGTAATTGAAGTGCCTGAGCGGCGGCATCCTGCTCGGCATGACGCCGGGTGAGCCCGCTACCCTCGGTGGGAGATTCCAGACCATGCACTTCGCAACAGACCTGAAAACTCTGGTTATGTGCCTCTCCCTCGACAGCCGTTACCGTATAGGCCGGGAGCGGCAAGCGCCTGGACTGCAGGTACTCCTGCAGGCGGCTTTTTGAATCCTTGATGATGGCTTCCTGGCCCGCATCATCCAGCCGGCTGCCAAACCATGCCTCTATGCGACCGGCACACACCGTCATATCGCCACAATCCTGATAAATCGCGCCCAGCAGCGCCTCGACCGTGTCAGCAAGAATGGAGTCGCGCCGGTAGCCGCCACTCTTGAGCTCGCCCGGCCCGAGACGAAGATAATCGCCCAGCTTGAGATCCCGGGCGACCGAGGCAAGCGTATCCTGCTTGACCAGTGAAGCACGCAAGCGGGAAAGGCGCCCTTCCTTTTCCTGGGGAAAGCGCTGAAAAAGGATATCGGCAACAACAAAATTGAGAATGGCATCCCCCAGAAACTCGAGACGCTCATTATTGCGGGAGCCACTGACGCTACGATGCGTCAGCGCCAGCTCCAGCCACGCAGAATCGTTGAACACATAACCAAGCGTCCTGAGCAGACGCCGGCTTTCCTCATTTTTCTGGGGCGTCACTACCATATGTCTTCTTGAAGTGAGCAACCAGGTCAAGATTACCGACCAGATTACTGCGTGATTCGTAGTCAAGCTCTACCACAAGCGTGCCGCTATCCATGCTGTAATTGAAGTTGTCCGGGGACTTGTCACGGATATTGTTTATCTGGAACCGGTCCGAAAGGCCTCGCTTGAAATCCGCAATCGAGCTTGCGCGGCCCTCCCTGTAAAGGGCACTGATAATCTTGTCGATCGTATAATAATCATAGTAGGCGGGGCCAATTGCTGCGGTCACCTTCAAGGCGCCACCGACCAGCAGCACAATGAACATTACGCCAAGATAGGAAATACCAGCCTGTTTCCTGAGGGAGTGCATGGGGCGTCTCCTGCGTGTATGCGTTATTATTTTCAAGACATCAGATGACCTTACCATTGCGCCCAAACTCCGGCAAATTCCAGCCCGGCTTCTTGTGCATCCAGATGAAAAAGGCCTTGCCGACAATATAACGGTCCGGCACAAAGCCCCAAAACCGGCTGTCGCGGCTATTATCCCGGTTGTCACCCAGCATGAAATAGCTCTCCGCCGGGACTTCCCACTCGCGTTCAGGACTCAGGGACTCACGACCGGCCTCGTGCCGGATCATGTGCGAAACCGCCCCGTCCATCTCCCGGAAGTAGATTTCCCATGACTCGGCGTCGGGGAGCGCAACCTCTTCCCTGGACAGCTCTTTCCCGTTGACCCAGACGCGACCGGCCTTGACCACGACACGGTCGCCGGGCACGCCGACCACCCGCTTGATGAAGTTGATCCGTGGCTGTTCAGGATACTTGAACACCATGATGTCGCCACGCTCCGGCTTGGCAATCGGCACGATCTCGGTACCGATCACAGGCAGGCGCAACCCATAGCTGAACTTGTTGACCAGAATATAGTCGCCAATCTGCAGCGTGGGTAACATCGAACCGGACGGGATGGTGAAGGGCTCAACCAGAAAGGAACGCAATGCCCACACCACAAAAAGCACCGGGAAGAACGACTTGGCATACTCGACCGCCAGCGGCTCCTTTGCAGCCGCTGCCCGATGACGTTTCAGCACCAGCACATCCAGCGCCCAGACAAGCCCTGCCACCAGAACAGCTACCGTCAGAATGAGTGCAAAATCCAGATCCATATAACCCTCGTAAAATTCTTTTTAGGCCGGGGCGATTTTTTTATTTATCGACCTTGAGCACTGCCAGGAAAGCTTCCTGTGGAATCTCCACACTGCCGACCTGCTTCATGCGCTTCTTGCCTTCCTTCTGCTTTTCCAGAAGCTTTCTTTTTCGACTGACATCGCCGCCATAACACTTGGCAAGCACATCCTTGCGCATGGCCTTCACTGTCTGGCGCGCGACCACCTGATTACCAATGGCTGCCTGAATGGCAACATCGAACATCTGGCGCGGAATCAGCTCTTTCATTTTCTCGGTAATGGCATTACCACGATACCGCGCATTATCGACATGACAAATCATTGCCAGTGCATCAACACGCTCACCATTGATGAGAATATCGACACGCACCAGCTTTGCCGGTTCAAAACGACTGAACGCATAGTCCAGCGAGGCATAACCACGCGATGCCGATTTCAGGCGATCAAAGAAATCCAGCACCACTTCACCCAGCGGAATGTCATAGGTAACCGCCACCTGCTTGCCATGAAACAGCATGTTTTTCTGCACGCCACGGCGATCCTGGGCCAACTTGATCACATCGCCCAGATATTCTGGTGGTACCAGAATATGGCATTCGGCAATCGGTTCGCGGAACTCTTCCACAGAACCGATATCAGGCAACTTGGACGGGTTATCCACATGCACAACATCGCCGTTTTTCTTGACGATTTCATAAATCACTGTGGGTGCCGTCGTGAGGAGGTCCAGATTGTATTCGCGCTCCAGACGCTCCTGCACAATCTCCATGTGCAGCATGCCCAGAAAGCCGCAGCGAAAGCCGAACCCAAGTGCATCCGATGACTCAGGCTCATAAAACAGTGCCGAGTCATTCAGCTTCAGCTTGGCCAGCGCATCACGGAACGGCTCGTAATCGTCCGAGGTGATGGGGAACAGTCCTGCATACACCTGCGGCTTGACCTTCTTGAAACCGGGCAGCATGTCGACATTGGGCGTCGTGGAAAGCGTGAGGGTATCGCCGACCGGGGCACCAAAAATATCCTTGATGCCGGCGATCACAAAACCGACCTCGCCAGCCTCAAGCGAACCGGTTTCGCTGTGCTTGGGCGTAAACACACCAACACTGGTCACCAGATGGGTCTGACCCGTGCTTTTCACCAGAATCTTGTCGCCTTTTTTCACGCGACCATTCTTGATTCGCACCAGCGACACCACACCCAGATAATTATCAAACCAGGAGTCGATGATCAGCGCCTGCAGGGGGGCATCCCGATCCCCCACCGGGCCCGGAATCCGCTCGACCAGGGCATCCAGCAGCTCTGGCACACCCAGTCCGGTTTTGGCTGACACCTGACAGGCATCGGTTGCATCAACGCCGATCACTTCCTCGATCTCGGCACACACCGCATCGGGATTGGCCTGCGGCAGGTCAATCTTGTTCAGCACGGGCATCACTTCCAGCCCCTGGTCGAGTGCGGTGTAGCAATTGGCAACCGACTGCGCTTCCACACCCTGCGCCGCATCCACTACCAGCAAGGCCCCTTCACAGGCCGCCAGCGAACGCGACACTTCATAGGAGAAGTCCACATGACCGGGGGTATCAATGAAATTGAGCTGGTAACGCTGCCCGTCTTTTCTGGACGTGTGGTACAGGGTGACCGAGTGCGCCTTGATGGTAATGCCCCGCTCACGCTCCAGATCCATGGAGTCCAGCACCTGGGCCTGCATCTCACGCATTTCCAGTCCGCCGCAAAGCTGAATGAAGCGGTCGGCCAGCGTGGACTTGCCATGGTCGATATGGGCAATGATGGAGAAATTACGAATGAGCTTGATATCGGTCACGAGGGGCTACCACAGAGAGTGTCGCAAAGGCGCGGATTCTACCTGAGTCGGGGGCCCGCCCCAAAGAAAACGGGGCCAAAGCCCCGTTTTCTTTTGTTCACTTACTTTTTACCGCCCTTGGTCGCCGGTTGGGCGGCCTCCAGGCGCAAGGGCAGAATCATCGGCTGACCGCGGCGGCTCACCGACATGGGGACAGCCTTGCCGGCCGGCAGGGCTTTTGCCGTCTCGACGAACTGCTGCACGGTGGCCACCGGCTTGCGGTTGAGTGCCACGATGACATCACCAGGGCGCAGGCCTGCATCGGCACCAGCCCCTTCCACCACCTGCAGGACCACCACGCCCCCTTCGAGCTTGAGCTGGGCCTTTTCCTGCGGGTTAAGGTCGCGGATGGAGATACCCATGCGATTGATGTCCGGCTTGTCCGACCGGGCCTTGGCTGCCGCCACATCCTCGTCCTCCGGCAGGGATGCCACTTCAAAGCTCAGGGTTTGCGCCTTGCCTTCACGGATCACATCCAGCGGCAGCTTGTCACCCACCTTGGCACGACCAATCATCTGAGGCAGCTCGGAGGAAAGGCCAATCTCGCGACCATTGAAGCGGGTAATGACATCCCCCTCCTTCAGGCCAGCCTTCTCGGCCGGCGTCCCCGGCAAGACCTTGGCCACCAGCGCACCGGCCGGCTTGGGCAGACCATAGGCCTCGGCCAGATCACGGGTAATATCCTGCGTTACCACACCCAGATAACCACGGGCCACGTGCCCGTCACTCTTCAACTGCGCCACCACGTCCATGGCCACATCAATCGGAATGGCAAACGACAGCCCCATGAAGCCACCGGAGCGGCTATAGATCTGGGAGTTGATACCGACAACCTCGCCATCCATGTTCAGCAGCGGACCTCCGGAATTGCCGGGGTTGATGGCAACATCGGTCTGAATGAAGGGCACATAGGACTCATTCGGCAGGGACCGCGACTTGGCACTGACAATGCCGGCCGTCACGGAGTAGTCAAAACCGAACGGGGAACCGATGGCCATTACCCACTCGCCCACCTTCAGTTTTTCCGGGTCACCAATCTTCATGGCAGGCAGGTCCGTTGCCTCGATCTTGAGCAGGGCCACGTCCGAACGCTCATCCGTACCAATCACCTCGGCATCCAGCTCGCGACGGTCCGACAGGCGCACCGTCACCTTGTCGGCACCCTGCACCACATGGTTATTGGTCAGCACATAACCGTCCCCGGAAATGATGAATCCCGAGCCGAACGACTGACGGTCCCTGGGGGCCGGGGCATAGCCATACTCCTCGCCAAAGAAGCGCTTGAAGACTTCCGGCACCTCCTGCGGCACCTGGGTACGCCCCTTGCTCTTTGCCGAGGCACTGATATTGACCACGGCCTTGCTCTGACCCTCGGCCAGCGGCGTGAAATCCGGCAGTGCCGCCTGCACGGACGGTGCCAACAGCACCGCGCCAACCATTGCAACCGACATTACCAACTGACGGCCCAGACGCATGAGAACCTCCTTGAAAGGCAGACCTTGCATGTACAAAAGCAGCGAATGCCGCAGATGGCCGAAAAATTAGCGATGCGCCAGCCGGCTGAACAGTGGGGAATTGTAAGTAACCATCAGGGACCGCCGCGCTATTGCTGCATTTTCGTGACCGGCCAGCCGTCGTATACTCGGGGTTCCCGCGACACGCACGTCGTACGCTTTGGCATCCTCCCCCCATGTCTGATCACCTTTACGACGTCCTCATCATCGGCAGCGGTGCCGCCGGCCTGACCCTTGCCCTCAGGCTCGATCCCTCCCTGCGCATCGCCGTGCTGTCAAAAGCCGAACTGACAGATGCCAGTACCTACTGGGCCCAGGGCGGTGTTGCTGCCGTTCTGGATGAAACCGACTCCACTGACTCGCATGTGGCCGACACCCTGGTGGCCGGCGCCGGCCTTTGCCATGAGGATGCCGTCAAGTTCACTGTCGAGAATGGCCCGGATGCCATTCGCTGGCTGATCGATCAGGGGGTGAGCTTTACGCTTGATGCAGACGCGCAACCTCACCTCACCCGGGAAGGCGGCCACTCGCATCGCCGCATCATCCATGCCGCCGATGCAACCGGTCGCGCCATTTCCACAACACTGGTCAGCCGCGTACGCGAATGCCCCAACGTGGATCTGCTGGAAAACCAGGTCGCCGTCGACCTCATCACTTCACAGAAGAACGGGCTGCCTGGCCCAAACCGGGTTCTCGGTGCCTATGTGCTGA
>JACCDZ010053356.1_pt1 | contig 41224 bp, 37 predicted proteins | sample 7449551 | NCBI WGS metagenome assembly JACCDZ01 (sample SAMN15323452, study PRJNA562643) | freshwater metagenome | isolation source: river surface water | place: USA:Blue River Watershed | collected 2017-08-18
TCCCTCCTTGGTCACTTTTACTTTCTCTTTATTCTTCTCTTATCTTTTCTTTGTTTAACTAAAACAAAACTATCGTTAAACATTTTTTTATCCAAATACTTTTTTTGTTCACTATTTTTATTACTTTTGTTAAACAAAAATGAAATGAGAAATGAACAACGTTAAGAATGTTTTCAGTATCAAAGATTTAGAAAATCTTTCAGGAATAAAAGCGCATACCATTCGTATTTGGGAAAAACGCTATAATGTGTTAGAGCCTATGCGCTCGGATACCAACATACGTTCTTATGATATCAAGAATTTACAAAAACTATTAAATATAGTTTTACTTCATAATTACGGATATAAAATTTCAAAGATTGGTTCGTTAACACAAGAGCAAATCAACCAACTTGCTAACGACATCATTTCAGAAAAAAGTGCAAAAAATCACGCTATCAGTACTTTCAAAATGGCGATGATGAATTTTGATCAATCGTTGTTTTTCAATACCTTTAATCAACTGTTAAGTGAAAAATCGTTTCGCGAAGTATTTTACACGGTTTTCATACCGTTAATGCAAGAAATTGGATTCCTTTGGCAAACCGAAACCATTTCACCCGCACACGAACATTTTATTAGTTACTTAATCAAACAAAAACTTTTAATTAACACTGAAAAAGTTCAAATACAAGAACCAACAAGAACTGACAAAGTTTTTGTTCTATTTCTACCATTAAACGAAGTCCACGAACTAGGATTAATGTATTTGAATTACGAAATCTTACTTAAAGGTTACCAAACCATTTATCTAGGAGAAAGTATTCCAACGGATAGTTTGTTAGATTTAGTTAATTCATACGAGAAAATATGTTTTGTAAGTTATTTGACTGTAGAACCTAATCAAGAAGAAATTGATGAATATATGATTGACATTCAAGCCAAACTTCTTGAAAACACGAATCATGAATTGCTATTATTAGGCAGAATGACGCAATCCATCTCATCTAAAGTGATAAAAAATAAAGTTCACATATTTAATAGCATAGAAGAACTTTCAAATACTTTGTAAAAAAATTTGTTTTGTTTAACTTTTTTGTTATTTTTGTTAAACAAAATAAAAAAAACAAGTGAGTAAAAAAATTGCCATAATCGGATCAGGATTTTCTTCGTTAGCTGCTGCTTGCTATTTAGCAAAACAAGGCAATGAAGTAATTGTTTACGAAAAAAACAGTACAATAGGTGGAAGAGCACGTCAACTAAAAAAAGAAGGCTTTACTTTCGATATAGGTCCAACATGGTATTGGATGCCCGATGTATTCGAGCGCTTCTTTGCTGACTTTAGCAAAAAACCTTCTGATTATTATGAGTTAATAAAATTATCTCCTGCCTATCAAGTGTATTTTGGTCACTTAGATTTTGTCACTATTGCCGATAATCTTCCAGAAATTGTAAAAACTTTTGAATCTATTGAGAAAGGTAGCGGAAAACAATTAGAGCAATTTATGGCGGAAGCTAAAAGCAATTATGATATTGCTATTAAAGATTTGGTATATCGTCCAGGAGAATCTCCTTTGGAATTGATTACTTTAGAAACAGCTAAAAAAGTGAATCAATTTTTCAGTAACATTAAAAAAGATGTTCGAAAACGATTCAAGAATATGAAATTGGTTCAAATTTTAGAGTTTCCCGTGTTATTTTTAGGAGCAAAACCAAGCGATACACCTTCTTTTTACAACTTTATGAACTTTGCCGACTTTGGTTTGGGAACTTGGCATCCAAAGAATGGAATGTACTCGGTTATTTTAGCTATGGAAACACTGGCTAAAGAATTAGGAGTCAAAATCGAAACCAATGCGAATGTGCAAAAAATTGAAGTAAGCGCAGGAAAAGCTACAGGATTACTTGTAAATAATAAAATTGTAATTGCCGATGTGATTCTTAGTGGTGCTGATTATCATCATTCAGAAACTTTATTAGATAAAAAATATCGCCAATACTCAGAAGTTTATTGGGAAAACAAAACATTTGCACCTTCTTCTCTCCTATTTTATGTTGGGTTTGATAAAAAAATTGAAAACGTAGAACATCATTCATTATTTTTTGATGTTGATTTTGATATACATGCTGAAGCTATTTACGATAATCCAAAATGGCCAGAAGAACCTTTATTTTACGCAAGTTTTCCATCAAAAACAGATGAAAATTCAGCTCCAAAAGGAAATGAAGCAGGCATTTTTTTAATTCCTTTAGCACCAGGACTAGAGGACACAAATGAGCTAAGAGAATTGTACTTTGAAAAAATAATAACTCGATTAGAACAGCTAACTAATCAAAGTGTAAAAAATAATATTATCTTTAAAGAATCATTTTGTGTAAAAGATTTTGTTAAAGAGTATAATTCGTACAAAGGGAATGCATACGGTATGGCAAATACCTTACTGCAAACCGCTTTTTTAAGACCTAAATTGAAAAGTAAAAAAGTGCAAAATTTGTATTTTACTGGACAATTAACCGTACCAGGACCAGGAGTACCTCCGTCCTTAATTTCAGGAAAATTAGTTGCCGATTTAATAAAAAAGTATCAATAGTATGAAGTCCATTTTTGATAACGTTTCATTTGATTGTAGCGTAAAAGTTACGAAAGCGTACAGCACATCATTTTCATCTGCTGTAAAAATGTTGGCTCCTAGTATCCGACAAGACATCTATAACATTTATGGTTTTGTTCGCTTTGCGGATGAAATTGTAGATACTTTTCACGATTACGATAAAGAAGCCTTGTTTTCTCAGTTTGAAAATGAATTAAGTTTAGCGCTATCTCAAAGAATTAGCTTAAATCCAATTTTAAATTCATTTCAACATACTGTGAATAAATATAATATTCCACAGGAAATGATTGATGCTTTTATGAAAAGCATGAAACTTGATTTAAGCAAAAGTGAATACAAAACAACAGAAGAATATCAAGAATATATTTATGGTTCAGCTGATGTTGTGGGATTAATGTGCTTGAAAGTTTTCGTAAACGGAAATGATGAAAAGTACAATGAATTAAAAGATTCGGCTATGCGTTTAGGTTCGGCTTTTCAAAAAGTGAATTTCTTACGCGATTTAAAAGCTGATTTTGAAGAATTAAGTAGAACTTATTTCCCAAATACCGATTTGAATCAATTAGATGAAAAATCGAAACAAGAAATCATTGCTGATATTGAAAGTGATTTTGAAGCGGCTTATGAAGGAATCAAAAACTTACCTTTAGAAGCTAAATTTGGCGTTTATACGGCGTACAGATATTATAAAAAATTATTGAAAAAACTTCAAAAAACACCTTCTTTAGAAATCAAAAATACGCGTATACGAGTTTCTGATTATCAAAAAGTAGAATTATTGGCGAGATGTTACGTTAAATACAGATTGAATATTATTTGATGGGCGATGGATGTTAGATGATGGATGTTAGATTTACTTTGAACTTGTTCTTGACTTTGAAAATTAATTATTAAAATTTAAAATATTATGTGGTTACACGTTTTGGTTTTTTTTACCACTTTTTGCTTTATGGAATTTATGGCTTGGTTTAGTCATAAATATATTATGCACGGATTTTTATGGAGTTTACATGCCGATCATCACAAGAAAGATCACGATTCATGGTTTGAACGTAATGATGCTTTCTTTATTTTTTATGCTGTGGTGAGTATTGGTTGTTTTTTATTATGGCAGCACAATATCTTAGAAATAGGATTGGCCATTGGGTTAGGAATTTTCGCTTACGGATTAGCTTATTTCTTAGTTCATGACATTTTTATTCACCAACGATTTAAGTTGTTTAGAAACGCTAATAATCGCTATGCAAGAGCCGTTAGAAGAGCTCACAAAATGCATCACAAACACATAGGAAAAGAAGACGGAGAATGTTTCGGAATGTTGATTGTTCCTTTAAAATACTTCAAAAACTAAAAAATCCCGCAGTTGCGGGATTTTTTTATTTCATAAGTTGTTGTAAAGGTTTCAATTGCTCCATATCTACTTGTGATTTTTGGAGTAAACTTAACATATTTATTATGTGTGTTGGATTCATATCGTTTCCTAAAACTCGAACAACTGCAAAACCATTTTCTTTCTTTCCTGCTAAAACTACAAACTCTTCAATGTGTTCGTCATCACTTCCAACGAAATAGATAGCGGCACCATCGTTTCCAGAACCAGCTTTCATTAATTGTTGATAGCTTTCGTCTTTCAAAATAGCTTTCACTTCTTTGATTTCTTTGTCATATCCGGCAATATCAGTTGAATCAGCTCTGAAAGCTAAAATATTCATTTTTTCAAACGACTCTAATGCTGCTTTTTCTGTTTCAGATAATGCAACTTTATCCGTTTTAATGATATTGGAAGCTAAGTCTAATGCGATAAACTTAGGAGATTCTGTATTTTTTACAAAATACTTTTGAAGTGTGGGTTTGTCTTCACAACTCCAAAGTAAAATCACACTTGAAACAAATAATAGAAACTTTTTCATGATTTACTTTTTTGAAGCTTTTTTCAAATCATCACCACCAGGCAAATTCATTTTTTCGGTTAACATAGAAATTTCATCTAAGCTAAAGTTTCCAGTTAATGATAAAACCACTGTTCCTGCATCTTTAATATTAGAACCTTCAACGAACATTAAAAGTTCTTTTACAATGTCTGATGTTGCTCCAGATTTCACATAAATTTTTACATTTTTACCATCGCCATTCACACGCATTAATTCTTCTAATGGATTCGATTTTAAGTAACTATTTACAGTCGCTTTCATATCGGCACTAATTTTTGCGTTACTTGTGGTGAATACTTTCAAATTATCTAATTTTCTAAGTAAATTCATGTATTGTTGCATTTCTTTATCTTTTGCATCTACTTTTACCTTGCTCATCATTTCAAACATCTTCTTATTTACAATAACCGATGCTACTCCTTCTTTATCTTCAAATTTATCAAAAGCTACTTGTGCAAAAGATACTGTTGATGCCATTAAAAACGCTATAACTACTACTAAATTTTTCATTTTTCTTATTATTTAAAAATTGTTTTTTTTGTTTTTTCGTATTCATTTAAATAAGCTACACTTTCCATGCCAATGTTTACTTGTTCTGAAACCATTAACAAAGCTTTTTGTGTAGCAATGAAAGCTTCTTCTGGATTATCATACGTTCCTAAATCTTCATGTTTAGGTTCGGATGGATAAAAATAGAAGGTGGCCAATCCAAAAAGTACAACAAAACTTGCTGCGATACCTATCCATTTTACAGTATTTTGTTTTCTAGGTTGTAATGGAAGTTTTTGCTCGAATTGCGTTCCTTTTTGTGTTTCAAAGTAACCAAATAGCGATTGATATTTTGCCAAATGTGGCGTCACATCATTGGAAGAAAAATAGGCCTTTAATTGTTTTTCTTCTGCTATTGTAGTTGCTCCTTGAAAGTATTTTTCCAATAATTGTTCAACTAACTTGAGTTCCATAATTATGTGTTTTTTCTATTTGTTCTCTTAAGGTTTTTCGTGCTCTTGATAAAGCTACTCGAACCGCCGTTTCATTCATTTCTAATACTTGAGCAATTTCCGAAAATTCGTATTCTTCAATTTCTCTCAATTGTAATATCAATCGTTGTTGTTCGGGTAAATCGTTCATTAACTTTTCTGCCCATTGCAACGTATTTTGATGCTCTATTTGTGTTTCAACACTAACTTGCTTGTCTTGATAATTGTTATGCACAATTTGCAAATTCGTAGCTCTTTTACTTTTGAGTTGATCCAAACAATAATTCTTGGTCATTGTCATTGCTAAAGCTTCCACACTATTGTATTGTTCCAAAGAACTGTTTTTATTCCACAACCTTACCAACACTTCCTGAGTAGCATCTTCCGCCTCTTCGGTACTTACGAGCATTCGCTTCGCTAAACGAAATAACTTATCCTTAAAAGGAGTAATTATTTGTACAAACTCGTTTTGGTTCATAGTAATTGGTTGGTTTATAATGAAGACGAATGTAATTTAATTTTGTTACAAAAAGAAAAAAGGTTTTGATAAAAATTTACCAAAACCTTTTAAAATCAATTAATTAAACTTTAATTAAAATAGAAAATTCAAACCTAATTTATAGTTTCTTCCTCTTGTATTGTATCCAATTAATTCTTGGAAATCTTCATTAAGTATATTAGTTACAGTTCCAAAAATATGCAAACGATTTGGTAGTAATTCATACGAAATATTTGAATTAACCAACTGATAAGCAGCCAAATTAACCGCTTGCGTTGCCCAAATATTCGAATCGTAATAGGCATCGCTTCTTTTATCTACATATTGATAATTGATTCCGAATGCTCCTCTTTTAAATTTGTAATTCAAATCGATATTTGCTTTGTGCTTTGGAATTAATCGGTTTAATTGCTCTTCCACTTGAGTAAAAGTATAATTTCCACCAATATTGAAACGTTCTGATAAGGCATAACGAACGCTTGTTTCTACTCCTTTTGCATTGTAAGTTCCGTCGATGTTGATATAATTTGAAGCAAACGTTATTGGATTAGTAAAAAATCCAAACGTATTTTCTTCTTCTCTATAAAAACCGACTGCATTTATCGTTAATTTTTTATCTAACAATTGCGATTCAAAACCAAATTCTGCCGTAGCATTTTCTTCTGGTGTTAAGTTTAAATTTCCGTAAGGACCGTATAATTGGTATAAACTTGGCGTGATGAAAGCCGTACTGTAAGAAGCTAAAACTTTCAATGGTAAATTTTCAAATGAATAACTTGGATTGAAGTTATATACTATTTGATTTCCGTATTCGCTATGGGTGTTGAAACGAGCTCCTGCATTGACATTCAAACCAAAATCGGAATTAAAAACCAAAGTAGCATACGGATCTAACAAATTGAACTTCGCTCCTTCTCTTGCCACATCAGTGTAGGCGTCTTTTTGTGTCATATCGAAATATTGATATTGCGCACCTAAAACTAAATATACTTGCTTACTAAAGTTGTATTTATTGAAAGCATCAATCGAAGCACTTCTTCCTGAATAATTGTAATTATCAATGGTTCCCGACCACGAATTTGAAATATTTAAAACTCTATCAATTGTAGAAGCACCAGCATTAATAGCAAATTCCCCTTTATTGTATTTATATTTTGGTAAAAATCCAATTCTGAACTGTTCCGAAAAACTATTGTTGTTCAAATCGTCAGAATTCGCAATAATACCATCAAACGAATTATCAAATGTATTTTTGATTCGGTCATAATTCCCGAAAAACTCAAAACTTAATTTATCATTCGCTTTGAATCCGATTTTCTGCAACACATTCACTCTCGAAAATGTATCTTCTTCAAAATTTTCTCCAGCGGCTTCTGACATCCCTTTAGTTTCCGTGCTGTTTAAAGTAGTCATGTAGGAAACTTTATTGATAGTTCCATTTACCGATAATCCTTGATTGAAATCTTGTGCACTCGTTTTTGAAGTATTTGAAGTATTTTGCGTTCCCATATTGATGTACGCATTACCTGAAATCTCTTTTTTTGCTGATTTTTTCAGAGTAATATTGATAACTCCGGTTGCCGCTCCAGTTCCGTATAACGTACTCGAAGCGCCTTTCATTACTTCAATTTTCTCGATTTGTTCTACTGGAATTAAACGCAAATCATATTCAATGTTAATTCCTGAAGCATCAGAAACTGGAACACCATCAATATAAATAGCCACTTGACGATTACGTCCACCACGAATGTAATAGCCTAAATTTTTCCCATTAAACGATTGATTTCCATTGATTTCCACTCCAGCAACTTGACTCAAAACATTAGCCAAATTTTGACCTTTTTTAGCTTCTAGGTCTTGTGCAGTAATCACTTCAATAATTTTACCTGATTTTTCTTTGCTTTGCGCAAATTTAGTGTCCGAAATAACAACTTCTTTTAAGTTGTTCACTTTTAGCGTATCTGAATCTTGAGCATACGCAAAAGCCGTAGCCAGTGTAAATACACTTAAGCCAATAAACTTTTTGTTCATTTTAGGGTTAGTAAAAATTTTAATAAATCTGGGAGAAAAGCACAGAATTTACCCATACTCAAACTTTTTTTCCCGAAAGTTTGTTACTCAATGAATGTGGCAGGTCTCCTGGCTTGCGTCTTGTTATCAACCTTCCCATCGAAAGTTAGAAATTAGAAATTAGAAGTTAGAAATTTTCTAAATTCAGAATTCTTAATTCTAAATTAACAACAGTGGTAATGTAGATAATAACAAGCTTTATAGCTTACAGTTGCGGGTACAGCTCAAGATTTTTGATTTTAGATTGATGATTTTAGATTTCAGAATAACTTCAAAAATCTTAAATCCTTAATCAATAGTCATCAATCACTTGATTCCCTTTTAATGTTGTTTTGAAAAAAATCAGAAACAACAACCAAAATTCGGGTGCAAAGGTATAATATTTTTCAAAAATTGCAATTTAATTTTATACCTTTGAATTTCACTTTTTTAAATTCATTCAGAATGAAATTTTTAGCTTTAATCATATTTAGTTTTACATTTTCACAAGCTCAAAAAATTGAAGTGCGAGAAATAAAAATTTCCGATCCCGAAACTGTTTTGGTTCAAGAAGCTGGCGATCCATATCCAACTGAAGATATGTCAATTCCTTTTGCAGTAGTTGAACAAGTACCGCTTTTTAATTCATGTGAAAAAATCGAAAAAACCTTGCAAAGAGATTGTTTTCAAGAAGAAATGAAAAAACACATTGAAAAACACTTGAAATATCCGAAAGAAGCAAAAGAAAGTAAAATTGAAACTCGTGTTATCGTTACATTTGAAATTGAAAAAGATGGAAAATTAACCAATATTCGAGTTAGAGGAAAAAAATCAGAATATCAATCACTTTTTGAAGAAGAAGCAAAACGAATAATAAACAAATTACCTGATTTTATTCCTGCAACTCAAAGAGGTCAAGTTGTTAAAGTTGCTTATGCAATTCCAATTAATTTTAAATTATAACCTACTTCTTCTTATTCATCTTACGCCACAACCAAATAAAGCCAATTACAAAGTGGGCTAAAATTATTGTTGCTACAGCATAAAGGAAAGCGTTAGAATCTGTTCTCATGTTTTTTATGACAAATTTAGTGGTTTTGGTAATTACTTTCTGTCTTATTTGTTACACAAAGTTACACGAAGTTTTTCACAAAGTATCACAAATAAAATCCTTTTTAATCTTTATAATCTGTTGCAAAAAAATAAAAAACTACTTTTGCAAAAAACAATTTCATGCGCTATTATTTCTTTTTAATCGTTTTATTTTTTGGTTTTACCCAATGTAAAAAATCAGAAAACGTTGCAAATCAAAGTACTTCTGTTCGAAACAGCATTGAATATGCAGAAGGATTTTCTATTGAAAAATACAATGGTTTTTCGGTTATAAAAGTTTCGAATGCGTATCCTGAAGCTAAAGATGATTACACCTATGTTCTTCATAAAAAAGGCGTTCAAATTCCAGATAGTTTACAACAATTTACTTCGATTGAAGTGCCAATTAAGAAAATAATTGTAACCTCAACAACGCATATTCCAGCTTTAGAATCTTTAGGGGTAGAAAATACTTTAATTGGTTTTCCAACCACAGAATACATTTCATCTGAAAAAACAAGAGCTTTAATCGATGCTGGAAAAGTGCGCGATTTAGGTTCCAATCAAGGTTTAAACACCGAAGTAATTTTAGACATTCAACCTGATGTAATTGTTGGTTTTAGTGTAGATGGCGATTTGAAAACCTACAAAAACTTAGAAAAGAATGGTCAGAAAATCATATTCAACGGCGATTGGACCGAAAAAACGCCTTTAGGAAAAGCCGAATGGATTAAGTTCTTTGGTGCATTATATGATTTAGACGAAAAAGCAACCGAGATTTTCAATTCGATAGAGAAAGAATACAATTCCGTATTAGTTTTAGCGAAAAAGGCTAAAACCCAACCTACCATTTTTGCTGGTGCTATCTACGAAGACCAATGGTTTTTACCACAAGGCGATAGTTGGGCAGCCTATTTTTTAAAAGAAGCCAACGGAAATTATTTATGGAAAGATTCCAAAGGAACCGGAAGCTTAGCTTTATCGTTCGAAAGCGTTTTGGACAAGGCAAAAGAAGCTGATTTTTGGATTGGGCCAGGACAATTTGGTTCGATTCAACAAATTTTGGATAATAATCCAAATTACATTCACTTCAAAGCGGTTAAAAACAAAAATGTGTATTCTTTTAGTACCAAAAAAGGAAAAACAGGTGGTGTTATTTATTACGAATTATCACAAAATCGTCCTGATTTGGTTTTAAAAGACATCGTAAAAATTTTACATCCTGAAGTGTTGCCGGATTATGAGTTGTTCTTTTTTAAGAAGTTGAAATAATTTTTGCTCGCAAAGACGCTAAGTCGCTAAGTTTTTTTGTGAAACTTTGTGAAAACTTCGTGTAACTTTGTGCTATTCAACTAAAATAGATTCTAAAAACGTAATTTAGCCAAAAAAATCAACTGATGCCAATAACCAAAAAACAAAACTTTCTTTTCATCCTCTTGCTTGTCGCAATGGTGTTTTTGTTTTTGGTAAATATTAGTTTAGGTTCGGTTTCCATTCCTTTGAAAGAAGTCGTTAACGGACTTTTTTTACAAGAAATGAGTAAGGAAAGTTGGGAAATTATTCTATGGAATTTCCGTTTTCCAAAAGCCATAAACGCAATTTTAGTTGGAATTGGACTTTCAATGAGCGGCTTGTTGATGCAAACGTTGTTTCGAAATCCATTAGCGGGACCTTATGTTTTAGGATTGAGTTCTGGTGCGAGTTTGGGAGTGGCGTTTGTCATTTTAGGAACAGGATTTTTACCCACCTTTATCTCATCCTTCTTTTTATCAAATTACGGATTAATTCTAGCTTCAAGTTTAGGAAGTTTATTAGTTTTTATGGCCGTTTTATTGGTATCGAAAAAACTAAAAGACACCATGGCAATTCTTATTGTAGGACTGATGTTTGGAAGTTTTACAAGTGCTATTGTTTCGGTGCTTTCCTATTTTACTACTGCTGAAAAATTACAGAAATTCACCTTTTGGTCCATGGGAAGTATTTCGAATTTATCATGGAATGAAATTTCGCTTTTATCCGTTTTTGTTATCATTGGAATAGGAATTAGTTTTATGGTTATCAAACCTTTGAATGCTTTATTATTGGGTGAAAAATATGCGCAAAGTATCGGAATCAATTATAAAAAAACTCGTTTTTTAATTATTATCGCCACCAGTATTTTAGCTGGTAGCATCACCGCTTTTGCAGGTCCGATTGCGTTTATTGGTTTAGCAGTTCCGCATATGGCGAAATTGTTATTTCAAACGAGTAATCATTTTGTGTTGTTTTGGAGTACGCTGTTACTTGGCGCTATTGTCATGTTGTGTTGCGATACAATTGCGCAAGTTCCAGGAAATGATATTACACTTCCAATAAACGCTATAACTTCTGTAATTGGAGCACCAGTTGTGATTTGGTTGTTAGTGAGAAAGAAACGTTTTTAGATTAAAACTTAGATAAGATAAAACCACATAGAAACACAGGTTTATTGTTTTTGAGACATACATAGAAAACTAGTTTTTTTATCATAGAGAAAATGAAATAATATTAATCTATGTTTCTATTTGGTAAATAAAAAAAATATGACGCAGAAATATTTAGACGAACTCACATTTAATGTTATTGGAGCTGCTATTGAAGTACATAAAAACATGGGGAGTGGATTGTTAGAAAGTGTTTACCAACAATGTATGATTGAGGAATTAACCAACAGAAATATAAATTTTGTTTCCGAATTTAAAGTTCCTGTTGTTTACAAAGGAAAAGAACTAGATATTGAATTTCGTTGTGATTTATTCGTAGAAAATTGTTTAGTAGTTGAATTGAAATCAGTTTCAGAAATAAAACCAATTCATGACGCTCAAGTTTTAAATTATATGAACTTATTAAAAGTCCCAAAAGGAATTATAATTAACTTTAATTGTTTCAATATTTTCAGAGAAGGTCAAAAAACATTTGTAAACGAGTATTTCAAAAAGTTAGAAAAAAAATAAAACTATACAAAACTTTAGTTTCTAAACAAAACTCAAAAAAATCTATGTTTCTATGTGGTAAAACCTATTTCAAAAAATTAGAAAAAGAATAAACCTATGCAAAACTTTAGTTTCTAAACAAAACTCAAAAAAAACTATGTTTCTATGTGGTAAACTCTATTTTTGTATTTCACAATGACCAAACAAAATTTCACCATACAAACTCAAAATCTTTCGATTGGCTACAAGTCAAAATCGGAAACGATTACTATTGCTCAAAATATCAATCTTGGTTTGGAAAAAGGCAAATTAATCGCATTAATTGGTGAAAACGGAATTGGAAAATCTACCTTATTAAAAACAATAACTGGAATTATTCCACCATTATCAGGTGAAATTACTTTACTAAATAAATCGCTTCAAAGTTATAAACCACTTGATTTAGCACAAGAATTAAGCATCGTTCTAACCGAAAAATTACCGCCAAGTAACTTAACCGTTTACGAAATCATTGCTCTAGGTAGACAACCTTATACCAATTGGTTAGGTACTTTATCCGAAGAAGACAAAACGAAAATTGAAGAAGCGATTGTCTTAACAGAAATCCAACATTTGGTTCTCAAAAAACATGATGAAATTAGCGATGGACAATTGCAAATTGCTTTGATTGCTCGCGCTTTGGCGCAAGATACTTCGATTATTATTTTAGACGAACCTACTACTCATTTAGATTTAGTTCACAAGGCAACTTTATTGAAATTGTTGCAAAAACTCACGCACGAAACTGGCAAAACCATCCTCTACTCTACACATGACATCGATTTAGCGATTCAAATGACTGATGAAATGATTGTGTTCACACCAACACAAATTGTACAAGACCAACCATGCAATTTAATACAAACTGGGATTTTTAATACGTTGTTTGATACCGAACATTTGACTTTTGATGCTACTATTGGGAAGTTCAAAATCAAATAATTTATCCCAATTTTACCTTTTGTTTAACTATTTCTGTTATCGATTTTCATAATTTTACTAAAAAAAGTTATGAAGTATCTATACATTACCTTACTCTTAGCAACAATGAATAGCTTTGGACAATTAGTAAAAGTAGATTACGTAGACGGTAATCAAAAATTAGAAGGCTTTTTTGCTAAAGCTCAAAAATCAAATCCAAAGAAAATTGGTGTTATTGTTTTACCCGCTTGGATGGGAGTTGATGCTCACGCTAAAGAATCAGCTGAAAATTTATCTAAGTTAGGCTATCATGCTTTTGTAGCGGATATTTACGGCGTTGGAAACAATCCAAAAAACACGGGTGAAGCTGGAAAAAATGCTGGTTTCTACAAAAACAATCCTGCGGAATACCAAAAAAGAATTCAATTGGCGATTGACCAATTAGTAAAAGCGGGTGCCGATAAAAACCAAATTGCAGTTATTGGATATTGCTTTGGAGGAACAGGTGCTATCGAAGCGGCTCGTGGTAACTTAAATGTTAAAGGAGTAGTTTCATTTCATGGTGGTTTAGGAAAAGCTGCGAATAGTTCAACGAATGTAATTAAAGCAAAAGTTTTAGTGTTACATGGTGCGGATGATCCTTTTGTTCCTGCAAATGAAATTGAAGCTTTCCAAAATGAAATGCGCGAAACTAAAGCCGATTGGCAAATGATTTATTACGCGAATTCCGTTCATGCCTTTACACACAAAGATGCCGGAAGCGATAACAGCAAAGGCGCTGCTTACAACGAATTAGCCGATAAAAGAAGTTGGGAAGCGATGAAAACGTTTTTTATGGAGATTTTCAAATAATCATTATAATATATCAAAAACAGAAAACAGTTATTTCTCTTGAAATAGCTGTTATTTTTTTATACATCAAAACCACTCACTTCTAAAACTTCACCAGCTTTTAAATCATTCAAATGAATGTTTCCAACCCGAACTCGAACCAATCGTAATGTAGGAAAACCAACCGCTGATGTCATTTTTCTAACTTGACGAAATTTTCCTTCGGTTAAAGTTATCGAAACCCAAGACGTTGGACCGTGACGTTCATCTCGAATCTTTTTACCGCGTTCGCCTAAATTTGGTTCAGATTCTAATTTAAATGCTTTACACTTTTTGGTTTTGTATTTTTTTCCGTGTAAACCAATTTCGACACCGTTTCTTAATTGTTCTACAGCTTCTTCGGTAATGATTCCATCGACTTGGGCGTAATATTCTTTTTCTACTTTTTTGCTTCGGACAATTTCGCTCATCATGCCATCGGTAGTCAACAAAAGTAGGCCTTCAGAATCTTCGTCTAAACGACCAATCGCCATGGTGTTTTCGGGAAAATCGTATAATTCGCCCAACAATTTTTTCTTGCGTTTTAATTGGTAAATAAACTGCGATAAATATCCGTAAGGCTTGTGAATAAGGAAATGATGATGCATATTAATTGTTTGATGCAAAAATACATTTTTAAAATTTGACGTATCAATTTATTCCGTATTTTTACATTTTACAATTTATTTTATGCCAGAATCCATGCTTATCATAGTTACTTTTATTGTAGCGCTCGCCGTTGGAATGTTCATCGGGAAATTACTTTTTACCGCCAAATCACAATCTGAAAAATCAGGTTTAGAAGAACGAATTAACGGACTTCTAGGTCAAATCGAACAATTGAAAATCCAATTTCAAACCGAAAGAAATCAATTTGAAAAATCGTTTTCCCAACTTTTATCTGAAAAAGAAAATCTTCAAAAAGAAAAGGAATCTTTAGCGATTCATTTGGCTAAAAAAGAGAATGATTTTGACAATCTTTTAGAACGTAATAAAGAACAAAAGCTAGAAGTAGAGCAACTTCAAGAGAAATTTACTAAAGAATTTGAGAATCTAGCTAATAAAATTCTTGAAGAAAAAACCGTAAAATTCACCGAGCAAAATAAGGAGAATTTGAAAAATATTTTGTCGCCTTTACAAGATAAAATCCAACTATTTGAAAAGAAAGTCGAAGACACGCATAAAGAAAGCATTGATTATCATGCCGCGTTACGCCAACAAATTTTGGGACTTCGCGAAATGAACGAACAAATGAGTAAGGAAACCATCAATTTAACCAAAGCTTTAAAAGGTGACAGCAAAATGCAAGGAAATTGGGGTGAATTGGTGTTAGAACGCGTGTTAGAAAAATCGGGATTAGAGAAAGATAGAGAATATTTTGTACAACAAAGTCACGTTACAGAAGACGGTAATCGTGTATTCCCCGATGTTATCATCAATCTTCCTGATGGCAAGAAAATGATTATCGATTCAAAAGTAACATTAATCGCTTACGAACGTTACATCAACGAAGAAGATTCGGATATAAAAAATCAACATTTAAAAGAACATATTATTTCGATAAATCGTCATGTGGAGCAATTGGGAAGCAAAAATTACCACGATTTGTACCATATGGAAAGTCCAGATTTTGTGTTGTTGTTTATTCCAATTGAATCTGCTTTTGCAGTGGCATTAAATCAAGATACTAGTCTGTATAACAAAGCTTTCGAGAAGAATATTGTGATTGTAACACCTTCTACCCTTTTGGCAACTTTACGTACAATTGACAGCATGTGGACGAACCAAAAGCAACAAGAAAATGCGATTGAAATTGCGCGTCAGGCTGGTGCTTTATATGATAAATTTGAAGGTTTTGTTTCTGATTTGATTAAAATTGGAAAGAAAATGGACGAAGCCAAAGCCGAATATGGTAATGCCATGAATAAGTTAATTGACGGCAAAGGAAACTTAATTACTAGCGTTGAAAAACTTAAAAAAATGGGAGCAAAAGCAAAAAAAGCACTTCCAGAAGCCGTATTAAAAAGAGCCAATGTGGATACTGAACCTACTGAAGAAATCGAATAATTATGACTATAGCCAATACTGTTGAAGCTTCAAAAATAACCTTGAGTGAATTGATGTTACCTTCCCATTCTAATTTTAGTGGTAAGATTCATGGTGGTTATTTATTAAAATTGATGGATCAAATCGCTTTTGCATGTGCTTCAAAGTATTCTGGTTGCTATTGCGTTACTGCTTCTGTAGATACGGTAGATTTTTTAAATCCGGTAGATGTTGGCGAATTGGTTACTTTAAAAGCATCTGTAAATTATGTTGGAAATACCTCTATAGTAGTGGGAATTCGGGTAACATCGGAACATATTCAAACTGGAATTAAAAAACATTGTAATTCAAGCTATTTTACTATGGTAGCTAAAGATGAAAAAGGTCAAAATGTACAAGTTCCAAAACTTATTTTATCCAATTTAGAAGAAGTTCGTAGATTTTATGATAGCATAAACCGTATCGAAAATAAAAAAAGAATTAAGGAAATTGAAACTAATTTCGATTACAAATCAAAAAAAGCAATTGATAATTTAAAAAAATACAATGTTGTAATTTCTGATAATTTATTTTAAAAATTTATTTACAAAATAAATTGTATTTTAAAAAAAAAGTTATATTTGTTTCAAACAAATCAAACAAATCTTAACTTAATGATAAAAAAATACTCGATTTACGCTTTTATTATTAGTATTTCCATCCTTATTTATGCCTGTTCAGAAGATAATGATGATAGCTATGCACCGGTTTCACCCGTAACTGTTGACTTAACACAAGTTCCTTATCCGAAACTATCTGATTACAAATTCTTTGAAGGAGATTTGAAAAATCAAATACCTTCACTTGACGTTATTCCTTATGAACCAGCCAGTATTCTTTTCAGTGATTATGCACATAAAAAAAGATTTGTTTGGATGCCAAAAGGAACTCAAGGTACTTATCAAGGAGATGATCAAATAATTAATTTACCTGAAGGTGCTGCAATAATTAAAACATTTTATTATGACAACGTATTACCTTCAAATACAAGGAAAATAATCGAAACAAGGATCATGATTAAAAAATCTACTGGTTGGATTTTTGCTGAATATGTTTGGAATGATGAACAAACAGAAGCCTACTTGGATTTAGCTGGAAGTTATCAAGATATAAATTGGATTGATGAGAATAATGTAACTAAGTCGGTAAATTACAGAGTCCCATCTGAAGTTCAATGTATTGTTTGTCATAAAGAAAAAGAAGTAATAAACAATCAAGAAGTAACTGTTTACACACCCATAGGAATTAAACCTCAAAACTTAAATTTTAATTACAACTATGGAACTACAACTAAAAATCAATTGACATATTGGATGGAAAAGGGTTATTTAGAAAACAGCACTTTACCATCGGAAATAAATACTGTTGTGGATTATAATGATACATCAAAGCCTATTAGTGCGAGAGTGAGATCCTATTTTGATATTAACTGTGCACATTGTCATAAAGAAAAAGGGCATTGTGACTATCGACCATTACGATTATCATTTAGTGATACAGGTTCTTCAAATGGATTGACGAATATGGGGGTTTGCGTACCTACACAAGACATGCAAGATTTTGATCCTGAATTAGATAAATTAATTACTCCAAGAAGAACTGATAAGTCTATGTTATTTCACAGAGTAAACACTACAAATGAAGCTTTTAGAATGCCTCTTCATGGAAGAACTTTGATTCACACCGAGGGTGTTGCTATAATTGAAGAGTGGATAAATTCTTTAGATGATTGTCGATAATTAAAACACAACTTATAAATATGAAAAAAAATTACTTTTTATTCTTTCTTATCTTATTTAGCGTAACCAGTTTTGCTCAAGATAATTGTGCTACAGCGGTTCCTATTGCTAATGCAGGAACCTATACAGTTGGTACTATCAATGGAACAGAGCTACCTGCAATTAGTTGCAATTTAACTAATACTTCTGCATCCGCTGCTGAATGGTATGCCTATACTCCATCACAAAACTATACTGTAACAGTAACATCTGACTTAAATGAAAACATTTGTTTAGATACTAGATTACGTATTTACTCAGGAACATGTGCATCATTAACTTGTATTGGTGGTGATGATGATTCAGGTAACGTTACTTGTTCTTCTGGCTCTTCGTATTTGTCTCGACTAACTTTTAATGCGATAGCAGGTACAACTTATTATATTGTATGGGATAATCGATGGTCTACAGCTGGTTTTAATTTTCAAATCAGTGAAATCCCAGCAGGATATAATCCATGTGCTACTGCAACTCCTATTACAGCAGGAACAACAGTTGTAAATGCAATAGATCAAACTAATATCAATACCTCTTGCTCTTCATCTAGCTTGTCTAAATGGTACTCATACACGCCAACAATTAATGCGAATGTAACCGTATCTTCTGATTTAATGATTAATATTTGTAAAGACACAAACTTTAGTGTTTACAGTGGAAATTGCCCAACTGGTTTAACGTGTATAACTAGTGACGATAATTCTGGCGTTATTGCTTGTAATTCGGGAAATACAAATTCAAATCTTTCTGTTAAAACATTTGAAGTTACAGCAGGTGTAACGTATTATATAGTATGGGATAATAAATGGAGTGCTGATGGATTTAGTTTTATTCTAACAGAATCTCCAATTATAGTTCCTGTTTCATACAATAATCAAACCATTGGTACTATTAACAGCAGTTATAACATTTGTGTAGTTGATATGAATGGTGATTTTAAAGATGACATTGTAGGAATTAGCGCTAACAATTTAAGAATTCACTTTCAAGGAGCTACAGCAGGAACATTTACTGTTACCGATTTCCCGATTTCAGGAACTAGTGATATGCCTTCATGGAGTATGGCGGCAGGAGATTATAATAGAGATGGTTACAATGATTTGGTTTTAGGTAGTGGTAGTGGTTTAACCTTCTGGAAGTCTAATAGTAATGGCACAGCTTACACTAATGTTAATCCTTCAGAGTATATTTTCTGTCAAAGAACAAATTTTGTTGACATCAATAATGATGGTCATCTTGATGCATTTTCTTGCCATGATGTGGCTCCAAATGTGTACTATATAAATGATGGGAATGGTAATATGGGATATTATCAATCGGGTACTTCTGGTGCATACTCATTAGGAATTACTCCTAGTGGCGGTAATTATGCATCCTTATGGACAGATTTTGATAATGATGGTGATTTAGACATGTTTATTTCAAAATGTTCAGGTCCACCATGTGAATTACACAGAAACGATGGTAATGGAGTATTTACAGACATTTCAGCAATAGCAGGAATTAATGTAACACCAATCCAAACATGGTCATCTGCTGTAGCCGATTTTGACAATGATGACGACATGGATGTAATAATAACAGCAAGTGCTGGTACACATAAATTCTTTAGAAATAATTTAGATACTTCTACAGCTGCTTTTACTAATATTACTACTGGTTCTGGTTGGGACACTAATACTTCAACTAACATTGATAACGTGGCTTACGATTTTGATAATGATGGAAAAGTAGACGTATTAGGTGGTGGTAACAAAATCATGTTCAACAAAGGAAATAATGTTTTTGAAGCTACAAATTATACAGCAATTAGTGTTGGTGCAATTGGAGACTTAAACAATGATGGTTTTTTAGATATCTTAAACGGAACTACCGTTAGATACGCAATACCAAATGGAAATAATTGGGTTAAGGTTACATTGCAAGGAATCCAAAGCAACCGCAATGGAATTGGAGCTAGAGTTGAAATTTATGGCCCTTTTGGAAAACAAATTAGAGATATCAGAAGTGGAGAAGGCTTTAAATACATGAGTTCTTTGAATGCACATTTTGGAATTGGCACCCATACTACAATTTCTCAAATTGTTATCAATTGGCCTTCTGGAGTTGTGGATGTAATTAACAATCCAAATATTAATGAAACACTATCTGTAATTGAGGGTTCTAGTCCATTAAGTTTAGTAAATAACGAAGACAAAAAAATAATGCTATATCCTAATCCAAGTTCAGACAATATAACATTAACAAATATTGAAAATTTAGAAATTAAAAATGTATCTATTATATCTACTTTAGGGAAAGTAGTTAAAAATGTTACACTTAATGAATCTAGATTTTCGATTACTGATCTAGCAGAAGGATTTTATATTCTTTTGATTGAAACTACTGACGGAAATAAATATTCCGAGAACTTTATAAAAAAATAATCTTCAATTTTGATAAATTTAAAAACTGTCTTTACTAAAGGCAGTTTTTATTTTTATATGTAAACTATTTTTTTATATTATTGCAAATTATTTCAACATGAAAATTTCTCCATTATTATTTATCCTTTTCTTTTGTATTTCGACTGTTGCTCAAAAAAATGCAGATCCATCTCCTGAAGAAATAAAAACAGCAAAATCTATTAGAGAAAAGTATGACAAATTTGATATTGCAATTTTAAGCAGTACTGAGAAAGTCACTTTTAACATTAATAAAACAAACGATCTTGTTGAAGTTAATTACAGCGTAAAAGAACAATTAATGAATATTAATCACAGAGCGGATATTCAGAAATATGAGTTTTATGATAGCCAATCTACCATTGAAAATTTTTCTTTAAAATATAAGACCGACAAACAAGCTTACTTTTATGTAAATGATGAATTTTATAAAAGTAATGACTTATTTTATAACGATGCTCGAGTAAAATTCATGCAAGTAGATTTTCCTGTTCAGGGCTATACTTATAAGTATCAAATGGAAAAGAAAATCAAAGACAGTAAATATTTTACAAGTATTTATTTTAGCGATGAATTTCCAGTGATTGAAAAAAAGGTAATTATTGAAATTCCTAAATGGCTAGATTTAGAAATTAAAGAATTCAACTTTGATGGTTTTGCTATAAAAAAAGTAGTAACACAAAATGCTGAAACTACAATTTATACATACACCATTGAAAATTTAAATGGTAATCCAAAAGAAAACTATAGCCCCGGTCCAAGCTTTTTATATCCGCACATCTTATTTGTAGCAAAATCATTTTCGGTTAAAAACGAAAAGAAAACACTTTTTAGTACCACTTCCGATTTATATAAATGGTACAAATCACTTGTAGATTCAATGAAAGATGATACTACAATTTTCGCCGAAAAAGTAAAAGAATTAACTGCAACTGCAAAAAACGATGATGAAAAAATAAAAAACATCTACTATTGGGTTCAAGATAACATCAGATACATAGCTTTTGAAGACGGAATTGCAGGATTTAAACCAGATGATGCTCAAAATGTTTTTCAAAAAAGATATGGCGATTGTAAAGGAATGGCCAATCTAACAAAGCAAATGCTAAAATTAGCTGGATTTGACGCTAGATTGTGTTGGATTGGAACTAATCATATTGTTTATGATTACAGCACCCCTTCTTTATCAGTAGACAATCATATGATTTGCGCTTTATTAAAAGATGGAAAAAAATACTTCTTAGACGGAACCGAAAAATACAATTCATTTGGAGAATACGCTCAAAGAATTCAAGGGAAAGAGGTATTAATTGAAGATGGAGATAAGTTTATTTTAGATAAAATTCCAGTACAAAAAGCTGCGTCAAACACAGAAAAAAGTACAATTAACTATGTAATTGAAAACGAAACATTAAAAGGAAAAGTAAAAATGGAATATCTAGGTGAAAGTAGAGCTTCATTTTTGTATAATTACAACTCCATAAAAAATGATAAAAAAGAAGATGCATTAAAATGGTATTTGAATTCTAAAGATAAAAATTGTACTGTAAGCAATATTACAACTTCTGATTTATCAAACAGAGATCAAAAACTAACTTTAGATTATGATGTTGCCATTGCCAATCATGTTTCTTCATTTGACAATGAAATATATGTAGATTTGAATTATAATAAAGAATTTAATTCTTTCGATTTCAAAGAACGCAAAACCGATTTTCTATTGAGCTATAAATCATTTGATGATATTACAATTAGTTTGCAAATTCCTGAAGGGTATAAAGTTGCGAAAATGCCTGAAAACATTTCGATAATTACAGATGATTATACCATTTCAATGAAATATGAAGTAAAAGGGAATATACTATTTTATACCAAACAATTTCAATTCAAAAACGGGATCATAAAGTCATCAAAATTTAGTGATTGGAAAAATCATTACGATAAAATTCAAAAAAATTATTCAGAGCAAGTTGTTTTAACCAAATAAAAATCCAAAATGAAATTCAAATTATTTTTACTAACCTTTATTTGGGTTAGTCTTTCACAAGCACAAACAAAAGACGAAATTAAAGATTTCTTTTGGGGCAAAAATGATAATTATAAAAATGCAAATACAATTCCAGATAAGTATAAAAATGAATCCGCAGTTGTAATTTATAAATATGAAGATTACGATTTTCATAAATTTGGTAAAAGTGTTACCTACAGAGCAGCTTTTAGAAAAAGAGTAAAACTTAATGATCAAGCTGCTGTAACCAGCTTTTCAGAATTTAGTTATTCTGAAAAATCAAATCCAAGATATGGAGCACTTATAAAAACTGTTGTTGGTATAAAAGTTATAAAACCAAACGGAACTGAAAATATCATAAATACAGAAAAAGAAGCTGTGAGTGTTGATAAGGAAAAAAAAGTTGCCGTTCCTAACCTAGAAATTGGTGATATTATTGATTTCTATAATTACAGTACCGAAACCTTTAGTTCAACTTATGAGTTTGGATTTGATGCTGTAGAGCGAACACTTGGCGATAATTATCCTATATTAAACTACAAATTAACTTTTCAAACAGAAAATGATTTCTTTGTTAACTTCAACACCTACAACAACGGACCTGAATTAAAACAAATTCCGTTAGAAAAAAGTGGTGAACGTAAATATGAAATTATTGCAACTGATATCCCTAAGAACGATTTTCCAAGATGGTTTTTGCCATTAGTAGAACTTCCGTGTTATAAATTTCAAGTATATTTTGCTCGTTCGGGGAAATTCGAGCAAAGAGCCGCTGCGTTTTTACCAGAAAAAGAAAATATCATTAAAAAAACGGTTACTAAAGAAGATATTTTTAATTATTATGATTCAAAATTTTTTCCTGCAGGAAATTTAAATGATGTAGAAGACTTTTTAAAAGGAAAAAAATTCAATTCAAACGAAGAAAAAGTAAATGCGGTCTATTACTTTATGCGTCATCAATTTTACACAAGATACATTGAAGCTTTTGTAATAAATGATGCCAAAATCATGAATCCTTTTGGACTTTATGGCTACGATCCTGTTTTCTTTACAAGAGAGGAACAATTCATTAATTATTTCATGCAATTTCTTAAAAAACAAAAAATAGAATTTGACATTATAGTTGCTACAGGAAAAGAAAATGGACCTATAAGTGATGTATTGATTCAGGAAAACATAAGAATTCTTCTTAAAGTAAACACAGAGAAACCAATCTTTTTTGGAATTTTTGATCCCTTTTCTATCCCAAATCAATTTGATAGTTCTTTAGAAAACACAAAAGCTTATGCATTAAAAGTTTCGAAAAGCAAAAAAGTAAGTGATATTGAAGAAATAACACTTCCTGGGCTAACTTATAAAGACAATATTACAAAAGTAACTACTAATCTTTCAATAGCTTCTGATTTTTCAACTGCAAATGCTACAAAAATTTCTTCTTTATATGGTCACAATAAAGAATTTGAACACAATAGTAAAATTTTCTTCTATGATTATATTAATGAAGATTATGAAAAATATGGAACAAGCCCTGTTTTAGACATGGTTAGAAAGCAAAAAGATAAAGATAAATACAAAAAAGAATATGCTGCATTAATTGAAAAATTCAAACAAAATCAGGTTGAAAAATTCAAAAAGGAAATTGAAGAAGAATACGACATAAAAGTTGACAAACACGAATTAAAAGTAGAAAAAACAGGAAGATTCGGCATTAACGAGCCATTAGTAATCTCAGAAAAGTTCAATATTACTTCAAATTTCATCAAAAAAGCAGGAAATAATTATATTTTAGATATTGGAAAATTCATTAGTTCACAAATAGATATTGAAGAAAAAGAACATGAAAGAACCAATAATATTTACACCAGTTTTCCTCGTTCTTTTGAATACACAATCAATTTAGATATACCAGAAGGATTTACTGTTAGTGGTTTAGAAAAATTAAATGTAAAAGTGGAAAACGAAACAGGAAGCTTTGTAAGCAAAGCCGAAGTAAAAGGCAACAAATTAACTATTGTATCAACTAAAAATTATTTCAATTCGTATGAACCTAATTCCAATTGGAAAAAAATGATTGCTTTCCTAGATGCGGCATATCAATTTTCACAAGAAAAAATATTATTAAAAAAAATATAGTATACATTTTCTAATAGTAAGCATCAAATATTTTCATAAATTAACATAGACAAATAAATATTGCAAATGAAAAAATTAACACAAATCGCATTAACAGCATTATTAGTTATTACAACGATATCACATGCTCAAACACAATTGAAAAAAGGATCTGTAACTTATACCATGTCTATGCCAGGCACAACTGAAGAAATGGCGGCTATGGGAGAAACAACAATAACAATTCATTTTGATGAAACAACTCAGGCGACAGATATGAGCATGATGGGAGGAATGATGTTAATGAAAACAATTATCCCAATTGCAGATAAAAAAGAATCAAAAATGACGATGGAAGTAATGGGTATGAAGTACGAAATTACGGATATTGGAGAAGATGCATTAAAAAATGCTAATGGTTTAAATAATCTTGATGATGCCAAAGAAGTAATTTATGACAAAAAAGACACTAAAGAAATTGCTGGTTTTAAATGTTATAAAGCAACCATAACAATGAACGACGGAAGTAAAAACATTTTTTACTTAACTGATGCTATTGCTCCTCAAGAGTCAGCACCAAATAGCAAAGTAAAATTAACAGGTTACCCTTTAGAAATGAATATGCAAACCTCACAAGGAAATATTATTATGATAGCTAACAAATTTAGTAAAGATATTCCAGCAGATGCTTTTAAAATAGGTGAAGGATTTACAAAAATCACTAAAGAAGAACTAAAAAAACAAATGGGTGGAATGTAAAATCAATCTAGAATATTAGTTGTTTAAATTAAAAATCCCAATCAACAGATTGGGATTTTTAGTATTATTTCGTTAAGTACATTTTTCTTCTTGAGTACAAATCGTAGAATTGATCATCTTTTAAATCTTCAATAAACAAGATGCTTTCGCCTGTAGATTTCATTTCTGGTCCTAATGCTTTATTTACATTTGGAAACTTACTAAAAGAGAACACCGGTTGCTTAATTGCATATCCGTTTAATTTTGGATTAAAAGTGAAATCAGTTACTTTGTTGTGACCTAACATCACTTTTGTCGCATAATTTACATAAGGTTCGCCATACGCTTTTGCAATAAATGGAACCGTACGAGAAGCTCTTGGATTCGCTTCAATAATATAAACAATATCGTCTTTTATCGCAAACTGGATATTGATTAACCCTACCGTTTTCAGAGCCACTGCAATTTTCTTCGTGTGATCTTTGATTTGTTGCATTACAAACTCACCTAGATTGAATGGTGGTAATGTTGCGTTACTATCTCCCGAGTGCACTCCACATGGCTCGATATGCTCCATAATCCCTATGATGTACACATTTCCATCCGCATCGCAAATAGCATCTGCTTCTGCTTCGATAGCACCATCTAAATAATGGTCTAACAACAATTTATTATTTGGAATATGTTTTAAAATCTCGATAACGTGTTCTTCTAACTCTTGTTTGTTAATGACAATTTTCATGCCTTGACCTCCTAATACATAAGATGGTCTTACTAAAAGTGGAAAATCTAACGTATCAGCTAATTTTACAGCTTCTTCCGCATTTTCAGCTACTCCAAATCTTGGGAACGGAATTTTTAATTCGGTTAATAATTCTGAGAATCTTCCTCTATCTTCTGCCAAATCTAAAGCATCAAAAGATGTTCCGATGATTTTGATTCCATATTTAGATAATTTTTCTGCTAATTTTAAAGCCGTTTGTCCACCTAACTGTACGATTACACCTTCTGGCTTTTCATGTTGGATGATATCATAAATGTGTTCCCAAAAAACTGGCTCAAAATATAATTTATCTGCCGTGTCAAAATCAGTAGAAACCGTTTCTGGATTACAGTTAATCATGATGGTTTCATAACCACATTCTTTTGCTGCTAAAACTCCATGAACACATGAATAGTCGAACTCAATTCCTTGTCCAATTCTATTAGGTCCAGAACCTAAAACCACTACTTTTTTCTTATCGGTAACAATACTTTCGTTGTGAACATATTTGGTACCGTCTGCTTTTTCAATTTCAGCTTCAAAAGTCGAGTAGAAATAAGGTGTTACCGCTTTAAATTCGGCAGCACAAGTATCTACTAATTTGTAAACACGTTTGATATTTTGCTCTTCACGCAATTTGTGTACTTGACTTTCCAAACAACCCATCATGTGAGCAATTTGACGGTCTCCATACCCTTTTTGTTTCGCCTCTAAAAGCAATTCTCTTGGTAACGTATCTACTTTATAATTCGAAATTTCTTTCTCTAAATGGAATAACTCTTCATATTGTTTCAAGAACCACATGTCGATTTTAGTAATCTCATGAATTCTGCTCAATGGAATTCCCATCGCGATTGCATCATAGATTACGAAAACTCTGTCCCAACTCGCGAAAGTTAATTTCTCGATAATTTGTTCGTAGTTTTTATACCCTTTCCCATCTGCTCCTAATCCGTTGCGCTTGATTTCTAATGACTGAGTAGCCTTGTGAAGCGCTTCTTGGAACGAACGTCCAATTCCCATAACTTCTCCTACCGATTTCATTTGAAGCCCTAACGTACGGTCTGAACCTTCAAATTTATCGAAGTTCCATCTTGGTATTTTCACGATTACATAATCTAATGTTGGCTCAAATAAAGCCGAAGTTGATTTTGTAATTTGGTTTTGTAATTCATCTAAATTATATCCTAAAGCTAATTTCGTTGCGATTTTTGCAATTGGATAACCCGTAGCTTTTGAAGCTAATGCCGAAGAACGCGACACACGAGGATTAATTTCAATTGCTACAATATCTTCTTTATCATCAGGCGAAACTGCAAATTGTACGTTACAACCTCCAGCAAAATTTCCGATAGAGCGCATCATTAAAATCGCCATATCACGCATTTTTTGGAACGTTGTATCTGATAATGTCATCGCTGGCGCTACTGTAATCGAATCTCCAGTATGAATTCCCATTGGATCCATATTTTCAATCGTACAGATAATCACCACGTTATCGTTTTTATCGCGAAGTAACTCTAATTCGTATTCTTTCCAACCTAGTAAAGCCTTATCAATCAACACTTCGTGAATTGGAGAAGCTTCTAACCCACGAGTTAGTAAATCGTCGAAATCTTCTTTCTTGTGTACGAAAGCAGCTCCAGTTCCACCCAATGTAAATGAAGGACGAATTACCAACGGAAAACCAAATTCTTGTGCAATTTCTTTCCCTTTTAAAAACGAATTAGCTGTTTTAGCTGGCGCTTGCGGAATTCCAATTTGATTTAAAAGTACTTTGAATTTTTCTCTATCTTCGGTGATATTGATGGCATTGATATCCACTCCAATTAAACGTACTCCAAAATCTTTCCAAATTCCTTTTTCTTCAGCTTCGATTGCTAAATTAAGTGCTGTTTGTCCACCCATTGTTGGTAAAACAGCATCAATTTGCGGATGCGCTTTAAGAATTTCGATGATTGATTTTGTAGTTAATGGTTTTAAGTAAACATGATCCGCCATCGATGGGTCGGTCATAATAGTTGCAGGATTCGAGTTAATTAAGATAACTTCAATTCCTTCTTCTCTTAACGAACGTGCTGATTGAGAACCTGCGTAGTCAAATTCGCAAGCTTGACCAATAACAATAGGTCCAGAACCAATAATTAAAACCGATTTGATTGTAGTGTCTTTAGGCATTGTGTTGTTGTTGTTTTGTTGTGGGTTGTAGTTGTATTTCGATTATAAAATTACTAATTTTCAAAGGGTTGCACTAAAACGAACTTTAAAACTTATCAAATTTTATAAACAGTTTAAAAAAAAGCCGCTACTAATAAAAGTAACGGCTGATATATTGCTTTAAGCTAAAACATTATTTTTTGTGTCTTGGTTCGCAAGAAACAGTTAATTTATGTCTTCCTTTAGCTCTTCTACGAGCAAGCACTTTTCTTCCATTTGCAGAAGCCATTCTATCCATGAAACCGTGCTTATTTCTTCTTTTTCTTTTTGATGGTTGAAACGTTCTCTTACTCATTGTAGTATCTTTTAAAATCTATAAATAAAATTCTTTTTAAAACTCTTTAGGTTTCCTTTCCTGAAAACCGAGTGCAAATATACAAAGACTTTTTTCATTCGCAAGTACTTTTTTAAAAATATTTTTAATTGATTTTATTACCTTTGCATCAAACAAAAAATAAATATATGTTTCACAAAAATATCAAATTAGTTTTAGCTGCCTTAATTATAGCATTCGGAATTTATCAATTTACAGAAAACAACATTGGAAATGGAATTTTCTTACTATTATTTTCTACCATTTTTATTTTCCTATATTTCAAAAACGAATTCATTTTATTAGCCTTTTTAAAATTAAGAAAGCAAGATTTTCCTGGAGCTCAAAAATGGCTTTCTTATATTAAGAATCCTGAAACAGCTTTAGTACAAAAACAACAAGGTTATTTCAATTATTTACATGGTTTAATGGTTTCCCAAACTAATTTAAACGAAGCTGAACGTTATTTCAAAAAAGCTATCGCATTAGGATTATCAATGGATCAAGATTTGGCTTTAGCTAAATTACAGTTAGCCGGAATTGCCATGACAAGAAGAAGAAAAATGGAAGCTACTAATTTATTAAACGAAGCAAAAAAATTAGACAAGCAAAACATGCTAAAAGATCAAATAAAAATGATGAAAGAGCAAATGAAAAAAATGTAATTCATTATTTTAAAAACTAAAAGCACCTTTCCAGGTGCTTTTTTTATTTTCCTAATAGCATTTTTCCAGCAATTAGTAGTAGAATTAATCCAAATACTTTTTTGAGCATTTTTTGGTCTAAGCCAACCGCTATTTTACTTCCAAAATAACCTCCAACAACAAAAAATACAGCAATTATTCCCACATAACGCCAGTCGATAAAACCTTCTTTATGATAAGTGTATACTGCAACTGCTGTAACAGGCACAACCAAAACTGCCAAACTAGTTCCTTGAGCTTGATGTTGGTTAAACCCTAAAAGCAAAACCAATAAAGGCACCATAACAACTCCGCCACCTACTCCAACCAGACCGCTTAGGATTCCTGCTAAAATACCAATCAAAACTAAAGACAAAATAATTTGAACATCCATAGAGCGCTTATTCTTTTTGATATCCTGAAGTTGGGATTTCGATTTCATATTTTCTTCCAGAAGTATTAGTTAGTTTTTTATCTCGTAACCAAGGATTGTGTATTTTCAAGATTTTATAATTTACACCTTGCGTTTTGGCAAACTTTGCTAAATCTGTAATTGAAGAATCAATCACTATTTTTTTGGTTGGGATAGAATAATACAAAGCTTCCTTTGGGATATTAAAACCATACTTATTAGCATGTGACATAATTTCTTTTAAAGCTAAAATTCTAAAAACATAACGCGAAGTTTCTTCGGTTAAAAGTAAATCATAATAATTTTCCACTTGCTGTTCTTCCATTTTTTTGGAAATTCCATTCATTCCTCCATTATATGATGCTGCCGCCAAAGTCCAAGAACCAAATTTCTCTTTAGCCTTTAACAAATATTTACAAGCTGCTTCGGTTGATTTTTCCAAGTGATAACGCTCGTCTACCTCATCACTTACTTCCATTCCTTTTTCTTTTGCTGTTTCGGGCATAAATTGCCAAACACCTCTTGCTCCAGCTGGAGAAACTGCATTTACCAAACTACTTTCTATAACCGCTAAATATTTAAAATCATCTGGAACTCCATATTTAGCAAGAATGGGTTCTATAATTGGGAAAACTTTATTTGCTCGTTTGATTACCAAGGTGGTATTGGTATGATAATTCATATTAGTAATCATCTCTTTATCCAAACGCTCTTGCACATCTGCCATGAAGGTTGGTACTTCTTCACCCGAAAAGTCCATTTTCAAACTATAACCTACTGGAGAATATTTTGTGTCATCTGAAACTACTCCATAAATTAAGAAACTTGCTAAAAGAACAACCGTTCCTGTAATCAATATCTTCTTTATATGCTTTTTCATTTTTTAATCGTTTAGAATTAATTTTGGCAAATTTTCATTCAACCACTTGAATTTATTAACTATCATAATGTGAGTTCCTCCTTTTACAACAATACATTTTTCAATGTTTTTGATTGGGAAAACCTCATCCGCATCTCCGTGAATATGAATTACGGCTGTATTTATTTCTTTTTGTTTCCAACACAAAATGGTTTCAATAGCCCAATCCAAATAGTGCTTATCACGAACTGACAAATACTTTTCGTACAGCTTCAATCGCTTGGCTACAATATTATCTCCAAATGCATATTTTACCAATTTTTCTATATCAGCTAAAAGTTGGGTTGGAATTAACTTATACGCTTTTGTTGCTTTTGCTACTTTAAAACGTGGTGGAAATTCGGTATTCGATTTGACACTTGAAATGATAATTACTTTACGAACTTTCATTTGTTTTGCCATTTCCTGAACCAAAACACCTCCAAAAGAAACACCAACTAAAACCGGATTTTCATGCTGAATTTTCTCAGTCATTCTAAGTGCATAACTTTCGATACTTTCTTTTTCTTGAGGCAAAAACCATTCCAAAAAGTGCATTTCAAATTGGTCTTCTGGTAATTTAATATTTTCGAAAATAGTTGGACTTGCGGCTAAGCCTGGCATAAAATAAATTGGAATCTTACTCATTACCATTATTTTAAAAAAGTTTCGTAAATTTGCACACTAATTGAAAGGCATCATGGAAATCAAAGATAATGAACTTTTAAGACAATTTGAAATTATTTCCGATACTGGATTGGTTTCAATCGAATATTCTATTCAAGAACGAAAGTTGTTTTTGACTAAATTTTGTAGCAAAAATAACGAAGATGAAGAATTACACAACGAATTTATAAAATCGGTTTTAGAAATTGCGCAAGAACGAAAATTAAAAGTAGTTCCTACTCATGCAAAATTCATTAGTTTCTTTAGAAAGAATAGAAAATTTCAAGAAATGTTGCCTCCTGGAATTAAGATTTAATTTTTTAAAACTCATATAAACAAAGAATCCCGAATAATCGGGATTTTTTTATACTTCTACATTTAAGAATTCCATTCGTACACTTCCGTCTTCGTCAATCTTGGTTAGATTAATTTCGTGCAGCGTATTGACTAATTCTGGATTCCAAGGTGTTTTTACTTTTACGTAATTTTCTGTAAATCCGTGAATGTAGCCTTCTTTATTTTCACTTTCAAATAAAACCGTTCTGTTCGTTCCAATTTGACTTTCGTAAAACGCTCTTCTTTTCTTAACCGAAAGTCCGCGTAACATTTTACTTCTTTTCGAACGCACGTTCATTGGCACCACTCCATCCATGTCAACTGCTTCGGTATTATCTCTTTCCGAATAGGTAAAAACGTGTAAATAGGAAATATCTAAATCATTTAAGAAATGATAGGTTTCTAAGAAATGCTCATCCGTTTCTCCCGGAAATCCAACAATAACATCAACTCCAATACAAGCATGAGGCATTACTTCACGAATATTAGCAACACGTTCCGAATATAATTCACGCATATAACGACGTTTCATTTTCTTTAAAATATCATTAGAACCTGATTGCAATGGAATATGAAAATGCGGAACGAATGTTCGACTTTGCGCTACGAATTCAATCGTTTCGTTTTTCAAAAGATTTGGTTCGATGGAAGAAATTCGCAAACGCTCGATACCTTCTACTTCGTCTAATGCTTTTACTAAATCTAAGAAAGTATGTTCGTGTTTTTTATTTCCAAATTCTCCTTTTCCGTAATCTCCAATATTAACACCCGTTAGAACAATCTCTTTGATGCCTTGTTCTGAAATTTCTTTAGCATTTTTCAATACATTTTCTAATGCATCACTTCTAGAAATTCCACGAGCTAACGGAATGGTACAATACGTACATTTATAATCGCAACCGTCTTGTACTTTTAAAAACGCACGCGTTCTATCTCCAATTGAATAACTTCCTACATAAAAATCTGCCTCTTCAATTTCACATGAATGGACTTCGCCCATGTCGTTTTTCGACAAGTCATTAATATAATCTGTGATTTTGAATTTTTCTGTAGCACCTAAAACCAAATCTACTCCATCAACTGCAGCTAGTTCTTCTGGTTTTAATTGGGCATAACAACCCACAGCAGCAACAAACGCTTTATCATTAAGCTTCATTGCTTTTTTTACAATTTGCTTGAATTGTTTATCTGCATTATCCGTAACCGAACAGGTATTAATCACATATATATCTGCAATTTCTTCGAAATCAACTCGTTCAAAACCTTCATTTTGAAAATCACGTGCAATTGTAGACGTTTCTGAGAAGTTTAATTTACATCCTAAAGTGTAGAATGCGACTTTTTTCTTGTTTTCCATAAGTAAAACTCAATTAATGAAATCGTTGTCAAAAAATTGAGAATGCAAATTTACAAACATTAATTTATTTAATAATACTAATTAAAAAGAAAAAGGTCTAAACTAAGTTTAGACCTTTCATAAAAACTTTAATTTCCCCCTACAGAAATAAAATCTTTTACTATTATTTGAACCAAAATTATGAAAGGTTTTTAATTGTATAAGTTCAAAAGTAATAACTGTATCAATTTTATTAATAAGTGTAATTAAAACATCTTAAATAAAAAAAGGCCTAATAAAATATTAGACCTTAACGAAATTTCATTATCCCCCAACAGATAAAAAATATTTATTACTTATTCGAAGATAAAGAAGTAGGATAACAAAAAATAAATAAGTAGCTTTATTTTAAAAAAAAATACGCATATATAAAATTACACTGAAAAGAAGTAAAAAAAAAGGTCTAATTAAAATTAGACCTTTGTGAAAAAATCTTTATTGTCCCCCTACAGAAATAAAAATTCTTATTATTACACAGCTAAAGTATAGCAAGAAAATGAGTTCACAAAGAAAATAGCTATAAGTGAAATTATTTTATCATAATTTTAAAAAACAACAATATTTTCCTGTTTTTGATTGCTTTATATTAAAATAAAAAAAGCCTAGTTTAAACTAGGCTTTTATGAAAAAAATCTTTATTGTCCCCCTACAGAAATAAAAATTCTTATTATAGCTGGGACTAAATTAGTGGATTAGATAAATTTAATTCTTATAATTAATTATATGTTTAAAAAAAAAACTCATAATTAAAAAATAGATTTATTCTTTCCTAAATTTCTTCGTTTCTTCAAAAACGTATTCTAAAATTTTAGCATCTTGTTCCGTAAATTCTACATGACGGCGACTCATTACAATTTTAGCGGTTTCGAAAGCTTTTTTAGTAATGTAAGTGGTGAATCCAGAAGCGCCACCCCATGAGAAACTTGGCACAAAATTTCTTGGAAATCCAGAACCAAAAATATTAGTCGAAACACCAACCACCGTTCCCGTATTAAACATCGTATTGATACCACATTTACTGTGATCACCCATCATTAATCCGCAGAATTGTAAACCTGTACGGGCAAAGCCTTCGGTTTCATAACTCCACAAACGTACTTCTTCATAGTTGTTTTTTAAATTGGAATTATTCGAATCGGCACCAATGTTACACCATTCTCCTAAAACAGAATTTCCTAAAAATCCATCATGCCCCTTGTTTGAATATCCGAATAAAACCGAGTTATTTACTTCGCCACCAATGCGACAATGTGGCCCAACAGTTGTTGCTCCATAAACTTTTGTTGCTAATTTTACTTGCGCTTCTTCGCACAAAGCAAAAGGTCCACGAATAACCGAACCTTCCATAATTTCAGCATTTTTCCCGATGTAAATTGGTCCAGTTGAAGCGTTTAAAGTTACGAATTCTAACTTCGCTCCTTCTTCAATGAAAATATTTTCAGGAGCAATTACGTTGACGCTTTTTGGAATCGGTTGAGAGAATCTATCTTCGGTTAACAATTCAAAATCTTCACGAATAGCGGCATCATTTTTTGCGAAAATATCCCAAGTATTTTCAACTCGAAGAACATCACCTTCATATTCTACTAATTCATACTCATCAAAATCGATATCTTCTTGGGTATCGAAAGTATGAAAAGCAATGATTTCTTCTCCAAAAAGAATAGCTTCTTTTGGATTCAGATTTTGAACCATATCAATTAAAATTGGATTGGGTAAAAACGAAGCGTTAATCATGATGTTTTGTTCCATTTCTACCATTGGATATTTCTCCATTAAGTACTCTTCTGTGAGCGTGGTGGTTGTATAACCTAAATATTTTTCCCACTTTTCGCGAATGGTTAAAATTCCGATACGAATATCAGCAACTGGACGAGTAAAAGTAAATGGTAGTAACGCATTGCGAACGGTTCCGTCAAAAAGTATATAGTTCATTATGTTGAATTGTTAAAGTGATGAATTGTTTAAAACAATACTCAAAAGTAGGAAGATTTAGGCAATAAAAAAAGCCTCACCTAAGTGAAGCTTTTCTCTATTTTGAAAAAGCGAAAAATTATTTAGCTTTTTTAGCGTATTTGCTGTTGAATTTATCGATACGACCTGCAGTATCAATAAGTTTAGATTTACCTGTGTAAAAAGGGTGAGACGTTCTAGAAATCTCCATTTTGAAAACTGGATACTCAACACCTTCGTGAGTAATAGTTTCTTTAGTTTCTACTGTAGATTTAGTGATAAAAACATCCTCATTTGACATGTCTTTGAAAGCAACTAATCTGTAATTTTCTGGGTGAATACCTTTTTTCATTTTGTAAATCTTTTTATTAAGCGATTATAATTTGTTTCGCGGCTTTAATTCTATAAAGGTGTAAACAACTTATAACCTTTTGGTTTATAAACATTTTTATTTGAGAGTGCAAAATTACATTTAATTTTTAATTTACCAATGTTTCTGTAACTTTTTTTTATTTTTTAACTCTTATCCTACAACGATTAGAATTCTTATATTTGTAAATTAATTAAACCAAAACAAACTATGAACGAAATTATCAAAAAAAACGGAATTACCTTCGGTATTATCACTGGAGTATTAAGTGTATTGATTACAACTTCTATTTACATTGTTGATTTATCTTTAATGACTAAATGGTGGCTTGGTATACTAATTTTAGTAGTTTATATTATTATTGGTTGTGTGTTATTAGTTAAAACCAAAAAAGATTTAGGTGGTTACATGAGTTTTAAGGAAGGCTTCACTACTTATTTTGTATCTGCACTTATAGGTATAGCAATTTCTGTTGTTTATAATATTTTACTTTTTAATGTAATTGATCCTGAAGCAGCAATTCGTTTAAAAGAACTTACACTTGAATCAACTGTTCAAATGTTAGAAAAATTTGGAACTCCCACTTCTGCTATCAAAGAAACAGTTGATAAAATGAAAGATTACAACCAATTTTCTGCAATTGAGCAAGCCAAAGGAAGTATTTGGAGCATAGTAGGTTCTGCAATTTTTGGTGCAATTTTAGCTGCAATTTTCAAAAAAGATAAACCTGTATTCTAAATGAATTTATCCATAGTTATCCCATTATTAAACGAACAAGAATCGTTACCTGAATTACACAATTGGATTGTGAAAGTGATGCAAGCGCACAACTTTTCCTATGAGATCCTTTTTATTGATGATGGTAGTACTGACGCTTCTTGGAATGTTATTCAAAAATTATCTCAAGAAAATTCAAATGTAAAAGGTATCCGTTTTCTTAGAAATTATGGAAAGTCACAAGCCTTGCATGCAGGTTTTGCAAAAGCACAAGGTGATGTCGTGATTACTATGGATGCCGATTTACAAGATAGTCCAGATGAAATTCCAGAATTATTCCGATTAATTACCGAAGATAATTATGATTTAATTTCAGGATGGAAGAAAAAACGTTACGATTCGGTTGTGGCGAAAAATATTCCTTCAAAATTGTTTAATTGGGCGGCTAGAAAAACTTCAGGCGTTAAATTGAATGATTTCAATTGTGGATTAAAAGCCTATAAAAATATTGTTATCAAAAACATTGAAGTTTCTGGTGAAATGCACCGCTACATTCCTGTTTTAGCTAAAAATGCTGGATTTGGGAAAATCGGTGAAAAAGTCGTGATTCATCAAGCTAGAAAATACGGAAGTTCTAAATTTGGAATGAGCCGTTTTATTAATGGCTTCTTAGATTTGATTACGATTTGGTTTTTATCTACTTTCGGAAAACGACCAATGCATCTTTTCGGATTATTAGGCTCCATTATGTTTGTGATTGGATTTTTATTCGCATTCTACTTAGGTATCGATAAATTATTCATCAACACAACAGGAAGATTAATCACCGAAAGACCGCAATTTTATTTATCGCTAACCGCGATGTTAATTGGAACTCAATTATTCTTAGCCGGATTTTTAGGTGAAATCATCCTAAGAACCAAAAACAACGAAGAACGTTATAAGATTTCAGAAGTACTATAATATTGTGAGAAAACAATAGTTCTCTCAAAACATACAGAATATGCATATCGAACAAAGTATTTTAAACAAAGTAAACGAGTGGTTAACCCCAACATTTGACGAAGCAACTCGAAACGCTATAGAAGAAATGATGACTTCGGCTCCAAAAGAGTTGGAAGAAAGTTTTTATAAAAATTTAGAATTTGGAACGGGTGGAATGCGTGGTGTTATGGGTGTTGGAACGAATCGTATCAACAAATACACATTAGGTAAAAACACGCAAGGTTTATCAGATTATTTACATAAATCGTTTCCAAACGAACAATTGAAAGTAGCAATCGCTTACGATTGTCGTCATAACAGTAATACATTGGCTAAAGTAGTAGCTGATGTTTTTTCGGCTAACGGAATTAAAGTATATTTGTTTTCAGATATGCGCCCAACTCCTGAATTATCATTTGCAGTTCGTCATTTGAATTGCCATGCAGGAATTGTTTTAACGGCTTCTCACAATCCACCAGAGTACAACGGATACAAAGTATATTGGCAAGATGGTGGTCAATTAGTACCGCCTCAAGATGCTGAAATTATCAAGGTAATCGAAGATTTAAAATACAGCGATATTAAATTCGAAGCGAACAACGATTTAATTGAATATATCGATACTGAAGTAGACGAAGCTTTCGCTAAATCAACGGTTGAAAATGCAAGTTTTAATACTCCAGCAGAGGCAAAAGCGAATTTAAAAATCGTTTATACTTCTTTACACGGAACTTCGATTAAAGCAATTCCAAACGTATTAGCAAAAGCTGGTTATATCGATGTAAATATCGTTCCTGAACAAGCGGAACCTAATGGTGATTTCCCAACCGTAGTTTCTCCAAATCCAGAAGAACCAGAAGCGTTGTCGATGGCAATTGCTTTAGCAGAGAAAATTGGTGCCGATATGGTCGTAGGAACTGACCCAGATTCTGACCGTTTAGGGGTTGCCGTTCGTGATTTAGATGGAAACATCAAATTATTAAACGGAAATCAAACGATGGTTATCATGACCGCTTTCCTATTAGAACAATGGAAACGCGCTGATAAATTCCAAGGAAATGAATTCATTGGTTCGACTATTGTTTCCACTCCAATGATGTTGGAATTAGCAGCAGCTTATGATGTAGAATGTAAAGTAGGATTAACAGGATTCAAATGGATTGCAAAATTCATTAAAGATTTCCCAAATCAGAAATTTATTGGTGGTGGTGAAGAAAGTTTTGGTTTTATGGTGGGCGATGCCGTTCGTGATAAAGATGCTGTTGCCGCTATTTTATTGGTAAGTGAAATTGCAGCGCAAGCTAAAGCTTCGGGAAGTTCGTTATACCAAGAATTATTGAATTTGTATATTGATTTTGGTTTCTATAAAGAACATTTGATTTCGATTACCAAAAAAGGAATTGAAGGCGCTAACGAAATCAAACAAATGATGATTGCTTTACGCGAAAATCCTTTAAAGGAAATCAATGGACAACGTGTGATTTGCATCGAAGATTATCAAGCTTCAAAAGGAAAAGACTTCATGAACAATGAAGAATTTGAAATTCATGTTCCAAAATCAAACGTATTGATTTACTATTTGGAAGACGGAAGTAAAATTTGTGCACGACCAAGTGGAACCGAACCAAAAATTAAATTCTATTTCAGCGTAAATGGAGATTTAGATACGATTGAAAACGCAAAATCAGTTGAAAAAGAATTAGATAACAAAATTGCTGGCATTATTTCAGCAATGAAATTAAACTAAATGGACCAAAATTTAAAGAAAATAATTCCGTTTGCTCTGAAGTACAAAAAAGATATTGTAATGAATGTTATTTATAATATTCTTTATGCTCTTTTTAGTACTTTATCATTTATTGCATTAATTCCAATGCTCGATGTTTTGTTCAAAGACGCTGAAAAAATAGTTAAAGAACCTAAATTAACTTCGATTTGGGAAATAACAAGCTACGGAAATGATTATTTATATTTTTACATAACAAAATTAACAAATGAAAGTGGTGCACAATACGCTCTTTTATTAGTAGTTTCTATTATTATTTCAACTTTCTTATTAAAAAACATTTTTAATTATTTAGCTCTAAATCATTTGATGCTTCTAAAAAATGGAGTTTTAAAAGACCTTAGAAACAAAATGTTTGATAAAATCATTAGTCTTCCAATTTCCTATTATTCAGAGAAAAGAAAAGGTGATATGATGGCAAGAATGTTAGGAGACGTTAATGAAGTAAGAAATTCGTTTTTTAACATCCTGGAATTGGTTATTAAAGAGCCAATGACAATTGTTTTCACTATTGGTGCCATGATTGTAATAAGTTTTAAATTAACTTTATTCGTATTTGTTTTTATCCCTATTTCTGGTTTTATCATTTCTAAAATTGGAAAAAGTTTAAAAGCAAAATCTAAAAGAGCACAAGATGAAAATGGTTATTTGATTTCGGTTGTAGAAGAAACCCTTGGCGGATTAAAGGTAGTTAAAAGTTATAATGCAGAAGGCTCATTTACAAACAAATTCAATAGTTCAATTCAAAGATTATATCGTCTAACAAACAGTATCGGAAGAAAAAACAACCTTTCTTCTCCTATGAGTGAATTCATGGGAATCGTTGTAATTGCTATTTTACTTTGGTACGGAGGAAATATGGTTTTGGTAGAAACCTTTGCTGATGGTTCTCCTCTACTTGAAGGCTCTAAATTTATTGCTTACATGGGATTAGCCTACAATATTCTAACTCCTGCAAAAGCAATTTCTAAAGCTTCTTATCAGGTAAAGAGTGGATTGGCTGCTGCCGAACGCGTTTTTGATGTATTAGAAGTTGAAAATACTATTACCGATAAAGAAAATGCAATCATAAAAACTTCTTTTGATACTTCCATCACAATTGAAAACATCAACTTTAAATATGAAGAAGAAAATGTTCTAAAAAACTTCTCGTTAGAAGTTCCAAAAGGAAAAACAGTCGCTTTAGTAGGACAATCAGGTTCTGGAAAAAGTACGATTGCGAATTTATTGACTCGTTTTTATGACGTACAAGAAGGAAGTGTAAAAATCGACGATATCGACATTAAAGACATGACGTTAGAATCGTTACGTCATTTAATGGGATTAGTTACTCAAGATTCAATTTTGTTTAACGATACGATAAAAAATAATATTCTATTAGGGAAACAAGATGCAACAGATGAAGAAATCATTGCGGCTTTAAAAGTAGCTAATGCTTACGAATTCGTAAAAGATTTACCTAACGGAATTGAAACAAACATTGGTGATGCTGGTGGAAAACTTTCAGGCGGACAAAAACAACGCTTATCGATTGCAAGAGCCGTTTTGAAAAATCCTCCAATTATGATTTTAGATGAAGCTACTTCGGCTTTAGATACAGAAAGTGAAAAATTCGTTCAAGTGGCATTAGAAAACATGATGCAAAATAGAACATCAATTGTTATCGCACACCGATTATCAACCATTCAAAAAGCGGATAAAATTGTTGTAATGCAGAAAGGTGAAATCGTGGAGCAAGGAACGCATGACGAATTATTAGCTTTAAACGGGACGTATTCGAAGTTGGTAATGATGCAGAGTTTCGAGTAAAAGTTAGGAGTTTAGCAAAATAAATTAATCTCATTTCAAGATTTTGTAGATTATGTAAATTTCTTAAATCTGTGTTCCAAAATTTGTAATTTTACTTGAATTTGATTTTTGAACTTGAAATTGCACTTGAAAAATGTATGTAAACCATCCAAATATCACATTACCCGATAACAATGAGACCATTGTTTGGAAATATTTGGACTTGTCTAAGTTTTTAGACATGCTGTTGTCACAACAGTTGTTTATGTCGCGTTCAGATAAGTTTGAAGATCAATATGAAGGCACCTTTTCAGAACCTACTTTTGAAGAAATAAAGAAAATTGCTGCTAACAATCCTAAGTTTTTAGATTACTACAAATCACATCGAGAAAAAGTTGTGATTAGTAGTTGGCATATTAATGAATACGAATCATTTGCCATGTGGCAAATTTTCACTCAAAATACGGAAGGTTTAGCGATTCAAACAACTATTGGCAGACTTAAAGAAGCCTTACAACCTGAAAGACAAACCGAGCAATATATTGGTGCTGTAAATTACATCGATTACAAAAAAGAATTTATTCCGTTTGAAGATACGTTTTTCCCGTTTTTGTTTAAACGTAAAAGTTTTCAATACGAAAGAGAAATTCGAATTATTTCAGACGTTTCGGCTAATGGAATGAAAATCGATAATGGTTTAAAAGTCGATGTTAATCTAAATCAATTAATCGAAAAAATCTACATTCACCCTAAAAGTGAAAACTGGTATAAAAAATTGGTCATTGAATTGGTTTCTAAATTAGGATTTGATTTTGAAATTGAAAAATCGGATTTAGAGAGCGATATTCTGATTTAGA
>JACCDZ011261634.1_pt1 | contig 41084 bp, 52 predicted proteins | sample 7449551 | NCBI WGS metagenome assembly JACCDZ01 (sample SAMN15323452, study PRJNA562643) | freshwater metagenome | isolation source: river surface water | place: USA:Blue River Watershed | collected 2017-08-18
CAGAGTTCTGTTGATCAGAGCCTCCAAACTCTGGGGCTGTAGGTGTTTCTGCTGGAGCAGTGATAGGTTGAGCAGAAACTTGTGGGGCCATCACTTTAGGGACTGAAATCTTAGGTTTAAAAAAAGCACATAGTGCAAGCCACCTCCTCGGGCTATTTACAGAGTTAGTTTCTATTATCCTGATTATCAATCATGATATCTATCTGTTGACGAGCGAACCCTAAGCCAGCCAAGAAGCCCAACAAGAAGCCTTCTGAACGTATCACGTTAGGGTCACTCAGTAATCCTTGAGATATCTGAGTGTCTGCACTGTATCGGTTCTTTAGGTATTCTGCGAGTCTCTTACTGATAATAGGGGCTTGTGGTTCGATGTTACCTGAATCATTATTTGAAATGTCCATAATTCCTCTTGTTGTTAAATTTGAGTTAATCTTTAAGTAACACCTGAACTTGAAGTATTACTTAAAGATAAACTGAAAGGCTATACTATTAGATATAACCTTTCGTCCCTTCCTTATGTATTCTCCTATAGTGAGGGTTAATTAAACTTAACCAACTCCTCAGTTATAGACTGGGTTAAACCACTTAGAATACTTAGGGTCTTCTTTAGGATTCCACCGGCATAGATATCCCTCTTCGATAATCAATTGGGCCTCATTGAGACTACGAATACCCTTACGGCAAGTCTTCTCGTAGTGTGCCTTTGATGCTTCACGTTTCTTGCAGTAAGCAAATAGTGCTACGATGAATAGCACAATTAGAGTAGTCATAAAGATTGAACCAAATACAGCAGGAAACCATAGAGTTAAGGTGTCCATAAGATAACCTCCTTAGAGTTAAAGTTGTAATCAGTAGACCGGCAAATCCGAGCTACCTGAGCCTGTACGAGGACTTGTTGTTCATCCATACCAGCCTTACGGCCTAACGATAGGATGCACTCCCAGAGGCTGTCAGTGGCTTCAGCTTCCTGTTTGGTCCATACTAATGTTGATTGACCTTTACGAGGCCCAGACTTAAAGATTTTCTCTTCTTGGACAAACTTGTAGGGTTCTTTAAGGAACTCAACCGCAGTCTCAGAGCCAATCCCAGAGATACCTGAATAACCATCTGTAGTGTCTCCTGTCAGAGTTTGGTACATATGCCAGTAGTTAGCATCATCTTCAGACAACTGTAAGATTTCACCTGTAGTCATCCAAAAGAACTCACAAGGAATAGTCTTGAAGTCTTTATCAGGGGAGCAGATAGTAGCTGAATCACAGCCAATAAGTTTAGGCATGGTAGCCAGAATACCCATACAATCATCACCTTCCAGTGTTGGTCGTAGGAAACTATTCCAATCTTCATGAGCCATTACCTTCTCGACAAACTCATAGTAACCTACAGGTTTACGTGTACCCTTACGGTTAGACTTATAGGTCGGTAAGACATCCTTTCGCCAGTTAGTCTTATCAGTAAAGCACATTACCAGCTTACTATCTAACCAGCTTTTCTTGCGGTTTCTGATAGCTTCCACTGAGCCTTCAAGGATACTCCAAGCCTTCGCATGGTCACACTCAAGGGTCCAGATGTCAGTACCCTGCCACTCGAACTCTGTCTCAGCAGCACTCATAGCTTGGAAAACCAAGAAGTCACCATCTAAGATTAGAGCATGTTGTTTGTTATTACTATCGGATTTAGCCAAAAGTAAATACCTCCTTGATTTTAATCTTTAGTTTAGCCCATTTGGAGTACTCAAAGAATGAGCCATTAGGCCCACACTTAAGATAACTATACCGAGCCTCACCACAAGTAGATGGATAACTATGCTCACCAGTTACAGGGTCTACATAGGTGTTATCAGACTCTGGGTGAGAGCATTCCCAGCAATAATGCCTAACCACACAATACTTGCAGTCCTTACAAGTAGGAATACTTTCAGAGTTGTCCATAAGATTTACACTCATTGTTAGAGATAAACATCACACCTAATGTAGTCACATGCCACATATTAGTGTTACGACCATTAGCATCCAAGCAGGAAATATGACCGCGACTTGCTGCCTCTGCTATCAGATTACTATTAGAACGAGCAAAGTTAGACTGAAAGGTTCTCCGCTCGTTACGGAGAGCCTGTAGCATCTTTAAATATTCAGTCATGTGGTATGAATTCTACGGACAATGGGGACATCTTAGAGTTACACTCCTTGTTCAACTTCTTGATAATAGAGCTTTGGAACTCTTCACGTAAAGCACTACGAGTCAATACTTCAAGTGAAGACTCAATACCGCCTTTCTCATAGGCTGAGATTAAGGCATTAGTGAATGGTAAACGCTCTTCTGTAAGCTGCTCACTGGCTACCCGCAGTAATGCTTTTGAAAACTCAACTACTTCTTTCTCGTTGTAAACGATTTTACCAACTGATTTAACTTCAAATTTCAATGTGATAGACATAAGGTCTCCTCTCTGTATGTTAGTGGCAATCAGCCCAGTTCTTACCGATTTTACCCTCGGTATCTAAACGACAACGGAACTTAAAATGTTCCCCAACTTCTCTCATAGACATCTGGCAGATTTCTACAATGTGTTCAGCTATCTCCTTGGTCCGAGCAGCTATCTGGACTTCATCCTTACCTGTATTCTCTTATTACTAAGAGTGTCGGACTATATCATCACTGTTTGAGGACAGTGTCTGGCGCTTGGGTAACTACGGGAATCACACCCGTAGCCCTACTCCTTGCGGATAGTCTCTACACCTTCCACTCTCTAACCCACTTACAAGCGGTTGAGAACGACACGTTAAACCTATTACCAAGATGTGTCCCAGTACAACCAGTTTCCTGCCAATATTTCTTAGCTGGAACATTTATGTCCTCCGAACGTTCCTTGTTAGTCTTCGCTTTGTGCTCACTTATAGTTAGCAGTTGAAGATGCTCAAGGTTACAACAAGCCCGATTACGGCACTTATGGTCAACTTCATGTCCATCAGGTATATCACCATACGAATCCTCATAGACTATTCTATGATACATTACTAATGGAGAGCGACCCTTGACAGAACCGATACGTCTATATCTGAAGTACCCATCTTGATTAAGTTTATGTGAAGTAGGAACGATACAACCAGTTTCAGTGGTCTCAAGGATTAACTCCTTGCATCTCATATATCCTCCCTATGGCTTGGCTCGGTATAGCCCTAAGTCTTTCATTAGGATTCCACCGAGTTCACCAGATTTAATGTGCACAATGATGTCTATGCACCCACGCCATTAAGCAGAAATCACCATCCCAGCCGTTCTTGTAACCTGCTAACTTAATGTTCTCTACGAGCTTGATAACCCACAGTTTACAAATGATAGCGCCGGCAGATTGTAACAATGTGTTCAGAGCAGCATGAGGTGAGCGTACATGGACCTTACGACCATCTAAACCTTTCACCCAACGTCTCTTCCATTTGACCACATTTTCACCACCTATCCATTTAGACTCAGCAACAAGTGCGGATGATACAGCTTCTCTCAAAGAGTTAATAGCGGGAGTCTGCTCAAGGAATGTATTGATAAGTTCTTTACCACGTTCCTTACCAGCATTGACTATAAGTCCAATCTTAGCAGCACCAGCACCGTACAGGAACCCGTAGATAAACGTCTTAGCGTTATCTCGACAAGACTCATGGTAATCATTGTGTTTGTCTCTCGGTTCATTAGGGGCAAGGCCAGCAGCTACAGCGTTAGTCCAGTGGACATCACCATTCAGTATTGTATCAGCATACGTACCGTTGTCATAAGGAGACATAAAGTGGGCCAAGCAGCGTAGTTCAAGACCGCTTGCATCAACACCAACCTGATACCAACCTTTATGACCAGCACCGAACAGGCTACGACATTCCTTACCGAACTCAGCACGGCCGGAAGGAACCTGAGCGATATTAGGGTAGGAGTGGGTAGCACGTCCAGTAACAGCACCGTTAGGGTTAACTGAACCGTGCATCATCCCATCTTCTTTCACCAAGCGTAACCAAGCGTTATCACCTTCAGCCAACTGGCCGATACACTTCTGGAGTAACAGGTAGCGTCTGATAAGGTCAATACATTCCTGAGCTTCAGGGTCTGCAAGTTTAACGTAACTTAACTGTTCGTCATCAACTACAGGCTGCCCCGCATCAGTGAACTCTACAGGCTGCCAACCGTTGTCTAACAGAACCTTAATGATATGCTGTCTACTTGATGGATTGAACGTGACGAATTCTACTGGTGTATAGGGACGACCTTCAACATAAAGCCGAGTGTCTAACTCTGGGCCTTTCTTCTTGTTGACAACCTTCTTATAGATACCCCCAGCCTTCGGGTATTTAACCCTTGGATACTTGTGGAGTTCTACGCCAGTTACCGGATGAAGGAACGCTTGAGTACCACCTTTAGGATTATACCAAGAGCCGAACTTCTTGAGTAATCGAATCTTGGCTAACTCACGTTCAGTAGCTAACTCTGAGTATAACTTCTCGGCCCCATTAGAATCAAATGGATAACCGTTACGTTCCATCTCAGAGAGGACCCAAGCTGCACGATGTTCTAATCGTACACACTCCATCCAATCGCCTTCTTTAGGGAAGTAATAGGTATCACCCATAATCTTCTCTAAGAGTCTCAGAGTGACCCGAACGTCCTGAGCACAGTACTCCATCATAGGTTCATTGAAAGTCTCCCATGCTGCTTCCTGTTCGCCATAGTCACCTTTGTAGAATCCTAAACGCATACCCCATGCTTTCAAAGCGTGAGACCCATAGAGCTTACCAGTAATCTTACCTGAGCGTAGCAGACCAGCATCAGTATCTTTGATGTTCGAGTAGATTAGACGACAAGCAACCAGAGTATCAAATATCTTATTCTCTGGGATATCTAACTTGTGGTCTAACACTTTGTCAGCTAACTTAATGAGAGCCGGATGGTCATACTTAATCCCGTTGTGGAATACTAATAGACCATCTGGCTTAGCCGCTTCCTCCTCAAGGTCCTTAATGTACTGCTGGAAATCCCACGGTCTGTACCAAGTTTCTTCTTTAGTGAAGAAGTCAATGATAACAGCACAATGAAATTTAGATACTGTATCAAGTAGACCATCTGTTTCAATGTCTGTTATTTTCATAGTTCTCCCTTTAGTGTTACTTGATTGCGTATTTGAAATCTACTGGGTACAGCTGGTCTTTTGTTCTATTACGGTAGCCGTATAGCAGCACTGTGTTCCCAGATACTACTTTCACCTTAGCAACTGCAATCCCAAGTTCAGTCTTAAACTTAACCTTATCGTCAACTTTAAGATTCTCACGGAACTCTTTAAGCTCACGAGCAACCTTACGTCCTCTGATAGTATCCACTGAGGTTAAGCTAACCGGTTCAGATGAAGGTGGTAAAGGTAGTAGGTTATAACTGTAGAACCAACAGGCGAAGTTATCATCGGAACGTACCCACACCTTGTTATCATGGTCTAACCGAATTACCTTGAAGACATCACCTTTAGCGATACCCGCTTCATGCATAGCCTTAGACAACGTGACAACCTTGCAGTACTTAGTGTTCTGCCAGATTAAGTCTGTGTTGAATTCTTGTTGAACCTTAGTGATAGAGGCTTCAAGTTTACTGGCAGATATTGCAAAGGCTTTAGCGGTTGACTTGCGGATATCATAACCTGTTACCCGCTCTGCCAAAGATGGTTTGTATGGAGGATACTTCTCCATAAAATGCTTAATAGACTCTTCACCTACTTTATCCATAAGCATTGAGGTTCCGATGTTCATACCTGACTTGCAGACCGTTAACTCCTTATTGGCAAACTCAATGTCTTCAATGTGTTTAGCCACAATTGAGTGAACACTCTTACCATAAGCAGAGTGAATGGCAACCATTTGTGTTTCAATAAGAAGGAACTGCAAGGCATCTTTAAGTGTAATGTTATTCATGTGTAAATCTCCCAAATGAAGTTAATAGATAATCCAAAAGCCTACCTGAATAAGATAGGCTTTAAGTTAACTATTACTTGAAAGTGTCTTCAATGATATCAGGGATACCATTATTGTTTTCATCAGCGAGTAAGCCTTTCAGTTTGGCTGCACGTTGCAGACTCTGAGCTGCTTTAACCTTCAGCTCATCAGCTTTAGCATCAGTTCGTAAGGCTTCTTCACGCAACAGCTCAGCTACAGTCTTAACCTTAGTAGCCTCCTTAGTAGCCTTCGCTGAGACTTTCTCTAAAGAGTCAGCCAGTTTACGTAAGGTCAGTTCATACAGTTTTGCAATAGTGTCAATAAACATAGTTAGTAGTTTCCTTTTAGTGAGGGTTAATTATATTAATGGGGTTTACTATCAGAACTGGACCCCAGTGAAATCCTCACCTTCAGGCTGTTCTTGTGGGTTACTTTCAGTAATTGATTTACAGGTATCACTAAGCCAACCTGTATTCCTGTCGAAGAACATTGGGGAACACGCTCCGGTATCACCAGTGAATCGGCACTTCAAGACTCTTGGGGTAACAACGTTAGTGTCATCTCCTTGCTGGTCACGCTCAAAGGCTATCACTGTGTCAGATAACTGAGCTATAGACCCTGAGCCTCGTAGGTGACTCAATGAAACCTGACCTCCTTCCTCGTGTGAGGTTGACTTACTGTCTAAACGTTTCAAGTGAGTGATTGCTATGATGATACAACCAGAGGACTTAGCGAATGATTTCAGCTTAGTGACTAATCGGTCAATAGTCTTACGTTCATCTCCTCCATCATCCATCCCTGACACAACAATAGATATATGGTCAAGGATTATTACCTTACGGCCAAGACCGTGAACCATGTACCCAAGTTTGGCTAAGAGTCTATCTTCCTGAGACTCAGCGAATGAATCATAGAGATAGAAGGTATCGTTCTCAAAGACCTCAGTCCAAGCTGCCTCACGTTGCTCCTCAGTGATTGATTTAGGGTACTGCCTTATGCGCTTCTTAACGTGAAGGCCCATCATATCTAAACAGGTCTCTTCCACGGCCTCTTCAAGCATACAGAGTCCGATAGGAACACCTAAAGATGTCCCCCAGATGTAAGCTAAGTGCCTTGCATAGGTTGATTTACCCATACCAGTACCAGAGGTAAGCATGATAAGCTCACCATCACGAGCACCTAAAGTTCTCTCGTTAAGAGAATCACTAAGTACAAACGGTAAACTCTCTACTTCAGCTTTAGCGAATACACGTTCCTTAAGACTTCTCGCAGATACAACACCATCAGGAACATAAGGAGCAGCATTCCATATAGCATCAGTTATAGCCTTAATGTCACCAGCTTGGTAGCACTCATTAGCATCCTTATATGGAAGAGTTGCTACCTTAACTTTACCAGAAGGTAATACCTCAGCTACTTCCTTCGTTGCAGCCCTTCCAGCATCATCCATATCAAACATAAGGATAATCTCAGAGAACTGGTCAAAGTACTCATAGAGTTTGGCACAAGTCTTCTTAGCGGCTTTAGCACCTTTAGGGATTGATACTACAGGATACTTGCAGTTCTGAATCTGAGCTACTGTAAGGCAATCAATCTCACCTTCAGTGACTACAAGTTTCTTACCACCGTTCCATAAGTGTTGCCCGAATAGTGCTTCCTCTCGTCCATTACCTTTAATCGAGAAGTTCTTATCAGCATCCCTTAGCTTCTGGAATACAAGCTCACCCATTGCATCTCGGTAGTCAGCTATCTGATAAGTAATACCTTTAATGGTCCCTACCCAATAGCCATACTTCTGGCAAGTCTCCTTGTCAATACCTCGCTTATTCAATGAGGTGAAATGGCCTTGACACTCGAACATCTTTAAGGTGTCACTACGCTCTAACCCGTAGGTCTCTTGTGCAAACAAGTTTGCTTTATGTTCATGGCTCATAGAACCACCTTCAGGAGGGAGCCACTTCTCACAGACGTAGCACCATTGATGCCCATCGGACCACATTGAGTTTCCATCAGAGGAACCGCAGTGTTCACAAGGCATGTGATACATGAAGATTGAATCTGACTCACCATACTCATTATGCTCATACGCCATAGCCTAACTCTTTCGCTAATGCTTCAAGTTTCTCCTTACGTTTGACATCACGAGGAGAATCACCTAAGCCACGTACAGGCTCACAACCAACCATATACGGATGGAACTTACCGGCGAATATAGCTTCACCATCTTGTTGAATAACAAATTGATTGATGTTGTAGTCAAACATAGAGACAGCTTCGTCTAATGAATCGCAGTTGTAAACCAGTAGGTCAACTTCAGGTCCTGAGTAATCACCTTGGGATACAAACAGTTTAATCTTAACACCATACATGATACGGTCGTCAGATGAACATACGGACACTTGAAGTTCCTCTGAAGTAACAAAATGTTTCTGCTTAGAGTGGAAGTTAAAGGTGTCAAGAATTAGGTAGTCAATACCAAGACCTTCCAGATGCTCTTTAATCTTGTCGATAGTCATCTCTTTGGAGAAGATAACATCGTAGTCTTTAGGCGTACGTCCATGATAAACATCACGAGCAGCACCACCAGCAATGATGCAATTGATGCCGTACTTTTCCCAGAAGTCACTAACTAAACGGTTAACTTCAGTAATATAATTCATTCAGAATTCCTCCAGTTTGTCAAGGGTTCAAAGCCCTCAGTATGATAACTGAAGGCTATTCTTATAGTGAGGGTTTATACCCCATGTTCTTTAATCCACTTACTGACATCGAAGGAAGGGCAAGCCTTACCTGAGTCAAAATCTCGATGTCCTTTGATTACAGCTACAGGATATTTCTTCTTTAATTCCTGTAGTTTAGCTTTTAGAGATACCTCTTGTTCTTTCGTGAAGTTGTATTGAGGTTTCAACCCATCATCAACACCACCAACTAAGCAGATACCTACAGAAATCGAGTTGTAATTCTTAACGTGAGCACCTACTTGGTCAACCTTGCGGCCTTCTTCAACAGTACCATCTCGTCGAATAACAAAGTGATAACCAATGTCTAACCAACCGTTATCACGTTTATGCCATTGACGAATCTCACGAGCGCCAATGTCCATAGAGGGACGAGTGGCAGCACAGTGTACCACAATGTAATCGGTAGCAGTTCGGGTCTTGAAGTTTACCTCCATAGTAATAGACTCCTCTTTATTGTTATTGTTGTTGTTAGCCTTTAGCGATTAGGATTCCTTCTGGAATAATCTTCTTGCTTTCCTTAAGCCAATCAGCAGGGATTAACTTATCAGCATACTTAAAGCCATTCTTTACGCACCAATCAGCATATGAGGTAGAAGACCCTTTGTATAACTTAGCCTTAGAGCTTGAGAACACAAAGCGGATATCTAATTCAGGATGCTGTTCCTTAATCAATTGATGCTTCTTGCGGTCGTCTGAGTCGAAGATACCTTTAGATTCTACAATGAGACCATTATGCAATACAAAGTCTGGTGTGTATGAATGCACAGACTCAGGTATAATGTATTTCAACTTGTATTTCTCAAAGATAACTGGAAGACCTTGGCCCTCCAGTTGTGCTGCTATCTTCTCCTCTAAGCCTGACCGGAAGGTGGCTACTGTTGAGCGTGAGCCACCATACGCTTTAGCCTTAGAGATTGCCATAGTGATTAGAAGTCAGGAGTAGGAGAAGGGTCGTTACCACCCTCATCATCTGAACCACCATTCCAACCACCTTCCTGTTGGTCTTCTTTAGGGGCCTTAGCGGTTGAAGGGTCATATTGATAACCGTCTTCGTCTGCCTCTTTGGCCCACTCAGAGTCCACACCAGTAGCACCTGAGTACTCAACCAGTTTGGTTAACATGAAGGAGTCCAATTGCAGCTTGATACCAACGCCAATCTGACCTACAGCAGCAAACGGGTAGAACGAGAATCGGCACTTACCCTCTGAGCCACCAGACACATTAGGTACTACCTGCATACGAACACCCTTTGAGTCAACTACTCGCAGGTTCAATGGGATAACTTCCTCATCCTTAATGTAAGAAGCATTCATGCGGAACTTAAAGATAGTGTAACCGTCTTCCTCATAGAAAGGCAGGTCGGCTTCTTGTGGTTTCTTACCCTTAGCTTTCAACTTAGGGTTATCTTTGTTCTCTTCCCAATTTGCATCATGAGCATTAGAGATAGCGTCTACCAAGCCTTGAGCTTCATCATTAGGAACCTTCAGGTCAATCTTGAATTCACCTTGAGGTTTATACTTTGTGTCAGCCTTCTGAATCCAGCAGTAAGGCATTACGATACCTTTAGGAGAGAAGTAGAACTGTTTAGCTGATTTAGCCATATTAATTGTTATCCTTATACTAAGTTGATGGGAGTGTTTAGAAGTTACCTACAGGGTCTTTTCGGTGAGCTGCTTTACGCGCATCGTAGATTTTCTCTACTGACATTTGCTCACGGACAACTGCTGTAGCAATCTCTGAGGATGGTAGCTTGTAGATAAACCGATAAGCCCCATAGACAACTGCCTGAAAGTGTTCCTGTAGGAATTCCTTACGGAACCGATAGACATCATGCTTAAACATAACTGTGTTGTCTTCTGGTGGTTGCTTCTCAGCGATTTCCAGTAAGCAGTTAATGACCAGTTTGCGTTGACGTTGGGTCATCACACGTTCAAACAGAGAACCCGCAAGTCCTGACTTAGAGGAGTGCGAGTAGTTATTAAGATGGAGATACCCATCAGGCATACTACGGAAGCCACCTTGTTTAATCTGCATTTGTGTTAACTCTCCAAGTTGTCTTTATGAATTACATCAGGTCGTACCCGTGTAATCTCAAAGCCTTCACCGAAACCATACTCGATGGTCGCTAAGTCCTCTGCATGTTCCAAGCTATTAGCGAATACTGGTACAGTAACCTCTTGACCACCATTAGCTTGACTCAGCAGATGAACGATGTATTTACGTTCAGCCATACAATTTGTTACTCCTATTATTGTGGTCTTCTTGCTATAGTGAGGGTTAATTAGAAAGGTAGTCCCAATAAAACCTCTACATCATAGACCATGCTAAACTTGTCGTATTTCCGATTGATAACCCTCCAGTCGAACTTATAGTTATCCAGAGCCATATCAGACTCATGTTTAACTATAACTGGTAGTTCCCAATCAGGGACAACGTTAAGCATTAAAGCACCTTTAGCTTTCAATGTGTCAGCCTCGTTAACACTTCGAGTATCAGTGACAAACACATAGGAATTAGTAGGCATGGTATTGATTGTGTCCATTACCTTATTAATCCAATAGAACTCCTCACCTTTGAACTTACGCATGTAGTCAGTAGCGTAGTACTGCAAGTACCACCGAAGGGAACGAGGCGCATACTTAGCGTGGTGCTTCAAGGCCCAACGTTTGAACTCGCAGTCAATCAAGCAGTCAAGACTAAGAGCAGCCATAGGCTTATCTTTGACATTCTGGTCATTCATCTCTTCAATGATGTACTCAACTGGGAGATAGACATAACGAGAAGAGTAGAGCATCTCAGCTACTTCCTGCTTAAGGTAGTCTCCGAAGGCTAAACGATAGACGTTAAGGTCTTTATTTCTCTGCTTAAAGAGTTCATAAAGTGTATCCTTACCACACTTAGGCTGAGGAGCTGATAGAGAGATTATCTGCACTACGCACCTCCACGTTATACTTGTTGTACTGAGAGACACCTGAAGCTATCGCTAACTTGTGGGTTCTCTGAGTGTAAACTATGTCGCCACCTCCCTCAGATGTTGCCCGAAAGAAACCATCTCGGACTTCATAAACTTTAGCTTTAATTGAAGTTGGAGGGAAGGAGACTAAATCTCCCACCTTCGGCTCATACATCTTGAGTAATCTCCACAAGTTCACCTGAAGCCTGAGCGTATTGCCACAGAAGAACAGGCTTGTCGTCTTCCTTAACTACATTAGACATATCGAAGCCAGACCAGATTGTATTCTGACCTGAAGGTGGAATGTAGTTTTCAATCAAATCAGCAAACTTCAGGAACTTAATTGTCGAACCACTACGAACGATTAACTGTTGTTGTTTCTTTTCCATAATTAGATTTTCTCCTCTGGTAATTCTTCTGTTCCACGCCAGCAGTCAAATGAAGGATGTCTTAAGGAACCACTTTCAGTCATCTCCATGAACTTAACCTGAATGGCCCATCCAATGTAATAGTTAGGGTCAATGATAGACTCAACTGTGAACTCATCCATCTGGTCAACTGTGATATTGGTAACATCCACGATAACATCATTCTCTAAGCGTACCTCGAAGCCAATCACTCGGCCTTCATTAGCCTTGCCTTCAGTTCCCCAGATGATTCCTTGAACTGTTCCATCAATTGTATCTTCAGGCTTCATCTTCCACCAGCCGGTCTTTTTGCCTCGCTTGTAGATGTCTAAAGGGTCTTTAACTACAAGTCCCTCATGACCTTCTTCACGTTTCTCCTCATAGAGAATATTCAGTTCTTCCATTGAGAATACATCGTGACGTTCAGCAATCAACCAAGTGATTTCTGGGAAGAACTCCTTCAGTCGATCTACTGTAGCATCCACATGGTAGTGCATCAGTGAGTTTGATACATCAAGGTCCTCACCCGAACGAACAACATCAAGAGGAACTACAGCGTAGACACGCATAATCAGGTCACTTTTAGGTAACTGCTTCTTACGGCGAAGGATACCACTTGATTCTTGAAAGGACTTACCTTTGACTAATAGTTCACCATCAATCATTAGACCTTGTGGGTAGATAGCTTTATCTAAGAACTTACCCCAACGTTCAAGGCACTCGTAGTCGAACTGAGAGAGTGCTGGAAGAATCTTAGAGGTACGACTGAAAGCATCACACTTAGCCTTTAAGCCTTCTTGAGGGGAGACCACAAGACACCCACGGACACCATCATATTTAATCTCAGTGATTAAACTACCAGCTTTCTCTAATGCTTTCTCGATAGAGGACTGAACGAAACTTACAGCTTTATAAGGATTAACCGTGATAGCAGGGATTGTTACATTAGACATTAGGATGTACTCCATGTTGTTTCCAATAGGTTAAATGTTCGTCCATTACGATAAAGCATTCCTCTGGTGAGTTAGCTCTGCAATGTAATGGTGTGAAGCAATCTGTGAGCAGATACAGTTCATACTTTAAGTCATGAGGAGTAAATACCATATCTTTAACTCTAAAGAGCATCCCATGCTTAACTGATAGATCAATAACAGCCTTAATCAGTAACTCTTGTTTAATAGGTTGTAACATCACCATGTTAGCTCTCCAAGGCTGGTTGCCATTCGATACGATTACCACGAGTAGTACGGTTACGCTTACCTTTACGGTCACGAATCTGCTGTAACTCTTCAGCTTCACTATGAGTAAGACGAGTTTTACGAGAGATATTGGTCTTTTCGATTGAACGGGAAATATCAGTCATTAAGTTGTTCCTTTAGGATTGGTAAGAAGTAATGTTTGTGTGTTCTTGCTATAGTGAGGGTTTATTCATAAACAAGGTTAATTAGGAGAAGGCGAACGGACTCTCCAAGATTTCTGAAAGGTCCAGAGAACCTTTAGAAGGTACTGGAGGCATCTTCTCTAACTGGCTCTCATGTAACTGGTCAGCAAACTGCTTGTAGAACTCTTCGATAACATCATATTTAGTGTAAGTGTCAACCATAGTCTCACGAACAGCCTTGAACATGCTTCCAGCCTTGGCCGCATGAGTGCCAAAGGAATCATGAATCATAGCGAACGCTGTAATACCATAGACTCTTTTAGCTTTGCTCACAGTCAACTGCAAGTGGCTGGCATCTTGGCTATGCACAAAGTTAGGTGCAATACCTGAAGCCTGCTTACGGTTATCTAACTCTTCCGTTTCACGGACATTGATAGTCGGCTGTAATCGGAAAGCACCAAGAAACAGGATGTCTAAACGCTTCTGTTCAATCTTGCGGTATTCCTGCCATACAGGGAAACCAGCAGGAGTAACCCAATGAACTGCCAGACAATCCTTAAGAACCTCATCAGTCTTCTTATCGACTACCTTAGCGGCTAACAGAGAGGCTGAAGCCTGTAACCATTCCATAGCTTCAACAGCTGCTACCACAGTAACACTTACAGCTTCCCATATCAGGTGGGCCATGAAGCGAGAGGCTTGAGAACCATCAAGGAACATATAGCCTTTGCCTTCATCGATAGCTGGCATAACTGTATCTTCAAACACTTGGTCAGCAAAGCCATACTCTTTGGAACCGTAGGCCAACGTCATGACTGAGCGTTTAGTCACACTGCGAGTTACACCAAACTGTTTCCACCATCCGGCCATAGTCTTCTCACCGTACACTTGACGTTGAGTAACTTCACCTGTCTTATCGTTCTCTACGGTCTTCACAGAGTCTGAACTACCAGAGACCAAAAGCTCATCAATGGCTTCGTTAACTTTGTTAGCAACAATCCCGTAGATGTCTTGACGTTTGAAACCTTTACGCAAGTTAACAGCTTGACCTCCAACCTCATCACGAAGCATAGCTGAAAAGTGTTGGATACCTGAGCATGTACCATCGAAGGCTACTGCAATGTGAGACTCAAAGGTAAAGCCTTCACGCTTGAAACCTGCCCACTCAAAGCAGAACGCTAAGAAGCACCAAGGGCTATCCTGCTCGGACCACCAAAGGTTATCAAGAGGGCTCTCAGCACACGCTAAGATTGCTGATTCATGGTCTTTAACCCACTGGACACGTTCCTCTAAGTCAGCCTTATCGAACCCTGCACAATTAGCACCATGTACTGCCAACCAGTAGGCCCCTTCTTCACCCAAAGGATAACCCTCAGCAAACGTCAAGAGACCTTTGGTCATATCATTGCCTTGTGGGTTAAACATAGGGACAGCATAGACACGACCACGCCAATCCATGTTATGAGGAAACCAGATAGCACCATACTCAGAGAACTTGTTGGCCTGCCCTATGATGAACTCAAAGGATAATCTACGAGACTGACGTGCTTTCTCTCTACGATAAACAGCAGCAGCAGCTTTCTTCCATTGTTTCAGGAGGGTCTGGTCTTCATCCATACCTTCAAGATGTTCTGGGAGTTCCCCCTTCTCGCTGCTCGGAATGTTAGCCAGAGGATTACTGAAGTCAGCCATTTCGTTTAAGACTTTCAGAACATCCTTATTGACTTTCCAAGCTGTATCTTGAATCGCGTTAACAGCCTCATAGACAATAGGCATATCAACGTCTGCGTAACGCTCCAGTGCTTTACGTGAGCCAGTACGGATTAATGATAAAGGTTTACGACCGCAAGCCCAGTAACCACCACCACGAACATCAGTCCAAGGCTTGGGAGGGACTACACACGGTTGCATCATCGGAGAGATACCAGCAAGGGCTCTCGCTCTACCTGCGAAATACTCTACATACTTCTCAGTGAGTCTGATAGTTTCCTGCTCGTTCTTGGTCCCAACGTTGATACGGTTTAACTCAACGAGTCCTGTAGTCTCAATCAGAATCTCAAGCATCTTTATGCCTAAGTTGATTACTACATTCTTCTCCCAGTTAACCCATGAGTCTTCTAATTGACCAGCGTTAAGCATTGAGACTTCAACAGCCTGCATGTATGCCTTACGATATACAGCACCATTACGCTTGTTTAAAGACTCTCTGATATACTTCTTGAAGTGGTCCCCTTCCTGCTCACGAATACGGCCATATCTGATTTCATCTTCAATAGCTGACCCAATCATGTTAGCCACTTTCTGCAAGTTGACTTCTTTAGCTAAACACGTGAAGACACACTTCAAGGTAATCAATGAGGTGAACTCTGGGTCCAACTGCACGAGAGGCTTAAGGGCTAAATGCTTACGGCCTTTCTTGCCTGTCTGTGTGTTCTCCATAATGAACTTAAGGATACCGTCAGCAACCAAAGGAATCATAGTGTTCAGAATAGGCTTAGCTGTAGCATTCTCACCGAACTCTTTACGTTCAATCTGTCTGTCCAGAGTCTTAAGGAATCGGGCTTCACCCATAGCGTATGCTTCGTGCTCTAACCGCAGTTGTTCAGCAGCCAGTGTTTCCCCGTAGACATCTGCAAGACCGTTGAAGTTCTTTAAGACTTCCTCAGAGAAATCATTCTTGACAATCTTTTTAGCTAATACATTCATTGAAGACATATTCTTGTTGCCCTATGGTCTAATTTATGGTACTTGACCAGTCCCTAATCTTTAGGTCAGGGACTTATAGTCTGTCTTATAGTCTTACTTACAGTATTACTTTAGGTATATTACATTACTTTCATAATCATAACCATAAATACTTGTAGGCTTGTTACTTTCAGTCTGGACTTTAAGTAAGTACTCGAAGTGTTCTTTCAAAATCTCTCTATAGTGAGGGTTAATTAAATCAGTGTCACCTACTTCCATCAACATAAGGTTGAACTCAGAGATACCATAAGCTCTCTTAACATCTGCAATCTTCTGCCAGTCACCAACTACAGGGGCCTGCAACGAGTGCCAACCACGGTCAGCCAGACCATAGGAGCCCTGTTTCGCTAAGACCAGAGGCTCTAATCCTTCATGGATAGCCACAATGAATCCACGTTGTTCTTGCTGGCTGTAAACGTATTGAAACACGATAGGAAATTCATTAGTTGAGTTATTCATCGTTACGCTCCTTGAAATACCATTTAGCACATTCAGTTAATAACAATTTTTCCCAGAAGGTAGCATCTTCAAGAGTTAAAAACTTATCTTCTCTAAGCACATTATAACTCTGGTCGTAGATAGTAAGTAACCAATGATAGACCCTGTTTCTACTCCCCTCTTCATACTTAATTATAGATGTTATGTAATCACCGTTAAGGATAATCTCAGAGCTTGTTGAGTAACCGAGTTTATACCCTCTCTCAGTTAACTTACCATCAGCATAAATACCATTAAATCTATCAACCATAAGTCAACCTCTCCGCATTACGCAATGTGTGCCTGAAGTATTCAAATGACTAAAATCAGAGTAGCCATTCAGTTTACTAAACGTTAGACCTTCAGAGTACTCAAGGGCCTTGCTGATAGCCTTCAGTTTAGCTTCCAGTCTATCTACCTGTAGCTTCTCCTCACCTGTCCACCAGTATTCGATAGAGAGCTTATCAGAAGGTTTACCAGCATCGACGAAACGTTTAAACGCTTGGTCTACTATCTGTTTAATTGAAGCTCTGACCAGCAGAGCCTCCTTGTTTAGACTTTTAATCGACATAGTAGTCTGCCTTATATCAGAAATTTGCCTTATGGATTACTTCAAAGTCACTGCAAGCAAAGTAAGCAGACTTATACATACCTTTCGATGTCTTCTTACGGCGATACAACACGTAGCACTCAATAGGCTCTTCCTGTGAGTAAGTCTTTACGAACTCAGTCTGTGCTCTGACACCATAGTTAGCCATTGTATCCCCAAAGAACTTCATTGAGTCTCTGGTAAAGAAGTGCCCTCCTTGAGCTTGCTCATAGTAGAACTTCAGGTCACTTGCTGTCAGTTTCTTACGGGTTTCTCTGGTAGTAGTCATGTTATAGTACCTGCATCACTACATAATCAAGTGCCTGAATCTTGTGTATAGACTGCCCGTCATAAGTAAATTGGATAGGCTCTGAAGGTACATATGGAGCATGTTTCATCAGGAAATCTATAAGATTCTGTGAGTTACTTAAAGCAGCTCCAACCTTGTCATACCCATAGCCAGAAGCGCTCCCCTGATGTACTAACATTTCAGTCAGACCAGCTTCCACACAATCAGCGTAACACTCAGCCCACACGTCAACCATAACCTTTCCAGAGTCACTATAATGGACCTGAATCTTAGCGAAAGGTTTACCAAAACGCAGCACAGCAAATGCCTTTAGGGACTTAGCGGCTTTCATTTCACGAACTTGTTTAGACATAATGCCCTACCTTACATTGTGTTATTGTGATATAAATGATTCCCAGTAAGACTACTACATTCAGTAGCCTTTAGTCAATCACTTTAATTAGTAACCCTTGATAGTTACCACATAAATACAGTCTTCAACCTGATTGGCATCATAGACTATCGTATTCTTCACAGCCCACAACACGAACTCATGGAAAGCTGCATGTGTGCTAAACGTTATTCGTTGCTTAGAGCCCATTCTAATACTCCTCCCAATTGCATTCGACTAATAGCTCACCTACGATATTACGACTACCAGATTTTATTTCCTCCTCAGAGTAACCCCCAGTGAACATATCCCGCAACCCTTCATAGGAATGGACTAAGATACTACGCAGCTCACTAAAGGGTTTACATCCAGTTTCTGTTACAGCCCAGTAACGCATAGACATACCAGATTGTTGAACTAATACTTTAACTTTAGCCATGACTATACTACTCCTATAAGGACACCATGTAATCTAACAGACCTTGTTCATTCACATAGACCACTGCTATAGGTCCATCCTGACGGTTATATCTTGCGATGATAGCATTCATCTCATCACGAAACAAGAGACCACCATTAGTCGCATTAATAACATTAGCGACATCTGCAAGAGTCAGCGGAGTATACTCCTTCACATGACCACGTTGAGGCGTAGCTACCAGTTTCATGCCTTGAGCATCTGCAAGAGCAGCCAGTGACTTGATAGAACCAGTTAGACCCATCATCATTATACACCTACCTTACGAACAGCCTTAAAGAATTCTTTACGTGCTTCCTTCAGTTCCTCAAAGCACTCCCAAGAGGTGCGCTTATCCTTACAGAAAGACTTAAGGTGCCAAACACCATCCAGATAGAGTTCCACCTTGTGCTCACCTATTAACTTGGTCTGAACATATCCACACATGAAACCATAGATAGATAGTTGACCATCTTTACGTAGAATCTTAGCCATGTTATGCACCTACCTTTAGTTGAGACATTAAGTTTGCCTTGAGTGCAGCCTTCAAGCGCTTGCATCTTGCTTCCAATGCAAAGCCGTTAGGTGTTACCAGTGAGGTGCAATAAGCTCCTCTGAATGTACCCTTACCAGCATTTACTTTATACATATATTCATTCCCGTTGTTGCTTCAGTGAGTGTATATTCTCACAGTTCCCATCACGTTGTCAACCACTTTGTTACACTTAACTTTCTGCTATCATCGTTATCAAATCAGCTTCAGACTTTCTTATGCCTTAACTGAATGGCTACTGGTACTTTGTTAGTGGTCTGACCCGAGGGCTTTAGACCGTACCGCTGATTCGATGGAGCTATTAGACCACAGGCTGAAACCTATGTAAACCCCTTTTGATAAATAATTATGAAATACTGATAGGATATCGATAGAAGACCTGAAGGAGACCAATAGATATAACCAAGTGGTTATAGTCTATCTCTATAGTGAGGGCTAATAGATAGACCAATAGAGCAAGGTCTGAAGGTGTTGACTGGAGGAGTACCAATAGAGGACTTAAAGAGGGCTTACAGATAGGGACCTAAAGACAAACCTTTAGAATCTAACTCTGAGATGCACATTATGAGCTAACTATAGATAGACCAATAGTCCCCTCCCCTATTGGTCAGGTCTTTTAGTCTATCTTAAAGTGAATCTAAATGTCAGTAGGGGAGGGCAGGCTAATGGATGGACTTAAAGAGGGCCTACGGGGGACTTTGGGAATCCTCTTTTAGTGAGGTGCCCTCTTAGATTTTTCTGGTAGTTTTCTTAAGGACCATCCAATAGTCAATCACTAAGACACCTACTCTTAAAGATTGACTATAAGGAAGATACCAATAGTAAGGACTATAAGTATTTACTTACGTAGAATTATTATGATGGAATGTTAATGAATCATAATAAAAGAGCAACGTGAAGACTACTCCCTTAACTACAACCACCAACAAGAGCACAGCCGATAGTAGTGACCACCGTAGGGTCAATTGATACACCAACAGCACCCAACACAATACCGAGAAATGCCCAAGTAGCCTTAGACTTAGCGATAACCATAAGTTTGTCTTTCATGTAACCATACCTCCTTATCTGTAAGTAGTTTGTCTATATTGATAATGATACTATTATAATTATAACTCTGTAAGAAATACCTAATGAGTCATTTAGTCTTTGGAACAGTTAGAGGGATACCAATAGTGCATATGCATACTAACTGCATATACTAAATGAATACTCTCTATAGTAACTTTTCGTCATCCCTTATCTATAGTGAGTGTTAATTGTAGGGAGGTATGTCTTTAAGAAGTAACCTTATGTATTACTTAGAGTTTCTTCTACATACAACATACCTAATATACAACCAGTGCCACTGATTAAATAATCATTCTTGTTGAATAACCATTCGTACCCATTTAATGGATAACCGTAGTTTGTCAGCTATCTCTTTAGGTGTCATAGTTTTAGCTAACCACTTTATGTTAACCTTTCGTTGTTCCTTGAATGGTAATCCAGTTTGTTTCCTTAGCGACCCATCACTTTCAAAAGGAGACCGAGGATAGATATACTTAGGGTATACAATTCCTTTCCCCCGATTACCACCACGACCTTTAGCAATGCAGTCTCTCATGTTTTCACTCTGAGTTCCTTCTTTAAGGTGCTTAGGATTAACACATGAAGGATTATCACATAGATGCATACAAACATGACCCTCAAGTAGTTCTCTCCCAAGATACTCCATTAAGGCGTAGCGATGAGCACCATACGCCTTACCATTACGTTTTACTCTACCATACCCATCTTTATCTTTAGACAAGGCCCAATTCCAGCAGCCTGTCTCTTTATCAATTGTATACAAAGTCCCTCCTTACCACTTAATGAAGCTACCTTCAGAAGACATATCGTCATTCTCCCATTGAACCGTTAGGTCGCCACCAAGTACCATCTTGATAGTATCATCGAAACCTTTCAGTGGGTCTTTAACATGGGACATAAGGAACTCCTCTGTAGCCTCCTGAGCGCCTCTATCAGAGTCTTTCTCCATACACTCAAGGAAATACATTACCCCAATAGTGAATGCATCTAAGCGGTCGTCATGGGCCAATGCGCCACGGTCTCTCGTTAAGCGGGTTAACTGGTAGAACATCGAGTAGTTGATATCATGGACACCATCAAGATTCCTTGCAGTCTGATAGTCCTTAACGATAGCTGCTTCATTGACAACTAACTTATGGGACCCTAAGACTGGTTCAAGGGTATCAGCGATACGCATCTCTTTTTGTCCTTTTGACTTCACTTCTTCCAGAGCACACTTGTGGAACTTCTGTAAGATAGGAGAGAACAGTTTAAGATACATACCATCACCGAAGTTACCTTCAACGATTACCTGATTGACAGACCATCGGTTAGCAACCTTAGCTAATTTCTCTAATGTACTATCGTCATAGCCACCACGGAAACCACCAGTCTCCATAAGGTAGATATAACCATTAAGGAAGTATAGAACACAGTAGCCTGTTTCATCCTTACCTCGACCTGAAGGGTCAATAGCCATAATCTTCATGGAGTACTTATCGACTTGTTTAGAGGTAGACTCATATCGATGATAGGTATCACCTTTAAGTCCTACTGCTGGTAAGCCCTCTAAGCCATTCTGACGGTTAGGCAACCAAGTATAGGTCATAGGGGCCTTGTCATCTTCTAATGCAGCTACGATGAAATCACGCAGCTTCAGAGGGTACTTCTCAGCGTCTGATAGATTAGGGTTAAGCTGGAACTGTAAGGCGAATCCTGCTTTACCGTAAGATAATTCACGTTCCCTCAAGTCTTCATCATCGAAGCGTATAGGGTCTGTAGGAGCACCTGCCAGCAATATAGGGTCTTCTTCCCACTCAGCCTCAAGCATAGGAGCTAACCGCTCACCATACATCAATCTGTCAGCTTTATCTTTAGGGTATCTTGCAGGCCAGATAGTAGTTGAGTAACCACGGTTCTCCAACTCTCGATACAGAGTCATCTCAGTTTGTGGTGTACCCAGATAGACTATGGTCCCGTTAGGCTTCAAGATAGCGTCAAACTCTTTGACCAACTCACCGATACGGTCACGAGCTAACTGAGTTGCTGAGTTATTAGGAGTCTCAACGTCATCTGCCAGAATCAAGTCAGCACGACTACCAGTAATCTGACCGGTTATACCAGCAGACTTAACTGAGGGACTATGGTCCGGCTGGGCAGGCCCTACATCGAACTTTAACACAGAGTCACGTTGTCCCTGCTTAGGGTTAAGGTGTTGTAGGAATGGCATTAGAGTGATGATGTTACGAATGAATATACTATTAGCATCTGCACGTTCCTTTGAGGCTGATACAATAAGTATCTTCATCTGAGGGTCGTTCCATAGCTTCCATACAACGAATGCACAGAGGATGAATGACTTACCAATACCACGGAAAGCCTGAAGTATGAAACGTCTCTTAGGGTTAGTCACAAGGCTCTTAGCCATATCAATCTGACATTTAGTTGGCTTAGGGAGATTGAGAGCGGCCCATAGGACATACAGGAAAGACACAAAGTCTCTCTTGCATCGCTCAACAATAGCTTTATCTTTAGGGTTAATAGTGAACCTCCTTATTTTGATTAATGTAATCCAGTAAGGCCACTCTTTAGAATGACCTTTAGTATTCCATTAGTTCAGCGTAGCAGAGTACAAATCGTCATCTGATAGTTCTTCTGGTAGCTCTGCTGAGAGAGCACTAAGAGTCTCTGTGTCAGGGGCTACCTTGCTGATATTGAACTTGTGGCGGTCCAGTAGTTTAGCAATAGCGTTATACAACTGTGGACCCCTTCGTTCTTCATTCCGTAAATCTAATAGCATCAATCGAGCAGACTCTGAGTCCAACTTCTGTAGTAACTCCTCGAATGCTTTAACATCAAAAGACATATTAAGTATCACCTCCCTTATTGTTACCTTTGTACTTCATGTAGGTATTAAACAGAAGACAACCGGTCTGGGTTACTGTGTAGACTATAACAGCAGCGTAGAACCATTCAGATAATGTAAGTCCATAGAACTTACTCATTACATCAGCACCAGCGCCTCCCACAATAGGGACAGACTTAATGATGCCATTATTGAAATCAATTGATAGACTTTCCATAATCACACCTCCTTAAGACAACTGGTCGATAATCAATACGGCTCTTGTAACCGTAAAGTTAGCACCAAGCACAGTTACTACAGGAGGAGTCCCTACTCCTTGAATATCACCATCGCGGTCAATAGCAAAGAATGTAATAAAGTTTATCGTATCAGGGTTTTTAACAAACGCTCGGTTAACTGTAAGACTGTTATTACTTGTCCCTAAGAAGTCCATAGTCATAGACCGTTGGTTGTTGGTAGCAGACCAAGTTCCATAGATGTTGAACTTGAAGTTCATCACTGAGTCTACTGGGAGTGCAAACAGCCGGTCAGACACATCATTAATAAAGGGGGCATAGGAGGAGTCTTTAGGTTTACCTTTTAGCAGGGTCACAATGTTATACTGAGTGTCTGCCAGCAAGGTGATACCTGTAACGTTATCCCAGATAGTCTCAATCTTAACTCGTGAAGGTGTTCGTGAGGATAACCAAGGGTCAGACTTACAGACGTGACGTGTATAGGTGTTTACTTCAAGTTTCTGAGCCGAAGTAAGACTTGTGGTCACACCATTTAGAACAAGAAATGATACTACTAATTCGTTTGAACTATAGGATACCATATCAAATTGAAACGAGAAGATAGGCTTAAAGAGGAGCTGCATGTGAGCAGCCCCATCATGAGCAAATCCACCACCGTTTGACCAATAGCATTCTATTGAAGTGGAAGACAATAGGACCTCCTTATTATTTTCTAATTGTTACATTAATCATACACCAAGACGCATTTGAAAATGATGGTTTAAAAATTGTTATAGGGGCAGTACCAGATTTTGGTATTAAATAAGCCGGTTCTACAGTTATCGATTCTAATTGATTATTTATTGTAGCTAATGAATAAGGGCAAAGCCCGTAAGCAATCGGTAAGTTGAATAGCTGATACTCACCCTTGTTATATACGGGGGTAGCTCTACTAATTATACCTTCAATATGAATAGTTAGAGGTGTCTCTATTATAATAACCCCACCACCACTCCACCCATTCAAAAAGGTGAGCCACGTTTCGGGTCTTATAACAACTGCCCCCTCAAGAGCAGTCAACCTACTGTTCTGAATTGAGTTAGAGGAATCTTGCTCACTTTTTGTATAAGACTCTACATACTCTAAACCAGTGGCCCCCGAGTTTTGACGAAGGAATTTCAAAGCATTACCAGTGGCACTCGGAATATTCAACCCATTAGCGTATCCCTCAGCTCTATCAGCCTCTGACTCAGCTCTATTAGCCTGAGTTAAAGCACTGGAAGCAGAACCTGCTGCCTCAGACGCTTTAGTCGTAGCTGTAAGAGCAGAACTTGCTGCCTCAGACGCTTTAGTCGTAGCTGTAAGAGCAGAACTTGCTGCCTCAGACGCTTTAGTTGTGGCTGTAGAAGCACTTGTAGAAGCACTGGAAGCAGAACTTGCTGCCTCAGACGCTTTAGTTGTGGCTGTAGAAGCACTTGTAGAAGCACTGGAAGCAGAACTTGCTGCACTTGCTGCACTTGCACCAGCAGACCCTTCAGCTTCAAGCATTTGCTGATGATTGACGGCATCTAACGGGTTTACCCCATCAATTACATTGATAATTCTCTTACCACGAGCATCTAAATCACCATCGTTATTAACCCCAATGGTATCAGACGTTAGGTCTCGGGCTTCTTCTGCTACATGTAAAGTCTGAATCTGTGAGAGATTCATATCAGTTGCCCGTAAGATAGACCCATCGTTAAAGGTAACAAGTCGTTCAGTGGCCGAGGTGTATCTCCGAATCTCTAAAGTAACATACCCATCTGTTTCATTACCTAATGGTAAGGTAGTTTGAATCTGATTAGCGCTAATAAACCTGTAGTCAACCCCCACAGTTAAAACTGTTCGTGTGGCGCCAATGGCTGTTATCACAACGTATTTTCGTGCCAGATACCCGAAAGGGATAGAGAATAACCGGTTGACCCCATCAAGGTCATATGTAAAGACTGTTTTTGGTTCAGCCACTTAAAGCCCTCCTATAGTTAGAAACATAGGGACAAACTAATAGCTTATCCCTATAGTGAGTGTTAATTCAAGTATTAACGCTTAGATTGGTCTATCTTGATACCATGTTCAGTCATCATCTCAGTGAGGAGACGTTGAGTAATCGGGTCGTTAGGAACAATGTTCTTCAATCCGTTGTATAAACCGGTTCTAAACCCTTGGTCTTCCCAGTAGTGGTTATCTCCCAATGCTAAATGAGCCCCGTTATACAGAGCCTGACCGGTAGAGGCCGCAAAGCCAACTGAAGGAACAGCATCGAGGAATCTATCAGCGAACCCACCACCACCACGGGGGCCATAAATCAAAGGTTGACCTTCACCGTTCTTACCAATAGGAGTTTTCGCAATGATAGATGAACGAACATCCTGACCAGTGTCAAATCCGAAAGGTCCTCCAACAATATTAGCTAACCCTAAAGGGGCCCCAAGGATGGAGCTACGACTAATGGCCGCGTACGACAGCATCTTAGGGTTAAGCATCTTATCTAAGTAAGTCTTACGGTCTGATTCAGGTAAACTCTGAGCCTTCATGTAAGTGGTGGCGATATGCCCCAATCCTGCAAGACCAACCCCAACACTCGTAGCAATCAGCATGTCCACAGTACGATTATTCTTAGTGGCCTCATGGAAAGCTCTTACAGCCTTCCCGTTGACAGACCTCAAGGCGAACATCTTGAACTGAGTGACAGTCTGTAATAGAGGATGTGATTGTCTGGTTGATTGATTCCATACATGGGAAGGCCTAAGGATAGCCTCATCACCCCCAAGTTTATCAGCAAGTCTCCATAGGTCCATACTACGAGGGTCCTTACGGAATTTCTCCTTGTCTACCAGTTTAACTAAACCCTTTTCGTCTCTCTGGAAGCAATCCTGAATCAGACTCAGAACACCTTCATATTGACTTGGTGTGATTGAAGCAGACTTAAGCACATTCTCTTTGATTCTTAGATTACCCTTACCAAAAGAAGCATCAATGATGTCACTTAGATACCCTTGACGAGCAGCATCAATGAAGTAGTTAGTAGTAGAACCTAACGCTTTACTCCAAGGTGTTCTTGCTGCTAACTCACCGGTAATCCACTTCATATTAGCCACTGTATTGACGATAGCTGAGGAAGTACCAGAAGCCTTTCTCAAAGATTGTCGCACATGCAAAGCAGATGGTCGAATACTATCATCAATCTCCTTACCGAACAGGATACCATGAGCCTCTTTCAGAACTTCCATTGATGTAGAAGAACCTTTAGCTCTCTGCATGAACTCATTGATGTAAGGGACACCCTTAAGAATCATGTGAGTATGACCTTTAGCTACTAAACCTGCAATCTCAGTGATATTCAAAGCGCCCATGTAAGCATTCTTTGAGGTGAACGTTAGATTCATCATGGTCTTTAAGATGGACCCAAAGAGTCTATCAGGATTACCACGAGCACGACCTGTGAGTAACTTAACGGTATCGGTCAAAGCTGCAACATCGTTTATATACTTACCTTCACCAGATGCTTTAGCCTTAGCTTGCATAACGTTGATTTCATCCTTCAGTTCCTTGGTGGTTTTACCAGTAGAACCCATTATAGAAATGTCACCATTAACACGTCTATCATAAGCCGGTATTAACGAACCCATATCATAAGACCGAAGGTCATTAACAGAGAATGTACCACCGTCTGAGGTTAGAATCTTATGGTCATTGTCGAACAGGTTACGAGCCTCAAGGAAGTTATTGTTCTCAAGTCCTTTTAAGGAATCTTCACTGACCTCTGATACTGCTGAGCTATATGCAAACTCATCACTATGGGAAATACCATATGACTTACGGTGAGTATAGTCATTAAGTTCTGCTTGCATTGCTTCAGGAGTCTCTTTGATTCCCTTTTCCTTTAAGACATCTTTAAGGTAAGCATCTACTCGTGCTTTTACTTCAGGTACTGAGTGATAACTTGCTAACCAAGACTTCTTGATTGCTTCCTGTAAACCGTCAGAACCACCAAATCGCAACAAGTGTACCTTCTTAGCCGCATCATCATAAACTACTGGCAAATAAGTACCACCATGACGAGTGCCTTTAAGTAATGGCTTAGCGTTTATATTGCCGAACTGCTGAGGGTTCATTAGCATATCAAGCTTACGGTCAAAGTGCTCTTTAAGTAAATCGTGCAGCTTCATATCTTCAGGTTGTAATGCTTTCTGATAGATAGGCTTATGGGGATTCTCAATAGCATCAGCTACTCGCTTAAAGGCTTGTTCATACAGTTCCTGTTTATCAGTGAAATGATACCACTTAGGACTACCAGCAGCTTCATCGAGAGCATCCATCAGAGAACTATAGGTAGCTCTATCCAGAGCGTTGTTTCTCTCAGCTATATCCGAGGCTACCGCTTGAGCTACACCATGAGAGCCTGATTCCATACCAGTAGGGCTACGGACTAACAATGAGCCAAACTTACGGACATCCTCATATATGGACCCAAGTACCGATAAGCCAATCTCTGTGAGACTACCCATGCGAAGACCTTTAGCTGCCTTCTCGGTAGACCCCAAGTCTGGAATCTCATTGTTTGGGTTAATTGGATTATCAGCAGAGATAACAGAACCATCAGACATAACAACAGAGCCTTCTTCAGTTGGATGTTGTTTGAACTCAATACCTTCAGGTGATACCTCGGTAGGTAAGTTAGAATCTTGTGCAACATCACGTCTAATAGTTGGGTCTGGTGTGTTAGTGTTGATAGCAGACTCTCGGTCTTCTAACCGTAAAGCTGAAGGTGTGATAGTGTCAGCCTCTGGCTTCAGACCTTCCTTACGCAATACCCTCGCACCAACGTCCATTAGACCTGATAGACCAGCTCCAAAGATAGCTCCACCAACAGCAGCATCAGAATAATGAGCTTCAATACCTGTAGTTCTCTCACGGACAAACTCAGAGGCAACTGAAGCACCAGCCACCTGCAAGCCCTGACCAGCAGCTTTAGTGATAATACGAGCACCTGTAAAGGCTTTAGCCCCCTGTCCCACCAATGGAATATAACTCAATGGGTCATAACCTGCTCCAAGTATTCCACCAATAACCTTAGCACCAGTCCCACTTGACTCATAAGTAGCTGCTTCCATCTGACGAGCTTCTTTAGCTAAGTTGATAAGGGTCATTAAAGAGGACTTACTTGTGGCCCCATTAATAGCTGATATCTGGTCTGGTTGAAGTTTAGCTGCACGAATAGCGTTTAGGTCTTCTTCATCGAACGTATAAGGGTTATTAATATTAAGACGAAAGACATCCATGACGCTATCATCAGTGGATTCCATGTGAACATTTGCTCTTGCCATTGTTCCGAGTGTACTTGTAAGGAATGCTGTTTCTGCTGCTTTACCTGTACCCTCGAAGATACCGAGGTCTTCTGGTTGTTTACCTCCAGTTTGTAACAGTTCATTCTGTCCGAACTGAGGTGTAGGAGCTGAGTTGAGGTCGTTGCCTTTAGAGGAAGACAGAAAACCTACCGTATCCGGCAAGTCCTCCCCGATTCCTTTAAGACCCTTTAGAGGGTCACTTTCGGGCTTTCCCAAGGTTTTTTGCCCCAACAGTTCATGCTTACCTGCTGAATCCTTAGAGATTACATCCTGTAGTTTTGACACATAGTTCAAACCTTCAGAAGACACTTGGTCATACTTACCTTGCTGAAAGGCTTCAATCTGTTTACGACCAACTGGGCCTTCACCCTGATTGTAAGCTAATAACGCTAAGGCTTCATCACCTTGATACTTACCTAACAGGTCTCGCATATGTCGAGCCATAGCATCCACAGACTTATTAGGGTCGTTGAAGTCAGCATCTGTAACAAGACCATACGCATTACCCGTAGCCTTTGTCATCTGGGCTAAACCACGAGGCCCTGTAGGACTCTTAGCGGCGGGGTTAAAGCTCGACTCAGAGTATATCTGCTTGTGCAGCAGGTCATAATTAATACCGTACTCTTGAGCCTTCTGTTGAACCAAGGAATCGTAAGGTGTTCCTTTAGCTTTAATAGTTACATAATCATCTGACATAGTTAGTTTCTCCTAATTAGTAATGTGCGTAGGAATAATCAGTAAGGCCACTCGTTAAGAATGACCTTTAGCTTATGCCTATTTGATTGGTGTGAAACTCATCAATGTAGCTGGGAACTGATAGGAACTAATACCAGCATCTGAAGCATTAACCCTTACGTTAATACCTTTAAGCTCAGCTTCTACTCCAGCAGCTCTATCATCCTCTGCCTTCTGTAGTAACTCTTGGTATTTATTCTGTAGGTCTTCTTTGTGGACAATCATAGCATCACCTGAAACAGTCTTGAATAAGATGGTCCCATTAGGTCTTTCAACCACTGAGACATCTGTAGGTAGAACCCAAGGCTGAGACTTGATGAAGTCATCTTTGTAGGTATCCATGATTTCCTTACCGGATGTCCACGAGTTAACGTTGTTAGGGTCAACCTGTAAGAAGTTCTTTGAGATAACTCCAACGTTATCAGAAGCACCACCGACTCCCTCAGTCTTCATGGGGATATAGTTCTTCTCTAAGACACCTTGAACATACTTAAGGGCTGCATCTTCATTACCTGTCATATCGATATTAGCAGAGTAAGCAGCATACATTGTATCTTTAAGTTGTTTAGGGAGAGCCGATAAGTCCTTGTTAGAACTGTTATTCAGTAAAGCATTCCAGTTCTTCTCACGGTCAATCTTCTCTTGCATCGTTAAGTCTTTCTTTTTAGCCTCAGCTACTGCAAGTGTATCCTTAGAGAAACCTGCTTGTTGCATCAGGCCCATCTTCATGAATAACTCTTGCTGTTCTGGGTATAGAAGACCAACAGTAACAGGGTCGGATTGATACAACTTCTGTAGTTCATCCAATCGAGGTGTGTTTGAGGTATCGCCAGTATTAACGGCCATTTTCCACTCTTGGGTGGCATCAGAAATCAAAGTACCAACACGCTTTCTGAAAGGTCCATTAGTAGAGTCTGCTCGTAGTAAAGCCATTCTCTTAGCGTCCTTCTCTTCTTCTGTAATAGGAAGGTTAGCGATAGTGTTCAGCTTATCATTGGCATAATTGGCTAAATCTTCTGGTGTGAACTTGCCGGTCTGCTCGTTAGTTGGCAACTGGTCTAATTCAACTGAGATATTCTCGCCTTTAGTCTTCTTCTCATAAACATCATCGAGTACCATCTGGCGGTTTCCACTTTGAATCTGTTTGACCGTAGTCTCACGAATAGTCTTGGCTTGTTGAATCCTCTTGTTAACTAAGAACTCCCGCATCTGTTGAACTTGTTGTTTCTCTGGGGTAGCCATGTTAGATGGTTGAGCAGAGTAGATTCTCCCTTCAACCTGTTTCAACATAGTCTCAGCAGCAACAGTATCTTCCATAGACTGAATGGTCAACATGTCGTTCTGAATCCCCTTGTTAAACTCCCAGTCATTCTTAAAGCGTGAATTCTCAGACTGAGCTGTTAGAACATCCCACTGTTCAACGCCCATATACTCTTTTGGAGTGGTCTTAGTCCCGTAGATGTCTAATTGTTTCTCACCAAGTTTCTGTAAGAACTCAGCACCTTGAGGGTCACTCGCAGCATTTGTCAAAGCACGTTGTAGTACCTCTTTAGCCATATCAGCATTACGAATAGTACCGTCATCAGCCGCCATACCTTTAGTGATAAAGTCAGCCATTAAGTCTGCACGTTGAGAACCTGAAAGAGTCTTATCTTTAGTGATACCATCTACTCGGTTCAGGTTAGCTACTCGACCCTGATTGACAGTCATCTCCTCGACCTTGGAGTCAACTTGACGATAGACTGCAATGTTCTTCACATCAGCATCTTCATTCCAGCCAGACTTCCAGTGTTGGTCTTGTGGGTCAATACTATAAGCCTCAGCCATACTCTGCTGAGCTTGTTGGGTACGTTGGGACATCCACTGGGAGTACTCATCACGGTTCTTAAAGTGACCAGCAGCAATCTTCTGCATACCCTCTGAGTAGATACGGTCAGATTCCATAGAGCCTAACTTAGAGTTAAGAGCTGCTGTAGTGTACGGGTCGTCTTGAGCTAACAGTAATCCTTTCTGTCGAGCATCTTGAATCTGCTGAGGAGACATAGTTCGCAGAATCTGGTCAACATTCTTACTTGCGGTCTCTTTCTTATATTTATCATAAGTACCATAAGCCTCTGTGGCAGACCCAACGAATTTACTAATAGCCTCCCATAAGTCGCTACCGGTCTGTTTAACACTTTGACCAACTGGAGAGTAGGTCTGGCCGGTTACGCCTTTTAGTCTCGCCTTAGCGGAGGGACTAATTTGTGATGCTGCTTGTAGAATACTTCCTGCCATTAAGATGTCCCTCCTGTACTAAGTTTAGTTCTTGCTGATTGAATAGAGCCTCCCATTTGAGCACCTGAAGAAGCCCCACTTAGACCACTTGAGGTAATCTTCAAGGTCTCTGCAAGCCAATCTACTTTCTTGCTTTCCTCTTGGATACCTTGGAATTGGGCCTTACCTTGTTCCCAGTTACTATATTGAGCACCAAGGATAGACGCATAGTCTCTCTGGTAGTTTTCATCTACACGAGCTTGAGCCTTTAAGTCCTGACCCATTGTTGCTCTCATGATAGCATCTGTTGTTCTACCTTCCATTCCTGACTCACTGATACCAGCAGCCATAGTTGTTCTGTTCTTCATTGCCTGTAGGTCCATATCACCAAGTTCAGCTACTGTAGTATCCCACAAGTTTCTATACTCTTGGTGAATCTGAGCGTCAGCAAAGTTCATAGAGCGTACTACTTCAATCTTCTGTCTGCGTTGAGCGTCTATACGAGCACCTTTGGCCGCCATTTCCTCTTTCTGATTCATGATACCAGAGGCTACTCCAAGACCACCTCCAACCGCAGCACCTGTTACTGGGTCACACAATGTCTACCTCCTTAGCTTCAATCGAGAAGAATAAGAACCTATCATCTGTAGGGACCTCCTCAAAAGTAGCCCCAAGTAATTCCAGCAGTTTAAGGTGGTTAGTATTCTTCTTGTAAACAGTGTTGTAGATAACAGGATGGACATTAGATAGTACACCATCCCGCATCTGTTTAATCAATCGGAAGACCTGTAGTTTCTCTTTAAGACTAAACTCAGCTACTTCCTTTGTCACCACGAACCATACAAGCCCGTCTTTAGAGAAACCACCGACTGAGTACACAATGTCTTCATCATCGACAATCGCTAAGTTCTCTAAGTTATTAGACTTGTAGGCTTCTCTCATGGATTCCCAAGGAGTCAGTCCAGAAGAGGTTAATATCTCCTCAGCGTCATTAACATCCATTCTTTCTGCAACACTACCAAAGTGCCACATCTTAGCGTAAACGAGTCTAAGTTTTCTCATGACGATGGATATCCGTTAGAATCTGAGCGACAACATTAGGTGTATCAGCGAAGTTAACACCTGTACCAAACACCCGAAGAATCTTAGCTCTCGGTGAGTACACCTTTAGCCAATGGTCTTCATGAGCCTCTTCAATCTTCTTGAAGTTATCTACTACATATGCTGATTCCTCTTTACGTCCCCTTGAGACACAAGAGTCAAAGCAGGCCATGTAGTCACGCTTCAAGTACAATGCATAGTCAATCTCTGGGTAATCCCCAAGTTCAACATCCATGTATAGGTTAATAGCATCCTTAATATATTCAGGTAAACTACCAGCTTCCATGAAGATACTACCGGTCCATAAGGAACGTTCAGCCACAATATTATTGCTGTTCTTCAAGGCTTCCTTCATGATATCGTAGTTCATATCAGCAATGTACTTCTGGAATCGAATAGCTACCTGTAGATTATCTTGGTCCTGAATGAACTCAGCAAGTAACTCTTTGAATCGATTATCAGAATCTGCTGGTTCTTCTAAGGCAGTCCATACTTCACCTGTAACTTTAGATAGCATATCAGCTACCTTATGTACTAACGTAGACTTTCCAGCCCCTACATTAGCGTCTATGACTACAATCAATTTGTTTCTCCTATAGTGAGTGTTAATTCAAAGTAATCTGAGGCTGTTACACCCCAGAAGAACGTCTAATATAACTACCTTCCCACCCCGCACCGATGATTGATAATGGGGATGGTATAGATGATGTAATAAATACCTGAGCTTTCTTAGCGTCTGTAAGCACTGGGAACTTAAACTGACCGGTGTCTAAATTTGAGTCACCAAGTATTAAATCAGGAGAACTTAGTCGTCTCCCTGTCATATCATATGTAAACTCCTTACCGGTCCCCACTACTTTAACCTGAAAGTAACCCGATTCATCGTAGTTAACCCAAGCTCTGCGCAACTGTAACCGTCCAATGTCCTCAGTCTGAGAGGCTCCCTGAGAATCCTGTCGTTTAATCAGGAGCTTAGAGAACTCGTAGAGGAACTCATAGGCTTCCCCAATGATAATCGTAACACCTTCCCAGTTACCATTCAAATAGATGTGCTCATCAGAAGCCCATCCCCCCACTGCTGGTGGCTCGTAGATGTCTAAAGAACCATCTGGACTAACTACCATGTATGTTCCGAGAGCTGGAGTAGACCCATAGATTGTACTCAATGTAAGAGTAGTAATGAATGTGTCATCGTTGTAAGTACCGGCAGGAATCGTATAGACTTTCTTTCGGTCCATATACAAGCGGTAAGGCTCCTCAGTGAAATCCTTAGTACCAACAGAGAACTCCACCCGCTCAAGGAAGATACCTGAAGGAGAATCTATGATGATATACATATAAGCACCGATTGTCTCACAAGCCAAGATGCGGTCATTCTCAAAGTATTCCCAATGGGACCAAGACTCTTGGGCTAACTGTTCATTCAAGTACAGGAACTTATAGAAGAAAATCTTATTCTTAGCGCCTGAAGTAAGGCACGTTAAGAAGTTCTCAGAGGTAGTGCCTGAAAGTCTGAAAACACCATTAGGAATATATGATGGAACATGGGCAGAGATATCCTCAGCATTCTTAATGTTAGTAACATCTTGAACAGCGTAGTACCTTCGGATAGACGAATAGGTAGCTCTCGGTGCACAGAAGTAGACACCTCGACCGATACCGTGGGGTCTTGCACCATCCGATACTTCAAACTCAGTTGTTAAGTTAAGTTCGATAGTCAGAGGTGTTAAGATACCATTTGCTGTCAATACGAACTGGGCCTTATCAGACCAGAGGAGTAGTTCCTCAGCGAATGGAACAGCATGTTTCAGTACGTTAATCCGATTGGAACTGACAGACACATCTATAGGGTCTGTATCAGCAAGGTTAGCTACTGACAATGGGAACATCTTAAAGTACTCACCTGAACGACTAAGGATAACGTTCTCACCACTCAGTAAGCCTAAACGGTTACGGAAGAAGAACACATCGTTAATCGTAGCTCCCACAAAGGAAGGCATCGGGTTACTATCATCGTCACCACAAGTCCGTGTAGCCCATGTTAACTTCTGTAAGGTGAATGTCCCATCAGAGTTACGGACCAAAGCCCAAGGCATTGTGGCTGAGTTAAGACCATCGATCATGTTTGGGGCCATAGTCTCCTTCCAAGTCTTAGTACTCGCATCATATCGTACATAGAAGTCATCCTGAGAGCTTGAAGCCTCACCGTCAACCTTAACGATATAACCATCTGGGGCGATAGCTGGAAGTGAACTGAAGCGTTGGACATCAGAGATAAAGCCAACAAGTAACTGGTGGTTATAACCATCCTTAGTATCTATTGTATTAATTGAGTCACCTGACTTAGCGGTAATCAGAATGTACCCTGAGCCTCGGCTAATAGTCCAACCCCAAGATGTCACAACGGTAGCTGTCATAGCTGTAATCAATTGAGTGATTAAGTACTCAGTGTCCACCTTAGTGATATCTGTAGCAACAGAACCATCAGGAGTAGTGATAGAAGCTACCTGAGTTCCATTGATGGTTACAGTGAATGTCTTACCATATTGACCACCACGAACGTTAAGGATAGCTCTACGATTGACCGCAGGATATGAGGGCCATGTGTGAGTCGAACTCTCGGTAACTGTTACGTTCTTATTGATGATAAACGTGTAGTCAGCTACTGTGACCATTCTCAAGGAATCTCTCGGATTACTCGCTGTTACATAGGACCATCCATTAGGAGCTGTAACAGTCTTATAGTTACCGGACATATCGATTACCTTGATGTCTGTACCAGTAAAGATACAGTAATACTTCTCGGTCTTGTCTCGGTCAATCATATGGATAAACGGATTCTCACCGAAACTACGAGAGGCCCCAAGTCTACCAACATGGATTGATGGTGGTCTCTTCTGTAGACCTTGTACCTCACTGGAGTAACCGTTAATCTGTTGGGTCCCTTGGTCTGGGAACTTTAAGATATCCGGTTGTTGACTAATCCCTCCTTTAAGATTCTTTATTGCTTGGCTAACTAATGGCATTAATAACCTCCTAATTAACGACCAACAGCACTTGATACGAATGGGTCATTGTTGTAAATATTAAAGTTACCATAATCGAGTTCCCACTCTGTAATAGCTATATGAGCTTCAGCCTCTTCTCCCGCAAGACTCTCATCCACCTCTGGGGCACCAAAGAAGTTTCTATTGAAGATACGAGCAGACTTCACAATGATGTAATCACGGAACTGTGTAGGCATCTCTGAGAAAGGTATAAGCTGAATCATATTGACTGTGATAGGAGCTGTGAACTCATCAGTCTTGTTTACTCGGTCATAAACATAACCACCACGATTCTTATAGGGATTACCGCCAGATACCTGAATGTCCAAGTAAGTAGGGAGCCACGGAATCAACTTACTGAAGGTATCAGGTTGAAGTGTCACCTCTTCGATATTGAAGGTCCATCCTTTAGATTGGACCGTACGGTTAACCTTATTCAAGATACGTCGAGCATTCACCACATCAGCGTTAGAGTCTCCCTCTAAGGTTGACACTGGGGACTCACCGATAGCAGCTAACAAATCGTTAACAGCATCAAGTTCATCACCAGTGGAATAACTTGTATCATATTCAGCCATTATAACTCCTTATGTATTTCTTTACGTTTGTCAATAGGTTAACCAAAAAGGCCCAAAGACCTAACCCGTAGGTATAAATCTTTGAGCCTCTTGAAGTTAAACTACTGCTTATTAGGCAGATGGAGTAGCGGTAATCAGAGCACCAGAGCACCAGCAGCCTCTGGACGCAGGCCACCATGACCCATAGCGTACTTAGCAATAATCTGGTCTGCTTGATATTCTGGACGACGAGCACGTTCCAGAGACATATCTTTCAGTTTCAGAGTAGCGATAGCTGAGCGATGGCTGAACAGGCCTACTACAGTGTTGATAGCAACAGGTGCCTCTGGAGTACCAGTAGCAGGGAAAGCATGTAAACCATCAGACTGACCATCAAAGCCAATACCTTCCGCACCACCAGCAGTCAAGTGTGGGACTTCTACCACAGTGAAGCCCATTACGTTGCGGATATTACCAGTTTCTGGGTCAATCAGAGCAGCGTAGTTAGCAGCGTTAGGCATCAGGGCTGCCAGAATCGCAGAGTAGTTCTCTGGAGTGGTATAGAAGAAACGGTCGCCAGAAGGTACATAGTTCTTAGTCAACTTAGCACGAGCCAGAGTCAGACCAGAAATAATAGCCTTACCAATCACTACAGGGTCAGTCTCACCAGCGATACCCAAAGACAGAACTGAAGGAGTACCCAGACCTGCAATATTCTCGTTACGAGTAGACACCAAGTTACACAGTTTAGCCATTTCAGCCAAGTTAGCACCATCAGCAGCTAACGCCAGAGCTTCACCCAATTGAGCAGAGTATTCAGCACGAACGTCGTAGTGATTCATTGCATCTTCAATGTCGTAAATCAATACGTCATCAGTCAACAGACCATCAATGGTAATCACTTTCTCTGAGTGTTTCATTGCAGTGCGTTGGTCATCCAGAGAATCACCAGCCTTTAAGTACTTACCAGCAGAACGACCCATAACTGGGAATGCTGCTGATTTACCGTTAGCAATGGTACGAGTCATAACCTTGTCCATAGTAACAGTGCGGCGAGTAAATGCAGTCAGTACTTCACCAGCAAATACTTTCAGGAACAGGGCCAGTTTATCGGTATCAGTAGAGCCTTTACCTTGATTTAAACCGATAGTTTGACCGTTAGTAATAGAAGCCATATAGTTGAATCTCCTTAATAATTAATGATAGTATTTGATATACACTAAGTTTAACTAACAGCTATATCCTTTAAACTAATCTTAAAGGAATCAATTAGGATATAACTGTTCTCCCTATAGTGAGGGTTAATTGATTTACGTCTTAGAAACGTGAAGCACCTACTCGTTTCTCTACTTCCATACGGTAAGAAGTATCTGTTTGATAACGTTTATCAGACATAGCTTTAACCATCTCAGTAGAGTTTGCGAATGGTTGAACTGTAGGAGCAGGGGCAGCTACAACAGGCTTGGCACGAGTGGTCACATCACGAGAAGGCTTAGTGCCAAACATAGAGACCATCTGAGCTTTAGTTGTATTCAGAATAGCTTTAATAGCTTTAACATCAGTACGACTAACAGCATCATTGAATGCCTCTGCTAAGTCCTTATTGTGGGTCCCTAAGAAAGATGCTGTACGTTCAAACTCTTTCTTACCACCAGCAAAGTTGTAGATACTATTGACGAATCGTTCAGCTAATGCATCCTGACCACGAACATAAGAGTCTACGAAAGCCTTAGAGTAACCAGCTTTCTCCAGTGAAGCATAAGTCTGCTCGGAGAACCCTTCGCCTTTCTCATACTCACTCTGTAGGATTTCCTTGATGTTAGACGGTAAGCCTTTAGCAATAGCATCTTCAATCAAAGAATCCTGTTCCTGCATGTACTTCTGAAAGTCAGCACCAGCAGTATCTACATCGACAACATCAGGGTCTACTTCAGACTCTTCTTCTGTTTCTTCTTCCTGCTGTTCCCCACCTTCTTCTTGTTCAGTACTTTCAGATTCCTCAACTTCCTCTTCTTCTACGGTTTCATCTTGAGGAGAATCCATCTGAATCAAGTCGTCACCATCACGTACTGAAACTGGCATGTTAATCATTGCCTTCTCATGGTCTGTTAACTCAGAACCACCACCAACGATAGCATCAGCACTACCGCCAAACTCAGCATAAATATCTGTCAAAACATATCTCCTTCATTAAGTTAAACTATAAGCAGGGAACTAATAGTCTCCTGCTATAGTGAGGGTTAATGGTATTAATAGGGTTTATTATGGACCTACTTGTTGGTTAGCAGTGATACCCGCTTGTTCTGCTGCTTGTTGAACAGCTTCAGGGTCACTTGCGGCCATACCGATATTTGTACCAGCAGATTGGGCAGCAGCCATACGACCTTGTTGAGCTGCTTGTTGTGCAAGCTCTTGGTCCTTCTCTTCTTGAGTCTTCAGCATTCCTGCTGTGTCAATACCAAGTGAGTTAGCGATACGCATCTTAACGTTGGTCATATTGATATCAGGGTCTTGCACACCAGCTAACGGTAAGATAATCGTTAAGAACTGTTGCAGCTTATCCAAATCATGACCACGGCCAAGTGCCTCAAGACCAGTAGCTACCGCAGGCTCAAGAGCCTCTTTAGGTAAATCAGGAATCTTAGAGACTGCCTGTAAGCCTTTCAGTAGGATTTTAACCAGAGGTAACTGTAGTTCTTGGGTCAAAACTGAGTAGACACCACCAAGGGTATCTTCAAGTTCACCTGCAACATAACGTATCTCCTCAGCGGTCACTCGCTCACCATTACGTTGAACAGCAGAGTTAAGCATGAAGGCATATGATAGACGACTCTCGATTGACTCTGAGATTGACTTAGCTATATTGAAGTCTTGATATTTTTCTAATTGGAAGACTTCAACATCCTGCTTACGACCAGCAACAAAGTCTCCTGTATTAGCGTTAGTCAAACGTCTAACCTGAGTGATACCATTAGGGTTCACAAGGAATAGGACCTTAGCTGCAATCATAGACATCTTAACCATTGACTCATAGAGGTTCTCAAGGGACTTTAAGTCACCTAAGTATTCCTCACAGAATGAACGACCGTAGTCCTCACCATCAACCTTAATCATACGAACAGGCAACCAAGGCATTGAGTCTTTAGGGTACTGACCATCAGTCCCTTCAATCTCCACACCTTCAAGTTCCTGATATGACATATACTCACCGGTCTCATCATCCAAGTAGATGTGAGTATAGATGGTTAATTCATCATCAGGTTTACGGTCCCCAGTTCCACTTACAGCATTCTTAATGTCTTCATCAAGAGCACCGTAAGCAATCTTATCGATAGTAACAATCTGTAAGACATTACTGTAGGTATCGCGTTCAACCACATAAGAGCTTAGACGGTACAGCTTCATCGGTGAGTACGGTGAGTCCATTACCATAGGGATATGCAGTAGACCATTACCAGCTACGATTAACTGTTTCATTAGCTCAAAGGCTGTCACTCGGAAACTGTTAGCTTCCATGTAGTTCATGACGATACGTTCAACCATCGATAGACCTTCATCGACCTTAGTCAATTGAGCAGGGTCGTTAACGAGAGCTTTAGCTTGGAACTCCGATAAGTTTAACCGGAAGAATGGTGTATTGATTGGGAACATAGCCAGCATTAACTTTGAGGCCAAGTTATTCAGACCACGGGCACCCACTGATTGCCAAGGTGTAGTATAATCAGTGCTTGCACCATCTGAGGACTTAGGGAATAACGATGGTATAGTATATAACGCACAAGACTCTGCTCGTGTTTCATAAGGTTGTCTCTGAGCAGACAAACGGTCATATACTACCTTGGCACCATTAGCAGCTAACCCTGTACGAGTTGTAGACGCCATTGATTAGCCCTCCATGTTAAACATTCAGACCACCACCAGATGCTCGTGATACCGTTAGAGATTTCTTACCCTTAGCTGAGCGCATTAAACCCTTACGCTTAGAGGTGTCTGCTGTATCAGTTGTAGCTGTTGTAGCCGCCACTGAAACATCCGCTGCTGCCGGGGCTTGGGTAGCTACCGTAGTAACCTGATTATCTGTGGTATCAGCTTTAGGAGCATCTGGCATAACTGACCCTACTACTTTCTTAATTGGTTTTGTAACAGCTTTAGCTACCTGCTCGAATGGCTTAGTCACTGCCTTAGTGATTTTCTTGAATGTCTTTGATACACCACCCATACTATTTAACCTCCTTTACAATGTGTTTATGAACATAAGGAGTAACCTTAGTGACTCTCTTATAGTATCTGATACCATATTCCTTGCAGAACTTCCTGAAGATAGATACGATAATCTTAGAAACCTCAGGGTCATTACGGAAACCTTTAGGAACCCATAGGACAGACGCCGCTGCTACTGTTCCATAGTGGATATCAGAATAGACTTGAATTACTATAGCACCGAATATTTTACCATCAGAATCCTTTAAGTAATACTCTACCCGTTCAGATGAACATACAGTCTCAACGAGCTTAGTGTAATATGAGAAGAAAGACTTGAACGATGCATTAACTTCAGGGCTATAGGTATACTCTTTGAGAGCACCATCAGCAATCTCATCAGGAAACTCAAAGTCATCCTCGTAGTCATACTTGTAGTATTCATCGAATGTAATAGACATATTTATTGAGTTCCTTATTTCTTAGTGGTGTTGAGCCCAAGGTTAGCACCGGTAGTTGTCGATGTATTAGGGGCTGCCAGTTTAATCTTCAATGAAGACTTACCTGACTTATTCTCTTTGTTTGTACCAGAAGCTCCTAACTCAGAGTTCTGTTGATCAGAGCCTCCAAACTCTGGGGCTGTAGGTGTTTCTGCTGGAGCAGTGATAGGTTGAGCAGAAACTTGTGGGGCCATCACTTTAGGGACTGAAATCTTAGGTTTAAAAAAAGC
>JACCDZ011710434.1_pt1 | contig 41003 bp, 42 predicted proteins | sample 7449551 | NCBI WGS metagenome assembly JACCDZ01 (sample SAMN15323452, study PRJNA562643) | freshwater metagenome | isolation source: river surface water | place: USA:Blue River Watershed | collected 2017-08-18
CGCACCTTATGATGAAAAACATAAGCCTTTGATATATTTATCTAACCACCATCGACCAACTACCAACTACTGCTATTATTTGCTATACTCAGCCTAATTAATTATTGTCTCACTTATTTATATGGAAAAGGAACAGAATGGTACAAAAACAGGAATCATCACAGGTATTATCAGTGTGAATTCAAAAGGTATTGGCTTTATCGAAAAACCAAACAAAAAATCAGAAGACGAATCTGATATTGAAATAAAAAATGAATATCTACACACCGCACTTCATAAAGATGAAGTTGAAGTAAAACTACTCGGCAAAGAAGATCGCGGACGAGAGCTTGGTGAAGTTATCAAAATCCTCAATCGAAACAAGATGAAGTTTGTGGGCCGACTCGAACAACACGGTCTTGGTTTTGCTTTTGTTGCGGATGATAATCGTCTCTATGTCGACATTAATGTGCCTGCAAGTTTTGCAGGTGACGGCAAGGATGGGGACAAGGTCTATGTTGAAATTGTAGAGTGGAAAGAAGGTACTAAGTCTCCTATTGGAAAAGTGCTTGAGGTCGTCGGTAAACATGGTGAACACAATACCGAAATGCGAGCAATTATTCTTGAACGTGGAATCGCATATGATTTTCCAAAAGAAGTAGAGGAAGAAGCAACAAAAATTGGTCAGACCGAGAAGATTCCAACTCCTGCTGAAATAGCAACACGCAGAGATTTCAGGGACACAATCACTTTTACCATTGACCCAATCGATGCAAAAGATTTCGACGATGCTATATCATTCAAGAAACTTGATAATGGTCATTTTGAAGTCGGTGTTCATATCGCTGATGTTTCTCACTATGTACGAGAAGGCACAGAGCTTGATCGAGAAGCACGTTCACGAGGATTTTCTGTGTATCTTGTGGACCGCACAATACCAATGCTTCCTGAAGTACTCTCAAACCATCTCTGTAGTCTAAATCCACATGAAGATAAACTGGCATTTTCTGCCGTGTTTGATATGGACACAAATGGCGTAGTCCACAAACGATGGTTTGGTAAAACTATCATTAACTCAAATCGTCGTTTTACTTACGAGGACGCACAAGCAAACCTCACTGCAAGATCAGGTGAATTCTTTGAAGAATTAGATGTTCTAAATAAAATTGCTTACAAACTCCGTGATGAACGAGCTCGAAATGGAGCAATAGATTTCGAACAAGATGAAGTAAAATTCGAACTTGATGAGACAGGTAAACCAATTCGCGTATTTCGAAAGAAGCGATTTGATGCACACAAACTTGTTGAAGAATACATGCTTCTTGCAAACCGTGAAGTTGCACTCTACATGTATCAGACAGCGGGTCAAAAAAATGGATCCTTTGTATACCGCATTCACGACACACCAGATGAAGACCGTATCGCAGAACTCGCACTCTTTGTTCGAGCACTTGGATACTCACTCCCTATGAGTGGCAAGAAAGGAGTAAACGTAAAAGATATTCAACAACTTTTAAAAGATGTGGAAGGTAAATCTGAAGAAGCACTTATCAAGACCGCGGCGGTGCGTTCTATGGCGAAAGCAGTCTATGCAGTAGAAAACATTGGACACTTCGGACTCGCTTTTGATTACTATACACACTTCACCTCACCTATCAGACGTTATGCAGATCTTCTCGTACACAGACTTCTCTTCCGAGAACTAACACACGGAAAGATTGAGCAAGGTGAATGGAATCTCTATAAGAAACTCACTGAAGAATGTTCAGAAAAAGAAGTACGAGCATCAGAAGCAGAACGAGCATCTATCAAGTACAAGCAAGTAGAGTACATGAGAGACCGAATTGGAAAAGTATTCAATGGAACTATTTCTGGAGTTACTGAATGGGGTATCTATATCGAAGATGATGAGACACGATCAGAAGGAATGATACGACTCAAAGATCTCGGCAATGATTACTTCTCACTTGATAAAAAGAAGTATGCAATCGTGGGTGAAAAGTCCAAGAAGATGTATCGGCTCGGAGATAAGGTAAAATTCAAGATCCTTAATACCGATGTGGAGAAAAAGACTATTGATATGGGGCTGGTGGAGTAACTAACAACTGGCAACGAACAACCCACAACAAGAAAACACAGAGCCAAAGACGGCTTATGGCAGAAAAAAACGGAAAGGTAAGTAACAAGAAAGCCGTGTTTCGCGAAGCGAAACACGGCTTTCTTGAGCCATATTACATGAATCAACACGTACTTGACTTTTTGTCTATATGGGTGTATAATAAATATTAGAAAAACGCTATGGATGCCTGCACTTCGTGCAAGCTAGATACCATAGAATCCTTCTAACCAAGGGTTCTCACAGATCCTTGTCAAATAATTCAAGAAAGGGCTTTGCATAGGCAATCATGCCTTCCCTACCCCTTGAATTCAAACACACTCCAGACAATGAAAACATTCATTACAGTTATTATTATTAGTATCTTGACGATACTAGTGTTGTTACTTACAGCACTTATTGCACTAAAAGTAAACATCATCATTGTGGTTATTACCATGCTAGTAGCCACACTCGGTCTATTGACCTTCATCACAGCGTTGATCATACGCTGTGGTAAAAAAGGTATCTTCCTTACAGAAGTAAAATCGGGTGAGATCGTTCTTACAAAAAAACGGGAACAATTTCACAAGGCAATCGGTAACGGCACCGAGTTCTGGGTAGAACCAGATTCAGGTGAAGTTCACCTTGTAGATAAAAAATCCTGCCTTTACCCCGAAGAACAACCAAAGGATATCCTCGGACTCTATTGGGTCGGCTGGTGGCCATTCTATCAACTCCATACATATGAGTTTGAGTGGGAAAAAGCCCACCTAGACAAACATGAGTCTCGTGTTCAACTGGTTAATTCCGTTCGATTTAGGGCCGGGTATCCAATTGTAATTCGCGACATGGAGACAAGGGACCAAGTGAGGATTGGCATAAATCTCATTGCAACGGTCCGAATCGTAAATGTCAAAAAACTTCTTAGTAGTTACAAATCAAATTGGTTTGTAAATTTAAGAGAGGTTATTATCGATCAAATACGTCTGGCTGTCTCAAATAAGAAACTTGAAGAGGTCTACGGTATGCCAGGAATGACCGTTAACTTCCCAGGAGTTATTGTAGAGAGCCTATCTATGAGCGACATCATAGTCCCTCCTGAGATTGCAAAGGCGCGTGAAGATGCGTCTGCTGCTGAGGCAAGAAAAGTGGAGGCGCAATTAAAAGCTGATGCAAAGGTTATCAGTGGTAAGGCGGATAATGAGATTGCAGCAGATGAACAAAGGCGAAATGGTGAGGTTGAAAATGACCTTATCTTACACAAAGCGAAAAAGAAAGCTGAAGCCGCTCCGCTTGACGCAGAAGCTAAAAGACAAGATCTGACAGTTAATGCTGACATGAAGGCATATGAACTTTCAAAACGCTTAAAAGCCTTAGGCAATAACCTTGATGCCGCCGAATTACTATTGAACAACGAACTTGGTAAAGACTGGGCAAAAGCCTTCCAGACAAACGCAGCTCTCCAGACGTTGGTCCTAGGCGAAAATCCGGGCCTGCACAGACTCTTCCACATCACCCCCGAAACAGGCAAAAAACCTGAAAAGAATGTGCCTCAAGCAACCCCCACACCAGCTGAAAAGCCTGGCAAAAAGGAAGCTGAGAAAAAAGCACCCGAAGCAGGTCAAAAACCTGAAGAAGGTGCCTCAACGGAAGAAGGGGGGGTTGAGTAAATGGACAGCCTGTCTAACTGGGTAGGAGCAGGGCTAATAGTCTTCTTTATTTTATTAACCGGTCTAGGTATAAGGATGATGATACAAGATTCATCCGTAAAACAAAAACCAGTTGATAGAAAAGAAGGTGACAGTCCTACACCCGACATACCCATCACTCCTGGAAAGGAGAATGTAGACAAATCCAAAGACAAGAAACCCGATGCCAAAAAAAGCAAAAAGGTTCTCGTTTACGGAATCACAGGAGTGGTTCTTGTTACCCTGTGGTATACAGGATACATAATGCAGTTCATCGACTGGATTGCAACATCTACAGCACCCGCTGTGAAGTATATCCAACCAGTTGAAGTTGGTACTCAGGACTACAACACTGAGGCCAACGTATGGACGCCCGCCTTCAAAAACCCCTGGCAGAAGGTGGCGTGGAGAGTAGGGGTTAATATCCCTTACTATGAGGTCCGGATCAACCAGAAAGACCGCCTTGTCTTCCGAATCGATCCAAAAGGTGGAGACGGGACAATACCCCCATCCATCAACATCGATACCCTTGAATTTAGAACACCGGCAGATAGCCGTGTGGTAATATTTCAAGATAAATGACTCACAAGAGAAGCGAAAAGCGACACGCATATGTATCGCCGAGTACCTTCTCTTTTTTTATGCCTAAATTATTTCGCAACCGCCACAGCTTCATCAAATGCAATAGAAAGAAGTTTTGAATATCCTTCTTTGCCCATAGTTACACCATAGAGTACTCCAGCTCGAGACATGGTCTCACGATTGTGAGTGATTACAATAAGCTGAGACACCTTTGATAGATTTTCTATCATATCTCCATATTTTTTTGAATTCGCTTCATCGAGTGCGGCGTCTGTTTCATCGAGAATAATAAATGGCGGAGGATTTACCTGAGACATAGCGAACAGTAGTGCAATAGAAGTAAGCGCACGCTCCCCTCCTGAAAGCATTTCAAGTCCTTTTACTTTTTTACGCGGAAGATTTACTTCAATCCCTACACCCACTTCATCCTCTGATTCATCTTCTTCAGGCAGCACACCTCCGAGAAGCTCAAGCTCTTCAGCACTCGGTTTACGAGTGCGCTTTTTTTCCTTAGTCACAGCCAAAGATGCCGATCCACCTCCAAACATAAGGGCAAAAAATTCACCAAACTGTTTGTTAATTTTTTCTACACCTTCACGGAAAAGTGTGTCGACTTTGACCTCGAGTTCTTTGATAAGAATTGAAAGTGATTCAATTGATTTTTCAAGATCAACAATCTCTTTCGCGAGGAATTCATCTCGTTCACTCACTTCTTTGTACTCTTTGAGAGTTTCTTCACCTGATATCACACCAGCATCTTCAAGACGAATTTTGAGTTTCTCAATGTTCTTACGACGGTCTTCTTGGACACTACGAGGTTCTGTTAAAAGTAGGGTGTCACTAAGTACCACGCCTTCAGCATTCTTAATTTCAGAATGCTCAAAAAGATAAACTGATCGACCTATAAGCACCGCTCCTTCAGTCTTTTCACGTTCAAAATCAGCTTCTTCAAGCTTGAGTTTTTCTTCTCTCATTTTTACAAGAGATAATTGTGCACGGACTTCATTCTGCAAAGATACAATACGGAAAAGAGCTCGTTCTGCATCACGAGAAGAATCTTTTTCTTTTTCAATATCAGCCTGTACCACTCTGTAACGTGCTGTTTCATCAGCTTCTTTTGAAAGCACGTCTTTTACCTGTGCTTCAAGAGTTGTTTTCTTTGACGAAAGAAGTGCAATCTCTTCTTCTAATCCTGATGTCGTATCCTCCACCTCACCTGTCTTATATCTTTCTATGAAAGATGAGCACATTTCCTTCACTTCAGATACAAGTTTTTTTATGTTTTCAAGATCAAAATTTTCACCACTAAATGCCCGCGAAATACGCGATAAAAGAGATTCAACCTCCTTCAAGGGCACAGTACGTGTATCTTCACGGTTACGCTCGATTAGAGCTTTTTCTATCATCCGCTTCAAACTTCCTATCTCACCTTCAATACGACCCATATCACGAGAAAGAGTGTCTTTGTCTTGTCTCAAAGCACGTAGATTGTTTTCGATTGCGATAATTTCTTCTGATTTTTGGTCTTTCTTCTGAGATTGCTCAAGAACAGCCTTTGCCTCGGCGTACTCTTTCTCAAGTCGGATGGAATCATTAAAAGGAATCTCTTTTTCTTTTTCAATTTTTATCTTCGCATCTTTAAGATACAGTTCCTCGCGTTTTAAATATTCTCGATAACTTTCAGTAAGTTCTTCTCGGAGCGCAATTGTCTTCTCGACTTTTTCAACTTGTTTCTTTAAGAACTTTATATGAGGCGCAATTTCTTTACGCAAAGACTCAACCTGTTTCATATTTTCGGTCGCCTTATCGAGCTTACGAGCACTTTCATCGCGCTTGTATTGATACACCCGAAGACCGAGAGCGTCTTCAATCATCCCTCTTCGCTCTTTAGGATTTGCATTAAGTATTCGATCTGCTTCACCTTGAGAAATCATATGGTGCCCTGATGAGCCAATATGAGCACCCGCCAAAAGCTCAATCACATCTTTGAGTCTCACCTGAGTACCATTAATAAAATACTCAGAGAGTGAATCTCGGTGAATCACACGCTCGATGGTTACTTCATCAAAATCAACACCGAGTAATCGCTTCGTATTATCAAAGACGAGTTTTACACTTGCACGATTTGAACGAGTTTGAGAATCACCTCCATTATAGATAAGATCTTCGGTCTTCTTACCTCGCATACTCTTCATAGACTGTTCACCGAGCACAAACCTGAACGCTTCTGCGATATTTGATTTACCAGAACCATTTGGTCCCACAATTGATGAAATCGATGAATTAAAAAAGAGTTCACTCTTTTTTGCAAACGACTTAAAACCACTGAGCTCGAGAGATTTGAGATACATGTGGAGTATTATAACACAGCGAGAATAGTAGTTGGTAGTTAGTAGTTGGGGTTAAAAGATAAAGTTAAGGCAAAAGGAGATTCGCTACGCGAATCTCCTTTTGCTTACCCGAGCTACTAACTACCAATTACTAGCTACTATTATTAGTTCCACCCCTTTGATTCCAACGCTTGAAGAGCAGCTTTTTGTTCCGCCTCCTGCTTTGACTTACCATCACCAGAAGCCACTTGTTCTTTGTTCAAAAATACCCCAACGGTAAAAAACTTATCATGATCAGGTCCGGTCTCTTTAAGTGTCTTGTAGGCAGGAGTAATACCAACTTTCTCTTGTGCTTTTTCTTGGAAAAGACTCTTAGAGTCTACAAGATTACCTTTTGCAATAAGTGGATCAGCAAAAGAAAGAAGATGCTTATGGATAAACGCCGAAGCAGTATCGTATCCAGCATCAAGATAAAGTGCTCCCACAACAGCTTCGAATGTATTAGCGAGAATATATTGTCGAGCGCGTCCCATATCCTTCGCTTCACCACGTGAAAGAAGCAAAAAATCATTCATACCAACCCCTCCCGCTATTTCAGAAAGAGTAATTGCGTTTACAAGAGCCGAACGATAAGTCGTAAGCACACCCTCATCCTGATTAGGATATTTCGCAAAGAGAAAGTCAGTCACCACAAGCTCAAGAACTGCGTCGCCCAAGAATTCGAGACGTTCATTATGTTCAAGCTTTAAACCCTTATTCTCATTTATGTATGAACGATGAGTAAAAGCCTGTCTAAGCAAAGACTTATTTTTAAACAAGAAACCTAATTTTTTTTCGAAAAGAGAAAATTGTATGTCAGACATATAAAAGATATTAGGTATAGTAACTGGTAGTTTATGATTTCTTTGAAAGTATCTCAATTGCCTTAATTACAATTGGAAACATATCATCATAAAATTTGAGGTCAGATATTTCACCCGCCTTAAACCAACGAGCGTCATCAAGGCCTCCAGTCTTTGCGAGAGCAAGGGGCGTATATGATGCTTCGGCAAGGAAATAAGTTACCTGTTTTCGAATCTTACCTTTTTCTGGATGAGTTGCAACATATTCATGCTGAGAAAGTTCTTCCTTGATAATAATATCAATCCCGATCTCTTCTTTAATTTTTCTTGCGGTTCCACTTGGCACATCTTCACCATCCTCAAGACCACCCTTCGAAAGAGTCCATCTACCGAACACATCGTGCACAAGTGCAAAATAGAGCTCGTGTTCATGATATGCATATACCACCGCACCGCCGAGTTTTACAATCGGCATTTTTTCAAATGGAAGATTAAACTTTTCATCTTTTTTTCGAGAAACAGCGTCTTTACCTGGCTCACCCATTTCTTTATAAATAGATCCGAGCACTCCGTTTACAAACTTACCACTGTTTTCACCACCAAAACTTTTTGCGAGCTCAATCGCTTCATTGATAGCTACTTTTGCAGGAACTTCGCCCTTATCAGCAAAAAGGAGTTCATAGAGACCTATTCGAAGCACATTTCTATCAACCACGGAAATCTTTTCAAGTGGCCAATCAGGAGCGGCTTTGGTTATGATCAAATCAATTTCTGGTTTCTTACTTATCACACCTTGTGCAAGCTCTTCCATAAATGAAATATCAGAAACGCCCGCAGCAAATTCTTCCACGTCTCTTTTTATAACAAAAGGCACCTCAGTATCAGCTAAACTCCTAAAATCCCACTCAAAGAGTGATTGGAGCACTACTGATCTTGCAAGGTGCCTGTTTGCCATATTATTTATTTTAAAGGATCTTGATAATATACTGAAGTGTAACAAAGACTATTTTGCAGATTTTGTCTTTGCAGTTGCTCTTTTAAGTTTGCGTTCGAGTCTCTTCTGAAGCCCTTTCACTGGCTTGCCTTTATACATTCCAGTAGTGATTGAAGCGTGATGTCGAAGGTGTTTTTCACCTGTCTTTGCATCCTTTGAAAGGGTTGGGTTCTTCAAAGCGTGATGTGAGCGTCTGTTTCCAGTATGCGCTCGTGTGTGTCTCATTCGTATAACCATAGTGGAATTATAATAACGTAAGAGAGAAAAATAAGCAAGAGTAAATGTGGTGATACTTAAAAATATGGGGATAAAGAAAAAACTAACCATACCATGGTTAGTTTTTTCTTTATCCTTAGTCCAAGACTATGTTACTTTATCTACCGTTCAAAAAAGGTAAATCTTTTATAAAACCCATAATCGCCCAAAATGAAATCATAATAAATAGTCCTACAGTAGACCACAGGATATGATTTGCACCAGTTTTGTGAGATTCGGCATTTTCAGCATCACGCACATACACAAACACTCCCCACATAAAATAAAGCACCGCAACAGCAAAGAGAACCTTAATACTAGGATCTACCACTTTGCTTAAAAAGTCATTTATTTTTTCAGTGACAAGTGCTTGAGGCATGTAGAGTCTTTAATTATCGTGAAGGAATACTTGGAAGCTGAGGAGTCTGAGCGGCATTGCCACCACTATTGATACCAAGAGTGCTTGCAACAACGTTTACAATACCCCACACAGAAACCATAACGAAAAGACCAATGATTCCCCAAAGAATATGTGTCTTAGCAGCATCTTTCTGACCTTCCTCAGCTGAAATAACATACTTAAAAATATTCCAGACAAACCATACAACCGCAAGAGCGATAATAAATGGGAGCGCGGTAGCAAGAAGGTCCTTTGCGTATCGAATAATACTATCGATATAACTGGTCTGAATACCACCCTGAGCTTGTGCAAATACTGGAAGCAATGCTACAGAAAGTACGGCAATAAACTTTTTCATAAATAAAATAATAAATTAATTAACTAATGGGAATGGCTCTATTATACCACTTATTTTTAAGAAAAGTAACATAATGGGGATAACTGAAAATAAAACCTTAACGCACAACTTACAACATAACAAAAAAAACAAATCTATAAAAAACAGGACGATTTTCACTTCGTGAAAATCGTCCTGTTTTTTTGTTCTAGTTTGTCGGTCTATCTAATCCTTATCTGCGGTGGTGCCACAGGAGTACTGCCCGAAAGCCCAAATGTAGTGGTAAGTATCGCCACGAGCCCCCATACAGATGACATGACAGCGAGCGCAACGATTCCAGCAATAATTTGTTGTCGCGCCTCTGATCTTCCGTCAGCACTATCCCCGTCTTTCACAAGTTTGAATGCTGCCCAAACAGTGTAGAGGAGTGCGCCAGACATCAAGAAATAAAGAATGGTGTTGATGATTGTGATTGCACAGGTTGCAATACTATCAATATTTCGAATACTACAAGCGCTACTAATACCTGGATTATAAGAACCACCACTGTTACTAGTTCCGCTAAAACCAGCCGAGGAATTAGAATTTGAATCCGAATACCCGGGACCTGTATAACCTGGATCGCCTGGCTCTAACGGACGATAGGAGCCCTGTAAATCACTACCCGTCTGGAAAAAAGCGTCAGCTTCAGCAGAGGTCTTGAAGACAGGTTGACCATCCGATGTTTCTTGCCGAGTTCCATCATAGTGAAATATCTCACCGGTATTTGTATTTCGATACAAATCATTTCCCAAAGTCTCCCACCCGGTACCCTGAGCACTCACATCACCAGAAAAACAAATTGTCACGAATAGAAACAAAGAAGTGATAAATATTTTTTTCATAAATTTAGTATACCTTAATTATTCAAACTTCTCACGAGTTCTTGTATTACAGACGAAATAGTATTTGCACCTACGATAATAGCAATACCTATAAGCACGTTCTTAAATCGAGCATGCGCTTCTGCAATAGCATCAGGGTCACCTTGTGCTTTGATGTACATAAATCCAGACCACAGAAGCATAATAGCCGCTATAATCCAGAGGATAGTAGTAAAAAGGTTTACCAATTCTTTCACCAAATCACTGATACTTGTCACACCCTTCAATGGATTTTGAAGAAATTGGGTTTGTTGCTTTTGAGTAGCACCTATCTTGTCTCCTAGTGCGGGTGTAGAGCCTGTCTGTTTATCACCTAAAGGAATAGAGCCAGCGCCTGATATACCGGGAGAAGTTCCAACAGCCGGAACGGTCGCTGATGAAGGCTCAATTGTCTCTGGAACATAGTCATTATTATTGTACACCGTATCATACTTCCCAGAACGTATGTCTGACTCCTGTTGACTGTTTAACTCATAGCCGTTTGCATCAGTATAAACGCCTCTCTCGTTAATATAAATACCATCACCTTGATATGTTAAATTATCATTTTGAGAGACCTGGGCATTAGAAACTTGTCCCTGCTCAACCAATGGTAAGTTATCGACCGTAACAGCAGGAGGTGTGGTCTGTGTAGAAACATTTGATGACTGTTGTGGTAAATTGGCACGAAGCTCCTGAATGGCTTCTTGGGTCATTGCAGTACCTTGGCTATTTATTACCTGGCCCGTTGCTGGGTTAAAGAAAAGCCCACTTCCTTTTGTATCTTTTGACTCATACGTTGTGTAGTTGAACAAGATCCCGTTTCCAACATCAACAAACTCACCGCCAGATACCTGATTAGAAGACTGAGCAGAGACAGTTTGGGTTGCAATACCTGAAAGAGCAATTATTCCAAATACACAAATAAATAGAAGTATTCTTTTCATATTATTTCTTTAATTTAATAACATCTTCTTTTTTCTGAACTGTGTCCCCAATCTTAAAGGAATCAACAAGAAGAGTGTTGAGGAATTCATACACAATAAGCCATGCGCCGAGCACAAGACATACACCAATCACAATATTTTTTATCATGCCTTTTGCATGCGCAAGCATCCCTGGATCATCAGATGATTTCATATAAATAAATCCAGCATAACAAAGCATAGCGGTAGCAATAGGACCGAAGAGGAAAATAAAATACCTGAGTAATCGATTGAGGAGTTCTACAAACATATTAAAATCACAATCAACCCCGGCTTTATCACCAATAGTCCCCGAATAGCCATCACATGGTACAAGTTGAAAATTATCCTCACTCGGTATTTGACTTGTAGTTTCTTCGGTTTGAGCTGGATCACTCGAACCCTTAAGCCCCTGCGCAAAAACAGGCACAGCAAGAGTTGAAGCGAGAACAAATACAAGACCGAGGGTGAGAGATAGTAAAAAATATTTCATAAATAATTAATAAAGTGAATTGAGACGAACTGCTGTGTCACCGACCGCTTCGCTTATACGTAGTGTACCAGAGATAACAGATTCAATCATACCTCCAAACAAACTTGTAGTAACAGAAGGATTTGGATCTATCCATGCCCGAGCCATAAGTGCTGAAACATAGAATACAGATCGGTAACTATCAGTTGGTATATCACTCAAAAGATTTCTCTGGACCGGTGGTTGAAGACTTATAGAAGACCAAAGTGTATTTGCATTTTGGTTTGTAAGAGTAATGAGCGCCGTATAAGCAGTCAAAATATTCGGAGAATTCTTTAAGATTGCAATACCGCTAAATTCACCGAAAGTTGATTTTACTTTTGCATTACGTATCTGCGGGATTGTTGCAACGTCAAAATTGAGATTAGGATTTTTTTCTCGAATAGTTGTGATTTCGCTTGCGTAACCAAAATAAATTGCAAGCCGGCCAGAAATGAAAGAATCAAAAGAAGAAGGAAGGCTTCTGTTCCAGGTATAAAATGCTTTTGATGGATTTGAGAAATTAGTAAAAAATCGAACTGATTCTTCTGCGGGAGAGAAAGAAGATTGGAGTCGTGCGCCTAAAATAGAACCAAGCTTTCCATCCTGTGAACGAATTGAAATCGGATTACCTGACTGAATAATAAACGCACTCAAGATATCCTTTGCGTGATTAATATTCCTAAATTCACCAAGAGCAAATGCACTCTGGGCAATGTTCCCTGCCCCATCCTTTTTTGTAAGCTTAGGACCAATAGTGAGGAACTCTTCCCAAAAAGCCGGTGCTTTTGCAATATTTTCAGCAGAAAAAAGATCACGGTTCCAATACATAACAAGCGGATCAACACTGAATGGAATTGCAAGTATGCCACTCGGTGAAAGAAAGAGCTCTGTTCCTTCGGTGAAAGTATCCTTATAGAGTCGTTCAGAATAACTCTTGTATGGGATCGGATACAATTTATCACCTTGGCGAACAATAAAACCAGGATTAATAAAAATCATGTCCGGACCTTGTCCTCGTGCAAGAGCTTCTATGAATTCTTGTTCAAAAGTGAGTGGATTCTTTTGGGTATATATAACATTTACGGTCTTACGATTATCAATCTTCATCTGATCAAGAAAACGATTCACTAGATTTGAATCTTCTGTGCCCCAGAGTGTTACCTGAGCAGCATCTTGATTACTCGTACTTCGAGAAAGGGCAAAGACTGCAAGTGCAATCAAAATCGCAAAACCAAAAAGACTCGTAAGAATTATTTGAAATTTAGACATGTGTTAAAAATGAAGTATATATAGTATACCTTATCTCTCTTAAGGACGCCTTAGGACAAGACCATAATGATGATCCCCTGCACCAATCTCACGTTCATATACAAACCCTGCATCCGTAAAGAGCTTCATACCCTGCTCTTTATAAATAACTTGCTCTGGATGCGGACCCATATGACCAAATGATGAAGACCAGTCAATAAAGAGAACTTTTCCATTCTTTTTTAGAATGCGCTTTATTTCATTCACAAAATTCTTTTTATTTTCAATCATAAAAAGAATATTTGATGCAATAACACGATCGACTGAAGCTTCACGAATCTTTGTACCACCAAGATGCTCCAAATCACCCACTAGTATTTCGATACCACCAATATGAAGGCGACTCGCATCAGCTTTGAGTCGCAATAACAAATCTTTTTGCACATCAACCGCGTACACACGTCCAGTCGGAGCGATTGCGCGGGAAGCGATAAGTGAGTAATGACCACTGCCAGCACCAAGATCAGCAACAATCATTCCTGGATCGAGTCTGAACTGTTCAATATTTGAGCGTGGGTCTGAAAACATACAGAAATTATATCACAATGAATAGTAGCTAGCATCTAGTAGCTGGCTAAATCATTTATCAGATAACTGATCGCCCGAACTTTTATCAGATAAAAGTTTTAGGGTGGTTAGAACTGAGTCTTGCAAAAGAAATAGCCGGCACGCTTCGCGTGCCGGCTATTTCTAGTTTTGGGTTGTTTATAACAATAGAACTTTTATGCGTAGTCCTCTATCTTAGAGAAGTGAAAGTGAAGCAATACTATCCCCTTCACGAAGTTTCATAATTCTCACACCTTGAGTCTGTCGTCCAAGTACTGGAATTTCATCAACACCTACACGAATCACTTGAGACTTCTTCGAAATTGCTACAATTTCTGTCTCTTCATCTACCACAATAGATGCTGCAATAATCTCACCTGTCTTATCAGTAACCTGTGCGGTCTTGATACCTGATCCACCACGATTTTGAGTTTTGTATTCTTCTACTTCTGTAGTCTTACCATAACCATTCTTTGAGATGACAAGAAGTCGTGCGCCCTTTATACCCTTCGGCACCACGTTTGCACTCACTACCATATCACCCTTATCAAGATCGATTCCACGTACACCTGCTGCACCTCGTCCCATTTCACGAACATCACCTTCTTCAAATCGAATTGATTGTCCGCCTGAGGTCACTACACTTATATCATCACCCTTGTTTACAAAGTTTACTGAAATAAGTTCATCACCATCATTGAGTGTAATTGCAATGAGCCCACTTCGTCTTACATCATGGAACGCTTCTGCAACCACCTTCTTCGCTACACCATTCTTGGTCACCATCATAATAGAGAGACTCTCTGCCTTCTTAATCTCCTTTGGCATTGGAAGAACAGAAGTAATCTTTTCATCTGCAGAGAGTGCAAGGAAGTTTACAATCGCCTTACCTTTTGTCGCACGTTTACCTTCTGGCAATTCATACATCTTTATCTTGTATGCCTTACCCTTATCAGTAAAGAAGAGAAGATCTGCATGAGCATTGGTAGTAATGAGCCGTGTTACAAAATCTTCTTCTTTTGTATCAAGATCCACAACTCCTACTCCGCCTCGCTTTTGTTTGCGATACTCTTCTGGCGCAGTACGCTTCACGTATCCACCTTGAGTAAGCACAAGCACATTTTCAACATCAGGAATAAGATCCTCATCGTTGATTTCTTTTACCCCACCTTTGAGTGTTCGTGTAACACGATCATCTCCATACTTCTCTGCAATTTCAACAGTTTCTGTTTTGATCACAGCGAGCATTTTCTTTGGATGAGCAAGAAGGTCTTTCAAGTATTCAATAAGAGCTTGCACAGCCTTGAGTTCATCTTCGATCTTCTTTCTTTCAAGTCCAGCGAGCTTCTGGAGTCGCATTTCAAGAATTGCAACTGCTTGTCTCTCTGAAAACTTAAACACCTTCATAAGTCCGAGACGTGCCTCTTCGACATCTTTTGACTTCTTGATGAGTTTGATAATTTCATCAATGTGATCAAGAGCCTTCTTGAGACCAAGTAAAATATGTTCTCGATCAAGAGCTTTATTCAAATCAAACTGTGTTCGTCTTCGAACCACCTCCATTCGGTGCTCAATAAATTCTTCAAGAATTGTCTTGAGTGATACAGTCTGAGGAACACCCTTTACGAGTGCCACCATGTTGAGATGGAATGTTTCTTCAAGCTGAGTGTGCTTGTAAATAAAATTCAAAACTTTTTCAGGCTGAGCATTGTTCTTCAAATCAATAACGATACGAATATCTTTTGTTGATTCGTCACGAAGACCTTTAATACCCTCAATCTTCTTATCGCGAACGAGATCCGCAATAGCCATAATGAGATCTGCCTTAACAACTCGATATGGAATAGATGAGATAATAATCTGATAACTACCAGATTTGTTTTCAATAATTTCTGCTTCACCGCGACACACAATACCTCCACGACCAGTCGTGTAAGCTTGATGAATATCTTTTTCATTATAAATAGTTCCACCTGTTGGAAAATCTGGACCCTTCACGAACTTGAGCAGGTCTTCAGTCGAAGCGTCAGGGTTTTCAATAAGGTGAAGAGTGGCATCGAGAACCTCGCGAAGATTGTGAGGAGGAATGTTGGTCGCCATACCCACAGCAATACCGAGCGTACCGTTTAGGAGCAAGTTTGGCACGGCTGTTGGAAGTACTGATGGTTCAGTACGAGTATTGTCATAGTTTGGTCTCCAATCTACAGTATCTTTTTCAAGATCACGAAGAAGCTCGGCTGAGAGTCGAGACATTTTTGCTTCTGTGTATCGGTATGCCGCTGCACCGTCTCCGTCGATTGAGCCGAAGTTACCCTGACCGATTACGAGTGGGTATCGCATTGAGAAATCCTGAGTCATTTTTACCATCGCATCATACACAGACGCATCACCGTGAGGGTGATACTTACCGAGCACGTCTCCAACGATAGTTGCAGACTTCTTGGTCTTTGCAGAAGCCGTCAAATTCATTTCATGCATTGCATAGAGAATTCTGCGGTGCACAGGCTTAAGACCATCACGAACATCAGGCAATGCTCGAGATGTGATCACAGACATCGCGTAGTCGAGATATGACTCACGCATTTCAGTGACAATGTTGAAATTGATTATACCCTTACTTGGATCTCTTGGTTCAATATTCGGGTCTTGTTTGTAGTCTTTTTCTTTCGCCATAGAAGTAAATTCTGGTAAATAATATAAAACCTATGCACTCATGAAAATTCTTTTCTTTCAAATTAAGGAATTTTCATTCGCCTTCGGTTAAGTCTATTTCGTTGCACTTTTTACACAGTATATTCCGCCGTACTAAGAGTACGTCTCCATATCCTGCTTCAAAATTGCTTAGAAATATTCTTAATGCAAAGGTTCTATTAATGTCCTCAGGAAAGGATATTAAGTTAAGTATAGCAATAAAAAATAAGTGCTACAAACAGCAAATATCACTACACCATAAGGACCTACTCTTTCACTTCAGTCGGAGTTCCAGTAAAAGTATCTCCAATATTTTTGGTCATTTTTTTGAAAGAGTCGAAAAGTTCAACAATCGGACCTGGAGTAGTAAGAGTTTTTGAAGACGAAACGCTATACACAAAGAAGAATGCCCAGATAAGTGCCACCAAAAGCGTCGTTACAATCGGGGCAAGGATGGCAATTCTCTGTCGTTCATGTTCTGGCTTATGACGGAGACGTGCTATGAAGTTAGACATAGTGAAAGTATACCAAAAAATAGTAGTTAGTAGCTAGTAGTTGGTAGTTAGCGAAAAGCACGATTCGTTTCGCGAATCGTGCTTTTCTGTATTTTATCTTTACCCTGACTACTATTTACGCATTCTCCGCCAACACCACGATATCCACCTTTCGTCCTTCTAGATCTTTTTTCTTGAGAGTGAGTTTGTCCTCTGGCTTTATTGATTCATCACCACCTTCTTTCAAAAATTGCTTGAGAGTTTCCTTTGTATAGTGCATTGGGATTACAATTTTTGCTTCAAGCTTCACCGCAAGCTTATACGCGTCAGAAGGTGTAAGAACTCCATCTCCACCGATTGGCACAAAAAGCACATCAATCTCATCAATAGATTCCATAGTCTCACTTGAGAGATCTTTACTACTAAGTGCACCCAAGAAACATACGTTCATGTTTTCAAGGTTTACCGTATAGATAGTATTGATACGAGGCTTACCACCATAAAGAGAATCGGACTTAAAACCTTTTATAGTTACACCTTTTACTTCATATTCACCTGGACCACGAATTACAAAAGCTTCTTTTTCACCAAAAGATACCTGATCTACACCATTTGTATCTGGATGATTGAGAGACATAAGTGCCACATCTGCACCGTATCGTGAAGACTTTAGTTTTGAATCCTTAGAAATAGGATTAAAGGCCAAGGTAATGTCACCAAATTGAACTTTGAATGACTCTGCTCCGAAATGTGTGATTATCATAGGGGTAATTATACATTAAACCTAACGCTTTATAGAATATTGACTTTGGTTTTGCTTTGAGGCGGAACATGCAAACATCGTTCTTTATAGCTTGAGTATTTTTATAAAGAGAATATTATTAGTAGTGAATAGGCTGATTTTTGATAAAAACAGCCCTGAAGTAAGGAACTGCTTACGAACAGCCTCATCCTTACGATTGAGTAGAGCGATCTACTAATTCGAGTATAATAGAAAAGAACTATCCACATGAAGACGCCAAGCGGAAACACCTTAAGTGGTGATAACATGCAAGGTTCATCCGATAGACGCTCGCACAAAGAGCTTTCACCCCTAAGAAAACAATTGTTGTTATGGAACAGGGTGGAAGTTTTTTGTTTGGGAAAAATATTCTTACTTTATTGAATCAATCGCCCAAGGTCTTTCGTTTCTATTTTACAAGGAATATCTGATAGTTCTTTAACCAAAAAGCCATTAAGTAGTTTATTTGTAGCCTTATCATATTGAACGAAAACTCCTTTATTATCATAAATAACAGGCATTACATAAGTCTCTTCTAAAGAGAAGATTCCGCAAGATTCTGGAACAACACTAAATGTGATTAGATTTTTTGCACGAAGCTCCCCGTATGAAACAGAGATATGTAAAAGAACTAGTGTAAACAGAATAATTATAATAATTAGCGCCTTTCTATGATATTTATAATAAAAGAAAGACAGAACGAGACCTATTAAAATTAGTAATGCAGCAAGAAATAAACCTCCCCACAAATCAAATTTTATATGAAGCAAATCCATAATTAAGACGTAAAAGTTTACAACGTTTGCTCGAATTGAAGATTCAATAAAACTTGCTGGGATACCAAAGTATCTGTTGAAACCAAACTGTATTAAAACAGAGACAACATATAGATACGTGCCAATCGTTGCAAGATTTACCCAAGGTATTTTGTTTTCTTTCATAAATTATAGATATTCTTAATATTTCTAGCATTGTACCACTTCCACTATCTAAAACATATGAGCTTTTTCGTTGTTGGTTGTAAGTTACTAGTTTCTTCCACCTTCCCTTTTCCCCTCTCTTATGGTAATCTCATACCCATCTGACGTTAAGTCAGTTTTATTATTTCACCCTAGAGATAACCCCTTTTTACCGTAAACACTAGTCACTGATTAAAAGGAATCTCGAAAGGTAAAAACCTATTAATGAAAAAAGAAGAAACAAAGAAGGTTGCTGATGCCCTTGAGGTAGCAGAAACCAAGACCAAGAAGGACTCAATCATGAGCAAACTTCTCGGTGATATCCCTACTCCACCTGGAGCTGGAGATATTGTAGAAGGAACCGTGCTTGCACTTGATAAAAAGGGACTTTTTATCAACCTTCCACCATTTGGTACTGGTATTATCTACGGACGTGAATACATTATCGCTCGAGATGTGATCAAGAAGATCAACATTGGCGACAAAGTATCTGCAAAGGTAGTAGACGCTGGTAACAAGGATGGCTATATCGAACTTTCTCTCAAAGAAGCTCGAACAGCTCTCATCTGGACCGAAGCAGAACAAGCAATTGCAAACAAGACTATTCTCGAACTTCCTATCAAGGAGGCAAACAAGGGTGGACTTATTATCGAATGGCAAGGTATTCAGGGCTTCCTCCCTGCATCACAGCTTAAGCCTGAGCACTACCCTCGAGTACAGGATGGTGACAAGGACCGCATTCTTGATGAATTGCGAAAGCTTGTAGGTACACGACTTGCTGTTTCTATCATCGGAGCGTTTCCAAAGGAAGGTAAACTTATCTTCTCTGAGAAGAACTCACAGGAAAAGGAACGAGCAGTTACTGCTACTAAGTACAAGGTAAACGATGAACTCGATGGAAAAGTTACCGGAATGGTAGACTTCGGAATCTTCGTAAAGCTTGAAGAAGGACTTGAAGGACTCGTGCACATTTCAGAAATTGACTGGGCACTCGTAGAAGATCCAAAGACACTCTTTAAGGTTGGCGACAAAGTTCGAGTAAAGATTATTGAGATCAAGGACGGAAAGATTTCTCTTTCTATCAAGGCTCTCAAGCCTAACCCTTGGACTGAAGGTGCAAAGAAGTACAAGAAGGATCAGGTAGTAAAGGGAGTAATCATCAAGTTTAATCGACATGGTGCACTCGCTTCTATCGAAGAAGGAATTGCAGGACTTGTACACGTTTCAGAATTTGGTAGTGAAGAAAAGCTTCGCCAGAATCTCGAACTTGGAAAGACCTACAGCTTCAAGATCACTCTCTTTGATGCAGGTAGCCAGAAACTCACTCTTTCATTTGTAGACGGAAAGAAATAACAAATGGTAGCTAGCAGTTAGTAGCTGGTAGCTTGGGTAAAAAAACAAAACAGGATTTCGCGAAAGCGAAATCCTGTTTTGTTTTAATAAAAAAGCGCCTTCTCTCATTAAGATAAGGCGCTGAGCAAAAACTCAAGAAAATTACTTCCTTAGCAAACTAAACTCAAAGATAGGTTCTTGATCTTGTGGACTTGTCCGTCTTGCCGGGTAAGTGGTTCCTTGATAACAGACAAACGTCTGACCTTCCTTGGCACCATCATAGACAACGTTACAATTAAATCTTGTGCCATCAGGTTTTATTGCAACGCCTGAATAGGCGTGATGAATGGCAGGCTGAGTTACTGGAGTGAATCTATCCGATTCAGGATGTGTTGAGGTGTGCATGGATGTGAGAGGATTTCAATATGAATATAACTACAACATACAAATTATGTCAATCGACACATAAATTTAAAAAAACAGAGCCCGATTTGAGCTTTGCTCAAATCGGGCTCTGTTTTTATCCTGCCCCAACTACGAGCTACCAGCCACTAACTACCATTTCGCATTATACTCACTCATCGCTCGCTCTGGAGAATCCTCTACAGCCATCTCAAGACACGCAACAACTTTCTTCAAAAACGGTTTCAAATCCTCAAGTTCTTTTGGCTTAAATGGTGCGACGATAAAATTATCTACAATATCTTCAACATCAGGCTTCTTCAATTTACCGGTCGGAGTTGTGGGTACAATTCCTACTCGAATACGGAAAAACTTTTCGGTCTTCACATGATTCATCACAGACTGCACACCTTTGTGTCCACCAGAACTTTTATCATATGACATCTTCGCGCCACCGATACCGAAGGCAAGTTCATCATGTACCACAATCAAATCCTGTTCAGCTACTTTCAAGGTCTTTACAAAATACTTCACTGACTCCCCTGACTTATTCATAAATGTCTCAGGTAATACGAGTGTAAATTTCTTTTTACCAATCACGCCTTTACCGACGAGCGCATTTGCCTTTTTATCAAAATCAAAATCCACATCGTGCTTCTTTGCAAATGCTTCCACCGCCATACGTCCTGCGTTGTGACGCGTGTTTTTAAATTCTTCTCCCGGATTTCCAAGTCCTACAATAATCATATAAATACCATGATATACGAACACCACCTTTTCTGTACAATAAAATTAAATAGAAACACATAAAAAACTATTGTGTCAATAGAGTGTTACATACTACACTAAGTTATCAATTTTATTTGAAATAAACCCTCAAAAGTTCATGAACATACCAAAAAAATTCTTTAAAGAATTCGGGACATACATCATTATTGCTCTTATCATAGTGATACCCGTTCGAACTTTCATCGCTCAGCCGTTTGTGGTAAACGGCGCTTCAATGGACACCACTTTTGCTGATGGTGAATACCTGATCGTAAATGAATTCACCTATCAATTTGATAATCCTCAGTATGGAGACGTTGTGGTCTTCAAAGCACCACTTGATCCTAAGAAATACTACATAAAGAGACTTATAGGCAAACCAGGTGATACAATAAAAATCAAAGACGAAAAAGTAACTATCGTAAACGAAAAACACCCTGAAGGCATTACTCTTATCGAGCCATATATTCACACGGACACCTTCGGCTCAGTTAATCTAAAACTCAAAGAGGGCGAATACTTTGTTCTCGGAGATAATCGTATCAATAGTTCAGATTCACGAAGCTGGGGCGCAGTACCGAGAGAAAATATAGTCGGAACGCCTCTTGTAAGAATACTTCCACCCTCTCGTGCAGGACTCCATCCCGGAATTTACCCAAACACCTTCTCTTCACTCAATAACTAAACACAATGAACACACCACAAATACCAGAAAAGAAAATCAATAAAAAGACCGGTGACTATATTGATGTAAATATCGTAACCAAGGCTTTTGAACCTGCGCTCTACTATGGTTTTGTACCCCTTCAAACCCCACGACTCACCGATGAGGATATTAAAGACGCGAAGAAAATTTCTGAGGGTGAAATAGTGGTGGATTCAGAAGACCATGAAAGCGGTGCATCTGTTCGTCTCGAAGAAAAGATTGCTTTGTTGAGAATGTATCATGACCAAAACATGTCTTCCCTTCCTCAACCGCTCATGTTTCTCTATAAGAAACCTTTCGTTGGTGACAAGAAGAAATCACGAGAAACCCACTGTGGACTCGAAATAATCGGCGCATCAAAGAGTGTTGCCGAAGCAATACTAATTCAGACAGCGATGAGTATTTTGACTGAAAATGGTGCAGAAGAACTTCATGTTGATATTAATTCAATTGGAGATAAAGAATCTCTCGCACGCTTCACCCGAGAACTGACTGCATATTATCGAAAAAACCTAAACACACTACCCGCTCCATGTAGACAAGCTTTCAAAAAAGATGTTTTTAGCCTTCTTGGATGTGGTCATGAAGAATGTAAGACGCTCGCACTTGAATGTCCAAAATCAATCAATTTCCTTTCTGAAAAATCTCGCCAGCATTTCAAAGAAGTCCTCGAATTTATTGAGGCACTCAACATTCCTTACACTATCAACAACACACTCGTATCAAATCGAGATTATTGTAGTGAAACTATTTTTGAAATCAGAAGTGGATCAAAGAAACAGTCACCACTCGCTATTGGATTGCGCTACGACACCTTGAGCAAGAAAGTAGGATTCAAGCGTGAAGTACCGGCAGTTGGAGTAAGCCTCGCATTCAAGACTGAACTCAAAGACATCGTAAAGCCAGCACAGGTAAACAAGATTATGAATCCTCGAATTGGATTTATTCAACTCGGCTTTGAAGCAAAATTAAAGAGTCTTCAAATCACAGAAATTCTTCGTAAAGTAAAAGTGCCAATCTCACAATCTCTCGCAAAGGATAAGATTGCAGGACAAGTAAGTAGTGGTGAAAGAAACGAACTCGACTACGTGCTCATCATGGCTAAAAAAGAAGCAATGGAAAACAGCATTATCGTCCGTGATGCAATCACTCGTGCGCAAGATACTGTACCACTCACTGAACTCGCCTCACACATAAAAGAGCTTTATAAGAAAGAGGAGGAAAAATAAGAAGGAATAATAGCCCAGAATAGAAAAGAAAGTTAGGTTTCGCTTCGCGAAACCTAACTTTCTTTTTAAAGATTGACCCTTATAAACTTTCATGTAAACATAATAAAAGTTCCTTCAAATCCATGAAACCTAAACCCGTCAACACAAGACCAATTCGAGTCTTTAAAAGAAGTAAAGACTCAGCCCATCTAGCGATGATGATCAAGACCTCAATCAGCAACGACCAAAGACAACGACACTTTGAAGCATTGAGTTGTCACGCAAAACCGATTGGTCGACGAATTATCAGGCAAAGAAGAAAGTTTCAAGCCCAGACGTAAGTCGTGGGCTTTTTTTCTGCCATAAAGCAACGAGCTATATGCTATAAACCCCTCATATTGCCACCCACCCCATTCTGTGCTATCATTGAGACCTGTCTTTCTTGCAAAGAATTTATACAACGACAGTAACTACTGTCTGCGCAAGAAGTAACAAACGTAAGGTTTTTTTAAACATTAATTATTAAATACGAATCACATGGGAGTAAACGTAGAAGTAACACGAAGCAATAACGAAAACGCACTTTCTCTTTTGAGAAAATTTACAAAGCGAGTACAAGGTTCAGGTATTCTTCCTCGAGTACGAGGAATCCGATATCACTCACGAACCCTTTCTCACTACAAGACCAAGATGAAGACCCTTGAAGGAATCTCACGACGAGAACAACTCGCAGAAGATATCAAACTTGGTAAGGTGGTAGAAAATACCAATCCTCGAAAGCGATAAAAAACAAATAAAATAATCTCATTCGCTTCGCGCATATGAGATTATTTTATTAATTTAGAAACCACTTTAAATAAATGGACGAAACATTTTTTATAAAAAATAATACTCGAAAAAGCAAAGCCCCCTCTTTGCCTTACTTAGAAATGAAAAATGCCGTACTTGGAAAAGAGTATGAACTTTCACTCATTTTTGTGGGTGATAAAAAATCTCGAGCTCTCAACAAAACCTATCGAGACAAGACCTACGCACCAAACATCCTCTCCTTTCCCGTAGATAAAAATACTGGAGAAATTTTTATCAATCCCAACACTGCAAAAAAACAAGCGCCGTTGTATGAGCGTCCCTACAATAACTACATAGGTTTTCTCTTCATTCACGGACTCGTACACCTACTTGGTCACGAACACAGTGATGAGATGGAAAAGATTGAAGAGAAGTTCAGAAAGAAATTTGGAATCTAAACAAAATGGTCGGGTTTTGCTCCGCAAAACCCGACCATTTTATTTTTATTTTTGTCATAAGTTGTTTACCATAGGTCATTCCCCTGTTTTCCCCTTGAGATATAAGACTTATCAGTGTTAGAATAAAGAACATGTCGAGACAAACTGCTGTTGGAATTGATATTGGAACATACCAAGTAAAAGTGGTAATACTTGAAACACCGGACAATGAATCTAGTCCGCGTATTATCGGTACCGGTATCGCAGAATCTCGAGGTCTTCGCCACGGCTACATTTTAAACTCTCACGATGTTGTAAAAAGTATTAGAAGCGCAGTTCACCAGGCTGAGAAAATTTCTGGTGTTCACGTAAAAAATGCTTACGTTTCTGTTGGTGGTATCGGACTTCAAAGCGTGACCCATACAACATCAGTTGTGGTAACAAAAGCTGATCAAGAAATTACAGATCTTGATGTGACACGAGTACTCGATCTCTGTGAGAAAAATATTCCAAAAGCACATATTTCAAATCGAAAGATTATTCACAGAATTCCTCTCGAATACAAGGTAGATGGAAAACTTGTATTTGGTCGCCCTCAAGGAATGCACGGTAATCGCCTCGAGGCAAAAATGATTTTCATCACTTCTCTCGAGCAACACTACGTAGACATACTCGATGCGGTAAATGACGCTGGCATAGAAGTGATTGAGATCGTAGCATCACCCATAGCTGCAAGCATCGTAACTCTTAGCAAGACTCAAAAATACGCCGGATGTCTTCTTGCAAATATCGGTGCAGAAACAGTATCGATTGTAGTCTTTGAAGAAAACCTACCAGTATCCCTTGAAGTCTTCCCTGTCGGATCAAATGATATTACAAATGCGATTGCTCTCCATCTTCGCATCCCGCTCGAGGCTGCCGAAGGAGTAAAACGAGGAAAAGATGTTAGTGAATCTGTATCACGTAAGAAACTTGATGACATCGTTACAAGTAAACTCTCAGACATTTTTGAGCTCATTGAAAATCATTTAAAGAAAATAAATAAAAACGGATTGCTCCCTGCGGGTATCATCATCACCGGAGGAGGATCTGGTATCGCAAGTATCGAAGATCTCGCACGAGGAATACTAAAACTTCCTTCAAAGATCGCACTACTCTCAGGTAATGGCAAAGAAGGCATAAAAGATTCTTCATGGTCCGTCGCATACGGCTTAGCCGTGCTCGGAATGAAGTCAGGCTCAGACTCGATCGCCCAGCCGCCAAAACGACCACTCTGGGACAGAATAAAGAAATTAGTGGAACCATTCCTTCCGTAAAAAATAATAAAATGATGGATTTGCCCCGCAAATCTATCATTTTATTATTCAGCTTTTGCTCAATAAGCTATACGCCACAAGCCACTAGCTTTTAGTGATTTTAGACCCAAATATCAATACTCTTTTACAGAAAGTCAATTATTGTCATTTAAGCCTTATTTGGTATTATTTACCGGTACTTACTATAGTAAATACGTGACAAAATATGTATCGCATCCATATGAGCGACACATAGCTAATGCGCGTTTACTGTATAAAGATATGAAGAAACAAATTAATAACATACACATGCCAAACATTACTCCAGAAATCGAATCATTCGCTCGCATTAAGGTTATAGGTGTCGGTGGATCCGGAAAAAATGCAATCAATCACATGGTATCTTCAAAGGTACGAGGTGTTGAATTTATTGCAGTGAACACTGATGCACAAGATCTTCATCACTCTCTCGCAAAAAAGAAAATTCATATCGGTAAAAATCTCACAAAAGGACTCGGTACTGGAATGAATCCAGATCTCGGACGTCGTGCGGTAGAAGAAACAAAAGAAGAAGTACAAGAAGCAATCAAGGGTGCTGACATGGTTTTCGTGGCATGTGGACTTGGTGGAGGTACTGGATCAGGCGCATCTCCTGTCGTTGCAAAGACTGCAAAAGAACTTGGTGCACTTACTGTTGCTGTCGTCACAAAGCCGTTCTTCTTTGAAGGAACACAGCGACTTCGAGTGGCAGAGCAAGCACTTGAAACATTGAAGAAAGAAGTGGATGCAATCATCGTTATTCCAAACGACCGACTCCTCTCAAATATCGACCGAACCACCACCGCACGTAATGCATTTGCAATGTGTGACGAAGTGTTGAAGCAGGCAGTAGAAGGTATCTCAGACCTTATTACCACTCCAGGTATCATCAATATCGACTTCGCTGATATTCGAGCTGTTATGGAGAACACTGGTCCGGCACTCATGGGTATTGGTACCGCATCAGGAGAGAAGCGTGCAGAAGATGCAGCAAAAATCGCTATCAATTCCCCACTTCTCGATATTTCTATCAGTGGCGCGAAGGGCGTACTCTTCTCTATCGCAGGAGGCGACGATCTTACTATGTTTGAAATCCAGGACGCGGCGAAGGTTATTACTGAATCAATCGATCCTAACGCAAAGGTTATCTTCGGTACCGTTCGAGATGAGAAGCTTAAGAAGAATGAAGTTCGCGTAACGGTTATCGCTTCAGGTTTCGGAGACCAAGCGGCAAACATTCAGCGAAAGTCGCTCTTCCAGAGCACTCCTTCATCACAAACACTCGATATACCAGAAGTACGAGAACTTCCAAAAGAAGAAAAGAAACCAGCTCCAGTATCTATCCCAACAATCGAAACTGATACTGATGATGAGTGGGGTTCAGTGCCACTATTCCTACGAAAGAAGAAATAATTTAAGAATCTTCGCACTCATGAAAATTCTTTTTTAAAAAACTAAGGAATTTTCATTCGCCTTTCAGGTTAGTCTAATTTCGTCATATTTTCTGCGATGTGATACTACGCCGTACTATCCGTACGTCTCCGTACCCCATCTCGAAACTATTTAGAAATTAAACTAATGCAATAGATTCTACAAAAAATATATTATGTACGATTTAGCAATTATAGGAGGAGGGCCGGCAGGAGTATCTGCGGGAGTATACGCTTCACGAAAGCGTTTAAAGACCGTATTTATTACCAAAGATTGGAACAGTCAGAGTACTGTATCTGAAGGTATAGAAAACTGGATTGGGACCATCAAAATTTCTGGAAGTGATTTTGCAAAAAGTCTTGAGAGTCACCTCAAGGCATACGCAAGTGATATCGTGGATATCAAAGAAGGAGAAATGTGCAAAGCGGTCACTAAGACTGCGGAAGGTTTTAGTATCACTACCAACAACGGTACCTACACAGCAAAGACTGTACTCGTAGCCACTGGAAGCCACAGACGAAAAATCGAAGTACCCGGTGCAAAAGAATACGAACACAAAGGTATTACTTACTGTGCATCATGTGATGGACCAGTATTCTCAGGGCAAGATGTAGCTGTGATTGGTGGAGGAAATGCGGCCTTTGAAAGCGCGTCTCAACTCCTCGCCTACTGTAATTCTGTCACCATCGTCAATCGTAGCGCTGAATTCAGAGCAGATGAAGTAACAGTTAAGAAAGTACTCTCAAATCCAAAAGCTCGTGCACTTCGAAATGCAGAACTCGTAAAAATTGACGGTGACGTTTTCGTAACTTCCCTTACCTACAAAGACAAAGAAAGCGGTGAAACAAATACCCTTCCTGTTTCTGGTATTTTTGTAGAAATCGGTTCAGTACCAACCACCGAATTCGTAAGTTCTCTTGTAAAAACTCTTCCAACAGGACACGTCATCGTAGATCCGAAGAATCAAAAGACAACGCTCGAAGGTATCTGGGCTGCTGGTGATTGTACTGATGGTCTCTATCATCAAAACAACATCGCAGCTGGTGATGCGGTAAAAGCACTTGAAGATATCTATCTCTACTTAAACGCGTAACCTCCAGTAAATCAAACTTGTACTCGTAGATGAGTACAAGTTTTGTTATAATCAAGACATGCAATCAATGAAACGAACAGAATACGTTAGTTTTTTATTCGGACACTTTGCCCTTTTTACGGTTTTTGTCTGGTTTGGATCACTCAAACTTTTTGGACTCTCACCCGCGGGACCACTTGTAACTGATTTATTCAACCACACCCTTGGTATCGCCTTGCCATTTCTCGACGCCTCAACTTTTGTAGTTTTACTGGGAGGACTTGAAGTTCTTATTGGAATACTTTTCCTTATCCCTCACACAGAAAGAATCGCGCTCTACCTCCTCATACCCCACATGATTACCACCATCATGCCACTCTTTCTTCTTCCAGAAGTTGCGTGGCAATCATCACTCGTACCAACACTCGAAGGACAGTATATGATAAAAAATATTCTCATAGTCGCCCTCTTTGCCACAGTCTATGCAGATAGAAGAAAGAAACACAATTTTAAATAATTAAACAATAATGAAAATTACATATTGGATAAGTACCCTATTGGTCTCATTTGCAATGCTCTCAAGTGGAATCATCCAGCTACTTCTGGTTCCGTTTGAGGTGGAAGCAATTGGAAAGCTTGGTTACCCAGCTTACTTTCTACTTATCATTGGTGGTTGGAAAATAATGGGAGTTATAGCAATACTTATTCCAAAATATCCTCTGCTCAAAGAGTGGGCGTACGCAGGCTTTTTCTTCACCATGACTGGCGCATTCTTTTCACATATCGCAGTCGGTGACTCATTTGGAATGATGTTTCCTTCAATCCTACTTACAATCCTAATTGTGGTTTCTTATCGTCTAAGACCGATAGATAAAAAGATAGCCTAGTTTACTATTCGGCAAGTTAATAAAACAACTCTCAAATTGAGAGTTGTTTTATTATTTGATATTTACATTAAACTATGTTATAATATATAACGGCAATCCCGCCACACTACAGAAAGTACACTATCATGAAGCATTTTGTTATCTCTCTTGCACTGGGAGATATTTATGGAAACTCAGGGAAGGGTGAACTAAATGAACCTCTCGACGGAGCAATAGCACGTTTCAAAGCAGGGATGAGTGCGCTCCCTCACGATGTTGACACAGCTGTCATTTGCACTGCTGGCTACTCTAAAAAGGAACCTAGAATTCCTCAACCAGAGAGACTAGTAAGTCTTGCTGAACAACTGGGGAGGTATATTTCAACACATCATCTTTTCACCAACATCAAAGTCTTTACAAAGCCTATTTGCTGGAGCACCCGTAACGAGGTGCGAATCGGCATCAAGATTGCACAAAGACTTGGCTATGTGCGCAAAGAAGATGAAGTAGATGTTATCATTGCCTCGAACCTCACACATCTCTTCAGAATCTGGTTGTATGCAAAACTGTATACGCCAAAAAACTGGAGATTTGTTGCAGTCCGAGCAAAGCACCAATTCTCTCTGGTTTCCCATCTTCTCGAGCTACCAAAAATAGTTCGAGATCTCCATTACAGTGCGAAAGTCCTCTTGAGACTGAGAAGACTTAGGAGGCATAACACCCCGCGATAAAACGCGGGGTTGTTTTTTTACACCAACTTTATTTCCCCAGAAAGAATCTTACGAAACATTTCCTGCCTCTCCTCCTTTGTCTTGTATTGCATGCTCCAATCCCATGCTTCTGTATATGGCCGAGAATCTGAAGAAAGAGCCATCTCTCGATCTTTATCAAATGAGATAGATACGTCTAACAGTTCTTGTCCGTAGAGCTCAATGAATACATCCCAGAGTACTAAAAACAATATCTTATGCGTATGAAGAGTATGCTTATGGATCGTATTACCGAAAAGAATACGATGCCCTATTTCATGGACCAGTACGGCATGTTTTTGTTTAAAAGGTAAATTAAATCGTAATGTGAGCGGGTGAGAACAACTCCTAAAAGGACCAATGATTGCATTGATTTCTGTTTCTTTAAATTTCAAACCCGTAACTTCTTCCCACTTATTAATAATTCTTTCACCCTCATCTTTCCAAATCTGCTCGTATTCTTTCACACCCTCAGTATAGTCAACTCGGTCACTTTCTGGATAGAAATTTATTTTGATCATAAAAAAATATTAAACCTTAATTATTTTTAAACCCGAAATATTGAGCGAACCCTTGTATAAGACGTGTGGCACACCTGAGTACAGAAGTGGCTCTTTGTTGCTCGCAAACATCTCTCGATAATATTTCTTAGTTCTTTCTGATATTATTGCATATTCCTGAAGCTGGTCTGGGTTATAGGACGCAAAATTTTCTTCATTCATCTTTTGAGTAATATCAAGCTCTTTATGTAAGAAAACAATAGTATTTTCAGGACTCAAAAGATGTGGATCCACCTCAAAAAGTTCAAGATTAAATGGCCTCGTATCACCCGCCTCAATCAGAGCTTGTTTCACCAGGTTTGGATGGACTACTGAGAAATGAAGAACATCATTCCAAAGACAGTTAAGAATTGGAATCTTTTGTTCCATGATATGTGGTCGCCAAGAATACTTCTCAGCGTGTTCTGCATAAATATCAGGATATCTATCTTTCAAGACATTAAGCGGAAAAAGAATATCCCCTCTCAAATTTTCTGGAACCCAGTGATAAAGATAAATCATACTATTCACAACATAGTAACATAACATCTCACGCCTTCATATTTTTGCCTTTTTGGCGGAAAATGCTATATTGTGTAAGCCTTAATAAACACATGGCCCTATCGTCTAACGGTTAGGACGGAAGCTTCTCAAGCTTTAAATCGGGGTTCGATTCCCCGTAGGGTCACAAAATAAAAAGTGCTCCAGATTTGGAGCGCTTTTTATTTTGTGACCCTAAGCAGAGACAAACTCTCTACTTAAGGAAATCGAAAAAAATATTCTATATAAGATATTTCCATACTAAAGATTTATTTTATTCTTCCAAAATAAAACAAAACTCTTTTCAAAAATCTCCAAAATTTTCTTCATACCGACCCGAATATCATAGAAATTATCACCAACGTAACCTGTTGAAGCGAAAGAATCTTCACTACACATATTCTGCATCTCTGCCTTATGAACAAAATCAGATCTCATCTGATAAAAAAATTTCGGTACTTCATCCACATTAGCAAGCGGCACCATCTTTGAACATTTAACATCCCAACGTCTGATACATGATTTTATTTTAATCACGTCTTCACCAGAGACATAGTCCCGAAAAAAATTAATAACTTTTTTGGTAGCACCGTACTCATTTAAATAATCCATTTTAAACTTTTGAAAATCAGAAATTGAATTCTCGCCCTTAAAACTTGACTCAAAATATTGAAACACATCCTTAAATTCAACCTCAGACATCATTGCTTCAATCAAAGAAGTAATACCTACAATACGCCACTCATCTCTCACACCCTCATCTTTAAAGGGTTCACAAATAAAATAATAAAAATGACCCAATGTTTGCATCTTGTCTCTATTACGTGGAGAACCTGGATGAAGCGAATTTAAACATTCTTGTAGAGCAAGATAGTCTCCACCATTTCTCTTAAACATATCCTTCATATATTCAATAAAAGGAATTTCTTCAACACTCATAAAGTTTACAGCTTAATTCCTCGTATCACTAATAATCACCCCATCGTCCAATCTCACAATTCGCGTCGCGAGCTTTGAATATTCTTCTTCGTGGGTCACCATAATAATAGTCTGACCCTGTCTGTATACCTCTTGGAAAAGCTCCATAATCGTCCGAGAAGACTCACTGTCCAAGTTTGCCGTAGGTTCATCGGCAAAGAGGATTCGAGGCTTGTGAGCAAGCGCACGAGCGATTGAGACACGCTGTTGTTCACCTCCTGACATTTGGCTCGGAAGATTGTTCACACGATGACTAAGACCCACACGAGCAAGTGATTTTTTTGCTTCTTCATATGCTTCATACTTGCGTTTACCTTGCATCATAAGAGGCACCGCAACATTTTCTGTCGCAGTAAGATCAGGAAGAAGTGCGTAATCCTGGAACACGTATCCGAGTTCATTGAGACGAAGCTTCGTCTTTTGGTCTGGTGTCATCTCATGTGTATTGTGGCCAAAAACCACCACTTCTCCACCCGACGGTTCGTCGAGAAGACTAATCTGATACATGAGCGTACTTTTACCCGCACCTGAGCGACCCATAATCGCCACGAATTCACCTTCCCCAACTGTGAAATCAATACCTTTCAAAACGCGAGTCTCTTTGTCGCCGTTTTTAAAAGTCTTTATGAGATTTTTTGTTTGTATTAAATTCATAGATTTTAATTACGTCCGAGAATGGAATCTAGAGTATTCTTACGAACAATCATTCGCGCAGGAATATACCCAGCAATTACAGTAGTAAAGACGAGAATTGCCACACGAACAAATGTGCCCAACAAAGGTGCTACGAGAATACCATCACTAAAAGGAAAATCGATCGGATGAGCTGTTACAAATGGTTGAAGAATAGTGTAGAGAATAATGAGTCCGAATAGAGATCCGAAAATGGCATAAAAGAATGATTGGAAAATATATGAGACTTCAATAGTCACACCACTTATACCAATACCTTTCAAAATTCCAATAAACTTTCGGCGAGTGATAGCGTTTATGAAAATCACAATAAAGATAGTGATAGAAGCCACAACAAGACCAATCGAACTAATCATGTTTCCAAGAATTGCGAATGTCGCCTTTATATCTTTTAAGAACTTCGGCTGAGCATCTTCGAAGGTTTGCACTTTTGCATATTTATCAACACCGGAACGTATAAGCGCATCACGAACTGAGACAGGGTCACTACCTGGCTTAAGCTTGATAGCAATTTCGTCCACGTTGTAATCGGTACGACCAATAAGATCACGAAGCTGAGAATCAACAAAGAATATTCTGAATGAGAGTTCGTCTACTTTTGCTTTCACAAAGCCTTTTACGGTCACTTCTCGGGTAATACCACCTATTTTTATACGCACCTTATCCCCCACTTCTACATTTGAAAGAGTGGTAAAACCAGGAGACTCGATAGGTAAATATTTCTTAAGAAAGTTTGCTCCGAGGAGAATTTGATCGTAGTCATCAGGCTTCAAATATTCACCCTCCACGACAAATTTAGAAACATTAGTAACGGCATTTTCTTCCAATGGATTAATACCCACAAAAGTTCCACCTGCTCTATCTATATCCTCATCTTTAAATGCGGTCTTATAATTCGCCTCAATAGTTCCTGACTGAAGGTATCGAGCAGTAACCGCTTCTGCTTCAGGTAGTGCTTTTACAATAGAAAGAACCTTTGGAGACTGTTCGATATAATCTTTTCGAACCAAATTTGAAACAATGACGTCACTTGTGTAATACGTTTTATTCGCCTCCACAGAACCCTCAATGAGCCCTACAAGAATTCCTGAAACCACCACGAGATTTAAGAACGTGAGGGTCATCACGAAAATAATGAGCCCTGTGGTCCACTTACTCGCACGACGGACCTGTCGAAGTGCCAAGAAAAATCCGATTCGAATAAAATCAGGCATAGTAAAAAATTATTGTACTGGATTAAGAAGAAGTACATCTTCAGCCGTTACGCCATCCAACACTTCAACATCACCTTTTGAGTCTCTCACACCAACTTTTACAGTCTTTACTACGACGTCATCACCTTGCTTTACCTGCACAGTACTTATACCATCTTTTGTAATAACACTTCTAAGTGGAATAAGAAGTACATTTTCTTTACGCATTGTTTCAACCACAATATTTGCAGTCATACCTGAACGAATTCGTGGATCAGCAACATCAAACACAAGTTCTAGTTTGTATGTAGACACACCATCACGAATAGTCTCACGAGGGTCGATATGGGCAATCTTGGCATCAAAATGAGCCTCATCTCCGTATGCATCAAGCGTTACTTTTGCCTTTGCACCAAGGGCAATTCCAGCAACACTCACTTCAGGAACATATGCTTCGATTTTGTAATCAGTACTAATGACTGAAACAACATTAGTATTCGCAGAAAGTGATTCACCTATTTTTGCATCCTGTTTTGAGATAACACCTGTGATTGGAGAACGTAGAACCATCTTACTTAATTGAGAAGTAATACTTGCGAGATTTGCTTCCGCCGCTGCTACCTTAGCAATCTGCACAGGAACATCAGCTACGGTATCAGTAAGAGTTTCTTCTCCGGCAATAAGACCAAGTAATGACTCATTGAGACTAGATCTTGCAGAAGATACATCACTTCGATACTTATCGATAGTTGTCTGTGTCAGGTCTGAGTTTACTTCAAATTTATTGACAGCGATCGACACAAGATCAGCAAAAGATACCATCTCACGAAGATATGTACGAGATGCATCAAGAATCTTTTCATCATATGTTACAGAAGAAAGACCTGAAATAAGCACAATCCAATTATCAAATGCGTCCTCAACAGCAACACGTTTAGTATCAATCTTTTTTCCAAGATTCTCATTATCGTAAAACGCTGTTATTATCCGAGGGTTTGGTGAACGAGGGTCACGAAAAAATTGATCCACTTTTGCATGAATAGCATCATCAGCGCTACTATATGCATTCAAAATTTTCTGCACAATAGTCGCTCTTGAACTTGAAACCTTTGCCTGAAGAGATGCGCCTCCTTCAAGTTTATCAAGTTCTGCTTGAGCCGCATTCAAATCAGCCTGAGCCTTGAGATAATCAGCTTCAAGTCGTGAACTATCGAGACCTACAAGCACTTCACCTGCATACACACTATCACCTACTTTTTTACCACTTGTGAGCACGGTACCCCCTGTTTCAAAAGCCAAATCTACTTCTGTTTGAGGTATCACCTTACCAGACAACTCAACAGTGCGAACAAGATCACCCACGTGAGGTACCACAGTAACATCATTCTTACTTGCTCGTGTGCTTAAGTAAAGAGAAACTAGCAGAATCACAACGACCGCAATCACACTATATCTTTGTTTTTTTAGAAATGGAATCATATTTTTAATGAAAGAAAATTATCACAAACACTTCATACAGTATATCCCAGAAAAGGTGGTACCTCAAATAAAGAACGAAAACAATAAAAGATAAACACGTGGTACAATTAAGGCATTAGTCACGTAATAAATAAAAAGATGTTTTTAAAACTCTACGCAATTGCCTTACCTGTCTTTTTGGCCATCGATGCGCTATGGCTCGGATTTATAGCGCGAGGATTTTATTCAAAGCATATTGGATTCTTGCTTAAGACGAATATTGACTGGGTCTCAGCCCTCCTTTTTTATCTTATATTTATCGCAGGACTTATTGTGTTTGTTATTACGCCAGGACTTACAAAAGGCAGTCTTGTAGGCACACTTCTACTTGGTGCGCTTTTCGGACTTGTAACCTATGCAACATATGATCTTACGAACCAAGCGACGATTAAAGACTGGCCACTTATTGTAACGCTCGCAGACCTGATATGGGGCATGACAGTATCAGCACTTACTGCAGGTATTACTTTTATTATCGTTAAAAAGCTCGGCTTATGAACAATTACGTATTCTTTGGTTTGCTCATACTGTGCTATATGACCGGTTGGTTTATTGTCTCACTCATAAAACGACGCAATGATGTTGCTGATACGGCGTGGGGCCTTGGTTTTATACTCGTAGCATGGACATCTTTTTATTACGGAGCAATTCAAAACCGAGCAGGAATCATCACAGGTATTCTCGTAACAATCTGGGGAACGCGACTCGCATGGCACATACACAAAAGAAACAAAGGTAAGACTGAGGACTATCGATACAAGACATGGAGAGAAACTTGGGGTAAATGGTTTTATGTCCGCTCATATTTACAAGTATATGTATTACAAGGTTTCTTACTTTTCCTTATCGCAATCCCAATCCTTATAATCAACACCAATCAAAGTAGTGTAAACAAAATTCCTCTCATCATAGGAGTCATAGTGTGGGTCATTGGATTTGTATTTGAATCTGTGGGAGATGCTCAGCTTGCACGATTTATAAAAGATCCAAACAATAAAGGCAAACTCATGCGAAGCGGACTCTGGCAGTACACACGCCATCCGAATTATTTTGGAGAAATAACACTGTGGTGGGGAGTTTTTATTATAGGACTTAGCGTGCAGAATGGTATCTGGGGCATTATCGGACCACTTACTATCACTCTACTTATTACAAAAATCTCAGGCATTCCTCTTCTCGAAAAAAAGATGGCTGAGAATCCTGAATTTGAAGCTTACAAAAAAGAAACAAGTATTCTTATTCCGTTACCGAAGAGGAAGGTGGCAGAAAAAGCTGTTGACAAATAAAAATAAAGTTGTAGTTTAATATACAGAAACGAGCACTCCGCTCTTTCTTTCACACCTCCCCATCCACCACCACGTCAATGAAAAACTCATCCGCAACAGCAGCAGCTCCTGCCAACGAAACAATTCCCGCTTATGGTTTCGCTTACCTGATAATGAACAGCAAAACCAGGCAATCCGAAAATGCGATTTATCGTGGAAAAGAAAAACATGGCCACATAGTTGAAGTTGCTGGAAACGACTACTGGGCAAGAAGAACGAGCGGAGAAAAAGAAACTCCTGCTTTTGAATTCAATCCAGACATTGATCGTATCCACTAACAATACGTTCTTTGGTTTATTTTATACCACCCACAGAAAGATTTCTGCGGGTGGTATTTTTATTTATACATACTTTATACTGACCTAAAGACAAACAGTGAAAGAAGAGCAAAAACTACTGCTCCATACAAGGTATAGGTCGCAATGGTCGCAAGCACCGGTATCGATAGAGTAATTGAAAGAAGAAGAAGCCCTACACCAACACACTCAAGAATCATTTTTATCTTTCCCATTATTTTTGCAGGCACCACCCTACCCTTATATCTAAAATATGCAGAAGTCATAAGGAAAAGTTCGAGCAAAATAATAGTAATAGCGAGGTAGAAATCGTATTTTGTTAACACAATCAAAGAGACGGTCCCGATAAGTAATTTGTCAGCAATTGGATCATAGACAGTTCCCCACTTCGTCACCTTGTCCTGAGTACGAGCCATTGCACCATCAAGTGCATCTGAAAAAGCAGAAAAAAGAAATAGAATCGTGGCAAATTCAAAATAATTAAAAGAAAGTGCTATGGCAATAACTGGTACAGAGAAAAGTCTAAAACGAGTAATACGATTTGGAGTAATTGATTCTGGAAATAGTTTAAGCACTGTTGAATTCAGTATCCGATCGATAGGAGTAACTTTGGTAAGATAAGAGACCTTTGATTCAGGAACAGACAAGAGTCGGTCTAGAGCTTTAAATGTAGGCTTAAATATATTCATACGAATAGACTAGATAAAGTATACCACACAACAATATCGAGCAGATAGCACAAAGAAGATGAAACGGGTACAAAAAGAGGTCTATTTTCCGACCCGCACCCCTCAGTATTTCACCATAAACAAGCCTTTTCCCCTATTTGCTCCTATAAAACTTATATGCTAATATACATTGCATGAGTATGATTTCTTCCCTAATACCGTATGTGCAGATTGTCCTTTCTGTGCTTCTTATCGGACTTATCCTCGTTCAGCAATCAGGAGGTAGTTCAGGTGGTGCACTTGGAAGTAGCGACACAGGAACCTCAGTATTCCACACACGACGTGGCTTTGAAAAATTCCTTTTCATTACAACAATTGTTGTAAGTGTACTTTTTGCACTCTCTGCATTCATCGTTCTTATACTCAAATAAGAAGCACGCTTCTTAGATTTATCTGAATAATTAAAACATCGATACTTTCTCGCAAGAGAAAGCTTCTATCGAGTTACTATTTATTGTGAAAAAAACACTAAAGCACCTCTTCCACAAAGAGTGGAATCCACGCACATTAAGTCGAGCGGAAAATACCTTCAGAAAGATGACCATTACCGAAAAGGTATTCTTTTATCTTGCATCTTTTGTATTTTGTCTCAGCAGCATTCTCCTTCTTTCAAAAGTGAATGACAGTTTTTCTGTAGAAATCCCTGCACATGGCGGAACACTCACTGAAGGAATTATTGGAACACCTCGTTTTATAAATCCACTACTTGCACTCTCTGATGCAGACCGAGATCTTACAACTCTTGTATACGCAGGACTTATGAGAGCAACTCCTACTGGTACCATTATCCCTGATATTGCAGAGTCATATACTGTATCAGAGGATGGGCTTACCTACTCTTTTATTATTCGAGATGATGCGCGTTTTAGTGATGGAACCGAAGTCACATCAGACGATATTGAATTCACCATCCAAAAAGCTCAAGACAGTAATCTCAAAAGTCCGCGCCGTGCGTCTTGGGAAGGAGTCACCGTTGAGAAGAAATCAGCAAAAGAAATAGTTTTTAAAATCAAACAATCATACGCGCCGTTTATAGAAAATACCACTCTTGGTATCTTGCCAAAACATATTTGGAAATCAATTGAATCTGAACAATTTGCTTTCAGTCAATTTAACGTAAACCCTATCGGTGCGGGTCCATATGAAGTAACTTCAATCGATCGAACTGGTTCAGGTATACCTACCGAATACACCCTCAAGGCACGCACAGATTACACTGGCGGGGAACCTTATATTTCAAAAATAATTATACGCTTTTTCCAAAGTGAACAGCTTCTTCTTACCGCTTTTAAAGACAAAACAATAGACTCACTTTCAGGTCTCTCAGCAGATAGTGCATATACTCTTGACCCACTCAAAACTCGTATAGAGCAAACACCACTTACACGCGTATTTAGTGTATTTTTCGATCAGAATAATTCAGTCCCCCTTCTTGATCCAGCCGTACGAAAAGCACTTGATATCAGTATCGACCGTGATGCCCTCATCGGTAATGTACTTCACAATTTTGGAACAAAAGTATCAGGCCCACTCGCATTATCAGGAGAAAAAGTGACCACAAGTAGCAGCACTCAAGCGGTTAATCAAGCCGAGCTCAAGAACAAAGCTCTTCAAATACTTTCAAAAGCAGGCTGGACAAAAAACGAAACAACTGGTATTCTTGAGAAGAAAGAAAAAAAGTCAACAACAAAGCTCTCAGTCTCTCTTTCGACATCAAATGTGCCGGAACTCATAAAAACCGCACGTGCTATTGAAGAAACTTGGAAATCACTCGGTGTAGATGTAAATGTAAAAATATTCGAGGTAACAGATCTCCAGCAAATGGTGATACGTCCCCGAAAATATGAAGCACTTCTCTTCGGAACAGTATCCTCAAAAATACCTGACCCTTACGCCTTTTGGCACTCATCTCAACGTAACGACCCAGGACTCAATATCGCACTTTATACCAATAAAAAAATCGACAGTTTGATTGAAGAAATACGCACCACTCTTAACGAAGAAGTTCGTAAACAAAAGTATCAGACTTTTGAGACTGAGCTTGCGAAAGATACGCCCGCAATCTTCTTATACTCCCCTGACTACATCTATATCATTCCAGAACAACTAAAAGGTGTCAGACTAGGAACTGTAGTAACTTCAAGTGACCGATTCCTAGACGTAAGTCACTGGTATATAGAAACAGATAAAGTATGGAGTATTTACAATCGTTATTTTAATACAAAAAATTAGTAATTTATTAACAACCGTTTCGTTATTAAACCCACAAGGCATAGGTAGCGACACACAATTATGAACCCAACAGAAAACAAAACCCCAACGACAGAAACACGGAACCCTGCCCCGCGACCACAAGCGCCACGTGGACATTTCCAAAACGGACCACATCGTCTCAAAAGACGAGGTAATGATCGAGGACGAGGAGGCCCAATGAAACGCTTCAGCGCTCGACCAGCACATGAATCTCAAGGTGATCGACCTCGAGAAAATAGTGTCATTCCTCCAATCGGAGATAATATTCGAATTATTCCACTCGGAGGAGTAGAAGAAATCGGAAAGAACATGACTATGGTTGAATACGGCAATGACATTATCGTCATTGACGCAGGTTTCCAATTCAAAGAAGAAAGTACTCCTGGTATCGACTATATCTTGCCAAACACTCGCTATCTCGAAGAAAGAAAAGATAAAATCCGCGCAATCGTAATAACTCACGGACACCTCGACCACATCGGAGGTATTCCTTTCATCATGGATCGTATTGGTAACCCGCCAATGTACACCCGAAACCTCACAGCGATCATGATCAAGAAACGCCAAGCTGAATTCCCTCACCTTGAACCGCTTGATATAAAAGTAGTTGAGAAAAATGATCGTATAAAGCTCGGTGGACTAACACTTCGATTTTTCGCAGTAACACACACTATTCCAGATTCAATGGGTCTTATTATTGATACACCTTATGGCTCAATAGTAACTCCTGGAGACTACAAACTCGACCACGTAGATGGAGTTCCTACCGAAATCGAAGAAGAGTCTTACAAACAGTTTGATACAGAAAAGACCCTCTTTATGATGGCCGACTCAACCAACATCGAAAACCCAGGTTTTTCAACACCAGAATCTTTGGTTCACAAAAACCTCGATGATATTATTCGAACAATTAACGGTCGACTCATCATCGGAACCTTTGCATCTCAGCTCCTTCGTATAATCGCAATTATTGAAATCGCAGAAAAATACGGAAAGAAAATTATTCTCGAAGGTCGTAGCATGAAGACCAACGTTGAAATCGCTCAGATCGCGGGAATACTTAAGGTAAAGAAAAACACCATTATCAGCTCTCAAGAAATTGATCAGGTTCCAGCAGATAAAATTGTTATCCTCGCTACTGGTGCACAAGGTGAAGACTTCGCTGCGCTTATGAGAATGGC